>Ga0209098_1000179_pt1 | contig 71347 bp, 46 predicted proteins | sample AD_JPNHW1_MetaG_FD_184429 | JGI IMG/M metagenome (GOLD analysis project Ga0209098, IMG submission 184429) | Active sludge microbial communities of municipal wastewater-treating anaerobic digesters from Japan - AD_JPNHW1_MetaG (SPAdes) (version 2) | ecosystem: Engineered > Bioreactor > Anaerobic...
TGTCTGACCCTACCCCTGTTTCAGCCCTGTATTCTGAAGGATAGGCTCACGCGTCTTTTCCCTGTCTTACGTTTCCGGCCTGCTCTGTCTTATATCCTTGGCAGTGGCGGCGTTGGTGTCTCTACACTTCCCCCCCCCGCTATAAGAGCGCGGGGAGGGGTTGAGTGTGGTTTAGATACACCTTTCAAGTTTTACATTTTCTGCTGTCCGGCAATGTCGGAAGTGTTGAGCGGCAAGTCCGGTTCCAGCGCCTGCGGCGCGAGGATCAATTTGTCGCGCTTTCCGTGCCTGCGCTCGATCAGCGACCCCTCTTCAAGCGCCTTCTGCAGCCAAGCCTCCCGCCGGTCGCGCGTGCCGCCGAGTCCCTTGATCGCCTCGCGGTAGGCCATTTTCGTCATGCCCCGTTCCTCGACGAGCGCCAGCGCCGCGCTTTCGTTGAACGGAGGCGTCGCGAACGCCCGCGTCTTGCTGGTCGCCTTGCACGGCGTCCTGTCCGGATCGTAAATGAAGGCGAGATCGGTGAATACCAGCGACATGTCGTTTCTCGGCGGCGAGTTTCTGGCCAGCACCGAAAGCACCATCATATTGTCGGCGTTCGCGTCCGCTTCCGCCCACATGGTCATCGCGAGGGTCGCGTCGACGTCGCGGTTGATGACAGCGGATCCCGCCCCGCGGTCCCTGACGTTGCGGTCACCCGGAGACCCCTTCGGGTCATGATGGACTACGACCAGCGCCGCGCCCGATCGTGCGGACATCCGTTCCAGTTCGGCCACCAGCCGTTTCCGCTCCGCCATGTCGCTTTCGTCCGCACCGCCGTCGAGCTTGTAGAGCGGGTCGAGGATGATTACTTCGGCCTGAAACCGGATGGCGGCCTCCTCTATTTTTTCCAGCGTCAGGCACCGGTTGCGCCCGTTCAGAATGCTCAGCCGGTCGCCCAGCATCTCTTTTGTGACGCCGAGCGTCACGCACATGCCGCGGAAACGGCGGTGCTGCCAGCCGTCCGCATTTTCCAGGTTGACCAGCAACACCCGGCGCGGCTTGGGGACATTGAAGGAGACGAACTTGATGCCGGTCGCGACGCAGACGGCGAGCTGGAGGGCCAGAAAACTCTTCCGCGTCTTCGACGACCCGACAAGCAGAACCCGGCTGTCCCGCTCGAACACCTGTTCAAGGACGTAGTCGAGGGGGGGAGGCTCGCATTCCAGCCAATCGGCCGCGTTGACGGCCAGAGCCGCCTTCGAGGACACCGGCAGGGCCGCAAGGCTTTTCTCGAACGCCATGCGCAGCGCCTCTGCCCCCTCGGCAGCCTCGACCCGTTGCATGGCCTCGCGTTTGTGCATCGCGTCGCGGAGCCGGATGCCGTGGTACCGGGCGTGGCCCGCGACGCACGCGCCGTCGACCAGCGCCTCTCCGGTCTTCGCGTCAATCCCGGCCTCGATCACGACCGCGAAGAGCTCAAGCGGGACCGAGTTCGCCGTCATCCGTTGAACCGCCTGGAAGACCAGCCTGCACTCCGGTCGCGTGAAACACTCGGCGGTCAACTTGAGGTCTGCGATCTCGCGCAACGCGTTATCCGGATCAAACAGAAGGCACCCGGCAAGCGCGGCCTCGTCGTTTTCAATGAGGTTCTCTTTCACGCTCATTTCGCACCCCCCGCCAGAAGGGCTGTCAACGCGTTCGAGGGAATGCGGTGGCGGCCCGCACGTGTCTCAACGACAGGCAACCGCCCGTCGCGCGCCATCCTGTAAACGGTCATGCGCGAGACCGAAAGAACCTTGGCGGCCTGGCCTAAGGTCAACAAACGACGGTCTGCGGGAGTTGTCTCGAGCTGTTTGTTCTCCAGAATCGCGTCCACTCGCGCCAGCATTTCGGGCGGGGCGGTTAGCAGCTTCACCATCAGCTGTTCCCTGTTCATCATGTGATCGCCTCCATTCGTGTCGTTCGCACCATGCGCCCGACAGGCGAGCTTATACACGCGGCAGAGAAACACCCGCTATTGATAGTTGATTCAGTCGTTGCAACGCCCGATATAAACAAAGAAACACCCAGCAAATGCCGGGTGTTTGCGCTGAAAGATTGTTGATTCGCTCGCTGATGCGATGCGCGCTATTGCTTGATCTTGTAGCGTCCTGTGCCTTTTCTTCCCGGCCCCTCCGCTTCCGTCGCAATCATTCTAAAACACCTTGCACCGCCCTGCGCGAAACGCTGCGGAAAGCCCTTTTCAAGTTTCACGTATTCACCGCGCGCATCCAGCAAAGCGCGGATGTCGCGCCACCTTTCCACGCCCTGGATATTGAACACCTCTCCGTCATACCTGAGACACTTGTCCCATTCGATGACGGCCAATTTTCCGACTGCGGCGAGTGGCGCGGGCTGTCCGCGCAATAACGCCTCTTCGGAGGATATCAATTTTGGTTGGCTTGCGGCAGGCGCCGAGGACTTGACTGACATTACGGGCGACGGTCCATTCAACCCGAGAGCGTCCTTCAGAATTTCAAGCCCCTCATGGATACGGTCGGAAGCATCCCATGGCGGGTACGATAGTGGTGTCTCCTTGTTCTCCCTGAGCCACGCGAAAGCCCTAGCGACCAGTCCCCTCTGCTCCGGCGACTTGATCAGCGTATTTTGGATCAGGGTGCCGGCTTCTTCATGCGTACGAGTAAAGAGAGATGTGATCGGCGGCAATTTTTCTTTTTCAGCAAAGACGCTTTCCCCTGTCCGTATTATCGCGGACCAGTTGGCGATTAGGACCTTTGCCACTTCAAGCGCAGCCTCAATTGGCCATGCGCCGCGCCCGCTCGCTTGCGCCCGCATTTCCTTTTCTTGTTGCGAGGCTATGATCATTAGCGCCAGCTTGCCCTCTCTGGAAAGGACAGTGCCTGCTCCAAGCACATCCAGAACGAAACGGGGAAAACGAGCGAAATAGTCCAGATCTTCGTCGGTCATCAGCTCATGGTCGAACTCACTCTCTGCGGTCTTCCTGATAAAGCCATTGATCTCCAACAAACCACGAAGATATTGGGGGAGGGTTTGTCCGCGTGATGCCGCATATCCTTCCAACACCTGTCTTCCTATGGGCGGGATTCCTTCGCCGTCATTCGTCTCCGCATGTTTCAACTTTTCGTTTTCTATGCTCTTCAATTCTCCGCTCTTGGCCCATCCGACAAGTTTGCGGAAGGATTCTTCTATCTTTCCAGCCGCCTGCTCACTTTTTTTGCGCTCGCTTGTCGTCTGGATCCTGGGCATATTCGCGAAGTTAGGACTCGGTTGGGCGTATAAGGACATGAGGTTCTGCATGCAGTTCAGATAATCGGGCAGAGACTGGCCTTGCTTCTTCGCCATGCCGGACCATTTCTTTACTTCAGCCTTTGATAATGTCCCCAACTGCTCCCGTTGGACTAAGTCTTCGAACTCCCCTGCAAACTTCTTGCAGTCCAGCTTACTCAGTTCGCCTACTTGCTTCTGCCTGTTACCCATAACGTCGCCCTCTGTGTTACGCCCCTTGAAGCATCTTTGACAAACGCGCCCGGTCGGCCTTAGTCATTTCCTTGAATTGCGCCACCATCTCTGCAACGCGGTCGGTTTTGTGTTCTTTTAATGCGGCTAATGGCTTGCCGCCGATCAGTTCTTCAACTTGCTTCATGGCTTGCCGCGTGTGTTCGCGAGTTGGATTGTAATAATGATCCCTGATGGTTTTCGCCGTCGTGTGACCTGTGCATTTCGCTACTGTCTCAAACGGGAGCCCCGCATTTAGCGCAACAGTCACGAAGGTTCCCCGCAGATTGTGCCAGCCCCACACGGAAGCGGCATGACAACCCTTTTCGCGCTTTTCCCTGGTCTTTTCGATAAGGGTTTTTATATCGCGTTTTGATTTAACAGACGCGCCTTTTCTAAAAATCAAATCCGACACACGCTCGGCCTCCCGCAAGTCTTCGGAAGTTTGTCCGCGCGCACGTCCCGTCTCGGCTTCGATCTGCCGGTAAGACTGCCCGTTCGCATATCGAGTAAGTGTGTCGAGAATGCGGTCGCGCTTTGTACCGACAAAACGTTCCTTCACGGCCTCGCACACCTGGGTGAAGTCAACGGACAGGTCGGCCCGTACGGTTGCTTCAGTGGCATTCTTAAGCGCATTCGTTTGGACGGGCGCAAATGCCCGCGCAAATAAAGCCTTGCCCCGATAGTAAATTCCCATTCGAGTCGGGTTCTTATTCGCGGTCTCTCCCTCATACATGGCGGCAGCCTTCGGCCAAACGTAAGGGCTTTTGGTTCGGTCAGCAAGTGCGGTCTCGAAAACTTCTCGCAGCCTTTCAAATATCGGGATCTCGACCTCCGCCCCCGTCTTCGAAGTGGCAACCCTCACCCAGCCCCCCCGCAGGTCTACCGATTGCCAGCGTAAACGGCACACATCCCCGATACGCATACCCGTACACGCTGCGCAAACGGTCAGCGGATACAAGAATGGGTCTGGCCGGGCAGTCTCGAAAAGGGTTTCCAATTGCTCGCCGGTCAGCGGGCGGCGGACCACCGCTCCGCCGTCAACGGCATTTCCCGCTTTCTTGCGGCGGATCGTCTTTCCGAAAGGGTTTTGCACGCCAACAGGTAATAGTCGATTAAAAGCCGCACGCACAAGGGTTGTCATGTCTTTTACGGTCTTATGCGTGCGGTTCTTACGCATACCGGCAAGAAAAGCCGAGATGTGCTCCGACTTCACCTCATACAGATACTCACAAGGCACTGCGGTTGCAAAACGGCGGAATACCGAATCGCACCATTTCAGATAGCTTTCGGTCGGTTGTCCTTCTTCCCTGTCAATCGCACGCCACAAGGCAGGCAGGTCGTTGACACGCGCGTATGCAACAGCAGAACCGGTCTTCATTTCGATCAGCTTTGCTACACGATGAATGTCGACACCCTTATGCCGTGCGTCATCCTTCTTCTTCTTCAATTCTTTTTCGGCCGTTTGGCGCGACACCTCGAAAGCCGCGTCACCCACATCCTTGAGAGAGAACGGAACCGGAGGCGTCCCCTCGATCGCCACCTCAAGGTCCACGCAAACCCTTTTTCCGTTCAGGTCACGAAACTCTCCGAACCAAGTGGGATACCTTTTTCCGTGTTTGTCTTTGCGTATTGCGAGACCCATACGCACCTCCGTTTTCCGGTTTTTGTATCGACGTGTGGGAGTATGACGCGGAAAGATATCGGAATCAAGCGAAAAACAAAAACAACGACAAAAACACCTGATAACAATCAGCGATATTTAGCGCATATACCTTGTTTATTTGGTGTTTTTTATAACTTTAATGAATCAGCCAATTTTGTTTACACCCAGAATGTCGGGGGTTCGAGTCCCTCACCGCCCACCACTCTTTTTACCCCGTTTTTATTGATAAAACCCAATAAAAACGGGGTTTTTCGTTTATATGACCGTCCCATGCATCCACCCTGCTACAACTTGAAACAGGTTGAAATCCGGGGGTCAAAAACCAAAACAAAAGCCAAAACACGGCAGGGTGCCAAAACACTTAAAAGGCTTTCCCGCTTGGGTTTTTAGCGTTTCCGAATGCTCTTGAGTTCTTCGTTTTGGGTGTTTTGGTTTTGTTTTGGCTTTTTCCAAGCCAGACAAGGCCGGCCACAGGTGAAAAACAGCCTCCTATGGTCAGGCATTTGACAGGCTCATGCCGGACAATCACCGATAGTCGGATGAAAAATAGTACCGCTACCCCCTCTTTGGCTGATTATCTCAACCGACGCTCGCCGGATCAAAGACATGCTCTCAAGAAACTTGTCGAAATCTGACGCCAAGACCCCGCACGCGCGTTGGCACCCCGGCATCCTAGCCTTGCGCAGCACGCCTCGTCTGACCAAGAGGTGAACGGTTCGAGTTGTCCGATGCAGCCGAGTGGCTGCGTCGCTGAACGAGAGCACCCGATCCAACGGCTTCCTAACGTCGCCCACGACGTCCAGCCCGAAGAGCTTGATCAGCACCTCACGGTCAGAACGGTTTCTCACCGGATCCGACTCGTAGATTGCCTTTAGCGCCGTCAATGTCGCAGTTTTCATAGCACCCATCCTTTCTTTTGTTGCCGCGGCAAACAGTAGCGTTGTCGCTGTTAATATCTTAATCGATTTGCGTGCGGCCCAGAAACAGGGCATTATTTACACCCTATATTGGAATGTGACCTGTTGAGAGGAGTTTCATAATGGCGAGAAGCAGTCCGGCGGCAGAACGGGAGCTTGCTGTGCGCGTGGGTGCGCGGATCCGGCAAGTGCGCATGATCCAGCATATTTCTCAAAGCAAGCTGGCGAAGGATATTGGGATCTGCGCCGGGCCTCTGGGATGGATCGAGAGCGGTAAGCACCTGGCGTCCGGGCGCGTGCTGTACCGGATCGCGAAGCAGTTGAACGTCCGGATCGATGACCTGTTCGATGATGACAATGCCTGGGAGTCGAGCGCTCCGGCGATTTCGGACGCGGTCCCCGTGTTGTTGCCGCCTCTGGACACGGAGGCGGACGCGGGGGCGCTGAAAGCGGCGCACGTCGTCTGCCAGTCCGTTGCGGAACAGGTGCTGGCGCTGGAGGATCTCTGCGGCGCGGTCAAGATGGCCGGGATTCCGCTGTACTTGCCGTTCACGCCCACAGAGGCCGGGGCCGAGCATCTCGCGGCGCGGGTGCGCCAGAACCTCGGCATCGGCAGCGCGGTTGTCTGCGATTATCTGGAGCTTTTCGAAAGCGCGGGGCTGCGCATCGTCTTCATGGAGATGCCTGCCGATTGCGAGACGTTCTGTGGGTATGACCGCCTGAACCGCAACGCGTTCTTCTTCATAAACAGCCTGCTCAATAAACAGCCGGAGCGCCAGATGTTCCGCTTGGTTTTCGAGTTGGGGCGCATCTACTGGCACACGCGCACGTTATACGGCGCTGCAGAGGCGCAGGCGGCGGCCGACGAGCCGGTTCTGGATGAAGCGCAGTTCGCGCGCCGATTCGCATCTTGCTTCCTTATGCCGGCCAGTGCCGTGCTGACCAGCGTGGCGCAGTTGGGGTTGACTCCGAAAACGCGGACGTGGGACATACTGCTGCGCCTGAAGAAACGTTACGGCGTTTCCGCGCATTGCTTCGCCCTGCGCCTGCAGGACCTCAAGCTGAGTTGGGGCGACATGCCGAAACAGAGTCCGAGGCGCTATCTGATCAAAGTCGGGAACGGCCCCTTCCACGCTGAGAACGCCGAGCCGGGCGGAAACCGTCCGCAGCTCGCGATGAATGGGCGGCTGGGTGATCTGCTACTGCAAGCCGAACAGAAGGCCGGCAAGGATCAGAAAGCGATCAACGCGGTCAAGCGAGTGTTGCGCCAGAACGCGGTCAAGTTGGAAGGGTGATTCAAAGGCGTGCGAAAAAAAGGAACAGACATTATGACGAAGCACATTTGCGTTGTTTGCGGCTGGGTCTATAAGCAGGAATTCGGAGATCCGTTTCAAGGAGTCAAGCCGGGTGCGCCTTTTGAGGAGATTCCCGATAGCTGGGTGTGCCCTCAATGTGGTGTCCATAAAGACCAGTTTTCACCTCTGTGATTTGAAGGGAATATGACCAGGGGAAAAACGTGCTGGATTGTGAGTCAAGGCTGCATGCATTGCAAGGAACGGTTTTATGAGCTGTACGGAAAAACAGGGTCAGCCCCGAAAGGTGGTCATTGTCGGCGCCGGCGATGTGGGGGCCTCTTTCGCCTACGCGCTTCTTCAGAACGGTGCGGCAGAAAGCATCGTGCTGATTGACGCGCGTCAAGAGCAGGCTGAGGGGCAAGCACTTGACCTGTCCCACGGCCTTCCCTTTGTTCCCACGGCGGTTGTGCGTGCCGGTTCAGCCGCCGATTATGCTGATGCGACCGTGATTGTGATAACCGCAGGAGCCAAGCAGAAGCCGGGCGAGACGCGGCTCAATCTTTTGAAGCGCAACGCCCACATAGTGGGGCAGATCATGGGCGAGGTCACGGCCCGTGATTCGCGGGCCGTGGTTGTGATCGCTTCGAATCCGGTTGATGTGATCACCTTCGTGGCGCTGAAGCAAACAGGCTGGACCCGGAACCGGATCATCGGCTCCGGCACTGTTCTGGACAGTGCCCGGTTCAGGCACCTCCTCAGCTCCCATTGTGGCGTGGATGTGAGAAACGTGCACGCGTACATTCTCGGGGAGCATGGTGACAGCGAGGTCCCGGTCTGGTCGATGACCAACCTCGCGGGAATGTCGATGGATGACTTTTGTCCCGCTTGTCACAAATGCGGCGACTGGAACCTGGAGAGGGATCGGATTGTCACCCAGGTCCGGGATTCCGCGTATCACATCATCGAGGCCAAAGGGTCCACCTGCTATGCGATCGGGCTCGCGCTTGTGCGTATCGTCGGGGCCATCCTTCGGAACGAACGCAGCGTGCTGACTGTTTCGACCTTGCTGGAGGGGGAATACGGTTTGCAGGACGTATGCCTTAGCGTTCCCTGCATCCTATCTCATTCAGGTGTCGATCGAATCATTGAGGGAAGACTTGCGGACGGAGAAAAGCAGGCGTTGCAGGCGTCCGCCGCGGTCCTTAAAGAACGGCTGAGCGAACTCAAAAACTCCGGCGAATGAAAGGCGACGTGAGGTAGCCCGGCTGTGCGAATTTTAGGCGGGGCTCAGGACTATTCCGGGCCTGAAAGACGGCCGGAGGTGCGCGGGTGGCCGATCACTGAAACGTCCGCGAAAAGACGGCGGTAAAGGTCATTCGGTGTGTCGGAGTCCCAGTAACCGAAGGCGCGGAAAGCTTGAGACGCGAACACGAAGGCCGCTAGTGTGATAAGCCCGTAGATGCTGAGGGCGATTGCCCTTTTCGTTCGCGGCAGCCCCATGCGTAGCGCCCCAGGTTGCGGGCAGGCGGAAACGCACCCGTAACAGGCGGTGCATTCCGGTGAGCGGACTGTCGATCGGGCGTGCACGGCGATGCCGCTGGGACAGGCGCGGGAGCATGCTTCGCACCGGGTACAGAGAGCGGCGTCCCGGCGCACCGCAGTCGGGCTCGGTATTGAAGCCAGTCCGAGCAGAGCGCCGTACGGGCAGAGGTAGCGGCAAAAGAAGTTCTTGAACAGCAGAGAAAGAAGACCGAGTATCGCGACGACGCTCAGCGTGATCGCGCTCGGATGGGCAAACATCGCGTACATTTTGATGTCGCAAATCCGGTTGTACGGGCTGTGGATAAACGCACGCAAATCTCCGACGGACATTCTGCAGATCAGGATGACGAAGAGCGACAGCAGCAGATACTTGACTGAACGCAACGCGAGGTCGAGCGGCTTGGGCATGCGGAGATTGCGCTTGAAAAGGGTCCGCCCCGCCAGATGGGCGTATTCTGAGAGCGTGCCGACGGGGCAGACCCAACTGCAGAAACCTCGCCGCAACGTGAACGCCAAAAGCAGGATGAGCGTGAAGAGCACGAGGCCTGCGGGATGCACGGTGTTGGCGATGCCTGTCCTGATGAGATAAACCAGGCTCATGAAGGAGCTGATCGGCAGCCAGGCATCGACGGCCGCCGGGCGTTGCGCCACGGTGGCCGGTGTCGCATCGGCGAGGAATGCGACGAAGCGGTAGAACTGGATGCCGGTCAGGATCGAGCCGAGGGCGAAACCGATTTGGGTCAGTTTGCGAAAGGGCAGTCTCTCAGTTCGTAAGCATGGGGGCGGACGGTCAGGCATGGTGCTTGGCTCCGATGTGATGATCGATGTGCTCGAAGCCTAGACGCGCGAAAGTCTGGCTCGGGCGTTCCCCGTGTCGGGTTTCTCGAATTAGCAGGAGGATGAGGAGTTTAAGCGTGAGCGGGATTTGGTCGGGCGTGTAGAGTCCTGGGAGTTCGGTCGCCCATTCGGGGTGCCTTCCCATGTGACCACCCACAAGAAGGCGGAATCCGACGGGCTCGCAACGGATGGCATTGACGGGGCAGGCCCTGGCACATTCGCCGCACGCCAGACAGGCTTCGGGTCGTATGATGGCACGGCCGTCCTGCACGAAAATCGCGGCTTCCCGGCAGGTCTTTTCGCAGTGTCCGCACCCGTTGCATTCCGGGGCTATGTGGCAGGGACGCGAGGCCGCGATCAGGCCGATATCGTGGATTTGCGGCTGAGAGCAGCCGTTTGGACAGGCGGCCACGGCGATACGCAACCTATGGTGAGACCGGACACCTGTGGGGTGGAGGCGTTTCAGATGCATAACCCACCCGGCGTCGCTCAGTGCCGTCTCGATGAATTTCTTGATCGGGCTGACCTCGACAAGCCCGAAAGGGCAAAGGCCCACCCCCCTGCAGGCGTTTATGCTGTAGGAGAGTTCATTGCCATGTGTCATCAAAGTGTTTTCTGGGGGCGTTGCGTTGGGCATTGTCGTCACACCTTTGTCGGATTATTCGTCGGGCCTAAAGGAATCGCCTTTTCAAGAAGGACGGCAGGCTACAAGATAATCGAGGACGCTGGCCATGAGCGCGTTGATCGTCGCGTAGTGTACGTCCGAGACACTTCTTAGTTCCTGTATGGACTGGATGTACGGCTCGGTGACCAGTTCGTCTGCGCAGTTGTTGATCATTGATTCCGCACTTGCGGGAGTGGTTTCGAGGTGAAACTGCAGGCCCATGGCACGAGGCCCGACCTGAAACGCCTGATGGCGGCAAACGGCGCTGTGAGTGAGAAGAACCGCACCGACGGGCAGATCGAAGGTCTCTCCGTGCCAATGGAAGACCCGCACTTCAGCGGGGAAGGCGAACGCGTTCGGTTGAGCGGGTTCCGCGAAGACCGGATACCATCCGATTTCCTTCGCAGGTCCGGGATAGACACGTGCGCCGAGAGCGCTTGCAATGAGTTGTGCGCCGAGGCAGATGCCCAACAATGGTGTCCCGTTCTTGATCGCCGCAGACAAGAAGCGTTTCTCGGCGCCCAACCACTGATGTTGTTCTTCTTCGTTCACGCTCATCGGTCCACCTAGGGCGATGATTAGGTCTAAATCGCTCACGAGTGGCAGCCGCGCGTCTTCGAAGAAGCGGGTATACGTTACATTGACGTCACCGCGTGCCGAGAGCCAGTCCGTGATACTGCCCAAGCCTTCGAATGGGACGTGCTGCAAAACGTGTAAGCGCATGGTAAGGTCCTAATTGTTTAGGTGTTGGACTGTAGCTGGCTTCCGGTTCTCACGAGCAGTTGGCCGTCCTCGATCCGTGTTTCGTAGATGCGGACGTGGCCGATCTCGGGGTTGTCGCATGTGCCGGAAGCCACGTCGAACGAGTAGCTGTGCAACGGGCAGAAGAGCCGGCCGTTGCCGTAGATGCTGTCCACCAGCGGGCCGCTCTTGTGCGGGCAGACGCCATGCGCGGCGACCCACGAACCGTCGCGGCCGTGAAACACGGCCACGGGCGCGTCGTTGACGTGGAAGAGACGCGACGAGCCTTCGGGGATGTCCGCCGCCTTGGCCACGGCCGTGAAGCCGCACACATCAGTTTCCGCAGTTGCCCCAGCCTCGTTGTCCATGTCATCCTCCGTGGCGAGCCACGGATCGCTGTAGTTGTCGAGGGTCTTCTGGAAACTGTCCTCCAGTTCCTGCAACGCCTGCGGGGGCGCGTTCAGGATGGCGTCCGCGACGGTCTTGAGGCCGACGCGCTCCACGAACAGCGCCGTGCGCTCGCCGTATTTGGCGTGCCGGCGGTAGTACTCGTAGAAACGGTCGCAAACGCGGATCACCGCGTCATCGTCCTTGACCTGCGCGATCTTGTGCGCGACGTAGACGTGCGCGCCGCCGTTGCCGCCGATGTAGAGGTCCCAGCCGCCCTCGACCGCCACGGCGCCGAAGTCCTTGATCGTGGCTTCCGAGCAGTTGCGGGGGCATCCGGAGACGCCCAGCTTGACCTTGGCCGGGCCCATGATGCCGCGGTAGCGGTTGCCGAGGCGCTGGCCCAGCGCGAGCGAATCCATCAGGCCGAAGCGGCAGTGGGTGGAGCCCACGCAGGATTTGCAGGCGCGGAAGCTCTTGGTGAACGCGTGCCCCGAGCCCATCTTGAGCCGGCTCCAGACGTCGCGGAGGTCTTTCTTGTGGACGGAGTAGAGCCCGATGCGGTCTGACCCCGTGACCTTGATCATCGCGCCGTAGCGGTCGGCCACGTCGGCGAGGGATCGGAGCTGGGCCGCTGTGGCGACGCCGCCCGGGATGTTTGGGATCACGCTGTAGCGGCCGTCGTTCTGGATGTTGCCCGAATAACGATCATTGGCGCAGCGGGCATCCTTCTCCACGGTGTAGTCGGACTGCCAGATGTAGTTGAGCAGGTAATCCAGCCCCATGCGGGTTTTGGAGTCGTCCGTGGAGCCTGGCAGGGCGGCGAAGACCTGGGACACTGAACGGAGCGTTTTTGAAAGGATGAATTCGGTCAGCGTCGGGCGATCCATGGCGATGCCGGGCACGTAGTATTTATCGGCGGGGTCCGCTCGCAACTCGCCGACCTCCGATATCAGCAGGGCCTTGATCTTGTTCTTGCAGTTGCCGCACCCGGTGCCGGCCTTGGTGTTCGTCATGACCTTGAGCAGGGTGTCGTTGCCGTTGTGGATCGAGCGCCGGATGGCTCCGGCGGACACGCCGTTGCAGTCGCAGACCTGGGCCTCGTCCGGTATGAGCTTGCCGTCGACGATGGCATCGCCGGCGCGCGCGCCGGGGAAGAGCAGGTCCGCGCGACGGGCGGGCAACGGGATCTTCGCCGTGTAGTGCAGGGAGATCAGGTCGGCGTTCAGGTCTTCGCCCACCAGCACCGCGCCGACGAGCGTGTTGTCACGGATGATCAGTTGCTTGAACGTGGCCGAGGCCGGGTCGGTGAAAAGCGTGACCTCCTCGTTCGCGTCGGGCCTGAACTTGCCCATGCTGACCACGGGAATGTCGGATTTGAGGTGTGTGGGGACGGGCGGTGCCGGCGCGTAGGTGGCGGGCTCGCCGCAGAGCACAACGGCCAGGGTGCGGGCCTGTTCGTACACGGGTGCCACGAGGCCCCAGATTTGGCCCTTGAATTCGATGCACTCGCCGCAGGCATAGATGTCGGGGTCGCTGGTCTGGAGGCGCTCGTTGATGGCGACGCCTTTATTGAAGGTGAGGCCGGCCGCGCGTGCCAGGTCCACATTGGGACGGATGCCGCAGTTGAAGAAGACCGCGTCGGTGGAGATGGATGTGCCGTCCTTAAAGAGCGCTTCCGCCACGCCTGCGGTTGAACCGAGCAGTTCTGTGATATACGTCCCCATGACAAAGGAAATGCCGAGGGCCTCCAGATGTTGTTTGAGGTAGCGTCCGGCCTCTTCCGGAAGTTGCATCTCCATGAGCGTGGGCATGAGGTGGGAGACCGTGACTTTCTTGCCCAGCAGGCGCAGCATGAGCGCAAGTTCGAGCCCCAGCAGGCCCCCGCCTACGACCATGACCTCGTTCTTGTCCCTGATGTAGCCGCCCACACGCTCGACGTCATCGAGGCGGCGCAAGGTGAAGACGCCCGGCAGGTCCAGCCCCTTCATAGGAGGCACGATCGGGCGGGAACCGGTGGCGAGCACCAACCGGTCATACGGGAAGACGCGTCCGTCGGTCGTCGCCACGGTTTTCGCGTGGCGGTCGATGGCGGTCACCGGTGCGCCCAGATGTGCGCGGATGCCGTTGTCGGCGTACCACTGGGGCGTGTTGAGAAAGAGATCCGGCAGGTCGGTTTCCTTGAGCTTGACCACCAGTTTGATGCGGTTGTAATTACCGTACGGCTCTTCTCCGATGATCGTGATATCGAAGCGCTCCCGTCCGCGGGAGACGAGTTCCTCCGCGAGTTTTCCGCCGGCCATGCCGTTTCCCACGATGACGATGCGCTCTTTTGCTGTCATGTCTTTTCCTTGTGTCAGAACGGGTGCGCGTTCATCCGTTGTTCCTGGCTTACGCTCGCAGGGAAGAGGATGTTGTTCTCGAGGTGGATGTGCTCGTGCAGGTCAGCCTCCAGGGCTTCCAGCGCTTCGTAAAGAGCCTTGAACGTCTGGCAGGCGTCATCCGGCAGCCGGTAGTTGTCGGTGATCCCGCGCATGTTGACGAGGATGGCGCCCGCCCCGTCGTGCTCGTGTTCCATCTGCCGGATCGGGTGGGCGACGCTGCCGCAATGCACGACAGGCTTGTCGTTTCGGCCGGACAGAAAACCGTCGATGCCTTTGATTGCGGGGAAGAGGATCTGCTCTTCCTTCATCAGATGGGCTTCGAGTTCGGCCCTCAGCGGGTTGAAGGCACTCCTCAAAGAGTCGAGCATCGAGCCGTGCCGGCTGCGGTGGGCGTTCTGAACCTTGGCAAGCAGCGTGTCGACTCTCGCCAACTGCGTTTTGGTGAACACGTGGTGCGTGTCGAGGATGTGGTCGGCGAGGACCGTGAGCGGCACCGCTGTCCAGTCGGTTGCGGGTGTGGGCGCCTGCTTCTGGAGCAGAACTTGCTCCAAGTCAGCCAAGACTGTTGTCAGGTCGAGCCCCGCGTCCTTGACGGCGACCGCCAGCGGTTTCTTGCCGCCGCAGCAGTAATCGACGCCCAGTTGCTCCAGCCGCGCCCTCAAGCGTGGGTGCCTGAGCACGATTTCGGCGACCGTTTGTTCCGGACGAAGGCTGTTGGCCGCATCCGGCCTGTCTGATGTTGCTTCTGATGTTTTCATGGTATCCTCCTGGTCTTGGCCAATGAATTGAACTTTGCCGTAAAGCACGCAGCCCTTGCTGAGCGGTTTGCACGGTTGCGACCGCCTGTCGCAAGTAAGGTCGTCGCTGCTCTGATGGGGACATTCCCAGCTCATGGTTTGCGCTTTCTATTCGGTGATCGTGATCGCGGCCACCGGACAGCTTTCAGCGGCTTCCCGGCAGTCACGTTCGGCTTGCGGCGGTACGGGTGCGGCAATGACTTCGGCGACCGATTCTTTCATGCCAAATACAGCCGGGCAGATCGTCTCGCACAGTCCGCAACCGATGCAGGTTTCCTTATTCACGTTTGCTTTCATATCGGTCTCCTTTTTGCTGGCGGCCCTCTAAATAGGTATTAAAGTACCAAATTGCTTATACTACGTCAAGCACCGCCGGAAAAAGAATCCGCCCGTACCAAAAAAGACCATCCGAAGGGTCACACGTGTCCCGGAATTCCCGCCTCTTCGTTCACGCCGCTTTCGGCCCAGAATTCGAGACGGTTCCCTTCCGGATCGCGCAGGAAGAAGGCCAGGCCGCCCATGCGATTGTCACGAATCGGTTCCACCTTTACGTCCTTGCCCAGCAAGTCCTGCCAGACGCCGCGCACATTGGCGACTTTGAAAGTGACGGTAATCCCCGCCCCGCCGGACGGTTGGATCGTGGTGCGTTTCGCGTCCGCAACGCTCAGGCATAGGTTCGGGCCCGCCTCAAACTCCACCAGCCAGTCGGTCGCCAGCTTCGGCTGGAATCCGAGCGTGTCGCGATAAAAGGCGACCGCCTCGCCCCATTGTCGGCAATAGAGAATGACGTTCATGCTCTCGCATGCGCAACTCACTGCTTTGCCTTTTCCGCGTGCTTCAGGAGTTCGATCCGCCCGCGCTGGGCAAGGTCGATGGCTTCAGCCAGGATACGCGCGGACTCCTGCGGCGCGTGGAACCCCATCGAGTTCTCGGCGGCCACGAAGTCCAGCCGCCATTGCGCCTGGCGGTGCAGCGTCCGCGCCCCTTGGAGCGCGTCGTCTGTCGCGCCGCTTTTCTTGGCGTCGGCCAACTCTTGGATCAGTCCCACGGTGGCCTGCTCGGCGAGGAGCATCAGCGCCTTCGTCCGGTCTTGGATCGCCTCGGCGCGCGCCATGATCTCCTTTTCGGGGTAACGGTGGCAGGTCTGGCATGAACGCGAGGGGTTCAGTAGCGGGCTGCGCACGTGGTGGTCGCTGATTTTCATTGCGCCTTCGCGCACATAGGGCATGTGGCAGTCGGCGCAAGAGACGCCGCTGCGCGCGTGGATACCCTGGCTCCAAAGTTCGAACTCGGGGTGCTGGGCTTTCAGTGCCTTAGCGCCGCTCACCGCGTGCGTCCAGTCGACATGCCCCACCTCGTCGTAATAGGTCTCAATCTCATCCATCCGGATGCCCTTGTGCCACGGATAGGTGACCGTTTTCCCGGGACCCTTGAAGTAATACTCGACGTGGCATTGGGCGCAGACGAGCGTGCGCAACTCCTGCCGCGAGGCGTCGATGTTCACGTCATAGTCGCGGACACGGCTGCCTGCGCGCCAGCGCATGACGCTCGGCAGGTGGGGCAGCGGGGTTTCGGCTTTGGCCAGTTCGCGCAGGCCGTTAAGGAGTCCGGGACGGGTCACGCGCAAGCCCATGGAGGCCGGGTCGTGGCAGTCGATGCAGGCGACCGGATGCTGGATCAGCTTGTTGCCTTTGCTGTCGGTCAGGTTACGGGCATCAGCGTAGGGAAGGGGACAGACGGCTTCGAAGCCCTTCATAATCTGCTCCTGCGGACGGTCGTCGGGCACGCCGGCTTTGCGGCCCATCTCGCGGTAGGCGGGAGTGATTGAGGCGTGGCAGTGGAGGCAGGCACCGGGCTGCTTGAACTGTTTGACGCGCTCGGTCTCGTCCTGGTCCGAGAGCATGTAGGCGTGACCGCGCTCCTCGCGGTAATCGATCGCGAAAGCGTATCCTTTGAAAAGGACGCGCCAGAGCGGGTCGGCGTCGAGTTTCTGGAAGGCTTCGCTGCCACCGTGACGCGTGCGTCCGGTGTCTACGGTGCGGCGGTAGCTGTCGTACTGGCGCGGGTAGTTCTTGCCCCACTCGGCGGGGTCGACCGTGTTTTCGCTGAGCGCCACGATCTGGAAAACGTGCTGCCGCGCCTCGGCTTTGCGCTCCATGATGTTGCGCCAGAGCGCCATCACGCCGACGGTCGCGGCTGCCGCGAGGACGACCGTGACGAGGTAGGCCGTTTTGACACGGGACGGATGGGACAAGGGCATTTTTTGTAGCATGGGGGAACCTTTTTAGGTTAGCGTGTCGGGCCGTGGCCGACGCTGTCGTGACAACGTGCGCATGTGAACGGGTCATCGGAGCCACGGTCGTCGGCGAGCATGTCGCTCACCAAATCGCCGTGGCAGCGTATGCAGTTCTTCTGCACAATCCGGGCGCTTTTCGGTTTGATCAGAATCGGCTCGTGGAAATCCTGGAGCGTGAAGGCCTTCGAATGTTCGAACCCGTTCTCGCCTTTGGTGAGATATTTGGGGATGAAGCCATGGGGCACGTGGCAATCGTTGCACGTGGCCGCGGCGTGATGGCTGGCCTTCTGCCACCCGTCGTACTGGTCTCGCATGATGTGGCAGTTGGCGCAGGTCTTGGATTCGCTGCCCAGATAGGCGAGCCCCTCGCCTTCCCGAAAGGTGTACCCGCCCGCGCCTAATAGCACGCCGAGCAGGCAACAAAGAAGGATGGCCGGTGATGTGGGGATCTGAATCCGTTTCATAACACTGTCGTTCTGCAGGCTGTCCGGCGAACGTTCCAAGACCTATTCGGCGGCCTTTTCGCGGATCATAACGAGTAGCATTTTGAAGCGCTTGTCCGCTCGCAGCGAGTGCGGCACGCCTGCGGGCATGATCACCATCTCGCCGGTCTTGGCCGACACCGGCTTACCGCCGATCACCAGCGTCGCCTCACCGTCCACGACCAGGACCGTGGCGTCATAGGGCGAGGTGTGTTCGCTCAAGCCCTGCCCCTCATCAAACGAAAAGAGCGTCAGTGTGCCCGCCTTCTTGTCGAGCAGCGTCTTGCTCACCACCGAGCCGCCCGCATAATCCACGAAAGCGGCCATGTCGATCGGTTTCCCGCGCACATCGTTTAGCATCGCGTCCATTGATATCTCCGTTTTTGATCCTAACGTGTTCAAAATCATAGCGTGAACCGGAAATGACCGCAAGCTCAGAAATTCCCGTTGACGCTGTTTAGGCAATGTGGTACTTTAATGCCGATTTCAGCTTAAAAGGCGTTTTTACTATGCTCGGTCTGTTGAACATCTCGGAAGCCATGTCGATCGCGTTGCACACCTGCGTATGGCTGGCGGACGGAGGCGCTCGTTTTAGTTCCGTACGCACGATTTGCGAAGACTTGGGCTTCTCGCCCAACCATTCAGCCAAAGTGGTGCAGCAACTCGTGCGTGCAGGCATCCTCGAAACGGAGCGCGGTCCCGCAGGCGGCGCAGAATCCCGGCCACTTCGGAGTCGAGCTGACCGGCGGCGACGGTTTCAGGGCGCATTGCTACACGCATGATGGCGCGAACTTCATCGCGGCACTGCACCAGCGCAATGTGAAGATCGCCGACAACGGCGTGCGAGGACAGAAAAATTGGTTTCCCGCCCAAGCGGACGCGCCGTGGGTCACCGTGGAACTTTACGTCCAGCCCAAGCTGACCGAAATCCACGTCGCGGGCAACCCGCAGGGAATGGTCACCGCCAACTTGCTGCCGCTGAAAGGGCTCAGCCTTTACGGCTACCATAACACGATCGAGGTCCGGGATCTGGAGTGGGAGCCGCTGCCCGAAGCGGAAAAGGTGTCCACCGATCCCCTGCCGTCTTTTTATGTTTCGTTTGACCAAGGGTGGACAGGCCTCACGGCGCAGGGCGAACGGTTGCCCGTCCGGGCGGTTGAGCTCGAACGTGTCCCCGGCGTTGCGGGCCAGGCGGTCCGGGTTGCCGGCCAGGGCAAGGCCCCGGCCCGTCAGCCAAAGCTGGAATACGACGCCAAAGGGCTGTTTGCGGATCACGGCACGGTGATGTTCTGGATGAAAAGCGATTGGGACGGCCGATACTCCGGCGACATCCCCATGTATCCGATGCTCGAAGGGCTCGATGACGCGGGCCGCCGGAAACTGAACATCGCAATGACGTGGTGGATTTCTTTCGGTCTGGGGCGCACGGGCAACCTGAAGGGCGAGGAGATGAAACGCGATTCACGGGCGGACTGGCATCGCGGTGACTGGAACCATGTCGCGATGGTCTGGAGTGAAGGCGACTGGTGTAAAGCCTACCTGAACGGCCTTCCCTATCAGCAGCCGTTCGGGTTCAACGGCAAGATCTTCGCCAATCTGGATGTGAAGACGGTCACGCGCCTGACGGTGGGCACAGGCCAACGCGCAGCCGAAGCGGCGTTCGACGAGCTGAAAATCTTCAAGCGCCCGCTTTCCAACGGCGAGATCTACGACGAATACCGCACGCACATGCCGGTCGACCTGCTCCTCGACCGCGCCGTGATCGATGCCGGAAAAGACGATGAGGTCGTCGTGCTGGCGGCGCCGGGCGGCACATACATGCGGCCGATGCCCGCCGAGCGGCCGCTCACCACCGGCCGCGTCGGCATCCGCGTCCAGATCTCCGACGCGGACGGCCGCGTCGTGGCGGAAAAGGCCTTTGCGCCGCGCCTGACCGCGCCGGCCGAGCTGCGGCTGCCGGTGCGCGGCTTGCCCGCCGGAGCGTACCGCGTCACGTGCACGGTCGGGCCCGCGCCGCGCCTGTTCGCACGCTGGGCGGAATGCTTCGGGCCTGCGCGCCGTCCCGCCGGCACGGTGCAGCGCTCGTTTGAGCTGCTGGCGTATCAGCCGCTGGCGGCGATGCCGCCGGGCAACGACGAGGTCAGGCTCGGCAACGTCATCTTCGCGAAAGACATCCACGACGGCCGGACGCTGGAAGCCGGAGGGGTTCAGGTTGTTTCATCTCCGATCGGTGACTATCTGGAAGGCGGCGACCGCAAGATGAACCGCTTCGCATTCGAAGTCCAGATCCCGGCGCGGTGTCAAGACGGCCGCCCGGTGATGCTCGAGATCGACTGGCCGGACGACAAGCCCCGCTCGATGGGCTTGTACATGTACCCGGCGAGCAAAAGCGCGCAACACCGCGACCGCCTCGGCGGCGGCGTGCAGAGCGGCCATGAATATCCGCTCACCGGCAAGCTGCAGACGACGCGCTACCTCTTTCATCCGGGCCTCACGAACTACCTGTTCGAAGCGCGCGCGATGATCAACGGCTTCCCCGCCGCCATCGCCGGATTTCGCGTGCGTGAGATCGGAAACGTCCGCCTGCCCAAGCTGGCCGTGCATGTTCCGGAGGGACTGCCTCCACGCCGCTTCGGCTATCAGGATGAGGACGAGACCTTCGACCAGAATCTGGGCTGGGATTACAAAGTCAAAAACGCGCAGGCCGTCACGGAGCGCCTGCTGGACTATCTGGACTATACCGGGCAGAACGCCTGGCAGTATCCGTTCGTGCGCTACAACGGATGCAATTTCCCGATGGCTGGCGCGTCGCACACGCTCTACCCCTATGGCGCGGAAGCCTTCCGCTACATGACCGAAGCCCTGCACCGGCGCGGCATCACGACGATTGCCGGGATCAACCTGTATACCCTGCCGGAACTGTATATGCTGCCCTATGAAACCGGAGACTACGTCAAGAAGGGATGGGTGCTGACCAAGTTCAACGATCCGCCGGTGCGCCCGGGAAGCCAGCCGCGGCCCAACCACGCCAGCCCCGAGGTGCGCGCGATGATCGCCGGCCTCGCAAAGGAAACGGCGCGGCGCTTCGGCCGCGTCCCGGGTTTTGACGGCATCAGCTTCAGCACGCATCACGTGGGGTTCTACACCTCCCTGGATGACGGGTATGACGACTACACCGTCAACCGGTTCAGCCAAGAGGCCCGCGTTCACGTGCCGGCCACAAGCCCGGCGGAAAGGCGGGACTTCTTGACCCGCGAGCCGCAGCGGGACGCGTGGCTGAACTGGCGCGCCGAACAATCGGTCGAGCTCTTCCGCCGCATCCGCGCCGAAATGGACAAGGCCAGCGCCGGAGTCAAACTGTATGTGGTGTCGGAGCTCCCGGACGGCCCTTCCCCCGAAAACCCGGCGCTGCTTGCGCGGCTCCGGGCGATCGAAGGGGTCTATCTGGTCCAGGGACGAAACAACACCTTCCATCGCCACCGCCAGCATTGGGGAAGCCCCGCGACCAACTACAACGAGCGGCTCTACGACCCTGCGGTCGCCGCCCGATTCATGAACGGCAAACTCGGCTTCATGGACAACGCCCCCACCTATTTCGAGAGCTTCAACGGCTCGCTGAAAAACGATGTGTACGCGGGGTTCTTCCAGAACGCCGACGTCAAGCCGTTCGGACGGTATTTCTTGAAAGACCTGGCATTTGCGGTGGCGGCGATGGATGTCCAGCGCTACCTGATCGGCGCGCAGCCGCTGGGATCCTGGGGACGCGATGCCGAGACGCGAGAATTCGCCAAGGCCTTCTGCGCGCTGCCTGCGCTGCCCTTTACGGACGCGCCCGGCGCGCAGGATCCGGTGACCGCCCGCTATCTGAATACGGCCAAGGGCACCTACGTGTATGCGGTGTCCATGCTCTGGGACAGCTGCGAAACCAGGCTGACGCTCTCCTCCTCGCAACCGCTCAAAGACCTTTCGACCGGCGCGTTGATCGCCAACGGCACGGTCGCGCTCAAGCCTTTCGAGCTGCGCTCCTTTTTCGCCGCCGATTCTCGGCTGCGAATCACCGGGACCAAGACCGTCGTTCCCGCCGGCGTCACGGATTACTGCCGGGCGCAGTTGGACCTCGCACAAAACGCCATCGACCTCCTGGCCGACGGAAAGATCGCGTGCGGCGCAGCCCGGGCGACGCTGGCCGAAATGCGGGAACGGATGAAGGACGGACATTACGCCGAACTGCACCGGCTGTTGTTCTCGCTCGCGATCCGCGAATCCCTGGGCATAACGGACATGTCGCCGACGGCACCCCGGCCGTGAGGATTGGTAAACTCATTCCAAACCAACGACCCGGATAGCAAAAGGTTTGGACGGGCAGTGATACTCACACGCGCCACAGCCGATACACAAATTCTCGTCGACGCGCGGGTATTTCTTTTTGTCTTTTTCCTCCACCAGCGTCAGCGCCTTCGTCGGGCAGTGTTCGGCACAGTTACCGCAGGTCTGCACGCCGTCGGTCACGAGAACGCAGTGTGCGCGGACGTAAACGGCGCGGCCGATCTTCGTTTTCCGCTTTTCCTCCAACGCGAGCGGCAGAATCGCACCGTTTGGACAAACCGTCCCGCAGGCGTTGCAGTCCCATCCGCAGAACCCGCGCGAAAAATCCAACCGGGGCATCATCATGCCGCCTAGTCCATACTCCAGCAACGCGGGTTTAAGCACGCCTCCCTCGCAAGCCGCCACACACAGATTACAGGCCGTGCACCGCGTCAAGAGACGTCCCCCGCCGCCGGATCCCGGCGGCGAAACGGGCGATTCCGGAGCCTGCAGGGGCCTGCCGTCTTTTGATGCCGCCGCGGCGGCGGCCGCCGCAGCCGACACGGCGGCCCCCGTCACAAAACCGCGGCGGCCGACGCGTCCCGTCCCATTCGGCTGTGCCGTTCCGCTTGCCTCATCAGACGAAACGATCCTCGCCACACGGGACGTATACCGGATCGCACCTTTGCGGCAACTGCCCAAGCAATCGAAACAGGCCACGCACCGGCCGACATCGACCGTGCGCGCCTGCGCGTCGATACACGCCGCCTTACATGCGCGCTCACAGAGGCCGCACCCCACGCATCGGTCTCCGTCGATCGCGATTCTGAACAACGGGCGGTGCCCCAGAACCGCCAGCAGACTCCCGACCGGGCAGACGGTGTTGCAGTAGAGGCGCCCCCACCCCGCCGACAGAAAACCGACGCCGACAAGCGAAACGAAGGCGACCGAAGACGCCAACAAGCTGCGGACAAAGATTTCTTGCTTAAAAATGAGCGGATGCCCGCATCGGTCCGCGATCCACGCGGCCGCATTGCTCAGCGCAAATGCGGCGGGCTGCAGCAGGTGCGTCGCGATGCGGCCGTACAGACTGTAGGGATCGACCAGAGCGGGCACGAACGCGATCCCGCACGCAAACGCCAAGCCGACAAGCGCCAACAGGACGTAGCGCAGCGTCGTATGCGCCGGCGCGATGGCGAAGCGCTTTTTTGCGAAAACGCGCGCCGCGCCGATCACGAGATCCTGAAACACGCCCAACGGGCAGAGCGTGGAGCAATAGAGACGGCCGAACACAAGCGTCACAACCGCGATCAATATGAGTGCCGCGATGTTCGCCGCCAGTAGCGCCGGGACAAGCTGAACCTTTTCGAACACGCCAAGCCCGCCGCCGACCCCGATGAAAAAAAGGTTCTCGCAGACGAACAGCGCCGTCGCGGCCCCCACCCTCATTTTTTTCAGCATGTGGCCGTCCCCGATTTTTTCGCCTCATACCGCGCCCGCACGTGTGCGACGAACCGCTCGATCTTTTCCATTTCCACCGGAATGCGGAACGTCCATTGCGGACACGCGACCTTGCATTTGCTGCAACTGATACAGTGGCTCGCCCGCGCCGAAGGCGGTATCGCGTTGTTGTAGCTGACGAGAAATACGCGCCTTAACGCCTGAGAATCGTTGGGGCCGGAATCGGCCGGCAGACGTCCCTCGCCCGCGAAGGCATTGTACCACGCGAACGTTTCCGGAATATGGACGCCGTACGGGCAGGGCATGCAGTAGCGGCACGCCGTACAGGGGACAATGGGATACTTCTGAAACTCGCCGATCGCGCGGTCGAACGCCGCCCGCTCCGGCGTTTGCATCGGCTCGAACTTGGCCGCGAACGTCCGCACGTTGTCGACCACCTGATCGAGGCGGTTCATGCCGCTCAGCACCGTCTGGACGTTCGGCAAAGACGCGACAAAACGCATGCCCCACGACGCCACGCTCCGTTTGGGTTCCGCCGCTTTCAGCACGGCGCGCGCCTTGCCGTTCAGATGCGCGAGGATGCCGCCCCGCAAAGGCTCCATCACGAAAACGGGAATCCTCTTTGCCGTCAGCATCCGGTAGAGCGTTCCCGCACGGTATCCTTTGGGGTCCTTTTCGTTTTCGTCGTCCCAGTCGAGCCGGTTGAGCATGATCAGCGCGAACGCCCATTCGTAATGGTCGAGCAGATATTGCATGAGCGGTACGTCGCCGTGGAACGAGAAGCCGAGATGCCTGATACGGCCTTTTTTCTTCTGGTCGTTGAGGTAGTCCAGCACGCCCATCGTTTCATAGACGTCTTTGAATTCTTTGAGTGTATGCACCGAATGCAGCAGGTAGTTGTCGAAGTAGCCGACCTGACATCGTTTGAGCTGCTCTTCAAAAAACCGCTTCGCGTCATCCAGACTGTGCACCAGCCACGTCGGCATCTTGTCCGCCAGCATGAAGCTTTCGCGCGGATATTTTTTCAGCACGTTGCCGTAGAACACCTCGCCCTGTCCGTGATGGTACACCCAGCCCGTGTCGAAATAGTTCATGCCGTGCCGGACGCCGTAATCTACGAGTTTCTGCCCCAGTTCGTAATCGATCTCGGTGTCTTTCCGGTTGAGGATCGGCAGACGAATGCCGCCGAAGCCGAGCCGCGAAAGGGTCCGCCCGGGCTCGGGCGCGTAGGGCAGCCGCTGCAGTTGCACGGGATCGTCATTCTTGGCGTCGTCGTCCAGAAAGCGGATCACTCCCGCTCGCGACAGCCCGTAGAGGCTTCCGCCGAGTCCTGCGGCTCCCGCCGTCAAAAAGGCCAGCGTTCGCCGCCTCGTCATGCCGTGCTCGTTCATCTCAACAGCCCTTTCGCGTTCTGCGGCGTAGGCGTCGGTGCAGGTGAAAACGCGCCGGATCCGAGAGCGCCCAACGGCAACGGCAACAACTCAAGCTGCGCCCGCAGCGCGTTGACCTCCTCCCATGCGAAAATCGCGCGTTTGTCCTGATGGTAGTCGGTGATGCGCCGGTCGTCCGGCGTCCACGCCGTCGCCTCGAAGTACGATCCGCCGAAAGGAATCGACAAGTCGATCCAGCACGCGAACAGACGCTTCTCCGCATCGCTCACGGCCACGCCGTGGTGCGACGGTTCGAGGTGTTCCATGATCTTGCTCTGCGTGGAACCCTGCGCATACGGCGGCAGCATGGCCGACTGACCCGTGGCCGAGTACCAATTGAGCAGCGCCGTCTGCCGACCACCCGAGATCAGCGCCGCGTACGACTTCGAGAAGCGGCGGGCGGCCCCTTTTCTGAAACCGGGCGATTCCGCGCCGGTGAGGTCCGGGCGGCCCGCCGCTTTCGGGCCGCCGTCGTGACATTTGACGCAGTGCGCGTCGAGGATCGGCTGAATCTGACGGATGAAACTGAAGCCCTCGGTCGGCGCGTCCGGATCGCACGGCCGGGGCGCGTTCACTCCGAGGTAATTGTCCGTGCTGCCGAGAAGCCCGTCCCGATCGAGTCGCGCCAGCAGCGGGTGAGGCGGCTGTCCCGCCATCGGCCGCAGACGCTGAACGTGGCCGTATACCGAGCCTTGCACCGCGGGATAGACCTGTTCCTTGCTTTCGTGACACCCCACGCACGCCATGGTCTCGCCCGGCAACACCATCGTCCAACTGCGCATCGTCTGCACGCAGCGTCCGCGCGCGTCGAGCAGTTGGAAATAGACGCCGTTGTTCGCCGGCGCTTCGAACGCGCAACTGCCGTCTGGCGCCACGTCCGCCTCGCCCAGCACATGCTTGATGTCCCAGGCGCCTCCGGCCGTGACCGCTTCGCCGGACATATCCCCGCTATAGGGGATAAATTTCCTGTACTGCTCGTCACAGGGGCAGTCCATCGACCCCGAGTGCAGATACATCGGACGGTATTCGAGCCCCACCACGCGCAGTTTTTTAATCGTTCCCGCAGCCACATCTTTCAGCCCCGGCCCGATATACACGTTTTGAACATAAAATTTCCCGTACGCCTGCGAGAAGTCGACCAGCGAGCCGCGCCGGGGCACGGGTTTCCGCGCCATCACCGGCACCGGCTGGCTGCATTCGACTGCAGGATCGTAGGCCAGCAACTCGCGGGCACCGTCGGCCGTTTGGTAGTAGATCCCGAAATTGGGATTCACACCGCTTTTGTCGATGAGCGTCCCTTCGGGCAGAAACGTCACCAAGTAGCGGTCTTCGTCCAAGGCGTAAGGATACTGCCACTGCGCGCCGAACTGCCCGAACGAATCGATGGCGACCACGTTGCGGTTACGGGCCACCTTCGGGTCGTCCGCGTAGCTCGAAGGGTGACGCCCCGGCTCCTCGCCGATGGCTGAGCCCGCGACATACTCGATGCCGCTGTCCCCCTGGGTTCCCTTGCGGCGGTCGATGACGATGAGCTTGCCCTTCTGATGGACGTGGTGGCCGGAAACGATGCCGATGGCTTTGGACGACCCCGGAATCGGCCGGAAGTGCAGCAGCGAAGCCGGATAAAAGGAGTTGTTTCCGTAGTATTCCGTCTGCGCGGTGCCGTCGGGGTTCATCGTGAGCAGCGACTGCTGGAAGCGCGCATTGCGGTCGTTGTACTCCCAGCGCGTGTAGAGCACGCGTCCGTCCGCCAGTTGCTGCGGATAGAACGTGCTCGCTCCGTCGACGGCGAGCCGCCGGATGTTGCCGCCGTCGGCGTCGCAGCGGTACAGATTGGCGATCAGCGTCTGGTGGCAGGGCATCACCTGCTCACAGCGCGTGGACTGAAAGATGATGCCGCCGTCCGACGCGAAGCAGGGTTCGACATCCGCGCACGGGACGACGCGCCCGTTGATAACGGGCGAACGTGTGAGCGGCGAGATTTCGCGGGTCGCGAGATTCATCGCGTACAGGTGATAGTCGTCACCGCGCCGTTTCTCATAGGCATCCCATGGCAACGGTGCGCGGAAGCTCGGTGCCCAACGGTGGGGAACATAGTAGGCGTTGTCGTTGTAGCTGTCGCGCATCGAAAAAACCAGCCGTTCGCCGTCGTAGGAAAGCGCCGGATCGCGCACGCAGCCGTCGGGTTTGTCGATCAGCACCTCGTGGGTCACGTTTCCGTCCGGGCGGATCGTCAACAGACAGAGCTGACCGCCCTTGGTCCAGTTCCGCGGCCGGGCGTCGGTCAGATCGTCCGTCACATGTCCCGTCGCCCCGAGTGTGGCGTTACAGCCGAAGGTGTAGTGTTTGACGTAGACGATCCGCGTCGCGTGCCGCGTCACATTCTCCAGCCGTTCCGCGCGCCGTTGCTCGCAGAGACGCACGTATAGCGCCCGCCAGCGCGGATCGCATCCCGGAGCCTCGGGAAACTCGACGCTGCCCGCGTTCTTCAGTTCGACTGCCACCTTGGACACCAAACGCCGCTCAAGCGCCGCGTCGCCGGTCGAGGTGAAGGCCCGCGCGAAGTCCTCGAACCCCGCGTCCTGCAAAAGCCAGTCCTTTTCGAGACGGTAGCGGGGATACGCCGTTTCCGGCGGATTGGGGTACGGGAAATCCTCCGGCTTCCGGTCGAAGAGCGCCACTTCCGCGATGTCCGTCACGAAGTGCCGCCCGTCGCCCGAATAGGGGTGTCCCCAGATTGCACGGTTGGGATTGTTCAGCCACTGCATGTACGTGCCGAGGCCGTTGATCGCGCCCTCGTCCGATTCGTTGACGCGCACGCCGAAGAACCGCGCGGACACCGGCGCCCACTCGACGAACGCCGAATCGCCGCAGAACGTCACGGGCAGAACCGTTTTGTCGGCGATGACGCGGACGGCGGTTTTGCCTTGGGCGTCGCCGCAGGTGAACACGGTCACGCTGTAGGCCATTCGCGCGAGCCAGCGCGATGGCTGTGCGACGAGCCGCATGCCGGCCGTCGTCCGTTCGCGCCCCAAATCCACGACGAACGCCGCCGTCACGGGCGCGGAGCCGAACGGCGGCAGCGTTTTCTCATCCTGCCCCGACCGCGTGTCGTCCAACAGTTCGGCATACGTGTCGGGATTTCCGTCCGCCATCAGCACGGCGGGATGTTCGGCCGCCGTCTCGCCGCCCACGTACACGCTCGCGGGGCGGAACTCTTCCGCTGCCGCGAACAACGCTGCGGAGAATATCCATCCCCCTATTACCGCTTTTCGCATTATTCCCCTTCCCCGGATATTGCTAGTTTGGAGTGCGGTGACAACCAACAGAAAACTCCGCTTTCTTATGCAAGACAAAAGCGGCGTCGCGCGGCATACCGCTTGCCGCCGCACTCCAAACGGAGAGCTTCCTTCTACCGATGCAGGAACGCCTTGACGTCATTCAGCTCTTCCCTCGCATAAACCTCTCGTTTCCGCTGGAAAGAATCATACAATTCTTTCTGGGGAAGGTTCCACGTATTCCATTCGCAATTCCTCTCCTGCCGGTCCCACGTGTTGGCTTCGCCGTAAGAGCCGCAGAAAGGAACCCCCAAATCCATCCAGCAGGCGACCAAACGTTTCTCGGCATCCGTCAGTTGCACGTTGTAATGCGAAGGCTCAAGATCGGCCATCAGTTTGCTTTGGGCCGAACCGCAGGCGTACGGCGGCAAAACAGGCGCCATGGATTCGGGATCGACCCAGTTGGCCCAAGATGAGCACGGCCCTTTTTCCGTCAGCGCGAGATAGGACGTTGTAAATGCCCGCAGTCCTCCCGGAAGCTGTTGCGGGACCTGCCCGGTGAGGGCGAGCGGCGAACGTTTGGTCTTATCGGGATCCTTCACGTTACCCTGATGACAGCTCACGCAGTGCCGGTCCCAGATCGGTTGAATCAGCCGCCGGTAGCTGAACCCGTCCGCGGGAGCGTCAGGGTCGAGCGAACAGGGCTTGTTGACGCCGAGGAACAGGTCTGTCGCCTCCAGCGGACTCTCTTTCTCCAGACGCGTGACCAGCGGATGCGGCGGCTGCCCGGCAAGCGGCTGCAGGCACTGAGCCGCCTTGCCCAGCGCGCGCGGTTTTCGCTCTGCGCTCAGCACCGCCTGGAGTTTGTTTTCGTGGCAACCTACGCAGCCGAACCGTTCGCCGGGCAGCACCAGCGTCCAACTCCGCATCGTCTGCACGCAGCACCCTTTCGCATCCAGAAGCTGGAAGTAGACGGCCGTCCGGGCCGGCACCTCGAAATACGCGCTTCCGTCTTCTTCGACCGGCACTTCGCCCAAAACGTGTTTGACGTCCTGCGCCCCATCGCGGGTGGCGATCGGCGTGTTGATATGCGAATCGCCGGCCGGGCCGCGGTTGTAGTTTTTGGACACACCGGCCGCCCGGTATTCCAGCGCCACCACCCGCAGCCGCGTCACCGTTCCCCGCTTCACGCCCTGAAGTCCAGGCCCTTCATAGACGTCCTGAACGTAAAACGTCCCTGTGGAGCGACGCCAATCGACTTGCGACGGACGGACGGGTGGCCGCGCCGTCGGCATCAGCGGAATCGCCTGCCCGCACGAGTTCCCCCAGTCGAACGCCAACAGTTCGCGATCTCCCGTGTCGGTCATGAAATACACGCCGAAGGGCGCGGTGAACGGCCCCTTCATGAAGTGGCTGCCTTCCGGGAGGAACGAAACAAGATAGCGGTGTTCGTCGAAGGCGAACGGATACTGCCACTGCGGACCGACCTGGCCGAACAGATCGAACGGCCAGCGGTCGAAAGGCGCGCGGATGTTCGAGGGCTGCCGTCCTGGCTTGCCGTCGGGTGACGCACCCGAGACATATTCGATGCCGTCGTTTCCGTCCGTCCCTTTCGACGGATCAAGAATCGCCAGTTTCCCCTTCTGCACAACGTGATGGCCGGAGATCACCGTAATGACTTTGCCGGAATTCGGAATGCCGCGCGAATGGATCAGCGCGGCGGGGTAGGTGCTGTTGTTGCCGTAGAAAGCCGTCTGTCCCGTGCCATCCGCGTTCATGACGAACAGGGATTGCAGGAAAAACGGATTCCGGTCGTTGTATTCCCATCTAGTGTAAATGACCCGGCCGTCCGCCAGCACCTGCGGATAAAGAGTTCGCACTTGGTCAAACGCCAGCCGCCGGACGTATTTGCCGGCCGCGTCGCACACATACAGATTCGAAGCGGGATGCGCCCAGCACACGTCCAACTGCCCGCAGCGCGTCGATTGAAACAGAATGTCTCCGCTCGGCAGAAAACACGGTTCCGTATCGCTGCATGGCCACGTCCGTCCCCCGGCCGTCGCCGAAAACGTGATTTGACGGATCTTGCGGTCGGCAAGGTTCATGACGTACAGATGATTGTCGTCCGTATCGAAATTGTCCCGCATGGAAAAGACCAGCGTTTTCGCGTCGAACGATAGGTTCGGGTCGCGGATCACGCCGTGCGGCTTCTCAATGAGCACCTCGTTCGTAACGTTCCCGTCCTCGCGGATCGTCGCCAGACAGAGCTGAGACCCTTCGCGGAAATCGGGATTCCGTTCAAAGAACTGTTCGTCCGTCACTTCGTCCGTCGGTTCGGTCTGGGTCCAACCGCCGAACACATAGTGCTTCACGTAGATGAACTGCGAAGCCGATTTGCGGAGCGCCTTCAACCGTTCCGCGCGGCGCGCGCGGCAGGTGTCGAGATACAGGGTTTTCCATCGGACATCGTTTCCCGGAATCGGAACCAGCGCGCGCAGTCGCGTTTGGAAAGCCAGGACGTCGATTCCCGTGTCCGCCAGGTCGGCGAGCACCTTCTGCACCATGCGCTGTTCCGTGAGGGAATCCGAGGTCGACGCGAAACAGTGCGCAATATCCGGACCGATCGGGTCCGGCCGGGTTCCGTCGGTCGAATTGGCGACCAGCGAAACGTTCTCCACGCCGCAGTCCTGATACAGCCAGTCGCGCGTCAGACGGTCCTGCGGATAGGCGGTGCCCGGAGGATTGGGGCGGGGCAAGTCGGCGGGTTCGCCGCAGAAGCAGGAGACCTCGGCGATCCGCACCGAGAACCGGCCGCCCGTACCCGCGATTTCATACGAAGGTCCGCCGCCCGCGATGGCCGGAAGCTTAGCCACCGTGCCCAACCAGGCGCCCCACCACCAGCCGAACTGGCACCGGAGCGCGTCCACACACCGCCGCTCTTTCTGCGCCTTGTCCGGATCGATCGCGCGCCACCAGTCGAGACCGCTTCTCGGACGGTCGTACGACTCGTTGATCCGAACCGAAAGGTAACGCGTCTCGACCGGCGTCCATGTGACGAAGACCGCGTTGAACGTGTTGGCCGGCGGCAGCGGTTCGTTTTCCCTCAGCACGCGAATATTCTTTTCGCCTTGGCAGTCGTCGCAGGCGAAGACGCTCACGTTCTCCGCCATGACGTTCGCCCACGACTTCGCTGCGACAAACCGGATGCCGGCGATCTTGACGACCCGTCCCAAATCCAAAACGACCCGGGCGGTGACCGGCGAGGAACCGAGAGGCGGCTGTGTGTTCGGATTCGTTCCCGTCGGCGTGTCGTCCAGAAAACAGCACGCCGTCGACCAGTCTCCATCGATCAGATGCGCGAGCGCTTCGGAACCGGCCGGAGAGGTGGGCGTCGGGCTCCACACCGCCACGGGCGCGATGTCGCCCGGCTCGTCCTTACGGAAAACCGCCGCATCCGTTCGGCGAACCGCGGAAGCCCATTCCGCCGCCCGTGGCAGCGCCGCGTTCGCGGCGGCGCCGCCGTGGAAACGCGCATCGGTCTCCGCCCCCCGGCCCAGACAAACAACCGCCAAGAAAGACCCCAAGACAAGAAAGACTGTCCGTCCTCTCTCTCCGCAACACGATGGGGAGGGGCAAGCGTCTGCTTGCCCGGACTTCCATACCCCGGACGAGCAGACGCTCGTCCCCCCCATCGCTTCACACTCGATACGCATCAGGCCTGTCCCCTTTGTCCTTCCGTTACGGCAACACCCCGGCCGGAGCCGTGCGCACGCCCCGGCAGCAGCACAGATTGTTCCGAGCCGGATCACTATAGTTCCCGCAATAGTCGCGGGCGCTCGTCCGCGCCATCAAAGGCCCGTCCTGATAAGACCCTCCTCTGAACCCGATCCCCACCGCTGTCGTGCTCGACGGCCAGGCGATCACGTCGGCATAACCGTCAGCCGTCAATACGCCGTCGCCGTGTTCACCGGTGAATGCACGCCCGGACGAATTTCCCAAGGTCAACGCGTATTCCCACAAACTGCCACTTAAACCAAGAATTCCCCAGTAAGACGCCCCGGCCTGCTCGCGGGTGCTGGAGGCTGTGGCGTAGATTCCCGCGCGGTAAGGTCCGTATACCGAATGACTCCCGTAATTACAGTTACAGTTGCCGCTGACCGCCGTGTCACGACCGGTTCCGTCATTGTTGATTCCCGTGGTTCCTCCAATCGCCGTCGTCCCCCACGGGTACTCGTCCGCGACAGGCGGAAGCGGTCCCCGGCAGGCCTTTTCAAACTCCAGTTCCGTGTACGGTCGAAGACCCGCCCAGTCCATGAACGCGGCAGCGTCCCCATAACACAGCCCGTTGCAGACCCGGTCCGGCACCGACGCCGAATAGACGCCATTGGATACGCTCAGCGTATAGCGGTTCCACGCCGCCGAACTATAACGGTTCGCAAGCTGCGCCGCAGTCAGCGTGTTGAGAAAATCCGCGTATTGTCCCTGGGTGGCCTCCTCCTTCATGCAGTAGAAGGCCGCATAACCTTTGGGAAAAGACGCGGACAAAGTACCCGCGCCGCCAAAGGTGTTGTTATTGCCCGTCGAAATTCCCCAAAGACAACCGGCTGTGTGTGCGATTGTCAACACGTCCTCACTTGTGACCGTGAAAGGAACGGGAGAGCCGCTGGTCCACGAGCCGTCCGTCAGACTGCCGCTTTCGGTCCCGCCCGAACCGACTTTGAAGGCCCCTTCCGCAACATAGACCATTTCCACGGCCAACGCCCGCATCTGGATGAGCGAGGTTTTGACCACGTTCGCCGAAGCGATGTTCCAGACCACTTGGACATTCGTGACGGCGAGCGTGCCCGAGCCTTGCGCCGCCCGCCGGACGAACAGCCCCACGCGGTCCGACGGCACGATAAGATCCACCGCCGTGCCCATGCCGTTCGAATAGCCCGGAGGATTGATTCCCGAGCCTTCAAGCAGCACGCGGTGCCATTCGCTCTGCCCCTCCTGACGCGCTTTAAAAAACACCCATGTCGCGTCGTGGTTGATGTTTGTGAAGCGCCATGAATTCTGCCAGGCGATATCGAACGTGACCGTCGCGGTCGTGTTGTCCCGCTTTCTCACCATGACATTCGTCACCAGCAAGCCATTCGCGCCGACGTCCTGCGCAGCCGCCAACATCAGGCCGCAGATGGCGGCCAGCATCCGTTTCGTAAAACATGTCGTCATCGTCATTCCTCCGCAATCCGAACCGGCGCAGGTTCCGCGCTCACATGCGCTCGCCCCGCCGGAAAAACATCCGTTTCCATTAATGTACGCCGATGATCGTTCCACTGGGCACATAGAACCCCAACGGTTCGGACGTCGCGATGCCCCAGTCATCGTACGAACCACCGTACCACAGAACCCTCATCTGCAACGGATATTCGTCGCAGGCGTCGACGTCCGTGAAGCTCAACTCCAGCCATTGACTTCCGCTGTGGCATAAATGCAGATCAACAACCCTGAGCCCCGTCACCGTCACAAGGTCACCGACCTCAAAGTCCGCCGTGATCGGCAACACCAGCGAACGTCCGTCCGCCGTATAATACGGCGAACCGATCTTCGCGGCGGCCGCACCGCCGACGACGACTGTGGCGTTGGTGCCGAAACGACACAGCCAAGCGGACGGTACGCTGATTCTGAACGTCCCGCCGTTCGTGACCGCCGACTGCGGATCCCAGACGGCGATCGACAGCGTTGCCAGAGAGTCGTCCGCATCCGTCCACACAAAGGTCTGGGCGGACGCCGACCAGAACGACACCTGCGGACCGCCGTCGAGCGACCGAGCACGCGTCGACATGCCGTCGCAGCCGTCGCCGCCGCCGCCGTAAAACCGCGCGTCGCCCTCCGTTCCGAACGCTAGGTTCACTGCCAGAAAAAGACCGGCCATCATAATCAATCGTGTTTGCATGAGGATCTCCTTGTCAAAGACGTCATGGGTTTACGGGGTCACTCCGTCCGGTGCCGACCGCACGGCGCGAGCGCCGTAGTCGCTGCAACGAGGCGCGTACACCGTTGCGGCATTTTCACGATCCGAAGTCCGCGTCCACTCTGCCTTGTACATAAACGCTCCGGCGCGAAAACCGGCACCGACCGAGTCGACCCCCGGCCAGCCGGCGACGTCCGCATAGCCGGTGACGGACAATTCCCCGTTGCCGTGCGCACCCGTGAACGCGCGTCCCGTCGCATTGCCGATGGTCACCGGCCGTTCCCACAAGCTGCCGCCCAAATCCAGAATGCCCCAATAGGAGGCGCCGGCAACCTCGCGGGAACTCGTCGCCGTCGCGTAAATGCCGACGCGGTAAGGGCCGTCCGGGGAACACGCGTTATAGTTGCAATTCCCGCCCGTCGCCGTATCCGCTCCCGTTCCGTCGTTCGCGATCGCCGTGGTCGCGCTGATGGTCGTCGTGCCCCAAGCGTATTCGTTTGCAACAGGCAGCACGGGCCCGCGGCACGCTTTTTCGAATTCCAACTCCGTCATCGGGCGCAGGCCCGACCAATCCGCGATCGCCACGCCGTCCGCCCAACTCAGAAAACTGCACGCCCGGTCGCGGACCGACGCGGTCGCATTGCCCGAAGTCCACGCCACCGTGTTCCGGGTGCTCACCCCGTCGGTATTTTTTCCCGAACTGCCCGTAATGTCGCGAGCGGTCTTCTGAGTGTCCGTGAGCGTATTGAAAAAATCCACCCATTGGCCTTCGCTCACCTCGTATTTCATGCAGTAGAACGCGCCGTACCCGTTGCGCCACGCGGCGTTCGGCGCGGTCTGCCCGGTCGGATAGCCTCCCGCCGCGCCGCCGAGCGCACCGCTTCCCGACGGCGCGACGCTCACGTCGCTCGTGCTGATGGTCGTCAGCGTGAACGCGCCGATTTCGGTCCCGCCGCTGCCGGCCGCGAAGGCCCCTTCCGCCACGTAGACCATCTCAACCGCCTCCGCCCGGACGTGGACCCGCGACGCGCGGGTCAGTCCGTTGGAGGCGATGTTCCACACCGCCGTCACATTCGTCACGGCGAGCGCTCCAGCACCTTCCTCCGCCCGCCGCACGAACAAGCCCATGCGGTCCGACGGCACGATGAGATCGACCGCCGTGCCCACGCCGTTGGAATAGTCGGGCGGATTGATCCCCGAGCCCTCCAAGACCATGTGATGCCAATCCGCCGTGCCCTCCTGCCGCACTTTGAAGAACACCCACGCCGCATCGTGATTGATGTTCGTGAAACGCCACGCATTCTGCCAAGCGATATCGAACGTGACCGTCGCGGTCGTTTCGTCCCGCTGGTTCACCACGACATTCGTCACTTGCAGGTTGTTGGCGCAGGCGAGACCCGCCGCAAGCGCCATCCCGCACAGGACGATTATTTTTCGTTTATATGCTCGTTTCATTGTATTCCTTTCCCGTCATCAGCGATCCCAGACCGGCACCCGCCGCCGGGCAAATTTTCGTGCACTCGGCACGCTTCCATTTCCTCACGGCAGCGGCAAGGCGACCCGGAAGCCGTAGTCCCAATAACAACTCGAAGAGGGCATCGCCGGACGGAACGCCGAGCGGCTGTAGGCCGCGATATGCTTATAACAGCCGCCACGCAAGACACGGCCCGACCCGGCAGGCGCCCCCACGGGATCCGTCACGGGCGCTGTGCCCAAGTGCCCTGAATACCAGTCCAAGCACCATTCGAAGAGGTTGCCATGCATATCGTAGAGCCCCCACGCGTTAGGCCGGTAGGAGCCGACCCGCGCCGTTCCTTGCGCGGTCGTCGCGTTCCCGTCGGCGTCCCCGCCGTTGGACATATACCGGCCCAGCAAATCCAAATTCGGGTCCGACTCGGCACGGACGAGATCCGTGCCGCCGTTGATCGCGGTTTCCGTTCCGGCACGGCACGCGTACTCCCATTGAGCCTCCGTGGGCAGGTCGAAGGTGTCGAGCCCTGTTTTCGCCCTCAACTGCCCTATAAACGAAGCCGCATCCACCTCATTGTCGGCGGGCCAGCGCGCGCCCAGCTCTGCGCCCCGAACGGCGTCATAGGACATGGAATCCGCCGGCCGCGTCGCACAGTATTGGACATTCGTGAAGTGACTCAGCCCCCCGGACCCCATGACGCGACACCACTGCTCCTGCGTCACTTCGAAAACCCCGATGTAGAAAGGCCGCGTCAGGACGACATCGTGCTGATCTTCAAAACAAAAGCCGAGCGTTTCGCGCCCGATCTCCTCAGAGGGCGAACCCATTTTGAAACGCCCGGGGCTCACCCGCCGCAGAACCAGCTTGGCCGTCATGTACGCCGTGTCGTTCGTCACGCCGTACCAGACGCGCTCGCCCCGCCCGTCCGTGACCAAGCGGGGATCGTCGGGATAGACATATTCCAAAAGACGACTGTCGTCCAGGCTCCGCTCAAGGTTGACGATCAGATAGACGGGGGCACGGACAGGTGTCAGCGTCACGCGAAAATTCGTCAGAACGCCGCTGTTTGTGCAACTCGTCACCGTGGGGTCCCAAACGATTCGGTGCGGCCCGCGGCCAACCTCGTAAATGTCTCCAGCGAAAGACGAGGCCGGAAGATTGAGCGGGGTGTCGCCGTCATACGCCTTGACCGCCACGTCCACGCGCTGCGTGTTGTCGCACGACAGCACGTAGTCGATATCCACAAGGCGACTCCATGGCCACCGTTGCCGGACGTTTACCTGACTGACTGACGGTTCGGTTGCGGCGGCACTCATAACCGCAAGTGCCGCGACCGCTTTGACCGTTCTCGTGATGACGGTTGCTGTTATCATTTTCGATTCCCATTCCGAAGCGCACTGTTTCCACTCAACGCACACTCATGATCATTCCGCCTAACGACCACGACATCTTTGCGTCCCATTTTCCTTCCGTCCCAGGGAACGTCAGCCCCCATTCAAACGTCCCGCATCCGAAGTCGTTGAGTCGGTATCCGTAATAGCCGCTCGTTTCTGCGAAGCGGTTTACCTGGGTGCTCTTCCTGGACGTTGTGACGGCCAGCATGCAGCCAGACGCATTGGCCGTCGAGGCATCCCAACACGCGTCATACGGGATGACCATGCTGCGTTTAGTAAACACGGCCGGTTGCCCCGTCGGACGCAGATCGACGACCGTCTTTCCAAAAGCGCCCGTCAGCACCGCCAGCCGTGATGTCAGCTCCCCGGCGACAGCCATCTCGCCCTTATAAAACGTCAAACAAAGCGTGTAGATGTCTTCCTCCGACGGAACGCGCCCCGCAAACGGGCGCCACAGATAAAACGACGTTCCAGGTGTAAAATTCGTCACGAGCACGCTGTTCATGCCGACGATCTCCAGTTCTGCGGTTGTCGCCGACAAGGGCCAATCCCATCTCAACGGGACTTCGTTTGTGAACACCGTCGACCATCTGCGATTGTCGCCGCAAGGCGATGAGTCCACCTGCACAGGCCCTGACGACGTGCCGGGCGCGGCTCCGCTCAGAACATCCATGAGCGAACACCCCCGCCGCTTCCGCGGAGAAACCGCTTTTGCAGAACGAACCCAGGCGGCCTTGCGAGACGGAACAGCGGAGGCCGAACGGGGCTCCCCCGCGACGCAGTTCCTCTGGGGCATATTTCTGTCAGACCAAAGGGTCTCAATTTGCGTCGCGATTTTCATTGCAAACGCGGGGTTCCTCGCCGCCGAAGGGCCTGACACCGTGCTGAACAGTTCCTTTGCCGCCGGCCAATCCGCCGCAAATTTCACCGGTGATTCCCCTGTCAACGCCCGCACCCCTTCGCCGGCTTCACACAGCCCGACGCCCTCTTCGAACGATTCTTTTCCCCACTCGCATTTCCGCTCGTTCACCTGCACAGAGCCTTTAAACACAAAGACGTCGGAAACGGTCGATTCCACCGAGACGCCGAACACGGTTCCCAAATCATAAACCTCAAATTGTTTCGTCCGCACCGTGAACCCCGTCGCCCAATGCGGGACATCGGCTAGCAGCCGTCCCCGCTCCAAATGGATCCGCATGCCGCTTTGAACCTCCACTTCTGCCGGGCCGATCACACTCAGTTCCACCCCCGTCTGAAGCCGGACGCCGACCACGCCCGACTCCAGCCGCAGCGTTCCAGGCAACGTCCCGGGCAGATCAAGCCCTTTGACATTTTTCTGCCACATCAACCGGGCCACAGGAACAGCAGGCCCTGACGTGCCCAGTCTCTTGGCTTCGATGGCCGCGCGCAGGCTTGCCCCCCCGCCGCAACACCACGCCGCTACCCCCCCCAGCAGGATCGCCGCGGCTGCGGCCCACCGCCACGCGACACCCCTCGTTTCCTTTCCTCCGGCATCCGGTGTCTGACCGGCATCCGGTCCCGTTCTCCGCGCGAACGACCGAAACGCCTCGCTCTGTCGAACATCGTTTTCGTCCGGCCACTCCTGTCCCTTGTGGCATGTCAGCAGGGCATGGATTTGCATCTGCCGGCAGTAGCGTTTCTGAAGTCCCGGAGCATCGCGCATCATGGCGACCAGATCTTGAAACTCTTCGGCAGTGGCATCGCCGTCGATCACACACCGGACCAGATCATCGAAGACTATGAGTTTTCCGTCCATCAGACGCGCACGACCTCCTGCTTTCTTTCCTTCGCCATGCAGTCGGCAAGGAGTTGACGCACGCGGTGCAAAAGCACAGACACCGCCCCCTCGGAACAATTCGCTTGGACCGCGATGTCCTTGACAGCTTCGCCCCGCATGTAGCGGGCCGTCACGATCTCACGTTGCTTCGGGATCAAACGGCCCATGCAAACCCTGAGTCTGGCGAGGTCTTCCGCAGGGCGGTCGTCAGCCGCACACGGGGCGTTTTCGGCGAGGCTGTCGATCATCGCCTCGTCGAACACCAGCCATTTGTCATGACTCTTCGCACTGTAATACTTCAGCACGCATTTGCGGGCCACCCCACGCGCCCACGGCAGAAAAGGCCGCGTCGTGTCGTAATTCGTCCCGTGTCGCAAAATCGCCAGATTGGTTTCCTGAAGAACGTCCGCCGCTTCGCACGCGCCCCGCATCAAAACCGTGATAAAGGCATACAGATCGAACTGTGCGCCTGCGAGCCGTTCCGAAAGGTCTGACGTTCTTTTATCCACGCTTCACCTATATATTCCGGCAAGAAAGGAAAATCTTACAAACTATTTTCAGATTTCTTCATCTCACCCCCTGTGCATCGTAAAACACGCTTTCCCAAAGTTCACCGCCTTCCCGATGCCTCTTTTTGAAATACGGTTACTGATTACGACACGCTATTTATATTGGTCATCAAACATGCGCGCGTCAATTCAAAACAAAGGCGATGCTGCGATGGACAGCTGCCCCACAACAGAGGTGCGGCATGCCTGGGGACGCTGACGGTCCCGTTCGCGCCCCCAGACCGTGTCCCTCTATCGGTCTCGGCAAACAGTCAACTGCTCTTTTCAGGTTAAGCGACCGGTCCGTGAATCGAATGCGCCCGTTCCTGCTGGCAACGCGGCTCGCGCTTCGCTATGATGAAGACATGAATGAATCCATCATGCCGATCCTTGGACGGCGGAGCATCCGTAAATACCGTGAAGGCGAACCGGTCGGCGAGGACGCCCTCCAGGCGCTGCTGGACGCGGCCATGTCGGCTCCCTCGGCGATGGCGCAAGACCCGTGGCGTTTTCTGGTGCTGCGCGAACGCGGCGCGCTCGCGGCCTTGGCCGAGATCCTGCCGTACGGCAAAATGCTGAATCAGGCCGCGCTGGGCATCGTCGTCTGCGGCGATATCGCGCGCGCCAACCGTCAACAGCTCTCCTACCTGCTCCAGGACTGTTCGGCCGCCACCGAGAACATCCTGATCGCGGCCCAGCTGCTCGGCCTCGGCGCCGTGTGGCTGGGCGTCCACCCGAACGAGGACCGCATCACCGGCGTCCGCCGGCGCTTCGGCGTGCCGGAGGACATTCTGCCGGTCGCCGCCATCTCGATCGGCCATCCGGCGGAACACCCCGAACCGCGCACGCGCTACAACCCCGCCTTCGTCCATGCCGAACGGTGGCGGTGAACCGCTTCCTCCAGCGTTCCCGCGATGTCCCCGCCACGCGACGGGCCTGGATTGTGCGCCCGCAAACGCCTGATGAACCCGACAGAACCCGTGGATTCTGTTGACACCGCGTCCACAAGTTATCTACTGTAACGGACAATATTGATCAGGAACCGTTTGTTCAAACGAGGGGTCTAAGCTCAGGGGGATAAAGACGCATGAGACATTATTACCGCGCGCTTCTGTTCGTGCCGCTCTGCGGCATTTCGCTGGCTGCCGACATCCATGTTTCGCCGACCGGTTCCGACGATCAGCAGGGAACCGCCGAAGCCCCTCTGCAGACGCTGGAGAAGGCCCACGCCATGGCCCAGTCGTTCCGCAAGGCCCACTCAAACGAGACGGTCAACATCCTCTTGCATCCCGGAATTCACGCGATCCGCAAGACGGTCGCGTTCAAGCCCGAGGATGCGGGTACGGCGGAAGCGCCCCTGAACGTCCTCGCCTGGGCCGATCCCGCGGCTCCGGGGGCCCGGCCCGTCCTCGTGGGTGGCGCGGTCGTCGCCGGCTGGGAGAAACGTGCGTTCAACGGCCGCACGGACGTTTTCGTGGCCGACCTGAAACCGCTGGGCATCACGACACCCTTTAAGCAGGTTTACCTCAACGGCAAGCGCCAGATCTGGGCCCGCTACCCCAACGAAGACCCGGCGCACCCCTATTCCGGCGGTTGGGCCTATGTGGACGGCGTCCGCCCGCCGATGTACAAGGACATCGCGGGCGAGCGCACCGACACGGTGGTCTTGCGGGCGAACGACGCGCGCCCGTGGTCGCGGCCCCAAGAGGGCGAAGTCTGCATCTTTCCGCGCTACAACTGGTGGAACCGCATCGAGAAGATCGCGGCTTACGATCCGCCGGCCCGCACCCTCACCCTCGCCAAGAAAATGCAGTACGCGGCGCGCCCCGAAGACCGGTTCTGCGTCATGGGCATGCGGGAAGAGCTGGACGCCCCCGGCGAGTGGTACCAGGACGTGGAAAACCAGAAGCTCTACCTGATCCCGCCTGCCGGCGCGGACTTGGCAAAGGACATCGTGACCGTGCCGGCGGTGAACGACATCCTGACCTTCACCAAGACCCATCACGTCCGCGTCAAGGGGCTTGAGCTGACCTGCGCCGAGCAGCACGCGCTCCGCTTCTCCGATTGCGATTACGCCGTGGCGGAGAAATGCTCCATCCACGACTTGGGCTACTTCAACGGCTCCGCCGTCGCGCTAGAGCGCGGCACGCACGGCACGATCCGCGGCTGCGACATCTGGAACATCGGCGGGCACGGCGTCTCGGTCAACGGCGGCAACCAGGTCAAGCTCGAGCGCTGTGAACACGCGGTCGACAACTGCTACATCCACCACGTCGGGCAGTTCAACCGCCACGGCATCGGCGTGATGCTCGGCGGCGTCGGCATCCGCGTCTCGCACAACCTGATCCACGACATGCCGCGCTGCGGCATCTTTCACGGCGGTGCGCTGAACACGCTGGAGTACAACCGCATCCGCCACTGCAACCTGGAGATGGAGGACACGGGCTGCACCTACACCGGCGGCTGGACCGGCGGCTGGCAAACTCTCCGCTACAACCACTGCACCGACAGCATCGGCTTCAACAACCACGGCAAGTTCTTCGTCTTCGCGTGGGGCATCTATCTGGACGAGAGCGGCTGCGGCAACGACGTCTACGGCAACATCGTCGAGCGCTGCCAGGTCGGCGCCATGCACCTGCACAACGCGCGCGAGAACCACATCTACAACAACATCTTCGCGAACAACGCGGGGCCCCAAGGCAAGACCCACCAGCTCTCGCTGCAGACCTGGAACAATTCCACCAACGGCGTCTTCCTGAGCGACCGGCAGCCGAAGATGCTGAAAGAATACGAGCGGCTGATGGCCAACCCCGGATGGGCCTCCATGCGCGGCATGCACGTCTCGCCGGCAGACCCCTTCCTGCCGGACGGCACAATCATGCGGGGCAACCGGATCACGCGGAACATCTTTTACTATCCCGGCCAGCCCAACTCGCGCTACGTCAGCGAAAACGGCGTGAACCTCCAGTACAACACCATCGATTCCAACACGGTCTGGAACGGCGGCGCGGTTCCCCTGAAGACCGGCAAGCAGGCCTTCAAAAAGGCCATCGCCGACCTGACCGCCTCGATCCCGAACGCCGATTTCTCGCGCCGCCTCGCGCCCGAGGAACTCGCCAAAGACGCCAACCGGACCGTCGCCGCCGAATGGCACTGGTACCACAAGACTTTCCCCAACCTCCAGGCGGAAATCGTCCCCTCCGGGAACAAGAACGCCCTGCGCCTGCCCGGCGCGTTCAACAAGGACCAAAAGTACATCAGGAACACCTGCGTCCGCTCGACGCCTTTCGCGCTGGCCCCCGGCAAAAGCTACCGTCTCTCTTTCCGGCTGCGCCACCAGGACGCGACCGGCGAGCTGCTCGCCCGCCTGGTCTGCGAAAACCAAGGGCTCTGGAAAGCGTTCGGCGCGCGCGGCTTCCTGAAACGCTCGGACATGTCAGACGTCCTCACCGCGACCGAGGGCATCGCGTGTCAGACCGGCTTCTACCTGCCGAAGCCCGGCGATGCCGATTACGATGCGCGCGTGACGGCGCTGTCGGTGCAGTTCCAGTTCAACTCCAGCCAAGGCTGGGCCGAAATCAGCGACCTGCATCTGGACGAGACGGAAGCGGCGTCGGAGTGGGAGTCCTGGCAGATGGCGGGGGCGGACACGCACTCGGTGGTCGCGGACCCGCTGTTCGTCGACGCCGAGCACGGCGATTTCACGCTCAAGCCCGATTCCCCCGCGCTGAAGCTCGGCTTCGAGCCGATCCCCTTCCGCGAAATCGGTCCCTATCCCGACGCTTCCCGCGCGACTTGGCCGATCCGCGAAGCCGAGGGCGTACGCGAGAATCCGCAGTGGCTCGAGTCCGTCCTGTAACCCTGCGCCCGGCCAGCGGTCCGGAAAGGGCATTGACACCTACAAGACTTCCGGTTACCGTATTTTTTCGCTCGTACAGGACCGCGCCGTTAGACGGCGCCGCGATCCGCCACGTTTCGCATCTTAACCGACGACACCCCGCCATGACCACCGCCGTGCGCATACGTTCTGTTATCAACGCTTGGGAAACGGTTCGTTTTGAACTGATGAACACGCGTATCCGGACGTTGCCGCTGCGCATCGAGGGCTCTCCGGTTGAGCCCTACGTGCAGCGGCTCAAAGACGAATTCGCGGAGCGCCGCTTCGCGTTCGTGCCCAGTTTTTATCTGACCGACAGCTGGGGCTGTCCGGACGAGGTCCCGGTGATCGGCATCCCCTTTTATCTGGCCGACAAGCACCTGTCGCGGATCGAGGAGGAGCAGACCGGCGAAATCGAGGACGGCGACACCATCATGATGCTGCTCCGCCACGAAGCCGGGCACGCCATCAACTACGCTTACCGCCTCTGGCGTGACAAAGAGTGGAACGAGATATTCGGCAGCTTCAAGAAACCCTACCGCGACGCCTTCTCGCCCGATCCCTTCAGCCGCCAGTTTGTGCGCCACCTGTCCCACGGCGAATTTCACCTCAACACCTATGCGCAGAAACACCCCGACGAGGACTTCGCCGAGACCTTTGCGGTCTGGCTGACACCCGGCTCCCGCTGGCGCACACGCTACGCCAACTGGCCGGCCCTTTCAAAAATCGAATATGTGGCGCGCCTGATGCGCCGCTACCGCGACCGCCCGCCGCAAGTCACCGGCGGCACGCTGATTGAACCGGCCGCGGAAATGGACGTCTCGCTGGCCGAGCATTATGGGCAGCGCCTCGAACGCTACCGCGCGGCGGCGCAGGGGTATGTGGACGACAAGCTGCGCGAAATCTTTCCCCGCACGCGAACCTTTGCGGACACGCTCCCGGCCCATCTTTTTCTGGCCCGGCGCAGGCGCGCGCTGACCACCCGCATCGCCCGCTGGTCGGGGATGACCGCCGACGACATCGGCATGATCCTCTCCAAACTTTCAGACCGCAGCAAGGTGCTGGGACTGCGCCTGCACCCCCGCCACGAAGACGCCTACCTGCTCGACGTGACCGCGCTGGTGACCACGATGGCCACGCGCTTCGGCCTGCGCGGCCGGTTCGACGTCCAATAAGCCCGGCTCAGGTCGGGTCCAGCGGACCGCGCGGACGCGGCGGCACCAGCATCGGCACGTCGGCGTCAAAGGGCGGCTTTTCAAACGCAGCGTCGATGATCATCTGCAGGAGCTGCGGGTAGGCGATGCCCGCGGCCTTGGCCGAACGGGCCAGCGCGACGTCTTCCTCGAGGCAGGGATTGCAGTTGACCTCCAGCACGTGCGGCTCATCGTGTTCGTCGAGGCGGATGTCCACGCGGCCGTACCCCCATCCCCCCAAGGCGCGGAAGGCCTTGACCGTCAGATCCGTCAGCTTGCGCGCCAGCGGCGGAGAAACCTCCGCCGGACAGATCACCGAGGTGCACTTGTATTCGACGCTGTTCTCCATCCATTTGGCCGCATAAGACATGATCGGAGGGATGCCTTCCGGCAGTTCGGCGTAATTGACTTCGGCGAAGGGCAGCACGCGCGGCTTGGCTCCGCCGATGATCCCGATGTTGAACTCGCGCCCCGGAAGGAAGCGCTGGGCCGTCGCCGGCTGATGGTAGTCCCGCAGAATGATCCCGACCTGCCGGCGCAGGGCGGTGACCGAATGGACCACCGACTGGCGCGTCAGGCCGATGCCCGCGTGCTCTTGCGCCGGCTGCACGATCACGGGGAAGTGCCAGCTCACGCCGTCCACGTCCTTCACGCGTTCCAGCAACCGCGACTCAGGCGGCACGCGCAGGCCGAGCCCCTGCAGCAGACTGATCGCCATGTATTTGTAGCGGCAGAGTCCCAAAGCCAACGCGTGCGAACCGGTGATCGGAAAGCCCATCATGCGCACCAGCGCCGCCACGCGCATTTCATAAAGCGCGCTGTTCACGACGTCGTCGTACTGGTTGAAAACCACATCCGGCTGCAAGCGGGTCAGCTTGCGCTGGAAGCCCAACAGGTCGTTGGACAGCGGCAACACCGTGACCCTGTGGCCGATGCGCCGGAGCACGCGCGCCAGATGGCGGATGAAGATTTGCAGATCGTCCATGCTTCCGCGGTCGTCCGGCATCTCGGGCACCGCCTCGCGGAAGGTGTTGTAAATCAGAGCGATGTGCAACACACGTTTGCTTTTCATGTCCGCATAGTAACAACGTTGGCGAGACGCGCAAGCAAAAAGTACGCGTGAACGGAAAAGGGGGCGTCATTAGACCTTCAGAGCGCGCAGATAGTCGCAGCTGGGCTGCAGCAGCTCCAGCCCCATTTCCACAAAGCAGTTCTTCACTCCCGCCGCCTTGGCCTCGGAAAACAGCTCTTTCCAATCCACGACCCCCTGTCCGACGGGCACGGATTTTTTCAGCTCCGCCGAGTAGTCGGCCAGGTGCAGCGAGATGAAGCGTCCCGGATATTTCCGGAAATACGTCACGGCCTTATAACCGATGTTGACCACCGCAACCTGGAACTGCATTTTGACCAGCTCCGGATCGAGCTTGCTCATCAGCTCGTCGTAGATGAGCGTCCCATCAATCTGCGCGAACTCGAAGTGGTGATTGTGGAAGCCGAGCTGGAGCCCCGCCTTCTTGACGCGCTCGCCCATCCGGTTGCTCTCCGCCGCGGCCTTGCGCCAGTCGTCCATCGTCGCGTCTTTCTTGAGCCAGAACCCGGAGACGATCATCTGCGTCAAGCCCAGCTCCTTGGCGTAAGCGATGCGCTCGTCCAGATGGCCCTGCAGCTCGACAAACGAATAGTGGCAGCTTTCACAGCTCAGCCCGGCCGCACGGATCGCCTCGCGCATCTGCGCGGCCGTGAGCTTGGTCAGGGGCTCCCAGTCTTTTCCATAGCCTGGAGGCGAACACATCTCGATCGACTGGTATCCCATGCCCGCCAGTTGTTGAAGCGTGCCCTTGAAATCCTTGCCGATCTTGTCCCGCACAATGTACGTCTGCACACCGACGGGCATCTCCAGCGGATTCGCGCGGGCGAGTTCAGGACGGCCGCACGCGCACAGCGCCGCGCCCGCCGCCAAAGATCCCTTGCCGATAAAGCCTCTTCGCGTCATCGCATTCATCGTTCTTTCACTCCTTCTGTCGCCGGCCTCAGCCGGGCGAGTTAAATTTCCCAGCCCTTCCGGTATTCGCGGGTCAGATATTTCTCCGCCTCCGGCAGGTTGGTGATGCGCATGTTGGCGGAATCCCACAGCAGGCGCTTGCCGCCGAGGCGCAAAGAAATCGCGCCGAGGTTCATGGCCTCTGAAATCGGGCCGGCGAGCAGGAAATTGCCGCTGGTCGGCTCGCCGCCCTTAAAGGCTTTGACCCAATCGACGTTCACCGGCTGCGGCGCGGGCAGCCCGCCTTTCGCGTCGCCGGAAAGCAGACGGGGAGCTTCGCCCCGGAACCCGGCTAAAATGCTGCCCTTCTCGCCGACGAACATCATGCCCTCCGCCGGAAGCTCGGCGCTCTCGCGCTCCAGCTCCTCGGGCGTCCGCGGACGCATTCCGCCGTCGTACCAGTACAGGTCCAGCGCGGAACGCGCGTCCTTGGCGGCGAACTTGAACCGGATCGTGGACGCCGCGGGGAACGAGAAATCGTTTTTGATTTTGACGCTGACCTTGTCCCTGAGCGTACACACGTGGCTCGGCGTGGACTCGACCAGCACTGGCGCGTCGAGCCCGAACTCCGCAAACACGCGCCACAGGCTGTAATGGCCCATGTCCGCCATCGCGCCGCCGCCGAACTCATACCAGCCGCGGAACACCGCGTGCGTGTAGTTCGGGTGGTAGGGCCGGTCCACCGACGGGCCCTGCCACAGGCCCCAGTCGAAATCCTTCGGCACCGGCGGCGTATCGGTGGGCAGCGTCGGGTACTGGGGCCAAACCGGGCGGTTCGTCCAGTTATGGATCTCGAGCAGCTTCCCGATCGCGCCGGCGCGGATCAGCTGAGCCGAGATCGACACGTCCCCGCCGGCACCCGCGGGAATGAAATGGGTGGCGACCTTCGTCTGCCGGGCAGTCTCGATAACCTGGCGGGCCTCTTTCAAACGGTTCGCCAGCGGCTTGTGCAGCAGCACGCTTTTCCCGGCCTTCATCGCGGCGATCGCGATCGTCGCGTGCAGATGGTCCGGCGTCATGATCTTGACCGCGTCCAGGCCCTTCTCCTTCTCCAGCAGCTCGCGGAAATCGGCGTATTTCGCGCAGGCTTTGAAACCGTCCGCGGCCCGCTTGTTGGCATAGTACAGGTCCACCATCTCCGCGCCGACGTCGCGCCCGCCCGGGATCGCCTGCCCCTTCCTCCAATCGGGCTTTCCGACGGCGTTGCCGATGCTTTTCCGCAACCCGTCGCGCGACCAGTCCACGTAATCGTCGCTGTCCTTGTTGGGGTCGCACACCGCCACGACCTGCACGTCGGGCATGGCCAGCAGGCCCGCCAGCTCCCGCAGCCCCTGCGTGCCGCAGCCGATCAGCGCCAGCGTGAGTTTGCCGTTGGGCGCAGCCCGGCCGGCCGCGCCCAGCGCGAAATCAGGAACGATATTGAAGGCGGCCGCCGAGACGCCGGCGGACTTCAGAAAAGAACGTCGATTCATTTTATTCCCCCGTGATTCGAATGATGCCTCACAGCCCACCCTTTTCCAACAGCGTCCATTCTACTGTCTTCGCCGCCGTGACGCCACGCAAAAACGTAAGCGTATCGGAAGCCGCGAAGCGCAAGGCCGGGCTTGACCATTATTGGGCTATCTGGTACTTTAACACCTAATTAACGGACCCAAAGGGCAAATACCGAAAACCGTGAGAGCCTTATGAGCTGGGAATGTCCACACCAAACCGGTGACGAGTCGACCTGCGAGCGGCGCGGGCTCCCGTGCAAGCCGCTCGAGAGCGGATGCGTGCTGTGCGGGAAAGTCACTTTCGTCGGCATTGAAGAAAAGGAGCGATCCATGAAGACGCCGAACGACAGCCTCACCCCTCGCGCGAACATTCAGCCGGACCAGACGGTCGCCGAGACCGTGCTCCGGTACCCGCAGCTCCGGGAAAAACTGGAACAGCTGGGCGTGGACTACTGCTGCGGCGGAAAGCGGAGTCTGGCCGACGCCGTCCAGCGTGCGCGCCTCGATCTGGCAGAGGTCGTGCGCGCCCTGGAGCAGGCGCTGGACCAGCCGCGGGCGGCCGCCACCGACTGGACGGCCGCCTCGGTCACGGCCCTTGCCGAGCACATCCTCGACACGCACCACGTCTTCACCAAGGCGCAGCTGCCGCGCATCGCCGCGCTGCTGGCCAAGGTGCAGCGCGCGCATAGCCTCCATCACGGCGCGATGCTTGCGGCCTTGCGGAGCGCCTTCGAACCGCTGCGTGCCGAGCTCGAAGCGCACCTCAGTAAAGAGGAGCAGATCCTCTTTCCCGCGATCATCGCCATCGACGGTTATTTGGCAGGGCGCAACGCACGCCCGCAGGTGCATTGCGGCAGCGTGGCCCATCCGATCCGCCAGATGGAATTCGAGCACGACGGCGCCGGCGCTGCGCTGGCCCGCATGCGCGAGCTCACCCAAGACTACCAGCTGCCCGACGACGCCTGCGAAACGTTCAAAGCGCTCTATGCGGCACTGTCGGCGCTTGAGGTCGACCTGCACGAGCACATCCATCTCGAAAACAACGTCCTGTTTCCCGCGAGCGTGGCCCAAGAGCAGCGGATCGGCGCGCCGACCTGAAACGAGGACCGCCTGTGCGCCGCACCTCAGCAGGTCTAAGCGGCGGTCAACGCTCTGATGGCCGAGGCTCTCGACGCCTTACACCTCAAGTCGCCCCCGCTCTAATATTCTGTCACCGAACCAGAAGGATCCGGTCGACGAGGACCCTGGCGGGTTCTTTCGAGTCCTTCTGATAAGGCGCGCCGACCAGCTTGATGGAGGCATAGACGTCCCAGTCGTTGTCGGCGCCGGGGAGATAGGCCGTATCAATGACAATGCTCATATACCAAGTCCAGTGCGCCCAGAAGATGGTGGTCGGCTCGATGGTGTGCTTGCCCAGGGGGTAGAGGTGAAATTTGCCGTCTTGCGGGATCTCTTCCGCCGGGAGATTCTTGCCGGCCAGGAACTTTTTCTTGGCGCGGCAGTAAAGCCCCATCTGGAAGGGCAGGCGGTGATAGTCTTTTCGGCCTTCGCCGTCGCGAAGCAGACAGGCCTTGCCGGCAAGGCCGTCGGCGTCTTCGACGGCGTTACCGCTTTGGAAGGCCGACCAGTTGATGTCGACCACTTCTTTGCCGACAAACTCGGGGGGAAGTTGCAGGGGCCTGCCCGTGAAACGCATTTTGGCTGTTGCCAGCTTGGTTTCCGCCTCGGCGAGCTGGTCTTTGTTGCGGGCATAGGCGTCGGAGTTGAAGAACCGGTTGGCCTGGATGAGTGAGTTGGTCTCGAACCGGGCGAAAAGGGACGGAAGATCACAGGACGGCTTGCCGCCGGCGGGAAGATCGCGGGGATAGCGTTTGCTGAGATTCAGAAGGGCTGCGTCGACGGGAACCCGTTCGCGGACGATGTTGCGCCATGCGGTCGGATTACCGCTGGCGAGGTCCTCGGCCTCGTCGAAGAGCGCGTTGACCGTGTTGAAGAAATCGCGGTCGAGGTAGGCGAGGGCGTTGGGCGTGGTGAGCCCGAGCGCGGTGTCGGCGGCGGCTTCGCGGTCCTGCAGATAGTTGAGGCACGTGAGCATGGGCCGGGCCGCCGGCCCATATTGCGCCCTGCAGAACCGGCCGGCCAGCTCGTCATAGGCTTGGCCGGGATTCTGCATCATCTTGAGCCCGAACCAGATCTTGAAGGGGTAGAAACTGGTTTCGCTGGCGGCCTCGCATTCGACGAAGAGAGTCTTGACGCGATGGTCGCGATAAAAGGCGATGTCTTCCTGAAGGCTTCGGGCGTTGAGGTAGGGAGGATGATAAGACTTCGTGTAGACTATCCAGTAGTCCCAAACGGCGAGGTTCGGCGAGATGTCCGCCCAGCGGAGAAAATTGTCGCGGTAGTCGCGGTTACGCGGATGGCTGTTTGAAAATTGCGTGTCGGCCTTGCCGCTCGGCAGGAATTCGCAGCCGAGCTTGCAGACGCGGACGATGACGTTCGCGGCCGGCTTGATGTGCTTGGGCGCGTCGAGCGTAAAGGTGTAGGCAAAGGTCTGGATCAGGATGTCCGGGTAGTCTTTGGCGATGTCGCTGGCGACGAAGTTGATGAAGTCGAGCAGCACGCCGCTGTAGGCGCCTTCGCGCTCCAAGACGGCGCTGCAGGCGGGGCAATGGCACTCGCCGTCGCAGTCGTTGTGGCTGATGTCGTAGATGCGGGGGTATAGGGCCGGCGAGCCGGCTTTTTCCCGGTCGCGCTTGATAAAGGCGCGCAACTGGGCGCAGACGGCTTGGCGTACGTCGGGGCTGGTGAGGCAGAACTGGCCAGGGCCGGAGCCGGAGGTCGAACGGACGCGCCGGCCTTTCTTGTCCATGGCGAACCAGTCGTCCGGCCACGCCTTGGTCGTGTAGGCGTGGAAAGTGTGGCAGTCGTTGGGCGAGCCGTGCCGCTCGCTGCCGCCCAGCTCTTCGGGAAAGGCACACTGCGCGTTCATGCGGTTGCGGACAAGGAAGCGGACGGTGCTCGGTGACGGTCCGACGCCGCTGTAGATGCTGCGGTTCATGAGGGCGGGCTTGCCCCGCAGATTCCAGTCGAGCGTCTGCGCGGCGAGCGGAGGGACATATTCGGTGTCGACGTCCGACCAGGCCACGCCCAGCCGTTCGAGCATCTCATAGGCGGCATAGAGGGTTCCGCGGGGACGTCCGCCCGCGACGACGAGGCTGCCGCCCGTGGCGCGGAGGAGCCACTCTTCTTTGCCGAGTGTGGCGCAGTTGACGCCGCTCTTCGCGGCAAAGGAGGTCGGGCCGACGAAGATGGCCGGTTCTGACGCGTGCGCTTCGGCCACGATTTCGCATGTTGCGCCGATCAATTTGGAAAGGTAGTCTTTGAGCTCCCGAGCGGCGGTTTTTTCGGCCGGGCTGGATGAATCGGCCAGAACGATGGTGATGGGCCGTCCTTTCTCAAGTTTGAAACCGTCCCGGGCCGAGGCGGCCAGCGGGGCGAGAAGGGTGGCAGTCAACATGAAGGCCAGGAATTTTGACATGCGATTCTCCATCATTTCGGTTCGATTATTTCGACAATTCGGATGCGTGCAAACGCAAAAGCGGAACATGCCAGACATTGTTCAGTTCAATTGCCGCGGCAGTCGCGGCGGAAAGCAAATCCTTCCCATAATCCGATTACAGATAGTCCTTCCCTCAAAAAATGTAAAGCGACATTTCCGTTTTTTGTGCGCAGACGCCATACGTTAACGCCTTTTCGTTCAAACGAAAAACGATCCGCCTGTAAAGTAGCGCGGGCGTCCTCGCCCGCATCCCGCATTGTGGCTAAATAAGATGGATCGTTCAGCCGAAAGACGCCGGCCGCCACACGATGTGCCGCCTTGCCAATCTCAACCCGCACGGAGACCAAATTGACATTCTCGCGGTCTGTGAGGTAAACTGATTCCAACGTCAGGGCCATCGCATGACGGACGCAGCGGAGAGGCGCCAGGGAGGCAGCGTGAGTAACGGCACACCAACTCAATCGTTTCCCAAGAGACCCTCCAACGGTTCTCAAGGCGATCCCTTGCCTCCGCCCTCCGACATCGCACAGCCAACGGTTTTCGTCATCGACGACGAAGTGCTGTTACGTACCTTTCTGGAGCGGCGGCTGCGTTCGGCCGGCTACCGCGTGGAGTGTTTCGCCTCCGCCCGCGAGTTCCTCAGCCGCCCGCCTTTCGCGGGATGCGGCTGCATCCTGCTCGACATCCAGATGCCCGGCATGAGCGGCGTGGAGCTGCAAGAGGAGATGGCCAAGTCGAACGACGCCATGCCCGTCATCTTCATCACGGCCTGCGCCGACCTGAACACCTGCGTCAAGGTCATGAAAAAGGGGGCCGACAACTTTCTGACGAAGCCGTTCGACGAGGCCTCGCTCCTGGCCGCCATCCGTCCGGCCCTGGAAAAAGACCGGATCCGCAGGCAGAAACAGGCCGCCCGGGCCCAGGCGGAACGACTCATTGACTCGCTCACCCCGCGCGAGTTGGAAGTGATGGTCCTCCTGATCGCCGGCAAGCTGAACAAGCAGATCGCGGCGGAGCTCGGCATCGCCGAGATCACCGTCAAGGTCCACCGCCGGCAGATCATGGATAAGACGGGCGTCACCTCGCTGGTGGAGCTGATGAGGGTCTTGAACCAAGCCAAGGGCCTCGACGACAGCGACTGATGTCCGCCCCGTCCCGCACGTCCTATCTTTTGGTATAGTACCGCCTGCCGTTCTTTTGTGCCATGATACGGGCGCTCAAGAAGAAGAGCGCCTTATGACCTCGAACGACAGCGAACTTACGGTGCCGCGAACGGGCTTGACGATGACCAGAGGGCCATCGCAGAGTGTTGCCGTGTCCCCGGCGCCCAAGTCCGCTGGGTTGCGTCCTGTCTTCCAGGCCGCCCGTGTCCTCATGGCGGGGCTGCTCGCGGGTCTGGCCCTGCGGTCAGACGCGCAGATCGTGGTCAGCGAGCTGATGTACAACCCGATCGGCGGCAACACGAACGAGTTCATCGAGTTGCACAACGCCGGCGGCGCCGCCGTCGACCTGGGCGGCTGGGCCTTCACCGCGGGCATCACCTACGGCTTTCCGTCGCCGACGCTCCTGGAGCCCGGCGCCTATCTGGTGGTCTGCGTCAACCGCACCGCTTTCGCGGCCCTCTATCCGGCCGTCACCAACCTGGCCCCCGGCGCCTACAGCGGCCAGCTCAGCAACGACGGCGAGGCCGTCACGCTCGCGAATGCCTACGGGTCTCCCGTTTTCTCGCTGACCTATGACGACCTGCCGCCTTGGCCGACGGCCGCAGACGGCGCCGGCAGCTCCCTCGTGCTGGTCGACCCCGCCGCCGCGCCGAACGCCCCCGAAAACTGGATCGCCAGCACCCAGCTGAACGGCTCTCCGGGCGGTCCCGACGCCCTCGCCGCGCGCGACGTGGTGATCAACGAGATCCTCGCCCACACCGACCCGCCGCTCGAAGACGCCGTCGAGCTCCGCAACCTCACCACAAACGCCGTCAGCCTGGCGGGCTGGTACCTGAGCGACGACAGCGCGGCCCGAAAGAAATTCCGTTTCCCTGAGGGCACCGTGATCCCGCCGCTCGGCTATCTGACCGTGTATCAGGACCAGCTGACCAGCGGCCCAGCGCCTTTCGCCCTCAGCTCCAAGGGCGACGACCTCTTCCTCTCGGAGGCCGACGCGGCCGGGAACCTCGTGCGCTTCGTCGACTTCCACGCCTACGAAGCTTCCCAAAACGGCTATTCGTTCGGCCGCTGGCCCGACGGCACCGGACCCTTCACGACGCTGGCCGCCCCCACCTTCGGCGTCAGCGCTCCGGCGGACCTCGCCGAGTTCCGCACGGGCACAGGCGCCCGCAACACCGGACCGAAAGTCGGCCCCGTCGTCCTCAACGAGATCATGTACCACCCCGCCGAGTCTAACGCGCCCGGCCGCATGCCCGCCGAGTATGTCGAACTGCTGAACATCTCCGGCGCAGCCGTCCCGCTCTACAACCTGGAGACGCCGACGAACACCTGGTCGCTCACCGGCGGCCTCAGCTTCAGCTTCCCCACCAACCTCGTCCTGCAGCCCGGCGAGCTCCTGCTCGTCACCGCCACGAACGACCTCGCCGGCTTCCGCGAAAGCTACGGCATCCCCCAGGAGGTCCGCGTCCTGGGCCCGTGGCTGAAGAGCCTCAACAATGCGGGCGACACCGTGCGCCTCCGCGCCCCCAACAACCTGGAGCTGCCGGACAATACCGTCGCCCGTTACGTGGTCGACGAAGTCTCCTACCGCGACCAGCTTCCCTGGCCGCTCGCCGCCGACGGGCTCGGCGGCGCGCTGGAACGCACCGATCCCGCCGCCTACGGCAACACCCCCGCCAACTGGCACTCGGCGCCCGACGGAGCCACACCCGGACGCACCAACTCGCTCTTCCTGCCCCCGGGCTCGATCGTGATCAGCGAGGTCATGGCGCTCAACCGCAGCACGCTGCGCGACGCCGACGGCGACTTCTCCGACTGGATCGAACTGCACAACACCACGTTCCAGACCGTCTCGCTCAAGGGCTGGCACCTCACGGACCAGCCGGACACCCCAACGCTGTGGACCTTCCCCGACGTCAAGATCGCCCCCTACGGGCACCTCGTGGTGTTCGCCTCCTCCAAGAACCGCACCGACCCCGCCGCGGAGCTCCACGCGAATTTCTCGCTCGACGCCTCGGGCGAGTACCTCGCCCTCTTTCGCAGCGACCTCACGCCCGAATCCGCCTTCGACCCGGCCTTCCCCGCCCTTCCTCCGGACGTGAGCTACGGCTACGACGCTCTCGGCACCCGGATCGAGGCACCGGTCCGCCCCGGCCTCTCCGGCCGCTACCTCGTGCCGACCAACGCCGCCGCGCTGCCCGCCGACTGGACCGCGCCCGGCTTCGACGACCGCGGCTGGAAAACCGCCGGCAACGGCGTCGGCTTCGACACCGACCCCGACTACCGGCCCTTCATCCAGACCGACCTCTACGCCGAGATGTACGGCAAGCAGCCCTCCGCCTTCCTGCGCTACACCTTCGTGCTCGACCAGGCGGCCGACATCACGCGCGTGCTGCTGCGCCTGAAATACGACGACGGGGTCGTCGCCTGGCTCAACGGCGTGCAAGTCGCCGCGGGGTCAGCCCCGGCCACGCCCGACTGGAACGCCACGGCCAGCTCCTCCCGCAGCGAGCCGCTCGCCGTCGTCTACACCGATTTCACCCTCGACGCCTTTGCCCACCTCCTGACCGAGGGCACCAACGTGCTGGCGCTGCAGGCGCTCAACTCCTCCGCGACCAGCTCAGACCTGCTCCTCCAGACCGAGCTGCGGCTCTCATGGGCGCCCGCCGTCGTGACGCGCACACCGGTCGCGGCCGGCAGCTCAGGCCGCTACCTCGTGCCGGCCAGCGCCGCCGCGCTGCCCGCCGACTGGACCGCGCCCGACTTCGACGACCGCGCGTGGACCCCGGCCGGGAACGGGATCGGCTTCGACGCCGACCCCGACTATCTGCCGTACATCCAGACCGACCTCTACGCCGAGATGTTCGGCAAGCAGGGCTCCGCGTTCGTGCGCTACCCCTTTGTCCTGACCAACAGCGCCGCCCTCTACGAAGCCCTGCTCCGCGTGCGGTTCGACGACGGCTTCGTGGCCTGGCTCAACGGCACGCGGGTCGCCTCCAACAACGTGCCCGATCCCCTCGCATGGGACTCGCGCGCGCCGGCCAGCCGCAGCGACGCCTCCGCCCTGCTCGCCCTCGACCACGACCTCTCGGCCAGCCTCCCGCTGCTTGTGGACGGCACCAACGTGCTCGCGCTCCAGCTCCTCAACAACTCCTCCACCAGCTCGGACCTGCTCCTCCAGACCGAGCTCGCGTTCGCCTGGAAGCCGGCCACCGGCGCGCTCGACCTCGCCGCCGGCTTTCTCGCCTCGCCGACGCCGGGCTCGCGGAACGACGCCGCCTGCGCCGGCGTCGTGCCCGCGCCCACGCTCTCGCACCCCGGCGGCGTGTTCTCCGGCACGATCTCGGTCAGCGCCGCCTGCTCCCTGCCCGGAGCCGTGCTGCGCTTCACGCTCGACGGCACCCCGCCCACGGCCGCCTCGCCCCTCTTCACCGGGCCGCTCGCGATCGAGCGCGAGTGCGTCCTGCTGGTCCGCGCCTTCGCGCCCGGCCTCGTTCCCAGCCCGGTCGTCGCGGCCGACTACCGGCACGCGTTCCTCGGCATCAACGAGGTCATGGCCAGCAACGCGACCGCCACGCCCGAGATCGCCGACTTCACCGACTTCGGCGACTGGATCGAGCTGTACAACGGCGGCACGAATGCCGTCGACCTGAGCGGCTACCACCTCTCCGACAGCTTGGACGCGCCTTTTCGCTGGCGCTTCCCCGACGGCGCGACAATCCCGGCCAACGGCCATCTACTGGTCTGGGCCGACGGCTTCGACTCGCAGCCGGGGCTGACGCTGACGCGCGATTTCTGGCCCAACCGCAGCTTCGTCACCCGGGCTTACCACGCGAACTTCAAGCTCTCCGCCGACGGCGAGCAGGTCGGCCTATTCACCCCCAGCGGCGCCCTCGTGGACGGCGTGACCTTCGGCGCACAGCAGGACGACATCTCCCTCGGGCGCCTGCCCGACGGCGGCTCAGCCTGGGGCTACTTCGGACAGTCCACGGCGGGCGCGGCCAACGCCGCGCCGCAGCTCGACCAGAATCTGCACCGCGCGCCAGCCGTCGCGGTCTCTCCGGCCGAGCCGCTCTTCCTCGACGGACCGGTGACCGTCTCGCTCGCCTCCGGCCCCGGCGTCTCCGCCCTCCGCTACACGCTCGACAGCAGCCAGCCGGACGCCGACTCCCCGCTCTATACCGGCCCGTTCACGCTCACGACCTCGACGGTCGTGCGCGCCCGCGCCTACGCCGACGGCCTGCATCCCGGCCCCGTCGCCACGCGCACCTTCCTCATCGGCCAGCGCAAGCCCGAGCTGCCGGTCGTCTCGCTCGTCATCGACCCCCGGCTGCTCTTCGACCCGGTCACCGGCATCTACACCAACGCCCTCAAGGAGCGCGACGTGCCGGGCTCGGTGCAGTTCTGCACCACGCCGTCGAACACGGCGTTCCAGGCCGGCGCCGCCTTCCGCCTCTACAGCCTCAACACCTTCCTGAAGCCGCAGAAGCCCTTCACCGTCAACTTCGACAGCAAATACGGGACGGACGAGATCGCCTACCAGCTCTTCCCCGAAAAGCCCGTCGGCGCCTTCGACCGCTTCGTGCTGCGCAACGGCAACGACGACTGGGCCGTGGCCTTTCTCCGCGACACGCTGGGCCAGCGCATGCTCAAGGGCGCGATCAACAACGCCACGCAGGGCTTCCGCCCGTGCGCCAGCTACCTCAACGGGGCGTACTACGGCCTGATCAACATCCAGGAGAAGATGGACGAGATGTACTGCGCCAAGAACTACGGCGTCCCGCTCTCCGACATCGACTTCTTCGAGAACGACGGCACCAGCGGCGACGAGCTGCTCGACCACGGCACCGCCGACGGCTGGAACGCGCTGCTCGCGTTCCTCGGCGCGAACAGCCTCGCGCTGCCGGCCAACTACGAGCACGTGAAGAGCCAGGTCGACCTCGAAGACCTCGTCGATTACGTGGCGGGACAGCTGTTCGCGGACGACACCGCCTGGGCCCACAACCGGAAGTGGTGGCGCGACCGCAAACCCGGCGGCAAGTGGCGCTGGTGCTTCGTCGACCTCGACCGCGCCTTCGGCAACGCCAACGACAACCGGCTGCCCACCATGGCCTCCAGCATGGTCGTCTTCCGCGAGCTCCTGGCCAACGAGGAGTTCCGCGCCTACTGCTCGCAGCGGCTGATGGCGCACCTCAACAGCTCGTTCAGCACGAACCGCATCCTCCCCATCATCGACTTCGAGGCCGGCCGCATCCGCTCGGAGATCATCGAGCACGCCAAGCTGTACGGGCCGAAGGGCGGCATCCCGTCCGTCGCGACCTGGGACGCCAACATCGAGGCGATCCGCAGCTACGCGCGCCAGCGCCCCGCAATCGCCATGCAGCAGGTGGCCGCCTATTTCTCCGGCGGCGAGACCGCGCAGGTGAGTCTGGAACAGGGCGGCGACGGACGCGTCCTGGCCGACCACGTCCCCCTGCTCGACGGCTCCGCCAACACCCTTCTGTCTGGACTCCCGGTCACCTTCACCGCCGTGCCGTCCATCGGGCAGACCTTCGCCTACTGGCTGATCAGCAGCGGGTCCACCCGCCTGTCGGACAAAGGCTCCACCTGGCGCTACCTCGTGCCGACGAACGGCGTCGCCGGCTGGAACCAGCCCGGCTTCGACGACACCGCGTGGGCCTCTGGCGCGGGCCAGCTCGGCTACGGCGACGGCGACGAGGCCACCGTGATCGGCGCCGCCTCAAACCTCATCACCGCGGCCTACTTCCGGCGCGCCTTCGTCCTCCGGGACGCCGCCGCGATCACCGCGCTCGAGCTGCAGCTCCTGCGCGACGACGGCGCCGTCGTCTACCTGAACGGCACCGAAATCCTGCGCACCAACCTGCCCACCGGGCTCATCGGCCACACGACCTTCGCGCTGACGAACATCACCGCCTCGAGCACGCCCGGCGAGAACGCCTACCTGCCGTTCACGGTCACGGACGCACCTTTCCTCGAAGGCACCAACGTGCTCGCCGTCGAGCTCCACCAGTCGTCCGCCAACTACACGGACTTCGGCTTCGACCTTCAGGCCACCGCCACCCGCGCGCCCGGCGCCGTCACCACCAACACCTCGGCCGTGCTGACGCTCATCCCCGACGGCGCAACGCCCCTGAGCGTGACCGCGGTGTTCACGCCCGCCGGCGCCAGCCTGCTGCCCGCCACCGTGACCGGCGACCTCACGCTCACCGCGGCCGGCTCGCCGTGGCTCGCCGCCGGCGACATCTACGTGCCGTCCAACACCAGCCTCACGGCCGAGCCGGGCGCCGTCCTCCTGATGCCGGAGACCGCCAGCATCTACGTGCAAGGCCTGCTCTGCCTGGCCGGCACGCCCGACGCCCCCGTGAGCATCGGGCCCAACACCGCCGCGAGCGCCCGCGCGCGCCTCTACGCGGATCCCGCGCTGGCCGACGCGACCGACGCGGCCGGCCGCTGGGGCGGCATCGCCTTCGACCGCGCCGACCGCCCGGGCGTGCTCTCGAACGTCGTGATCCGCGGCGCCACGCTCGCGGCGAACGACTGCGTCCGCATGAAGGCCGCCGTCTCGGCCTTCGGTTCCGACCTCCACCTGTCGGGCCTCGACATCGATGACGTGGCCCTCCCGATCTTCGTCCAGGAGGGCCACTCCACCGTGCTCGAAAACAGCCGCATCCGCATCGGCGTGATCGGCGACGGCATCAACATCAAGCGCGCACGCTACGCGCGCGTCGAGGGGTGCGAGTTCTCCTCGGCCAACCTCACGGCCGACACCGACGCCATCGACTACGACGGCATCCAGGGCGGCATCATCCGAGGCAACCGCATCCACGATTTCATGGGCGACAACAACGACGCCATCGACATCGGCGAAGGCACCCTGGATCTGCTCGTCGAGAGCAACCGCATCGCGCGCTGCTTCGACAAAGGCATCTCCATCGGCCAGGCCTCCACGGCCCTCGTCCGGCTCAACCTCATCTCCGAGGTCGACATGGGGGTCGGCATCAAGGACGCCGGCTCCTTCGGCCTCATCGAGAACAACACCTTCTTCAACCTCGGCCGCGCCGTCGCGGTTTACGAGAAAAACCTCGGCAGCGGCGGCGGCCGCGCGAACGTGCGGAACTGCATCGTCGCCCGCGCCGCCGACGCCCCCTTCACCTGCGACGCGCTCTCCGCGCTCGAGGTCGCCTACACGCTCTCCGACAGCGTGTCGGTTCCCGGCACCGGCAACGTGACCGGCGACCCGCAGTTCCTCAACGCCGACGCCGGCCGCTTCGCGCTCCAGACCGGCTCTCCCGCCGCCGACAGCGCCGACCCGGACGCGCCGAAGGACCCCGACGGCTCGCGCGCCGACATGGGCGCGATCCCCTTCGACTGGCGCGAAGGCCACGCGGTGATCTCCGAAATCCACTACCACCCCGCCGACGCGAGCCAGCCGGAGTACGTGGAGATCACCAACCCGGGCGGCGCGCCGCTGGATCTGACGGGCCACCGCTTTTCCAAAGGCATCACCTTCTCCTTCCCGGGCGGCACCGTGCTGAATCCCGGCGACCACCTCGTGATCGCCGCGAGCGGCGCGCTCCCGGGCGCCTGGGTCTGGGCCGCCGGCACGCTCGACAATGCGGGCGAGACCCTCCAGCTGATCGACGCCCACTCGAACGTGGTCGACCGCGTCGACTATGCGCCGCTGTCGCCGTGGCCGTCCGAGCCGGACGGCCACGGCCCCTCTCTGGCCCTCATCCATCCGCGCTGGAACAACGCCGCAGCGTCAAACTGGTACGCCAGCGCCGCAGCGGGAGGAACGCCCGGCGCGCCCTTCGACAACCCCGCGGTCATGCCCCGTCAGACCATCACCGTCACCGCGGTCGGCCGCGGCGAGGTCACCCCGCTCGGCGTCATCAGCGTCCCCTGCTACAGCAGCCCGAGCTTCACGTTCACGCCGGCCGACTGGTCCACGGTCGCCGATGTCCTGGCGGACGGCAGGCGCGTCGTGGCGCCCGCCGCCTACAGCTTCACCAACGTCCTGAGCGACCACACGCTGCACGTGGTTTTCGCCGACGAGACGACCACGCGCGGCACGCCGAAATGGTGGATCGCGCAAACCTTTCCCGGTGCCTCCCTGGACTTCGACGGGGCGGCGGTCGCGGACACGGACGGGGACGGCATGCCCAACTGGGCTGAATACGAGGCGGGCACGCACCCGACCAACGCCGCCAGCGTCTTCTTGGCCCAGATGGCGACGCTGGAGGGCGCGCCGTCCCTCTTCTGCCAGACGATCCCGGCCGGCCCGGAATGCGGCGGCAAGCAGCGCTACTACACCATCGAGAAACGGACCAGCCTCGTGCAGGGCGGTTGGGCGGCCATCCCCGGCTACACCGACATCCTGGGCACCGGACAAACGATCCTGTACCGCGCCCAGCCGTCAGGCTGCGAGTTCCTCCGCTTGAAAGCCACGCTCCGGTAGCGGCGGCAGCACCCTGTGGGGGTTCAGCCAAGTTGAATTGCATCCGGTTACGCGTTGACAGCATCTGGCCCGGCGGTTAAGGTAACGCCATTGACCAAAGACGACATGGCCAGGAGAAATCGATGACGCCGGAGCAAACCGATACAGCCCCGTTGACCGAAGTCACCATTTACACCGACGGCGGCTGCGAACCGAATCCCGGCGCCGGCGGATACGGCGTCATCGTGGTTTACGGAAGCCAGGTCAAAGAGCTCTCGGGCGGGTTCCGGCTGACCACCAACAACCGGATGGAGATCTTTGCCGCCATCGCCGGGCTGGAAGCCCTGACGATGCCGTCACACGTGACGCTGATCAGCGACTCCCGGTACGTGGTCGACACCATGGAGCTCGCATGGGCCAAACGGTGGCGGGCGAACGGCTGGTGGCGCACCAGGCGCGAACGCGCCGTCAACGCGGACCTTTGGGAACGGCTGCTGACCCTGTGCGAACGTCACCGCGTCACCTTCAAGTGGGTCAAGGGACACGCGGGGCATGAACAGAACGAGCGCTGCGACATGCTGGCCATGGAGGCGTTGAAGCGCCCCGACATCCCGGCGGATCCGGGCTATGCGCCACGTCCCGGGGAACCGGAGTCCGGCGGGCTATCGCCGGCGGCCCAACCCAGCCGCTCAGGCCTGACTCCGGCAGCCCCTACCCCGGACATCGGCGCATTCAGATCCGAAAAGACGGGAGCGGTCCAGATGGAATTCAACCTCTGCGCAAAAAGTGGAACGCGCCCCCGGAATGTGATATAACTACGCCCGTTTTTGAACCTAAAGGATCGTAAAAATGGCACTTGGCGTCGGCATCGTCGGACTTCCTAACGTCGGCAAATCCACTCTTTTCAACGCGCTGACCCGCGCGCAAAACGCGGAAGCCGCAAACTATCCCTTCTGCACCATCGAACCCAACAAAGCGACCGTCCCCATGGCCGACGCGCGGCTCGACGCACTGGCGAAGATCGTCAATCCGGCGCAGATCATCAAGGCGACCGTCGACTTCATCGACATCGCCGGCCTCGTGCGCGGAGCCAGCAAGGGCGAGGGCCTCGGCAACAAGTTTCTCGCCAACATCCGCGAGACTGACGCCCTCCTGCAGGTGGTCCGCTGCTTCGCGGACGACGACGTGGTGCACGTCGAAGGCGGCATCGACCCCATCCGCGACATCGAAATCATCGAGACCGAGCTCGTGCTCGCCGACCTGCAATCGCTCGAGAAGCGCATCGACCGCATCAGCCGCCAGGCGCGCGCCGACAAAGAGCTGCGCAAAGAGGTCGACGCCATGGAGATTCTGATGAAGCACCTCAACGAAGGCAACCCCGTCCGCACCTTTGCGCGCGGCGAGGCCGACCCGATCGCAAACACGCTCACCGAGCTCCAATTCCTCACCGACAAGCCGATCATCTACTGCGCCAACGTCGGCGAGGATGCCCTGAGCGCCGACAACGCGCAGATCACCCGCGTGAAAGAGTATGCACAGAAGCAGGGCTGCGACGTGGTCGTCATCTCCGCCAAGATGGAGGCCGAGTTGGCCGGGCTCTCCGATGCCGAGCGCGACGACTTCCTTGCCTCGTACGGCCTGAAAGAAAGCGGTCTCGACCAGACGATCCGCATGGCCTACCACACGCTCGGGCTCGCGAGCTACTTCACCGCCGGGCCCAAGGAAGTCCGCGCCTGGACCTTCCACCGCGGCTGGGCCGCGCCGAAGTGCGCGGGCGTCATCCACACCGACTTCGAGCGAGGCTTCATCCGCGCCGAGGTGATCGCCTTCGACGACTATGTGCGTCTGAACGGCGAAGCCGGAGCCAAAGCCGCCGGCGTCATGCGCGTGGAAGGCAAAGAATACATTGTGCAGGACGGCGACGTGATGCACTTCCTCTTCAACGTGTAAGAATCACGCGCCCCCGGGAAGTTCGGCGGCGCGGCGCTCCCGCCCCCGTCGCTTACCGACCTCCGCCCGGACCGCGTCCGCCATGGAACCCGAAACCGGGTCCCATCGACGTGTTCTGGATGATGGTCTGGATGTGCGCGGAGAACGTCGCCGCTTCTTCGCCCTCGTACCCGGCCGCGCGGGCGGTGGCTTGCAGCAGATACTGGCGTTCCGAATCATAGAGGGCTCCCAGCGACGCCATCGTCTCGCCCATCTCCTGACGCAGGCTGTCGCGGTTTTCGCTGTTCCCCTCGGCCTGCATCATCAGCGTCCGCAGCTCGCTGATGCGGGTTTCCGCAGCCACCAGCTGCTCGTGGTTCGCACGCTGTTCGTCCGTCATGGCCTGCGTGTCCACAGCCGCCAGAAAACTGGACTTCTCCTGCGCGCGTTGCTCCATGCTCTGGCGGAAATCCTCGAACCGCTTCTGCATCTCGGCATACCGCACCGGGTCCTCTTTCTTCAGCTGTTCCATGCGCGCCTCCCGGGATTGGCGCTTCGGCTGATCCGGATTGACCTGCTCCTCCTGCGGTTTCGGCGTTTCCTGCACGCGTTCGGTGGCACGCGCGGCCAGCGCCTGTTCGAGTTCGGCCACCCGCTTGCGCAGAGCCTCCGCGTCGCGCGCCGCGGAGCCGTCCTTCACGGTCACCACGCGGGGCCGGGCCGGGGCCGCCGCCGGCGCTTCCTCAGCCGGCGCAGGCGCTTCGGGCGCAAACAGCCACAGCCGCACGTGCTCAAGCCCGGCACCGGCCAACGCGCACACCGCCATCCCGATTCCAACACACAAAACTTTTTTACCGTCCATTTTCCAGTCCTTTAAAAACCCTTAATTTTAGTTCAACGGATCAGCCCGGCAAAAATTGCCGCCCCTTTCGTTTTTGCCCCGTCGCAGCTCCCGGCCCCGATCAGACCCGCAGCCCGTGCAATGCAAACCCCGGCGCCAGCGAAGCCCGGAGCAGCTTCGCGACGTCTTCCGCGTCGTTCCACATGCGCAATCCCGAACCGACCGTTACGGGCATTCCCTCGTCGACCGTCAGCACCACGCGGTACAGCATCGTGTTGCCCGTCTGTCCCGCCCGCTCGCTGCTGACCTGCGTCACGCGGTCGAAGGAGAAACGGCGTTCCCGACGTTGCAGACCCGCCATCCGTGACCACGTCACCAGCTCGCGCCGGGCCGGCGCCACCTCGATCCCCCGCGTCAAGGCGACCTGCCCCACCAGCGTGACCGCGAGAAACGCGTCAAACGCCGTCACGCAAACGGCCAGCAGCAGGGGCGCATGGGCGAGGGTCCACAGGACCGCGCACACAGCGGTGCAAACGAACATGCAGACGGCCAGCGACACGGCCACCGCACGCGGACGCCCCGCGGGGAAAACCAATTCGAAGCCTCCTTCCGGGCGCAGCTCCAACCGCAGGCCTTCACGCGCCAGCGGCGCTTCCACCGGCTCCAGCGCCGCCGTCGCGTCCACCGTCTGCGGCGGCACAAACTCCGGGACGCTCTGCGGCGTGTGCCGGACCGGCACGTCGAACACCGCCTTGTAGTCGATGCCGGGCGCGGACGCCTTCGCGCTCAGCCGCCAATAATAGCCGTCGCTGCCGCCTGCGGCATTGGTGGCCGGCTTGTCGTACGGCACCGCGAAGCGGATCGGCAGCATGGTCTCGTCGCCATACGCGAGCCCGGCGTCGAAATGGCGCGGCGCCTCCCACAGCACATCGCGATGGGTGCTCCGGTGCTTTCCGCTGCCGGTAGTGTATTGGTGGACGCACTGCAGGACCACGTCGATCCCGGTCTCGGTCTCGACCCTCGCGGGGATGCGGATGGTGCCGGAAACGGGGCCGCCCAACACGCCCGGCATCGGCGACATCTCGAAAACGCTGACGCCGAATTTCCTGATCCGGCCGACCAGATAACCGGCGGCGGCGGCCGGGACCACCCCCGTCGCGCCCAACCCCCACAGGTACCACGGCAAGGGGTCCGGCGCCATGACCGCGAACGTCTTCCAGAGAAACCAAGCCATATAGCCGTTCCACGCCAGCGCGAGCGCGGCCGCCACGCGATGCGCGGCGGCGCCGCGCATCCGGATCAGCCCCTGTCCGGCAAGCGGCTCAGCGTCCTGACGCAGCAAGAGCCCGGACAGTCCGGTCAACACGACTGCCAGCCCGGCCCCGCCGAATGCCAGCGCGAAAAGTTGCATGAAAATCAGCATTTCCGCGCGCGGCGCGCGGTATAGGATGGCCTCGCCAGGACTCTGCGGATTCACCCAGCACACGGCGGGTTTCTTCTCCGCCATGCAACGCTTCAGCTCCGCATAGGCCCGTTGGTGGAAGCGTCCGATGTTGTCCGCACCAGCGTGGAGCGAGACGAGCGACGAGGTGTACCGACGGCCTTCCGCCTCATACTGATACACCGCCTTGACGGAATAGGTCGTCCCGCCTTTCGAACCGCGGTGGGACTCGAGGTCGCACTGCAGGACCGTCGCGGGAGTTTCCCGCCACGAACGCATCGCCTCGGCACGCCGCAGAGTCCGTCCGGATAAGATGCCGGCCCCGATGCCGATCGCAAGAAAGACCGCGCCGAACAAAACCAATCCGGCCGCCCCGCTCTTCTGTGCCATATTCCGCTCCGGTCACCTTATACGTCCGCGTTACAAGACAAATCACAATCGATACAAAATTTAACACATCTTCCGCAGAATCGACAGCGGGTAAAAATATTCTTTGCTGAAGTGTCACAGTATACGCGCGAGGACTCAAACCGAAACGGTTCGCTTCTCCTCTCGTTTTCCGCTCGGAGAGGTCGTGAGAACGGACTTATCGAGAACATTCCGAAGCACCCCTAACAGAACTTGGCGATCATACGGCTTCTGCACCAGATTAACTCCGTCGATTAGAGCGCACTTCGCATTTAAAGCACCTTCGCTGAACGCGCTGACAAAGATAATCGGCGTTTTTGGCGCCAAAGCCATAAGTCGTTCATGGGCCTCAAAACCGTCCATCCTTGGCATAATGACATCAAGAATCACGCCGTCCACCTTCTTTTCATCAGCTTGGAAAACCTCGACGGCTTCTTGGCCGTCGCTCGCCTCCAACACCGTATATCCGGCCAAGCGGAGAATACGCGAAGTCAAGGCACGGACCATTGCGTCGTCTTCTGCCACGAGGATCGTCTCGCCCCTCCCCCGAATTCCACTGGCGACGATGGCCTCCTCATGCGTTTCTGCGTGTTTCTGAGCCGCAGGCAAATAGATTTTGAAGGTCGTCCCATCCCCAGATGCACTTTCAACCCGGATGAAACCGTTATGCTGCATGACGATGCTGCTGACAATAGCAAGTCCAAGGCCCTCGCCTCTCTGATCGCCTTTCGTGGTGAAAAAAGGGTCAAAAATATGGTCAAGCATCTCTTTCGGAATACAAGGGCCTGTGTCCGAAACCTGAAGAACCACATAGCGTCCAGGCTTCGCCCTCGCGTTCAGGATACTGGAAGTCTCATCCAGCACAACTTCTTCCGTCGCGATCGTCAACACACCCCGATCTTGCATCGCACTGCAGGCGTTCGAACACAAATTTTCGAATAACTGTTTCAAAGTACTCCGATCGCCATTCACGTGCAATGCGTTCTTCGACAGCATGCAATCTATTTGGATTTTCGCGTTCAGACTTTGTTCAAACCGGTAAAGTGATTCGTTTATCAACGCGGTGATGTCCAGGGGCGCCTTATACAGCCTGTGGCGGTTACCGATGATCAGCAACCGCTCAACCAACAGAGCTGCTTTCTTCCCCGCTCCACGGATTTTCTCGATCAACTCCCTCGAAGGATGGTTGATGTTCATGGCATCATAAGCCAGTTCGGAAGCCCCGTTGATCACCTGCAGCAGATTGTTAAAGTCATGCGCCACTCCGCCTGCAAGTCGTCCCAAGGCTTCCGCGCGTTGCTCTTGGCGAAGCTGTTCCTGAACACGGTTCCTTGTCGACACATCCCGGACAAACACAATCGCACCGTCTTTGTCATTGAAATTGAACGGCAAGCAGGACACCTCACAACTCACAGGCGCGCCATCGAATCTCAACCACTCGGTTTCAGCCATTTTAACAATCTGCTTTTCATGGCATACCGCGTGCAGCCGTTTTTTTGCCGCTTCACGCGAAAGCGGATGGACCATCTCGATAATATCTTTTCCGATCACGGACTCGACGGAGGGTGCCCCGATCAGAGCAACCGCAACATCGCTCATAAAGGAAACCCGTCCCTCCTTCAGCATCACCACCGCCTCCGGCACCTTATGCAAAAACTGCCAGAAACGCTCTTCGCTTTTCCGTAAAGCACGCTGGGCCTCTGCCCGCAGCCGTGTCTCTTCCCGACAATCAAGTGCAAACGCGATATTTATTGACAACTCCTTGAGCAGCGACGTCTGATCATGGCTGAACGTCTGGGGATCGTTGGCATAAAGCATGAACACGCCATGACATTTCTTTTCCTGAAGCCTCAGAGGGAATACCGCAACCGCGCGAAAACCCATCTGAGCCGCCGCCGTCTTACAGGAATTGCAACATGGCCAATCAGCATTAAACGTGCACGTCATCGGATGGCCGTCCCTCAACGTCTTGCACAACTCGCATTCTCCGACGCACAGCTCATTGAACCGCATGGCGATTTTCTCGGCAAAACCATGCGATTCCCCGACACTCGCCGAAATCTGAAGACTGTTGGTCTCGCGATCCTCCAGCCCGATCCAAGCCAACTGGAACCCGCCGTTGTCCACGGCGATCCGGCAACACTGCTCCAGCATCGTCGAAACATCTTGAACCTTCATGATGGCACGGTTCGCAGACACCAGCCCGGCATGGATGTTGGCGAGCGTTCTGATCTGACTCTCACTCGCATGCCAACCCGTCAGATCCTGAACGCACATGAGGAGCAACGCCCCCCCCTTAGCATGGAGCCATCTGATCGTCAGCATCACCTCTTTCGTCTGGCCGTTCGCAAGAACATGCCTGGTCTCAAAGCGGCCGTCCGAAAGCAAATCGGAACGAAGACGTGCGGTAGCCTCCGTGCGCGCTTCTCTTGGCCAAAAATCGGTCAACATCGCGCCTTTTCCGAAATCCGTCGCTGCTGAGTAAAAGAGTCGTGCTGCCGGATTCATGTCCACAATCTGCAGCGAGTGATCAGCAACAATGATCGGGGTGGGATCGGACTCAAAGGCCGAATAATAGCATGCTGCCTCGTCACTTAGCCGGAGACCGATCCGCCGTGCAAACCAGAAAAGGAGAGGTGCGGTCACGACGAGATAAAGGATGCCCTTGGCTGTTTGAAACCACCAGGGCGCTTCAGGAAAAGCGAGCCAATCGAGAATCAGGATCCATCCGATCCCAACTGCAAGATAGACTCCGACGATCACCTTTGCTAGCCGAAGAGCCGTTTTCATATCCCGTTTTATCCTTCAGCTATTCAGCGCACCCGAACCGGTCTACCCCTTCAAACAAAAGCATATTCCTGTTCCGTTAAAATGCACGTATCATCGTACCGCCGTACGTGACCCGCACTTTAACAGTTCCCACAGCCGAAGCCCCCTTGCTGTCGGTCACCGTGTAGGTGAAGACATCGATGATCGAATCCGTCTGCTTTGGTGGCGTGTAAGTCAGTATGCCGCCTGAACCGACAAGCACGCCCTTCAATCCGTTCGTGTTCACCGATGTCAGCGTCAACGTGTCGCCTGCGTCCGGGTCACGAGCCTGCGCAATCAGGGTCTCTTCCGTAACCTTGTTCGCCAGCGGCTTGAACTGAGGCGTCCGGTAACCCACGATCCACACGTCGTTCGTGATCGAGGGCGCAATATTGGACTGTGACCAGTTCCACGTGAGCACGGCGTTGTCCGTGACCGTCATTTGAAAAGAGTTGCCCGTGCCGCTGGCCGGCTCCTGACCGGTCATGCTCCATCCCGTGCACACATACTGCGTCGGACCGGAGCTGCCGGTCGGCGTCATACTGAGCGACAAGACGGTGCCGACCAAATTCGTGTAAACACCCACGGCCGGTGTTCCCGTGCCGTACGGCGACACAATCTGGAGCGTCTTGTTCAGATTGTCCAGCACCAGAGGGTCGGGTGTCGCCCAGACATAAGAAGCCAGCGGCTGAAAATCAAGGTAATACTCGGCTTGCGCACGAAACAGAACATCCGTCGTGAAATTAGCCGGAACAACGATTGTGTATGTGAAATTCAAGGGAGTCGGCAAATCAAATGCCGTGAATAGAATCGATTTTTTGTCAGGCGAAACCAAAGGTCCGCCGTCGCCACTCGCTTTTCCGATCAACCACCCGTCCGGCATAACAGGGAACCAGGCCAAAGCGCCCAGAAAACTGGTTTCGGGATACACGAACTGCGACACAATGGTGTTGGTTCCAGGCGAGAGGTAACCGGCACACGAATGGGTCGCGACCTGTGCGCGAGAAGTACAGGCGAACAACAGCAAGACTGCTGTGACGACGAAAGCCTTCAGGAATTTTCTATTCAATGATCTCATAGAACCACCTTCAAACTCATCCTTACAACCCAGGAGCATAACCATCCGGAGTTTGTACTGTTTCGGATACGTGATACCCGCCAGAACGGTAGTAGTAAAGAACACGGTTTGCTTCTGTAGTGTCAATTTTCCAGAGAGGAACATCCGTGTCGGCGCTGTGCCGGCCATCGACGACATTTTCATTGTCAGGAGTGGCGGTTCCCACAAAGTTATCGAGCGCCTGCGCACTGAACGTATAGCCCGGCGCGCGAGATAAGCTCATTAATTTGTTCGCCTCGTATACATCGATGACCCAGAACGGCGCCTGGTAATCGGCACTGTGATAACGCTTCAGCAACAGCCGTCCCGGAAGATTCTCGGCAATAAGCGAACCGCCCGACATACTGGCAAGCCCGAATTCAACGTCAGCCGCCAAATAGTTCTTCACAGCTTGATTGCCGGGCACGGCCATCGTGTAGGAAAACATGACAGGGGCTTGCGTAAAGGGACCAGCGAACACGATACTCGATCCATCACCGGCGAGTGTTGGTGCACCGTCACCGGAAGCAGCAAGGAGTGTCCATCCTGACGGAAGTATCGGACGCCACACAAGGGACGTTAACGTTTCTCCCGCCGGGAACGTGAAACTACACGAGACCGCAATACCGGACGAAGGTGAACGATAACCATCACACTCATGCGAAGCGCTAACTGCGGGGAAGAGGATGTCCGCCGTTGTGGTCGGCGCGCCGACGAGCGAGAGCGTGTAGTTGCCGGCGTCCGCGCCGCTCAGCATGGTCGCAGCGGAGAGGCTCACCGTCTTACCGCTGCCGACGGCCACACTGTCGAAGACCGCCACGGCGTTCAGTTTGACGTCGTCGCCACCGACCGGCGTCAGCAGGGTCAGCCCGTTGACGCTGATCGTCGCCGCCGTCGTGCCGTCGTAAGGCTTGTTCGCCACCGTGAACGTCCCGCCGACCGTCAGCGCCTTCGGGGCGATCTCCAGATTCGCGGGCGTGTAGGTCAGGTCGTAGTTGCCGCTCAGCGCGAGCGTGCCCTGCTTGATCGCGTACGTCCCCACGTCCTCGCCGGCGTCGCGGGCCAGCGCGCCCTCGAAGGCGTCGCCCGCGACCAGCGCCGGGGCGACCGCGTAGGTCAGCACAGGGTCGGCCGCGCCGTACACCTTGGTCTGCGCGTCGGCCGTGACCGCCACCGCCAGCTTCGTGATCGTCAGATTCGCGCCGGCGTAGGTCAGGTCGTAGTTGCCGCTCAGCGCGAGCGTCCCCTGCTTGATCGCGTACGTCCCCACGTCCTCGCCGGCGTCGCGGGCCAGCGCGCCCTCGAAGGCGTCCGTCCCGACCAGCGCGGGCGCGACCTTGTACGTCAGCGCCGGGTCGGCCGCGCCGTACACCTTGGTCTGCGCGTCGGCCGTGACCGCCACCGCCAGCTTCGTGATCGTCAGATTCGCGCCGGCGTAGGTCAGGTCGTAGTTGCCGCTCAGCGCGAGCGTCCCCTGCTTGATCGCGTACGTCCCCACGTCCTCGCCGGCGTCGCGGGCCAGCGCGCCCTCGAAGGCGTCGCCCGCGACCAGCGCGGGCGCGACCTTGTACGTCAGCGCCGGGTCGGCCGCGCCGTACACCTTGGTCTGCGCGTCGGCCGTGACCGCCACCGCCAGCTTCGTGATCGTCAGATTCGCGGGCGTGTAGGTCAGGTCGTAGTTGCCGCTCAGCGCGAGCGTCCCCTGCTTGATCGCATACGTCCCCACGTCCGCGCCGGCGTCGCGGGCCAGCGCGCCCTCGAAGGCGTCGGTCCCGACCAGCGCGGGCGCGACCTTGTACGTCAGCGCCGGGTCGGCCGCGCCGTACACCTTGGTCTGCGCGTCGGCCGTGACCGTCACCGCCAGCTTCGTGATCGTCAGATTCGCGGGCGTGTAGG
>Ga0209098_1000180_pt1 | contig 71118 bp, 49 predicted proteins | sample AD_JPNHW1_MetaG_FD_184429 | JGI IMG/M metagenome (GOLD analysis project Ga0209098, IMG submission 184429) | Active sludge microbial communities of municipal wastewater-treating anaerobic digesters from Japan - AD_JPNHW1_MetaG (SPAdes) (version 2) | ecosystem: Engineered > Bioreactor > Anaerobic...
GAGGGCGGCAAGGGCGTCCTTGGCGATGGCGGCCAGGTCGCAGGGCTCGCGTTTGAGCTCCATCTTGCCGGCTTCCATGCGGCTCACGTCGAGCATCTGTGAGACCATGTCGATGAGGATGGTCACGCCCAGACGGGCGTTTTCAAGGACGGCGGCAGTATCGACCTCCCGCACCGGGCTGTCGCTGCCGAGCATGCCGAGGGAGAGCTGCAACGCCAGAAGGGGCGAACGCATGTCGTGCGCGATCATGTGGGTGAGATTGTCGCGCAGGTATTCCATCTCCTGGAGACGGATATAGTTGGCCTTCAGCTCCTGCTGCTGGTGGTGGAGCGCGAGGTGCGTGCGGACGCGCGCATCGACCTCCTCCAACTGGAAGGGCTTGCCGACATAGTCGACTCCGCCGGCCTGGAAGGCGCGGACCTTGTCCTCGGTGTCGGAGAGGGCGCTGATGAAGAGCACGGGGATGTCGCGCCAGCGCTCGTCCGCCTTGAGCCGGCGGCAGACCTCGTAGCCGTCCATGTCGGGCATGGAGATGTCGAGCAGGATGAGGTCGGGGGCATGGGTCTCGACGGCGCGCAGGGCCAACTCGCCGCTGGAGACGGGGCGGACCTTGTAGCCGCGGCCCTTGAGCATGCCGGTGAGCAGCTGGAGGTTGGCGGCGGTGTCGTCGACGACGAGGATGTTGGCCGAGGACTGTGGAGGGGGCGTTGGGGTGCTCATGGGTTGGACACCGATCGTTCGGGTGGGAGCAACGCAGCGATCGCTTCCCAGTCGAAGCGGTCGGCGAGGAGGCGCAACTCGGCGGCGGTGCGGGGGGCCTGCTGGTCCAGCGTGCCGAGCAGCGCGAGGACGGTGTCGAGATCGGCGGCGGCAAGGGCGTTGCGCAGAGGATGAACGAGCGCGGGTGGGATGGAGAGGGTTTGCCGCGTGAGGGGCGACTGCATGGGTGCGGCCGGCTTCGGCTCATAGTCGTAGCGCACACCGAGGAGGCGGCGGAGGCGTTCGAGCAGTTCGTCGTCGCGGAAGGGTTTCCCGAGGAAATCGTCGACTCCGGGCATCGGTTCGCCGCCTTCGCGCAGCACGCTGGCCGAGAGGCCGAGGATGCGGACCTGCCCGGTGCGGTCGATCTCGCGGATGCGGCGGGTGGCCTCGATGCCGTCCATGACTGGCATCCGAAGATCCATCACGATGGCGCGGGGCGTGGAGTTGCGCACGGCGGAGACGGCCTCGGCGCCGTTGGCGACGGCGGAGACCTCGAAACCGAGGCCGGCGAGCAGCTCGCGGAGCATGTTGCGGCTGTCGTCCTGATCGTCGACGACGAGGATGGGACACGGTGGCTGGCCGGCGGCGAGCCGGAGGGGGCGGCCTGTGGAAGGCGGTGGAGTTGCGGTGTCCGGGCCGGCAGCGACGCCGAGGCGGAGTGTAACGGTGAACACGCTGCCGTGGCCCTCGACGCTGCGCACGGCAATGTCGCCATCCATCATGCGCGCGTAGCTGCGGCTGATGACCAGTCCGAGGCCCGTGCCTGTGCCCGCCCTGCGGCCGGCGGAGGCCTGTTCGAACTGCTGGAAGAGGCGGTGGAGTTCGTCGGGGGCAATGCCGGGGCCGGTGTCCTCGACTTCGGCGTGGAGCAGCCAGTGCGCGTCGTCATCGCGCAGGGCGCGCAGGCGCAGGACGATGCGGCCGTGCTCGGTGAACTTCACGGCGTTGCCGAGGAGATTGACGAGGATCTGTCGGATCTTCCCCTCGTCGCCGACGACCTGTGCCGGGAGATTGGAGATACCATCGAAGGCGAGGACGACGCCGCGGGCGGCGGTGCGGGGGGAGAACAGCGCGTAGAGGTCGCGGGCCATCACGCGCAGGTCGCAGGGGCCGAGCCTGAGGGTGGCGCGCTGCGCCTCGATCTTGGAGATCTCAAGGATGTCGTTGAGGAGGGCCAGGAGGTATTCGCCGTTGCGGTCGACGGTCTGGAGCCGTTCGCGCTGGGCGGGGGTGATGGCGGTGTCGCGGAGTAGGAGCTGGGTGAAGCCGAGGATGGCGTTCATCGGCGTGCGGATCTCGTGCGACATGTTGGCGAGGAACACGCTCTTGGCGCGGTTGGCGACCTCGGCCTGCTGCTTGGCGGCCTGGAGCTCGGCGAGGCGCCTGTGCTCGGTGATGTCCAGACAGGAACCTTCGAAGTAGAGGAGGCGGCCATCCGAGTCCTTTACGGTGCGGCCGTTGAGCAGGACCCAGAAGGCGTGGCCGTCCTTGTGGCGGGCCTGGTATTCGTAGGTCTCGACGCGGCCGGTCTCGGCGAGCGACTTGAGGATGTTCCGGCGGTCCTGCGGGTCGACGTAGACCTGGGATGCCATGTCGGTGACGGCGGCAACCATCTCGGCGGGGTCGACGTAGCCGTGCATGCGGGCCATGGCGGGGTTGACGGCGAGGTAGCAGCCCTCGGGGATGCTGCGGAAAACGCCCTCGAGGGCGTTTTCGAAGATGCCGCGGTAGTTGGCCTCGCTCTGCTGGAGGGCCTGTTCGGCGAGCTTGCGCTCGGTGATGTCGACGCAGGCGCCCTCGTAGCCGTGAATATGCCCCGCTTTGTCGCGGAGTACGAAGGAGTTGAGCAGGACCCAGAAAGTGTGGCCGTCCTTGTGGCGTAGCCGGGTCTCGAAGTTGTCGACGCGGTTGTGCTGGGCGAGCAATTGCAGGAGGCGATTTCTGTCCTCGGTGTCGGCGTAGACCTGGGTCGCGATGTCGGAGACGGCGGCGATCATCTCGGCCGGCGAGGCGTAACCGTGCATGCGGGCGAGGGCCGGGTTGACGCTGCTGAACCGGCCGTCGGTGGTGGTCTGGTAGATGCCGTCGATGGCACCCTCGAAGATGGATCGGTACTTCGCCTCGCTGTCGCGCAGGGCGTGCTCGGCGCGTTTGAGCCCGGTGATGTCGATCATCACGCCCTCGAGCGCCTCAAGCCGGCCGTCGTCGTCGAAGATTCCCTGCCCGTGTTCGGCGATCCAGACCTCCTTGTCGGTGCGGGTGTGCACGCGGTACACGAGCCGGTAGGGCGTGTGCGCGGCGAGGCAGCGCTGGACCTCGCTCCAGACCTCTTCGCGCTGCGAGGGCGGAAGAATATCGGAGAATCTGACACGGCCAGCGAGAAACTCCCCGCTGGGGACGCCGAACAAGGCGTGGCAGCCGTCGCTGATGAACTCCACCGTCCAGTTCTTGTCGTTGGCGCAGCGGTAGGTGACGCCCGGGAGATTGGAGACGAGCGTGCTCCAGCGGCGTTCCTTTTCCTTGAGCGCAGCTTCGGACTGTTTGCGCTCGGTGATGTCCTGGGCGAAGCCGATCAGGCGGACGACGGGGCCGTCGTCCTTGTCGAAGACAGGGACGATGCTGGTCGAGAAGATGCGGAGTCCGACGGGGGTACGCAGGTGTTGCTCGATGACGATGGCCTGGCGTGCCTGCACGCACTGGCGGTACTGGGAGACGAGCAGGTCCGCTATCTCGGGCGGGAAGATGTCGTGTGGGGTATGGATGCCGGCGCGGAACAGCGCGACGGGCATGTCGTGCTTGAGGGCGATGTCGTTGATGCTTTCGTAGACGAAGCGGCCGTCGGGTTCGACGCGGGTGGTGAAGATGGTGTCGCTGGTGTGGTCGACGATCTCGCGCAGGCGGGCTTCGCTCTGGCGGACGGCGTCGGCGGCGGTGCGTTGGGCGGTGACGTCGGCGACGATGGTCAGGCGCATCGGCTTCTTGCCGATGGTGATGTTGCGGCCGGAGAAAGAGCCGACGAGGACGGTGCCGTCCTTGCGGCGGAGGCGGGTCTCGAAGTGGTCGTAGGGACGGCCTTCCTCGCGGAAGGCGTGGAGGACGGCAGCCGCGGCGGGGTCGCACCAGAGGTCGAGTTCCTCGGCGGTGCGGCCGATGACCTCGGCGCGGGTGTATCCGAAGAGGCGTTCGAACTCCTCGTTGATTTCGATGAAGACGCCGCCGGCGCGGGCGGTGAGGCTGATGGCGTCGGGAACCAGCAGGAAGATCCGGGCGAAGCGTTGCTGGCTTTCGAGCAGGGCGGCTTCGGCCTGCCTGCGCTCGGAGATGTCGCGGCTGTTCAGGACGATGCCTCCGATGCTGGGGTCGTGCAGCCAGCACATCCCGACGGTCTCGATGGGGACCCAATGTCCATCCTTATGGCGGTGCCGGTATTCGAGGCGGTAGGAGAGACCGGGGCGGCTGGCGATCGTCTGGTGGAGGACGGCTTCCGCTGCGGCGCGGTCGTCGGGGTGAACCAAGTCCGGGCCGTGGACGCCGACGAGCTCGGAGGGGGCGAAGCCGAGGATGGTTTCGACGGGGCCGTTGGCGGAGAGGATGGTGCCGACGGTGTCGATGACGAAGGTGAGATCGCTGGAGTTGAGCAGGAGTCGCTGGAGACGGTTCTCGCTTTTGCGCAACGCGGCCTCGGCTTGTTTGCGCTCGGTGATGTCGAGGACCATGACGATCCGGTCGCTGAGGGGGGCGGTGGGGTCGATCAGCGTGCTTTTGATCAGCACATTGACGATGGTGCCGTCCTTGCGGCGGTGTGTCGTCTCGAAGGAAGTCGGGCCATTGCTTGTATCGGTGTTGTAGAGGACGCGGCCTGCGCGTTCGAAGGAGTCGTCGTCCTCGTAGAGGAGCCGCGGAGAGTTCCCGATGAGTTCCTCTGCGGTGTAGCCGAAGAGCTCGACGATGCGGTCGTTGACGCGGCGGACTGTGCGTTCGTGGAGGACGGCGATGCCGACCGGTGCGGCGAGGAACAGGCTGCGCATCTCCTGTTCGCTGCGGCGCAGGGATTCCTGGGCTTCGTGCTCGGCGTGCAGTCGTGCCAGCTCGCCTTGGGCGCGCAGCTGCTGTTCGCGGGCGAGGGCGGCGGCCGACTCGTCGGCCTGGTCGGTGTGGCGGATCAGGCGGGCGACGAGGAAACCGACGATGCCGACGATGGCGCCGCAGGTGAGGACGTAGCCGAGCGCCTTGTCGGCCCAGTAGCCGAACGAGGCGACGTTGGCCGGTGCGCTCTCGCCGGGCAGCGGGAGGAGGCCGCTCATCCAGCAATAGGCGGCGAGACCGTACCAGAGCAGGCCGAGCCCGAAGCTGACGAGGAGCAGTCGCAGCCCGGAGAGCGCCCCGGCGAGCACCACCGCCATCGTGAGATACAGGTCCGCATGGGTGGTCCCTCCCCGCAGGAAGAGGGAAGCGATCGCGAGTGTGTTGAAGAACACGCCAAGAGCGCCGCTGCGCCACGCCGGAGGTCCATTGCGCCAGAGCGTGGCGATGAGGACGAGGAGCGGTAGGGTAGCGTAGGCGAGGACTTTGGGCTCGCTCCAGCGGAAGTCCGGGTCCCTCGCCACGTTGGCGACGATGAGCGCGGTGCCGAACACGGTCGCGATCCAGAGCCACACCTCCAGCAGGGGCCGACGGACATCGTCGGGGAGACGGTGGTGCAGGACGGAGGCGTGCTGTGGTGGAGTGGTTTGCAACATGGATCGGGAGCCGTACCGACAGAGACGCAGTCTCCGATTTGCGGGCGGGAACCGTATCCGGCTTCGCGACCGAAGCGAGCGTACAATCGCCACTGTGACCGACGCCGAATCCGGGAGAAACGCTCCGCGTTTTGCGGCGCAGCCACTGCGCTGTGCCGTTGTTGGGCGGAGCCCGCTGCATCCGGTGGGCGATGGCGCCCGCCTGTTGGCGGGCCGCCCGTCCTTCGGCAGGTCGCCCGCGCTCGGCTACGATCGGGTGCGGCTCTGCCGCGCCATGAACATCGCCCTCTCGCCGGGCGCGGTCAGCGCCGCTGCGCCTCGATCGGGAAGTCGTTGAAATGCTCGTCGCATGTCTTCTGCGACGGCTCGCGTTTCGGTGCAGTGGCCGGGCTCTGTTGTCCGGCGGCGTGTACCGGTCTCGCGGTAGTTTCGGAGGTCTGTGCGGCAGTTGTGGTGGCAGTGCGGCCGGCGAGGGCGAGGAGCTGGCGGACGTTGTCCTGCATGGCGAGCGCCTGGGCGTTGAGCTCCTCGGCGGCGCTGGCGCTCTCCTCGGCGCTGGCGGCGTTCTTCTGCGTGACCTGATCCATCTGCGAGACGGCTTGGGTGACCTGGCCGATGCCCTGATTCTGCTCGGTGGAGGCGGTGGCGATCTCGACGACGAGTTCGTCGACCTCGCGCGAGCGGGTGGCGATCTCCTCGAGACTGGTGGCGACCTTGTTGCTGATGGTCACGCCCTGTGCGGTTTTGGCGATGGAGCCCTCGATCTTCTCGGCGGTCTCCTTGGCGGCATGGGCGGCGCGCTGGGCGAGGTTGCGCACCTCCTCGGCGACGACGGCGAAACCGGCTCCGGCTTCGCCGGCGCGGGCTGCCTCGACGGCGGCGTTGAGGGCGAGGATGTTGGTCTGGAAGGCGATCTCGTCGATGGTCTTGATGATCTTCGCGATGTCGTCGCTGGAGGTCTTGATGTCGGCCATGGCGGTCTTCATGGAGGCCATATCGGATACGCCGGTATCGGCGGCGTGGCGGGCGTTGCCGGCGAGGTCCTTGGCGCGCTGGGCGTTCTCGGCGTTGCGCTTGGTCATGCTGGAGATCTCCTCGAGGGAGGCGCTGGTTTCCTCGAGGGAGGCGGCCTGCTCGGTGGAGCCTTCGGCGAGCGTCTGGCTCGCGCTGGAGACCTGGCCGGCGGCGGAGGTGGTCTGGTGGGCGCCCGCAGCGAGGGAATCGGAGACGGAGGCAAGGACCTTGACGATGGTGCGGAGGTTGAGGAAGGCGATGGCGACCGCCGCCAGGAGGACCAGGATGGTGGTGACGATGAGCAGGGTGATGGCTCCGCCGACCTGGGCATCGATCTCCTTCCCGAGCTGTCTGCTGTAGGCTTCGTTGTGGTCCATGGATGCAGTGCCGGCTTTCGAGTACAAGGTGTAGGCCGGGACGACGGTGGACTCGGTGTAGGCGGCTGCGGCCGCGGGATCGGTCTCGATGAGTTCGAAGAGCTTGGCGCGTGCGGCAGTGTTGGTTTTGCGGGCCTCCATCAGGCTGGCGTAGAGGGCTCGTTCATCGTCGGTGAATGGCAGGGCTTCGTAGGCGGAGAAGTCCGCGGTGTTGGCGGCGGCGGTGGCGGCGATCTCGTCCTTGATTTTCTGGCGGGCCTCGGGGGTGGTGGCGCGCAGGAGGCGGGCGACGCGGAGCTGGTTCTCGGCCTGTCGGGCGTTGATGCGGCCCATCAGGGCGATTCCGGGGATGGCGTCGTGGACGATCGAGTCGCTGTTGCGCGCGATGGCGACGAGCCGGTTGATGGCGAAGAGCCCGACGCCGGCCAGGGCGATGCCGAGGATGGCGACGATGATGGCGATGCGTTTGCCGATGGTGAGGGTGTTCATGAGTGAAGTGAACAGGCTGTGTGAGTGGATTCTGCAGCAGCCTTGGGCAGGGCGAGCGGTCGGATGGTGCGGCCCCATCGCGGCTCACCCATCGGACGTTCGAATCCTAACATTAGGAGAAATGAACTCCGTTTTCAGTGCAGGTATTGCGGTGTCGCGGCGTCGTGAACCGCAATGCCGCGCCGCGGACAGAGCGCCCTGCCAATCGACGGGCGTGTCGCAGAGTCTCGGCGGCGCCGGGAGTCCGCTGTGGAGGAGCCGCCGATGGCCCTGCGGCGAGGCCCGCCGGGCGTATCCGCACTCTGAGCCGGGTCTGCGTTTGCCTTTCGGGGGAACTGAGCGACGTTGCCCGCCCTTGACGGACGGGCGCGGTCACCAGTCACCGGCAGCCCTGCAACTGTGAACCCATTTTGGCCATGGACCACCCCAATGCCTGCCAATGCCGTGCCGCCGGTGCCGCATGCTGCTCTGCGCCCCCAGTTCGTGGCCATGGATCGGCGGGCCTATCCGTGGTGGCGCGGGGCTGGCGGCTTGCGGTCTGTGGGGTCGCCGCGGCGGCCTGCGCTACGGCGCAGGAGTCCGTGCCGGCGAAGCACGCCGGCATCTACGAGCTGAGCCTGGAGCGGCTAGCCGACCTGGTGGTGACCGACACGAAGATCGCACAGCCGCTCCGCACGGTCACCCAGAAGCTGGAGACGATCGGGGCCGAGGGCATGCAGCGCACGGCGTTGCCGCAGCGCAATCTCGCCGAGCTCCTGCGCTACACGGCCGGGCAGTTCGTGAACCCGCTCTCGCGCAACGACGCGAACTGGGGCTCCTACGCCGGGCTGGGACCGAAGTACAACTCGTACCTGCTCGACGGACTTCCCGTGGACTCGTTCGCCGATGCGATGAGCCTCGATACCTGGGCGCTGGAGGCGGTGGAGGTGCACAAGGGGCCGGCCTCGGTGTTGTACGCCAACTACCTGAGCATGGATTTCGCCGGCAACGAGACGCCGCTGGCCGGCATCACCAACTTCATCCTCAGGAACCGGATCGAGGGGGCGGCCACGCGGCTGGCGGTCGGCTACGGCTCCTATAACACGGCCGAGACGCGCTTCTATCTCCAGGACCGGCGCGGGCGGTTCAGCTATTTCGCCGGCGGCTCCTACGAGCGCTCCGACTACACCGACTACGGGCTCGACGACTCCTGGCTGCACATGGAGCGTCACCCGCGGTACGAGAAGACCCGGTTCTATGCCAAGGCGGACTATGCTTCGGCCGACGGGCGCCAGCAGCTCGCGCTGTTCGCCCAGCGCACCGACCATCGCGGCGATGTGGGCCGGCCCAACCGGGATTTCGAGAACGCCTACGAGACGGTGAACGCCAGCTACGGCATCCAGCTTGCCGAGGCGTGGAACCTCCAGCTCAAGGGCGGCTATCGCCACTACGACCGCAGTTGGGAGGAGGACAACTATCCCGTCGACCTGCGGCTGCGCGAACGCGACGGCGTGCGGCAGACCATCGTCCCCGCCGACCTCACGGTGAACTTCGCCCACGCCGGCGACAGCATGCTCACCGTGGGGGCCGACTACCAGTGGGCATCCTACGAGACCTATGTGACGGTCAACGAGGTCGAGGCCCGTTCGAAGGGATTCTTCCTGCAGGAGAAATACGTCGCCGGGCGCTGGGTCCTGCGCGCCGGCGGCCGCCTCAACGAGACTCGCCATTCCTACGACACCATCGCCGGCCAGCGGCCCGGAGTGGGGGACAAATCCTGGGATTCGCAGCTGTGGAGCGCCGGCGTGCGCTTCAACGCCACGCCGCGTTTCGCCGTGTACGGCAACGTCGGCTCCAGTTTCCTGGCACCGGCGGCGAAGTCGGTCGCGGGCACGATCGCCGCCGCGGACGCCGGAGTCTCCGGCCGCAACGGCCAGCTGCCCAACCCCGCGCTCGGCCCGGAGAAGAGCATCGGCGCGGACCTCGGCTTCGAGTACCGCAACGAGACCGGCCTCGCCCTCGGGATGCGCGCGTTCTTCAACCGGGTCGACGATGCGATCGTGGACAACGTCGTCAGCCGGCTGCCGTCGCAGAGCCAGTCCGTCAACGCCGGCCGCGCCCGATCCTCGGGATTCGAGGCGACGCTCGACCACACGGTCTCCCCGGGCTTCGCGTGGTTCGCCAATCTCACCGTCGCCGACACGCGCGTCACGAATCCGCTCGATGGCGACCAGGACGGCACCGCCATCCCGTTCGCCCCCGGCTACGTCGCCAACGCGGGGGTGACGGTGCGGCTGCTGCTGGGGATCGTGGCGTCGCCGCGGCTGCAGGTCGTGGGCGACTACTACGACAGCGCCTCGCGCTCGGGGCGCCGGAAGTTCGGCTCCTACGCGGTCGCGAACCTGCGGCTCCAGTCCGTGCTGTACGAGCGCGAGAGCCGGTCGCTGCTGGGCACGCTCGATCTCAACAACCTGTTCGACCGGCGCTACGAGATGCCGTGGCAGTTCCGCGACCCCGGTTTCAACGCGTTTCTCGGGCTGGAACTGCGCTTCTAGCCTGCCTCCACGATGTCCCCGCAACCATTCTGGCTCCTCGCCATCGGCCTTCTGCTTTCGCCCGTCGCCCGGGGCGAGACTGGGGCGGTCGCATCGCCGGCGGCTCCGGAGGCGAGGATCGTGAAGGCCGCCTATGTCTACAATTTCACGAAGTTCATCGAGTGGGCGACGGAGGACGGCGGACGCGATCGCACGGCGACGGTGATCGTCTGCGTGCTCGGCAGCGACCCGGTGGGAAGCGCGCTGGACGAGGTCGCCTCGCTGGAGTCGAAGGGGCGGCCGATCCTGGTCCACCACGTGCGCTCCGGGGAGCGCATCCCCGCCTGCCACATCCTGTATATCGCAACCACGGAGGCTGAACGCTTCGATGCGATCCTGGCGGAGGTGGGCTCCGCGGGGGTGCTGACCGTGAGCGACATCCCGCGTTTCGCCGAGCGCGGCGGGATGATCGGCTTCGCCATCGAGCGCGGGCGGGTGCGGATCGAGATCAACGCAGCGCGTATCCGAGGCTCCGGGCTGAGGATCAGCTCGAAGCTGTTGGAAGTCGCTCGGGTCGTCGCGGAGGGAGAATCATGAGAATGCCGTTCATCGCGCGGTTTCCGCTCCGGCGGAAGCTGATGCTGCTCATCATGTTCGTGAGCCTGCTGGGGCTGGTGTTCGTCGGCACGGTCTTCGGCTTGTACGAGCGGTACCGCATGCGGTTCACGTTGGTGGAGGACCTCACCGCGCTCAGCCGGCTGGTGGGGGACCGGAGCACCGCGGCGCTGCTCTTCGACGATGCTGCCACGGCCACCGAGAATCTCACCGCGCTGCGCGTCAAACCGGAGGTCATCGCTGCCTGTATCTACAACGCCGCCGGCACGCCTGTCGCCACGTACACGGCACAGGGGCGCACGGCGGAGTTTCCGCCGGCGGAGACCGAGCGAGTGAAACGCTTCGGCCTGCGCACCGTGGAGCTGTTCGACCCGATCGTCCTGGATGGGAACCGGATCGGCGCGGTGTACATCCTCGCCGACCTGGGCGAAGTGCTGGTGCTCTGGCGGCAGTATCTGTTGGCGACCGGTTTTTTCATCCTCTGCGCCGCGGTCGGTGCCTATTCGCTATCGAGCCGGCTGCAGCACCTCGTGACCGATCCGTTGATGGCGATCGCGGAGACGGCCCGGCAGGTGACGCAGCGCAAGGACTACTCGGTGCGCGCGGAGAACACCGGCGACGCCGATGTCGCGGCTGTCGTCGAAGCGCTCAACGAGATGCTCGGGACCATCGAGCAGCAGAACAATCGGCTCGGCGAGAGCGAGCGGAAGTACCGCGAGCTCGTCGAGCACGCCAACAGCATCATCCTGCGCTGGCGGGCCGACGGCTGCATCGTCTTCCTCAACGAGTTCGGCCAGCGCTTCTTCGGCTACACGGCGGAGGAGATGAGCGGACGGCATGTGGTGGGCACAATCGTGCCGGCAGCGGGGAGCGACGGCAGCGATTTGCAGCGGCTCATCGCTCAGATCACCGACGATCCGGTGGCCTTCGGGCAGAATGTGAACGAGAACATGCTGCGCGATGGTACCCGCGTCTGGGTTTCCTGGACGAACCGCCTCGTGCGCGATGCGCAGGGGCGGGTTGCCGAGATCCTCAGCGTGGGCACGGATGTGACCGAGCGGCGGCGCGCGGAGGAGGCGATCCGGCAGCTCAACGCCGACCTCGAGCGGCGCGTGGCCGAGCGCACGGCAGAGTTGGCCGCGCGGAATCAGGACCTCGAACGCTTCAACCGGCTCTTCGTCGACCGCGAGCTGCGGATGAAGGAATTGAAGCAGCGCATCAAGGAACTCGAAGGGAAGGAGCCGCCTCGCCCATGAAAACGCTCTACCGAGTCGTGGGGGCGAATGCGGGGTTGGCTGCGGCCTATGCGGTCACTGCGAAACTGGGCCTGTTGCTCGCCCTGCCGCACACGAATGCCACGCTGGTCTGGTTCCCCGCCGGCGTGGCGCTGGGTGCGATCCTGCGCTGGGGGCCATGGCTCTGGCCGGGTGTGGCGTTGGGGGCTGGCCTGAGCAATCTGCTTTTCCTAACGGAGATCGGCTGGTCGCTGCCGGCTGCCGCTGCCGCCGCGGCCAGCGCCGCTACGGGGAACACGCTGGAGGCGCTGGTCGGCGCGTATCTGATCCGGCGCTTCGCGGGCGGGAGCAGTCCGTTCGCGCAGGGCGCCCACGTCTTCGTCTTCGTGGCCGGCGGGGCGCTGGTCGCCACCGCGCTGAGTGCGACGGTGGGGATGACGACGAACTGCCTGGCCACGGGAGATTGGGGCGGTGGTGGGGGAATCTGGCTGACGTGGTGGTTGGGCGATGCGGTGGGCGTGTTGGTCGTGGCCCCGCTGGTCCTCACGTGGCAGGCGCTGGACTGGACTGCGGCGCGGCGGCGGCGGGCCGCCGAGATGCTGCTGTCGGCCGCCGGGATCTTCGTGGTGGCGTGGGTGGTTTACACATACGCATACTCCGTCAACTTCCTGGTGGTTCTGCTTCTGCTGGTGGCCGTCTTCCGCCTGGGGCAATTCGGCTCCGCGGTCGTGGTGCTGTTTCTGTGCGTCGCTTCGGCGCTGCGTATCGCGCAGGGTCACGGCATTGTTGTGGGTTGGACCCAGCAGGTGGCGCTGCTCGTGAATCAGAGCTTCATCGGCGTCATGGCCGTCGCGACACTGTTGCTTGCGGCCATCCTCCGTGAGCGGGCGGCGGCCGGCGAGCTGCTGCGGGCGAGCGCGCAACGGACACGGCTGATCCTCGAGAACCTGGCCGATCTCGTGGCGGTGCTCGATCTGGAGGGACGGCACATCTACTACAGCCCCTCGTACGGGGCGATCCTGGGATCCGCCGACCAGCTACGTGGCTCGTCCTACTTCGCTCGGGTCCATCCGGCGGACGTGGCGGAGGTGCGTGCGGCATTCGCGGAGACGGTGCGCTGCGGCGCGGGGCACCGACTCGAGTACCGCCTGCTGGACCGGGCCGGCCAGCCGCGGCAGATCGAGTCGCAAAGCAGCGTCATCCGGGACTCCGATGGGCAGGTGTCCCAGGTGGTCGTGGTCTGCCGCGATGTCACGGAGCGGCGCCGCGCGGTGGCGGAGGTCCGGCGGTTGCACGAGGAGCTGCAGCAGCATGCCGAGCAACTGGAGCGCCGCGTGAACGAGCGCACCACCGAGTTGCAGGGCACGCAGGGCGCGCTCATGAACCTGGTGGAGGATCTCAACGAGAAGACGCGGGAGCTGGCCCTGGCCAAGGAGCGCGCCGAGACGGCCGACCGGGTGAAATCGGCCTTCCTTGCGACGATGTCCCACGAGCTGCGCACGCCGCTCAACTCCATCATCGGTTTCACGGGCATCATCCTCGACGGCCTGGCCGGGCCGCTCAACCCGGAGCAGGAGCGCCAGCTTGCGATGGTCCAGAACAGCGCCCGGCACCTGTTGGCGCTGATCAACGACGTGCTGGATATCTCGAAGATCGAGGCCGCGCAGCTCAAGGTGACGAGCGAGCCGATGTCGGTCCCCGCCGCCGTAACGAATGTCGTGGGCATCGTGAGACCGCTTGCGGAGAAGAAGGGGCTGGCGCTGCGGGTGGATGTGGCGCCGGACATTGGCACGATCCGCAGCGACTCCCGCCGGGTCGAGCAGGTGCTGCTCAACCTGATCAACAACGCCATCAAGTTCACCGAGCAGGGCGGGGTGACGCTGCGGGTCGGGCGCGAGCAGGGCGCCGCTGCACCGCGGTGTGCCGGCGACGTGGTCCGGTTCGACGTGTGCGACACCGGCATCGGCCTCAAGCCGGAGTCGCTGGCGACGCTCTTCCAGCCCTTCAAACAGGTCGATTCGGGGTTGTCCCGGAGCCAGGAGGGAACCGGCCTCGGGCTGGCCATCTGCCGGCGCCTGGCGGAGCTGATGGGCGGGAGCGTCACCGTCGAGAGCGAGTGGGGCAAGGGGAGCGTCTTCACCTTCAGACTGCCGGCGAATGGAGAGGATCAACCATGAAGAAGAAATTCCTGCTCATCGAGGACAACGAGCAGAACCGCTATCTCGTCACCTTCCTGCTCACGCAGCGGGGCCACGAGGTCGTGCCGGCCGAGTCCGGCCCGGTCGGCATCGAGCTCGCCGGCCGGATCCATCCCGACCTGATCCTGCTCGATATCCAGTTGCCGGGGATGGACGGCTACGCGGTGGCCCGCGCGCTCAAGAGCGACCCGGCGCTGCACCCCGTTCCCATCGTGGCCGTCACCTCCTACGCCATGCTCGGCGACCGTGAGCAGGCGCTGGCGGCAGGCTGCAACGGCTACATCGAGAAACCGATCAATCCGCGCACGTTCGTGGCGGATGTCGAACGCTTCCTGTCCCCCCAGCCCAAGGAGGAAACCTCATGACACGTGTGCTCATCGTCGACGACAAGGCTGAGAATCTCTACCTGCTGCGTGTGCTCCTCGCAGGCCATGGCATCGGCGTGGACGAGGCTCAGAACGGCGCCGAGGCGCTGGAGAAGGCGCGCCAGGCGCCGCCGGACATGGTCATCTCCGACCTGCTCATGCCCGTGATGGACGGCTACACGCTTCTGCGGCACTGGAAGGACGACGAGCGGCTCAGGAGCATCCCCTTCATCGTCTACACCGCGACCTACACTGAGCCGAAGGACGAGCGTCTCGCGATGGATCTGGGTGCCGATGCGTTCATCCTCAAGCCGGCCGAGCCGAGGGCGTTGCTGGCGCGGTTCATGGACGTGCTCTCCAAGGCGCAGAAGCAGGAGCTGCCACCCGCGCGCCGCGCCAGCAGCGATGACAAAGCGCTGCTCGACAGCTACGGCGAAGTGCTCGGACGCAAGCTCGAGCAGAACATCTCAGAGCGGAAATACGCCGAGGCGGATGCGCGCCACCTCGCCACCTTCCCCAAGCATAACCCGAACCCGGTGCTCGAGTTCTCGGTAGACGGACTGCTCACCTATTCCAACCGGGCGGCCAAGCGGTTGTCCGAGGCGTGCGGAGGGACGGATTTGGCGAGCCTACTGCCGAGCGACACGCGGCGGATCGCCGCCGAGTGCCTGGCTCGCGCCCAGCCCAGCGAGCACGTGGAGACGAAGCACGGTGGGCGCACGATATCCTGGTCCTTCTATCCCATCGAGGAGCTGCAGGTCGTGCATTGCTATGCCGAGGACATCACCGAGCGGCTGCACCTCGAGGAGCGGTTCCGCCAGTCGCAGAAGATGGACGCGATCGGCCATCTTGCCGCCGGCGTCGCGCACGATTTCAACAACCTGCTCACCGTCGTGCAGTTCGAGGTCACGGAGCTTTCCGAGAGCAAGGCGCTGCCGAGCGATCTGCGCGAGGCGGTGGCCCAGATCGCGAACGCCGCCGATCGTGCGGCAAACCTCACCCGGCAGCTGCTCACCTTCAGCCGTAAGCAGGCGAAGGAGGTCCAGGTGCTGGATCTGCGCGGGCTGGTCACCGGTATGACGCGCATGTTCGAGCGCATCATCGGGGCGGATATAAAGCTCGAGCTCGCGATCGCCGATCCGTTGCCACGCATCTATGCCGACCCTGGCATGATCGAACAGGTGATCATGAACCTTGTGGTCAACAGCCGCGACGCCATGCCCGAGGGCGGCCTGATCTCCATCTCCGTGAGCGAGGTGGCGATAGCGACAAGCGAGCTCTCGCAGCATCCCGAGGGACGCGCCGGACGGTTCCTGCAGCTGGAGGTTGCGGACACAGGCACCGGAATCGCGGCGGAGCACCTGCCGCGCATCTTCGAGCCGTTCTACACCACCAAGGCCGTGGGCAAGGGGACCGGGCTCGGGCTCTCGACCGTCTTCGGCATTGTCAAACAGCATGACGGCTGGATCGAGGTCTCGAGCGAACTCGGGCGCGGCACAACTTTCCGGATCATTCTGCCGGTGGCCCACGAGACGAACGGGAGCACCGCCGGGACTGTCGCGGAGGAGCAAGTGCGCGGGGGCGACGAGACTCTCGTTCTGGCGGAGGATGACGAGACCATTCGCGGGCTGTTGCAGGTCGGACTCGAGCGTTACGGGTACCGTGTGTCCGCGTACGGCACTGGCGTCGAGGCGTTGCAGGAGCTCGAGAGTCGAAACAAGCCGGTTGCGCTTCTGATCACCGATCTTGTGATGCCAGGAGGGCTGGGCGGCGGCGAACTGGCGCGACGGGCGCAGGAGCTGCGGCCGGGGCTGCGGGTGGTCTACATCAGCGGCTATGCCAGCGAGGACGTGACGAAGGGGCTGCAGCTTGAGCTCGGAGTGAACTACCTGCGCAAGCCGTTCGTGCTTAGGACGCTGGTCCAGCTCGTGCGAAAACGTCTGGATTCGCCCGCGAAGTGATATCGAAACGGGAGTTGTCCGGAACGCGCATCGACGCACTGCCCCGATGCGCGGCGCCGTCCTCGGTGCGGCCGATCGTTGCACAGAAGTTCCGGACTCGGGCGAATCGACGGGGATCGTGCGGAAAGAGCGGCGTCCGTCGTGAGGTCTTGGGGCCAGAACCGTGTTTTCCTCGGCGGCAGGGCTGGGCGGATTGTATGGCTTCAGTCCCAGGCCGGCTGTGCCGAGGTAGGGACGTTGCGGTTGGCTGCTGCGTTGCGAGGAACTGCTGTTGACCATGGCCAGTGCCACAAGTGCCGGTGGAGCCGATCCCGCTGTGGGCGGGCGGTTGGGGTGCGGGCAGCGGTTGGCGTTTTTGCTGGCGGGGCTGTCGGGCATCCAGGCGGTGGCCACGTTGCTGTTGTGGCGGTCCGACGGGCTGCGCGGGCTGTTGTTGCCGGAGAGTGCGCCGATGGCGCCGAGTGCGGCGCTGCTGGTCCTGGCGGTGGCTGTCGCCCTGGTGTTTGAGTTGCTCCGGCCCGGAAGCAGAGGTGCCGCATGGGGCAGGTATGCCGCCTCGGGCCTGGTCTCTGTCGTCGTCTCGGCTCTCTGGCTGTCCCACTTGCTCGGTCAGCTTCCCCAGTGGGAGCTTTGGTTGATCGGCGATGCCATGCGCCCACGAGGGACGGATATCCTGCGGTATGCGATGGGCGGGGCTGAGATCGGGCACATGGTGCCGCTTACCGGAGGCATCCTCGTGCTGGCCGCTGTGACGCTTGCCTGTATACGCCGACACGGGGGGCGGCGGTGGCCGCAGGCGCTCGGGCTGAGTGCGGCGTTGCTGGGGACATGCCTGACAATCATTCCGCTTCTGGCTTATGCCGCCGGTGCCCCGCTCATCGACGGGTGCGGGATATTCGACTCGCCGATCCCGACCGCTGGGGTGCTTCTGTGCGTGAACCTGGGCTTCCTGGCCGCGGCGGACGGTGGACGTTGGCTGTGCCGGTTGATCAGTGGCAGTACTGCCGAGCGCGAGCTGCCGTTGTCGCTGCGGGACCGGCTGTTCCTGGCGGGAGTGGGGGCACTTATGGCGACCATGCTCGTGCTGGGCATGTTCTACATGCATGTGCGGATGCGCGCGCAGCGTGGGGTGGTCGCGGAGGAACTCAGGGCGGTGGTCGGGCTGAAGCTCGCGCAGGTTGTGCAATGGCGACGGGAGCGGCTCGGCGACGCGGAGGTGTTCAGCAAGACGCCGGGGCTGGTCGAGCGGCTTCAGGCGATCTCCGGCCCGCTGCCGGATGGCGGGCGGCGAAATGAGCTTCAGCAGTGGATGCGGCAATGCCGGTCGAGTTACGGTTACGGGCGCATCGCGTTGTTGGACGAGAACGGACGTGTGCTGATCGAGGAACCGGAACGGGCAGCCGGCGAGCGGTTGGATGATGCGGCTCGGCCTGTTCTGAAGGGCGCAGCGTCGCAGGTGGTGGAGTTGCCGCCGTATGTCGATGCGGCCGGGCGGCTTGCCATCGACTTGCTGGCGCCGGCGTGCAACGCACAAGGATCGCCCGTCGGGTGGTTGCTGCTCCAGGCCGATCCCGAGCGGAGCCTGATGCCCATCATCCGTGGCTGGCCGACCCCGCGGCCTTCTGCTGAATGCCTGCTATGGTGGAAGGATGGCGGCATACTGCGTCGCCTGAACGGCCACGAGAAGGCTGACGCCGTGCCGCCGGATCCGGTTCGGCTGCCGGCCCAAGGCCGCGGCTTTGCGGAGAACGTTCTTGGCGCGGCGCGCAATGCACGAGGGGAGCTGGATTCCGTGATCGAAGCGGTCGACTGGCGTGGCGTACCTTCGATCGGAATCGGGCGTTGGGTCCCGGATTCGGACTGGCTGCTGATCGCAAAGCTGGACCGGCGCGAGCTGGACAACCTGATGCGAGCGGAGGCTCGGTGGATCTCCGTGTCGGTCGCGACGCTGCTTCTGTTGGCAGGACTGGGCATGATCGCTGTCTGGAGCCGTCGCAGCCAGCTTGAGGAACACCGGCGGCTGGTGGCCGAACTCGCGCAACGCCGATTGGAGACCCGGCTCGGGCTGGTGATGCGGTATGCCAACGATGTGATTCTGATCCTCGACGAACAGCTGCGTGTCATCGAAGTCAGCGACCGCGCAGTGGGGCTCTATGGGGTGCCACGCGAAGAGCTGCTCCGGCGCACAATACGGGATTTCCGCACGCCGGACTCGCTCCTTCTCCTGGAACACGACCTGGCCAAGGCCAAGGCCACCGGCGGTGCGGTGTTCGAGACGGTCCATCGCGGGCCGGGCGGGCGCCCCATCCAGGTCGAGTGCAGCGTGAACTGGGTCGAACTGGAGGGGCGGCACCATCTGTTGGCCGTGATCCGCGACATCACGGAGCGGGTGAGGCTGACGGAGGATCTGAAGCGCAGCGAGGAGCGTTACCGGCTGATCACGGAAAACTCCTTCGACATGATCTGGCTGGCCGACCTCGCGACGGGGAAGTTCACCTACGTGAGCCCGGCTTCGCGCCGTGTGCGCGGGGTGGCGCCCGAGGAGCTTGTGGGGCGGCCCATCACGGCGTACCTGACCGACGAGGCCAAGCTCCGCATGGCTACGGACTTCCCGGCGCGGCTGGCCGCCTTCAACGCCGGCAACCAACAGGCCCGCCACGCCACCGACGAACTGGAGCTCACGGCGCAGGACGGCACTGCCCGCCAGATCGAGGTATCGACGACGATCATGCCCGACGCGGCGGGACTGGCGACGACGCTGCTGGGGGTGACGCGCGATATCAGCGAACGGAAGCGTTCGGAGGCGGCGCTGCGCGAAAGCGAGGAGCGCTACCGGCTCATCGCCGAGAACACTTCCGACACGATCTGGCTCTACGATCTCGCGACGGGGAAGTTCACCTACGTGAGCCCGGCGGCCGAGCGCCTGTTTGGCTACTCGCCCGAGACTCTGCATGGGCTCGACCTCGTGCAGCTGCTCAGCCCCGCCTCGGCCACGGTTGCCGTGCGTACGCTGCGCGAGCGGATCGAGGCACTGGCGGCCGGCGACGACCGGGCGCGCCATAGCACCTCCCACTACGAGTTTGTCCGCCGCGATGGTGCCACGATCGTCTGCGAGGTGGTCACGAGCATCCTCTGCGAGAGCAGGAGGGGGCGCGCGGTGACTTTGCTGGGCGTGACGCGCGACATCAGCGAGCGGGTGGAGACAGAGCGGCAGTTGCTTGAGAGCGAGGCGCGCTACCGGCAGCTTTTCGAACAGAACCCGGCCCCCATGTTCATCTACGCGCGCGGCACCCTGCGGCTGCTCGCGGTAAACGAGGCGTTCATCCTCCATTACGGTTATGCACGCGAGGCTGCGCTCGCGCTGCGGTTGACGGATCTCTACCCGCCTGAGGAGAAGCGCCAGATCGAGGAGCTGGCGCGCACTCTGCACGGTCATGCCTATGCGGGCGAGTGGCACCATATCCTGGCCAATGGAACGCGCATCACGATCGTCGTGTACTCGCACGACATCGAATTTGCGGGAGCGGCGGCGCGGATCGCCGTCGTCACCGACATCTCCGAGCGGAAGCGCGCCGAGTCCGCACTGCGGGAAAGCGAGGCGCGTTTCCGCGCCATCGCCGAGGCTTCGAGCGATGTCATCTGGCTCTACGATTTCGACACGGATCGCTACATCTATGTCAGTCCCGCCGTGGAGGCGTTTCTCGGGCTTACGCCGGAGGAGGTGTGCGCCTGCCGGCTCTTCGATTTCCTGACTCCTGAGTCTCAGGTGACGGTACGGAGGCAGGTCGAAGCGCAGGTGAGCGCGTTTTCCTTGGGCGACCCGCATGCGCGCACGCGGATCTACGAGGCGGATTTCCGGCGGAAGGACGGGGAGACTGTGCACGCGGAGGTTGCAGCGTCGCTCATGGCCGATGGGACCGGACGGGCGATCAGCATGGCGGGCATGACGCGCGACATCACGCAGCGCAAACGCATGGAGGCGGCGCTGCGCGAGAGCGAACACACGCTCTCGGCTGTGTTCGACAACGCGAGCCTGGGCATCGCCTACATGGGGCACGACGGCCGGATCCGGCGCGCCAATTCCGGGCTGTGCCAGATGCTCGGTTACACCGAAGACGAGCTTCGTGCGATCGACAACCGGACGCTCTGCCCGGCGGAGGATTTCGAGCGCCAGCAGGGCCTGATCGTCGAGGTGGGGAACGGTCGGCGCCCGGGGTTCGAGATCGAGACGCGCTACCAGCGCAGGGACGGCACGTTGTTCTGGGCCCAGTTGGGCGTGTCCGCAGTGCGGAGCGATGCCGGGGACATGGACGGGCTCGTGGTGGTGGTGGACGACATCACCGAGCGCCGCAATGCACGCGAAGCGCTCGAGCAGATCAGCGCCGAGTTGGAGCGCCGCGTGGCCGAACGCACGGTGGAGCTTGCGTCGCGCAACCGCGAGATCGAGGGCCTGCTCGGTTCCATCCCTGATGTTGTGCTGCTCTGCGGGCATGGCGGTGCGATCGTGTTCAGCCACCTTCCCCAGCCGGAATCGCGCCCCATGTTCCTCGCCAGCGGCGAGGCCTGGACGGAGGATCCGTTTGTGCGGGAGATCGTAGGGACGATGCAGACGGCGGTGCGGGGAGACACCACGACACTGGTGCGCGAGTTCGACCGGAAGACCAATGACCATGTCTGCTCCGTCGAGGCACGGGCCACTCTGATCGCGGAGGACCAGGTGCTGATCCTGTTGCGAGACATCACCGCACGGAGGCGTGCGGAAGGCGAGGTGCTGGCGAATCTCGAGCGGGAGCGGCAACTCTCGGAGCTGAAGTCGCAGTTCATCTCCGTGGCTTCGCACGAGTTCCGGACTCCATTGGCGGCCGCGGCGGGCACGCTCGAACTGCTCAAACACCATGGCGAACGCCTCGCCGACGAGAAGCGTGCGGAGCTCATGACACGGATCGAGCGATCGCTGGGGCGCCTGACCGCGATCATGAACGATGTTCTGACCATCAGCCGGATCGATGCCGGCCGGGTGGCGGTCAAACCCACTGCGCTGGGCCTGTGCCGCTTTGTGCAGGATGTAGTGCACGACATCGAGGCCGGAGACCGCCAGCAGCACCGGTTTAGCTTCGAGTCGACCGGCGGCCCCGACCTTGTCTCGACCGACATCAATCTGCTGCATCACATCCTCTCCAATCTGCTGAGCAATGCCGTGCGCTACTCGCCAGCAGGCACGACCGTGCGGGTCGCGCTCCGCCATGAGGAACGTGCCTTCGTGCTTACCGTGGCCGACGAGGGTATCGGAGTGCCGGAGGCGGAGCGAAAGCGGATCTTCGAGCCGTTCGTGCGTGGCAGCAATGTTGGGCAGATCGGCGGCACGGGCCTGGGGCTCAATATCGTGAGACGCTATGTCGAGCTGCTTGGAGGGACGGTCGAGTTGCTGTCCTGCGAGCGCGGAGCTACTTTCCAGATAACCGTTCCCCGCGGCACTCCGCCGCCGCCCGAGCCCGCTGCCCCATGATCCTGCCGTGCGACAATCCGGTCCGAATACTCGTCGTCGAGGACGACGAGGCCATTCGTGGCACGCTCCGCGACATACTCGAACTCAACGGGCATACGGTGGAAGTGGCGGAGGACGGCCTTGTCGGGGTGCACAAGGCGCGCCTGCTGCAGCCCGACCTGATCCTGGCCGACATCGCGATGCCGCGTATGGACGGTTTGGCGATGATCGAGGCGTTGCAGGACGACGAGCGCACTCGCGCCATTCCCGTCATCATTGTCTCCGCCTCGGTCGAGCTCGAGCGCATGCGTGCCGGGATGGACCGCGGCGCGGCGGACTATATCATCAAGCCCTTCACCGAGGAGCAGGTCCTGCGCTCCATCAAGGCACGGCTGGAGAAGAAGGCCCTGCTGGACGATCTCGACGCCTTCGCCCACACGGTCGCCCACGATCTGAAGAATCCGATCGCGGAGCTGTACGCGCGCACGACGCTGTTGCGGATGCGCTGGGGCGAGGACTCGGAGGAACGGAAACAGGCGCAGCTCAAGGAACTCGAGCTGGGCGTGCGGCGGCTCGGCGGCATCGTCGACGAGCTGCTGCTGTTCGCCGGCGCGCGGCGCATGACGGTGGAAGTCCGTCCGGTGGACATGGGGACCGCGGTGCATGCGGCGCTCGAGCGGTTCGGACATGAGATCGCGACGAGCGGAGCGCAGATCCATCAGCCTGGGGAATGGCCCGAGGCGCTCGCCCATGCGCCCTGGGTGACGGAGATCTGGGCCAACTATCTGAGCAACGCCCTGAAGTATGGCGGACGGCCGCCCGTGATCCGGCTCGGTGCCGAGCGGGAGACTGCCCGCGGTGGTGTGCGCTTCTGGGTGCAGGATAATGGGCCGGGCATCCCCGACGAGCTCCAGCCCCGGCTGTTCCGGCAGTACTCGAGGGGCGCAACAGCGGCGATCTCCGGGCAGGGGCTGGGACTTTCCATCGTGCGGCGGCTCGCGGAGAAACTGAGAGGGCGCGTGGGCGCGGAGAATCTTCCGGAGGGGGGCTGCCGCTTCTGGTTCGAGCTGCCTGAAGTCGAACGACCGGACCGCCACGCATCGCCATGAAGATACTCGTCATTGAAGACCAGGCCGACATCCGGGACACGCTCAAGGATCTGCTCGAGTGCAACGGGCACGAGGTGCTCGCAGCCGAGGACGGGGTCGAGGGACTGGCGCTGGCCGTGGAGCGGCCGGACTTCATCTTCTGCGATGTGGCGATGCCGCGGCTCGACGGCTATGGCGTGCTCGCTGCGATCCGCCGGATCCCCGAGGCGCGGGAGGTGCCGTTCGTGTTTCTCACGGCGAAGGCCGAACGGGAGGCGCAGCGCGCGGGCATGACGCTCGGCGCCGACGACTACATCACCAAGCCATTCACCGAACGGGATATCCTCAACGCGATCGCGGCGCGCACCGAGCGGCATCGCAGCGTACGCGAGCGGTTGAATGAGATCGCAGCCGAACGCCACCACGAGGTGAATGCGCAATGGGCGCATGAACTGCTGACTCCTCTCAATGCGGTGGTCGGCTGCGTGCGCCTGCTGGAGCAGGAGTTCGACTCGTTCACGCGCGAGGAGCTCCGCGAAGTCCTGGCCACTATCCGGGCTGGGGCGGAACGACAGGACCATCTTGCCCATCAGCTCATCCGCTATTTCGAACTCGAGCACTTGAAGGAGTCCGGCGGGCCTGCGGACTCCTGCGTCTGTTCCGCGCCGAAGGCGGTGACCGAAGGGGCGGAGCGTGCCGCTGCCGAGGCGCGACGTACTGGCGACCTGCGTTACTCTCTGGAGCCCGGAAGGGTGAGGCTGATTGGAGATTTCCTCTCGTATGCCGTCTACGAGGTGGTGCGTAACGCCTTCCATTTCAGTACTGCGGGCACCGCAGTGGAAGTCTCCGGACAGGCGACGGACGCGCGCTACAGGATTGCGATCGTCGACTGCGGCCCCGGGCTGTCGCCCGAGCAGCGCGCCCAGATCGGGGCGTTCGTCCAGTTCGAGCGTGCACGCAACGAGCAGCAGGGGTTGGGGCTCGGCCTGTCGATCGCGCGGGCGACTGCGGCGTTGGCGGGGGGCGAGCTGCGGCTGGAGGACAGCCCCTCCGGGGCCGGGTTGCAGGTCGTGTTCGATCTTCCGGCGGCGTGAGCGGTCACCCCGGGTGCGGCGTCGGGTAAGGCCGCACAGAGGTCAGGACTCGTCGAGCCGGTGGCGAACTGCCTCGAGCAGCGTCCGCACGGCGAATGGCTTGCGGAGCAGATGGCCCTCCGTATCCAGACGCAGGTGCCGCTGGACGACATCGGCCGGGTAGCCGCTGATGAAGAGGACACGCAGCCCGGGTCTGGCGGCGCGGGCATGCTCGGCGAGTTCGTGGCCGCCGAGCCCGCCGGGCATGACCAGATCGGTGACCAGCAGCTGGACGGGGCCGGAGTGCTGCTGGAGTTGGGTGAGCGCGGTTGTGCCGTCGGCTGCCGGTAGAACCCGGTAGCCTTGGCGTTCGAGCGCGGCCTGGACGACCTCGCGTATGCGGTCGTCATCCTCGGCGAGAAGCACGGTCTCGGTGCCGCGGGGCAGGGCGTGTTGCGAGAGTTCGACGGCTTCGACGGCGGGGCCGGTGACGAGCGATGGCAGGTAGAGGTGGAAGACAGTGCCTTTGCCGACGGCACTCTCGATGTCGATCCATCCCTGATGCTGCTGGATGACGCCATAGACGGTGGCCAAGCCGAGGCCGGTGCCCTTGCCCGGAGCCTTGGTGGTGAAGAATGGCTCGAAGATGTGCGGCAGGTGTTCGGGGGCGATCCCTGTGCCGGTATCGGAGACGCTGAGGCGTGCGCGCAGGCCTGGGGACGCCCCCTGGTGGTCGCGGACGTAGGCCTCGTCGATCTGCACGGTGGAGATGGCGATGCGAAGTGTGCCGCCGGTGGGCATGGCGTCGCGGGCGTTCACGGCGAGGTTCATCAGCGCCTGCTCAAGCAGTCCGGGATCGGCGCGGAGCACGACGGGGTCGACGGGGAGCTCGGTGGAGAGCTTGATATCCTCCCCGAGGATGCGGCGGACGAGTTTGGCGAGGTTGCCGACGAGATCGCCGAGATCGACCTCCTGCTCCTCCTTTTCCTGGCGGCGGCTGAAGGCGAGCAACTGGCGGGTCAGGCTGGTGGCGCGTTGCGCGGCTTCGGCGATCTGTCGGACGCCTTCGGCGGCATCGGCATCGAGAGTGGTGTTGGTGGCGAGGGTGGAGGACTCCAGCTGGATGATGGTGAGAAGATTGTTGAAGTCGTGGGCGACGCCGCCGGCGAGACGGCCGATGGCGTCCATCTTCTGGGACTGGCGAAGCTGGTCCTCGAGGCGGAGCCGGTGGGTGATGTCCTCCTTGAGCGCGATGAAATGGGTGATGTGCCCAGCCGGGTCTTTGACGGGTGAGATCGTCGTCTGCTCCGAGAATATCCGTCCGTCCTTGCTCCGATTCTCAAGGATGCCGCGCCATTCGCGGCCGTCTTTGATCGTGCGCCAGAGTTCCGCGTAGAACTCGAAGGAGTGGCGGCCGGACTTGAGAATGCGCGGGTTGCGACCGTGCACTTCGGAGGCGGTGTAGCCGGTGATGGCGGTGAAGTAGGGGTTGGTGTACTCGATGTTTCCCTCGGTGTCGGTGATGACGACGGAGATGGGGCTTTGCTCGACGACGCGCGTGAGCTTGCGGATGTCCGCCTCGGTCTGGCGGCGCTCGGTGACATCGCGGGAGATGCCGAAGGTGCCGATGATGGCGCTGGAATCGTCGCGCAGGGGGCCGCGTACGGAGTGAAAGTGCCGGGGTTGCTTCTCGCCGGGGAGGCGGAGCGTCTCGTCGTACGACTCGACGGTGCCGAAGCGGAGCAGGCGCTGCTCGGCGAGCGCGCGGGCGCGGGAGGTGGGCTCGTCGTAGAGTTCCGCGTCGGTGTGGCCCAGGACAGCGGCGACATCCCGGTCGAGGAAACGGGCGCCGGCGGTGTTGATGGTGATGTATCGGCCTTCGCGGTCCTTGAGGAAGATGGCATCGGAGGTGCCTTCGACGACGGCGCGCAGGCGGGCTTCCGATGCGTGGATGCGCGAGTCGAGCTCCTCGATCTCGGCCAACTTTGTCTCCAGCTTCTGTACGACGCGGCGGTTGTACTCGGTGAGGAAGCCGGCGGAGTCGGCGACGAGCGGGGCGTGGGCGGGGGCTGCGGGCGCACGGGCCAGGGCGAGGAGCTTCTCGACGAGTTGGTCGGGCTCGAGGGGCTTTACGAGGAAGCCGGCCGCGCCGAGGGAGAGGGCGAACTGCTCGTCCTTGGGCTCGGTGTAGACGGCGGTGAAGAAGACGAAGGGGACGTCGCGCGTGGCAGGGTCGGCCTTGACCTCGCGGCAGAACTGGAAGCCGTCCATCCCGGGCATGACGACATCGGAGACGATGAGGTCGAAACGGCTTTGGCGGAGCATGCCCAAGGCTTCGGCCCCATCGCTGGCGCTGACGACCTCGTGGCCGGCGGCGTGAAGGATGGTGTCGAAGATGTAGCGGTTGTCGGGACGATCGTCGACGTTGAGGATGGTCATGGCGCAGGCGTGCCGAGGTGGCGCTGGAGCACGGAGGGAAACGCCTCGGTGTCGATCGGTTTTGAGATGCAGCCGGCGAAGCCGGCGCGGGCGAGACGGCCGCGAAGGAGCGGGTCGACGTTGGCGGTGACGGCCACGATCGGCACGGCATCGAGCCCGGGTATCGTGCGCAGGCGCGCCGCGGTCTCGAAGCCGTCCATCTGCGGCATATGCAGGTCGAGCAGGATGAGATCGGGCCTGTGGGTGGCGGCGAGATCGAGCGCCTCCGGGCCGCTGCGGGCGACGACGGTGCGGTGACCGAGGCGCTCCGCGTAGAAGCAGAGCAGGTAGCTGTTGGTCTCGTTGTCGTCGACGATTAGGATACAGGCGCTCATGGCGGGGCGACGGGGATGGCGAAGGTGAAGGTCGAGCCGACGCCGGGCTGGCTGGCGACCGAGATCGTGCCACCGAGCGCCTCGAGCAGGCGGCGGCTCAGGTGCAGCCCGAGTCCGGTGCCCTCGTGGCGGCGGTGGGCGGAGGTATCGAGTTGGCGGAAGGCCTCGAAGAGATGGGGCAACTGGTCGGGGCGGATGCCGATGCCGGTGTCGCGCACGGCGACGACGAGACGGCCGGCGTCCGTGCGTACGGAGACCTCGACTTCGCCGCGCTCGGTGAACTCCACGGCGTTGTCGACCAGGTTGCAGAGTATCTGTCGGGTACGGTGCCGGTCGCCCACCAGCGGGCAGGGCGCAGCGGCGCCGGTTTGGCGAAGGTCGAGCTGTTTGGCCTCGGCCGCGGGGCGGAGCTCGGTCAGGACTTCGGCGACGACGGTCGCGAAATCGAACGGCGCCTGTTGCAGGGCGAGGCGCCCGGCATCGAGGCGGGAGAGATCGAGGAAGTCGTTGACGAGCGCGAGCAGGCGGCGGGCGGAGTCGCGCACGAGGCCGAGCTGTTTCTGTTGTTCGTCCGTGGTGGGACCGGCGAGACCCTTGAGCAGGATACCGGTGAAGCCGACGATGGAGTTGAGAGGGGTGCGGATTTCGTGGCTCATGGTCGCGAGAAACTCGCCCTTGAGCCGGTCGAGCTCGCGTTGGCGGGTGTCGGCGGCGGCGTGCTCGGCGACGAGGCGCTGGGCTTCGTCGCGCTGGTGGCGGAGGAGGTCCTCCGCGCGCCGCCGCAGGGTGACATCCTGGACGAAACCGCCGATCCGGAGGATCTCCGCGCCTTCGTGGTAGGCCTGGCCGGAGAAGCGAACCCACAGCGCGATGTTGCGGGCTGTGACGAAGGGAAGCTCCAGGTCGAAGGGGGCCCCGGCGGTGCGCGCGCGGCGCAGCGCCTCCTCGACGACCGGGCGCACCTCCGGCTCGTAGAAATCCACGAGGGATGCGGCTGTGGGCCGATAGTCTGTGCCCACTTCGTGGAGCTGGCGTGCGGCGGCCGTCCAGGACACCGTGCCGGTGGACAGTTCGAGCGACCAGCCGCCGAGCCGCGCGAGCCGTCCGGCCTCGGCGAGAAGCTCGGTGTCGGCCACGGGCGTGATGTTGTTGGTTGCGGCTGGCATGGCTGTGCTCAGCTGCGCGGCGGGGCCTTGGCTAAGGCGGACGGTTCCTGCACAGGGAACGGCCCCTTCACCTGCCCGAGTGAAGCGGAATTCTGGATGCGCTGGATGACCATCTTGGTCAGGCGCTCGCCGGCGGCGACGAGGAGGACGTTGTTTGGAAGCCGGATCTCGGAGACGAGCACCTGGCCCGGCGCGAGCTCGTCGAGGTGCTTGTAGACGACGGGGACATCGGAGGCCAGGGCGTTGGAGAGGAAGGTGGGGAAGCACTCGAAACACTTCTCGAGGAGGGCGTGATCGTACGTGCCCAAACGCGAGCGCATCTCCAGGAGCGCCTGCTGTTTGACGACGCCGTCAAGCTCGAGGGCGAGGCGGTCGTTGAGGATGTGCAGCATGCGGGCTCCGAGCGGGATGCCCTCGCCGGCGACGGAATCGGCGGGCATGCCGGTGCCGCTGAAGTCCTTGGCCTGGTAGAGGATCATCTGCGACACCTTGGCGAGGCGGGGGATGCTGGAGACGAGGTTGCTGCCGACGACGGGAGTCTGGCGCACCAGCTCGGCCTCCTCGGGCGTGAGCGCGCCGCCGCCGGAGAGTTTGCGCAGGACGAGGACGGGCAGCGAGGCGTAGCCGAGGGGGGCGAGCCAGGCGGCTACCTCGTACTCCCAGACCGGCTCGAGTCCGAGGTGCCGGGCGAAGGTGCCGATGGAGTCGCGCAGGCGTTGGCCGCGACCGAGGGCATCGGGGGCGACCATGCCGAGAACTTCGGAGAGGACCTGCACGCTGCCGGTGAGGGTGCCCTCGAGGAGCTCGCGCTCGGTGGTGACGAGTTCGTACTGCTTGAGCGCGGTGTCGAGGGCGGGGACTAGGACCTCGGGGGGGCAGGGCTTGTTGAGGAAACGGAAGACGGCGCCGCGGTTGACGGCGTCGACGGCGGATTTCTGGTCGGCGTTGCCCGTGAGCATGACGCGGACGGTGTCGGGGGTGGCGTCGCGGACGGCCTCGAGCAGCTCGACTCCGCTCATGCCGGGCATGGTCTGATCGGCGACGACGACGGCGTAGGGCCCGTTGCGGGCGATGAGCTGGAGGGCCTCGGCGCCGCCGGGCGCGGTGTCGAACTCGAAGCGTTTGCGCAGGCTGCGGGAGAGTGCGGCGAGGAGATTGGGCTCGTCGTCGACGAAGAGGATGCGGGTGTTCATGGCGAGACGGCCGTGGCGGGCGCGGCGGCTTGGAGCGGGAGGAGGAGGCGGAAGACGGTGCCTTTCCCGGCGGCGGTTGTGTATTCGATCTTCCCAGCGTGGCGGCGCATGATGTTGTGGACCAGATGCAGCCCCTGGCCCGAGGCGACGGCCGCGCCCCTGGTGGTGACAAAGGGTTCGAAGAGGTGGGCCTGCACGGACTCGGGGATGCCGGTGCCGTTGTCCTCGATCTCGACGATGGCGTGGGTCGCCGTGGTGCGGGTGCGGATGGCGATGCGGCCCTTGGTCTCGCCACGTTGCTTGATGGCCGCCTCGACGGCCTGGACGGCATTGATGAGGAGATTGAGGAGCGCCTGGTTGAATTCGTCGACGACCACCGGGACATCGGGCTGGGCGGGGTCGAGATCGGTGGTGATTTCGGCGGCGTATTTCCACTCGTGCCGTGAGACGGCGATGGTGGTCTCGATGAGGCGGGCGAGCGATGCCGGGGTGCGGCCGGAGGCCTCGTGGTGGGCGAAGTCCTTGAGGGCGCCGACGATGTGGGCGATGCGGGCCATGCCTTCTAGGGATTGCTCTAGGCAGCGGGGCAGTTCCTGGCGGAGATAGTCCAGTTCGATCTCGGTGCCCAGAGGCTCGAGTGGGGCGAGCAGTGTCTGAAGCGAGGGTTGGGCGGCGATCTGGGCGCGGAGATCCTGAATAGCGGCGAGGTAGCGCTCGAGATTCCTGAAGGAGCCGGAGAGAAACCGGAGGTTGTCGGAGACGAACTGGCTGGGCGTGTTGATCTCGTGGGCGATGCCGGCGGAGAGGCGGCCGATGGACTCGAGCTTCTTGGCGAGGTCGAGCTGGGTCTGCAGCTCCTTCTGTTGCGCCTCGGAGCGGATACGCTCGGTGATGTCGATGGCGGTGACGACGATGTCGCCGGAGGGCTGGGCGGGGTCGAGCGGGGCGGCGGCGAGCTCGACGTCCATCCAGGTGCCGTCCTTGCGGCGCCAACGGGTGATGGCGGAGTGGAGCGGCCGGTCGCGGAACTCGCCGTAGAGCAGGGTGCCGACGCGCCGGTATTCGGCCTCGTCGGCGTAGAGCCTCTGGGTGCTCATCCCGCGCAGTTCCGGAGGGGAGTAGCCGCCCAGCTGGACCATCCTGGGGTTGACGGTGAGGATGGTGCGGTCGTGAAGGAGCGCGATGCCGATGGGGACGGCCGCGAGGAGTCCGCGCAAAGTGGCCTCGCTGCGGCGGAACTCCTCCTCGGCGAGCTTCTGGATGGTGATGTCGCGCGAGATGCCGAAGGTGCCGATGATCGCCCCGGCGAGGTCCCGGAAGGGGATCTTGCTGGTGGAGACCCAGGAGACCTGCCCGTCGGGCCAGGTCTCCTTCTCTTCGCAATCGAGGAGGGGCTCGCCGGTGGCGACGATGCGCTGCTCGGCCTCGAAGGCGGGCGCGGCGTGCTCGGGCGTGAAGAGATCGAAGTCGCTGCGGCCGACGAGGGCCTCGGGGCTGGCGGCACCGGCCTTGCGCGCCAGGGCGGCGTTGACGCGGATGAAGCGGCTGTCGCGATCCTTGAAATAGATCGAGTCGGGGAGGTGCTCCAGGATCGCGCGCAGGAGGACCTGGTCGAGGTGGCGTGGGGAAAGGCCGGAAGCAGGAGTGTCGTCTGGCATGGCGGGCGACGCGGCTAGTTGTGAACGCGATGGGTTACGCGGAGAGACCGAACGGTGGAATCGGGACGTCCGGCATGGTTCGGGAGCCTGCCGGCTCCGTATCGGGAAGTCCGTTCCCGGTGGTGGACGTGATCATGGGTGGAGAGAACAGGCCGCGTGTGCGTTCAGTGCTGCGGGATGCGCGCCGAGGCGTGGCAATAGGTTTCAGGACTCCAAGCTGGCAACCCATCGGACGGGCGACCCCGAATATAAGTGGAAAGGGGCTTCTCGTGGGAGCGGCGGCGCGGGGAACGGCAGCCTACTGAGCCGCGCCTGAGGGACCGGCCGCCGGGCCGTCCGTCCACCCGGCGGGCCCAGCGGTCCCGCCCTAACCGCAGGGCCTCGGATCAATACGCGAGACCCAGTCGTACACCCCGCGTTTCGCGGGGGATCTGGCGGACTCCGGCTGAGCGGCGCGGGCGACGGTCATGGCCCGGTTTGCCCCGATGCGGGTTCCGTATCGAGAAGGTGGGCCTTGAGGTCTCGGGAGGTGAAGGGCTTGGGGAGGAAGGCGTCGAAGCCGGCGTGGAGGCATTTCTCGCGGTCCTCGTTCAGGGCGTTGGCGGTCATGGCGACGCAACGGGGCCGCTTGCCGACGGCGCGGGCGGCGTGGATCTCCCGTAGGACACCATAGCCGTCGAGGTCGGGCATCTGGAGGTCGATGAGGAGGAGGTCGAAGTCGGTCTCGAGCGCGAGTTTCAACCCCTGCTGGCCGCCGGTGGCGACGATCGGGGTGTAGCCCATCTTTGTGAGCATGCGGCAGGCGACGAGCTGGTTCATCGCACTGTCGTCGATGACGAGGATACGGAGGGGGTGGGCCTCGGCCAGACCTTCGTCGAAGACGGGGGTGGGTGGGCGCTCGAGCTGTTCGTGGGGGTGGCTGGGAAGCTCGAAGGGGATCTCGCAGGAGAAGGTGCTGCCCTGGCCGGGCTGGCTGGTGGCCCAGATGTCGCCGTTCATGAGGTTGCAGAGCGACTTGCTGATGGCCAGGCCGAGACCGGTGCCGCCGTAGACGCGGGTGGTGGAGGCGTCGGCCTGGGCGAAGGGCTTGAAGAGGTTGTCGAGGGCTTCGGGGGCGATGCCGATGCCGGTGTCGACGATGTCGAATCGTATGGAGACTGTGTTGCCACCGGAGCCGGGGGAACCTGTGTCTGTCGGCCGGATATCGATGACGACGGAGCCGTGGTCGGTGAACTTGATGGCGTTGCCGACGAGGTTGAGGAGAACCTGCCGCAGGCGGGTCTGGTCGCCGACGACCTGTGGCGGGGTGAGATCGTCGAAGTCGAGGCGGAGCTCGACGTTCTTGCCCTGTGCGAGAGGACGCATGAGGCGGACGACGTCGAGGGCGACGTAGTGGAGGTCGATGGCGCCGTTCTCGAGGACGAGCTTGCCAGCCTCGATCTTGGAGTAGTCGAGGATGTCGGAGAGGATGACGAGGAGGTTCTGGCCGCACTCGCGCAGGGTGCGGAGGTCGGCGTGCTGCTCGGCGTCGAGGTTGGAGGCTTCGAGGAGTTCGGTGAGCCCGAGGATGCCGTTCATGGGGGTGCGGATCTCGTGGCTCATGTTGGCGAGGAACCGGGATTTGATGAGGGCGGATTCCTGGGCGGCGGTGAGGGCGACTTCGAGCTGTGCGGTGCGGGTGGCGACGGTCTGTTCGAGCTCGGCGTTCTGGCGCATGATGCGCAGCTGGAGGGCGGAGTTCTCGAGGGCGTAGGCGCCTTGGCCGAGAATGATCGTGAGCAGGCGCATGCCGATGTCGTTCTCGTGGGGACGGGTGTCGCGGACGAGACCGGCGAACATGCCGAGGCAGCGCGAGCGGGTTGCGATGGAGTGGAGGATGAGCGTGGACCCGTCGACGCGGGTGAAGAGCGGGCGGTTCTGGCGGAGCGCCCAGGCGAAGGTGCCTTCGTCGATGGCGCGGTCGACCGCGCGCTGGATGGCGGGTTGTTCCTCGGCGGGGACGCAGTCCGTGATGCGGAACTCGGCGGTGTCGGCGTCGACCAGGAAGAAGGCGCCGGCGCGGATGGGGAGCAGCTGCCGGAGATGGAGCCGGAGGGTCTTGAGGATCTGCCCGGGCTCGCCGCTGTTGAGGCTGAGCGAGCTGCCGAGGGATGCGAGGATCTCGAGAAGCTCGATCTGCTCGAACGGCCGGAGCGTGCGGATGTCGCCGGTCGTGAAAGAGGGCTGCGGGGGCTGGTCCATTGTCGTCACGAGGAGAATTCAGACGAGAATGGTGCGGGTGACTTCCTCGAGCTGGCGGTGGATTTCCTTCTCGAGCGGAGAAAGCATGTCCGGAACGAGTCCGGCGAGCTCCCAGTGGGGGGGGTGAAGCGGGGGGACGTAGCGTTCGCCGCTGGTGCCGCAACGCATGGCGTTCACGACGACGTCGGCAGTGTGCAGAATGGCGGTCTCGACCGGATACAGGCTGGTGGCGTTGTAGCTGTGGTGCATCTTGATCGGCTCGCAGAGGCGGCTGGGCAGCTTCCAGGTGCGGAGCAGATCGTAGCCGACGGTGGCGTGGTCGAAGCCGAGGACGCTGGCCTCGGTCTGGTGGAGAAGACGGCGGTCCTTGCCGGCGAGGGCGATGGCTTCCGCCGCTTCCTCGGGGAGGTGCTGGAAGATGACGAGGCGGCCGATGTCGTGGAGGAGACCGAGGAGGAAAAAGCGCTCTGTGTTGGGCTCGCGGCGACGTGAGGCGATGATGCGGGCGGTGACGCCGCAGGCGATGCTGTGCTTCCAGAACAGCTCCATGTTCACCAGCTCGCGGGGCACGTGGTTGAAGATCGATGCGACGCAGGTGCCCTGGACGAGGGCGACCATCTGCTCGGCGCCGATCATGGTGACGGCGTGGCTGATGGTCTCGATGCGGGAGGGGAAGCCGTAGAAGGAGCTGTTGGCGAGCTGAAGGATGCGGGCGGAGAGGGCCTGGTCGGACATGAGCACCTCGCCGATGTCGCTCATGGAGCTGTCGGGGTTCTGCACGACCTCCTGGAGCAGGTGGAACGTCTGCGGCAGGGAGTAGACCGTGCGAACCCGGGCGATGAGCTGGGAAATGGTGATGCTCATGCGGAAGGCGGGGGCTGGGCGGTGGGCAGCTGCGCGCGGAGCTCGGCTAGGACGGCCAGACGCCGCAACTCGACGATGGCGGGGTGAGCGGCATCGGTATGGTGGAACCGCTCGTCGACGACGGCCTGGGCGCCGGCCAGCATGGCGGGGGTGGCGCGGGCGAGGAGCGCGTCCTCGCTGTCGGGCGGCTTGGGGCCCTCGATATCGATCTGTTGGATTCCCCAGGAGCGGAGCACGCGCAGGTGCTTCTCGGTGATCTCGGTGCCGGTGCGGAGCAGCACTTGACCGGACGCCTCGATGACGTCCTTACCGGCTTTCATGCCCGGGGTTAGTGAGTCGATGTCCAGCAGAGCCATGTTATGCGAGCCTTCCGGCCTCGTGTGGGGCCGGTAGGTGGCAGGTTATCCATCGGGCCGATGGGAGAGAAGTTTAGGGGGACACGGGGGGATTTGGCCTCGGGCGGTGGCTGCACAAAACAACCCCGGCAGGTCCGTGGAAAACGGGTGCCGGGGTTGGCATTCCGGCGGAGGGTCAGTGCGCTGCGACGGGCTCGGCGGACTGTGCTGTCTCGGCGACGAGTGCCTGGGCGTCGCTGGCGAAGACGGCGTTGATATCGAGCACGATGATGAACTCGTCGCCGCGTTTGCCCATGCCTTGGATGAACTCGCTGCGCCAGCGCATGGCGATGGTGGGCGGCGGGGCGATCTGGGAGGGCTCGAGCTCGATGACCTCGTGGACGCTGTCGGCGATGCCGCCGAGGACGGCCTGTTCGCCGTCGATCTGGAGCTCGAGGACGAGGATGCGGGTGTTGACGGTCTCGGCAGTGGAGGGCAGGCCGAAGCGCTGGCGCAGGTCGACGACGGGGATGGCGTTGCCGCGGACGTTGACGACGCCGCGCATGTAGGCCGGCGCGGTGGGCACCTTCGTGATAAGCGTGAGGTCGAGGACCTCGCGGACCTGGGCGACGTTGATAGCGAAGAGCTCGTCGCCCAGGCGGAAGGTGATGTATTGGGCGGTTTGAGTGGTGTCACTCATGGCGATAAACGGTGGCTGCGGTTGAGGGTGCCGCGGGAAGGGCGCTCAGTAGCGCTGGAAGTCGCTGTCGTCGCCGTGGGAGTGCTCCTTGTCGTCGAGGACGATGGTGGCGCCGGTGCCCTTGGTCGTTTTCGCGGGCGGAGCGGGCGGGACCTTGGTCTTGGCGGGCTTGGGAGTGGCCTTGACGGCGAGGGGCTTGCGCTCGTGCCGGACAGCGGTGGCAGTGTTGCTGACCTTGAAGAAGGCGATGGCGGCCTGGAGTTGCTCGGCCTGGCTGGCGAGTTCCTCCGCCGTTGTGGCCATCTCCTCGGAGGCGGCGGAATTCTGCTGGATGACCTGATCGAGCTGCTGGATGGCCTTGTTCACCTGGCTTGCGCCGGTGTTCTGCTCGACGCTGGCGGAGGCGATTTCCTGGACGAGCTCGGCGGTCTTGCGGATGTCGGGCACGAGCTTGGTGAGCAACTGGCCGGCTTCCTCGGCGACTTTCACGCCACCGGAGGTGAGTTTGCTGATCTCGCCGGCGGCGGCGGCGCTGCGTTCGGCGAGCTTGCGGACTTCGCTGGCGACGACGGCGAAGCCCTTGCCGTGTTCGCCGGCGCGGGCGGCCTCGACGGCGGCGTTGAGGGCGAGCAGGTCGGTCTTCCGGGCGATCTCCTCGATGATGTTAATCTTCGCGGCGATCTCCTTCATGGCCTTGACGGTCTGGACGACGGAGTCGCCACCGGTTTTGGCGTCCTCGGCGGCCTTGCTGGCGATCTTGTCGGTCTGCTTGGCGTTGTCGGCGTTCTGCTGGATGCTGGAGGCCATCTCCTCCATGGAGGAGGTGCACTCCTCGGCGGAGGCGGCCTGTTCGGAGGTGCCCTGCGAGATCTGCTCAGCTGTGGTGCTGAGCTGCTCGCTGCCGGAAGCGACGTTGTCGGCGGCCTCGGTGACCTCGCCGACGACGCGGCGGACGTTCTCGATCATGGCGTTGAGGGCGGTGACCATCTGGCCGATCTCGTCCTTGGAGGCGTGGTCGATGGTGGCGGTGAGGTCGCCCTCGGCGACCTTGTTCATGGCGCTGACGGTCATGCGCACCGGGCCGACGATGCTTCGGGTGATCCAGATGGCGGAGACGATGCCGATCAGCATTCCGATCGCGAGGAGGCAGAAGACGATCACGCGGGCCTGCGAGTAGGTGGCGAGGCAGCGCGCCTCGGTGCGCTTCATCGAGTCCTCCTGCGCCTGGAGCAGGGCGGCGATGCTGGTGTCGAAGGATTTCCGGCTCTCGAACAGCTGGTCCAGCATGCCCTGCGCCTCATCGTGCTTCCCCGCCTGGATCCGCTCCTTGATGCCGTTGCGGACGGCCGCGAAGGCGGCGGTCTGCTTCTTCACCTCGGCGGTGAGCATCCGGCCCTTCTCCGTGTAGGTCAGCGATTCGAACACTTCCATCGCCTTGTTGAAGGCGTCGCGAGTGGCGGTCATCTCCTCGAAGATCTTGTTCTGGGCTTCGGGCGTTGTGACGAGAAGCGCCTTGAGGGTGAGATTCATGCTGTCGCGGCAGCATCGTTGATGATCGAGATGTTGGCGGTCTTCACGTTCTCGCGGTTGAGGACGGTGTCCACCTCCTGATTGTAGGTGCGGAGGGCATTGAACCCTGTGAGCGAGATGGCCAGCAGCAGTGCGAGGACGACGCCGAAGCCGAGGGATAGTCTAGTAGCGATTTTCATTTGATCTGGGTTGGAGCGCGCGAGCGCGGTGTCCGGTTGTTCTTATGGGGGTGGACACGAAAGGGTGCTGGCATCGTCGATCGCGATGAGGCGTGGCACGGCCGTGTCTTGTGGGGGATTGAACGACGGGGCGTCTGCATTGCGGCCCGCCGCTGCCCGCGAAGGTCGTTGGCGTGGGGATCGCCGGCGGCTTTGGTGGAGCGGCTGCGTTATCGGCGACTGTGCCGGGAACTTTAGCACTAGTCGCAGATGTTCGGATGCCGGAGCGCGTTGGCATCCCCGATGCGGAAGCGCCGCGTAGGCGGATACAAATAAGGCGGAGCGCGTGAGCGCTCCGCCTTAAGTCGAGTGGTGCCGCAGGGATGGCGGCGGAACCGGTGGCTCAGTTCTTCGTATACGTAGCTTGGTGCCAGGAGGCGCCGGGGCGGCGCGCGACGCCGGACTGCGGGTTGGCGGCGAGGTGCTCGAGGATCTTGAAGACGGGCTCGGCATCGGCGCCGAGCCGTGCGGCGAGGGCCTCGGCGGTGAAGGCGGTGCCGGGGTCGGCGGCGAGGGCGGTGGCGATCTTCTTCTTGAGCGCGATCACCGCGGTGGCCGCCTTCTTGCCGGCCTCGACGCCGGGTTGGTGGTAGGCGTTGATGCCGACGAGCGTGGCGTAGAAGCCGACGGCGCGCTCGTAGAGGGCGATCAGGGTGCCGACGGTCCGTGGGGAGACATCGGGGACGGTGATCGTGATGGACTCGCGGTTCTTCTCTGTGAGGGCGTCGCGGGTGCCGAGGTAGAAGCCCTGGAGGTAATCGCCGGAGGTGATGCCGGCCTCGACTTCCATCGATTCGCCGGCGCGGTCGCGCAGGACTTCGATGAAGGTGACGAAGAAGTTGTTCACGCCCTCGCGCAGTTGTTGCACGTAGGCGTGCTGATCGCTGGAGCCCTTGTTGCCGTAGACGGCGATGCCCTGGTTGACGACGCGGCCGGCGAGATCGAGCTCCTTGCCGAGCGACTCCATGATGAGCTGCTGGAGGTAGCGCGAGAAGAGGAGGAGACGGTCCTTGTAGGGGAGGACGACCATGTCCTTGGCACCGACGCCCTTGGTCGCGAGGAACCAGGCGGCGGCTAGGAGCGCGGCAGGGTTATCGCGGAGCTTGGCGGTGCGGGTGAGCATGTCCATCGCGGCGGCGCCGGAGAGGATCTCGCCGATGTCCAAACCTTGGAGCGCGGCGGGCAACAGGCCCACCGGCCCGAGCTCGCTGGTGCGGCCACCGACCCAGTCCCACATGGGGAAACGGGCGAGCCAGCCTTCGCCCTGGGCGATGTGGTCGAGCTTGGAGCCTTCGCCGGTGACGGCGACGAAGTGCTTGGGGTAGTTCAGGCCGGCGGCTTTGAAGGCGGCGGCGGCCTCGAGCATGCCGTTGCGGGTTTCGACGGTGCCGCCGGACTTGGAGATGACGAGGGCGACGGTCTCGTGGAGCTTGCCGGAGAGGGCGGCGAGGACGTTGTCCATGCCGTCGGGGTCGGTGTTGTCGAAGAACCAGACGGCCATCTTGTCGGTCTTCGGGTTGCCGAGGGCCTCGCGGACAAACTGCGGGCCGAGGGCGGAGCCGCCGATGCCGATGACCAAGACGTGTTTGAAGGGGCCTCGGGGGCCGGCGAGTTCGCCGCGGTGGACGCGGCCGGCGAAATCCTCGATGCGGGTGAGGGCGTCGGAGATGGCGGTCTTGATCTCGGGGGTGGGGGCGAGGGCGGGGGAGCGCAGCCAGTAGTGGCCGACCATGCGCTGCTCGTCGGGGTTGGCGATGGCGCCCTGCTCAAGCATGGCCATGTCGTCGAAGACCTGCCGGAACTTGGGCTCCAGGATGCCGAGGGCTTCGGAATCGAAGCCCATGCGGCTGAGGTCGAGCGTGAACGCGAGGCGTTCGTCGTGGAAGGACAACGAGGTGAAACGGGACCAGGACATGGTGTTTAGGATGAGGGACCGGTGACGGATGACAAATGACGGTCGGTTGACGACCGGGGAGTACGCGTTCGAATTTGCAGGACCGGCGCGGCGGAGGCGAGCGAAAGTAGGCCGCGTTTCCATCGCGCAGCTGGACGTTGGATCCTGTGTGCTGCGAAAGTCGCAGCGCGAGTAGCCAGATCCGGAATAGCGCGACCATGCTCCGGCGCTCGCGCCTGGGGAGGGGCGGAAAACGGCCCGTCTCGCACCAAGGTGTGAGAGCTGCCTTCCCCCTCAGTGGTGCGCTGCGGGCGGGGACGGCGCCTTCTCCTCGGCAGGCTCGTTCGGAGACGGCTCGGGTGCGGCCATCGCCGCGTTATTGAGGAATTGAACGGTGCCTGATTCGAGGTCGTAGACGGCTCCGAGCACGAGGACCTGACCGCGGGTGACGGCGAGCGCGATGCTGGGGCTGAGCCGGAGGATGTCGGCGATGGACTGTGCGACGTTGGCGCGGATGGAGGCGTCGAGCAGTTGGGCTCCGCCCAGCGAGGGCGTCTCGCTGCGCACCTGGGCGACTGCCGTGCTGATGGGCTTGACGAGCTTCTCGAGATTCGGGGCGGCGATGGCGTCGTCGACGACGGCGGTCACGGCGCCGCAGCTGGTGTGCCCGAGGACGATGACGAGACGTGCGCCGAGGTGGTTGACGGCGTATTCGACCGAGGCGACTTCGTCGATCTGAGCGACGTTGCCGGCAACCCGGACGACGAAGAGACAGCCGATGCCCTGGTCGAAGATCATCTCAGGCGGGACGCGCGAATCGGAGCAGGTGAGGATGGCGGCGATGGGTTTCTGGCCGTTGCGGGCAGTCTCGCTGCGGCGCAGGGCGTCCTGCTGGAAGTGAATTGACTCGCCGGCAACGAAGCGGCGGTTGCCGGCGTTGAGGAGCAGCAGGGCATCGGGATAGGGGATGCCGGCCGGCGGTTCGTGGGATGCGGGCAGTGCGGACGCGAGCGCGATGGCGAGCAGGCCGGCGAACGTGAGGCGGTGCGTGGCGGACGGCATGGCGTGTTCTTCGGTCCGGTGTGCGGAATCTTGACGGGCAAAGTGGCAGCCTCTGTGCGCCCGATCCGGACTGTTATGATGGGGCACCCTTCTCAGTGGCATGGTTGCCTGGCGCGCGTCGGGGCGTTTCGCGATTTGAGTCCGGCATTACGGCCGATACCGTGGCCGGCACCATGACTATCGCCCGAAGCTCGGTTGTCCCCTTGGCTGTGCTGGTCGTACTCTGCGGTGTCGCCCGTGCCGATCGTGGAGATACGGCTGGCGACGGGGCGCGCCGGGGGCGGGAACGCGCCGTCGCCAGAGGTGAAACCCAGGATATCGGGTACCGCGCCGACAGCGACAACGCCAGGGCCGATCGCGAGTGGGAGCAGGCGGAGCAGGACTGGCGGCGGCAGGAGGACGGCTGGCGGCAGCGCGAGGAGGACTGGCGCCGCCGCGAGCGCGAACACGACACCTGGTCGCCGATGCAGCATCCGGAATGGGCGCACGATCGGCGGCGGACCGAGGCGGATCTTGCGGATCGCGAACGCCGCTGGGCGGAGGCGCAGCGCGAGTGGGCTTTGGCCCAGAACGACTGGTCGCGACGTCAGGACCAATGGCGGCACCGCCAGGCGGCGCATCGCCAGATGCTTGAGGAGCGGCGGCGCACGGCCGAACGGCGCCAGCGGCAGGAAGACCGCAACTGGCGCGAGGCGGAGCGGCAGGCGAACCTGGACGAGGTCGAGCGCCACAGGCAGGCGGCTGAGGCGGACCGGCAGCGTGTGGAGGCGGATCGGCGGCGCATCGAGCGCGAGCGCGCCCGGGAACGCGAGGCGGCCGACCGGGAACAGGCCGAGCGCGACCGACTGAACCGCGAACGCGACCGCGAGAATCGGCGCGATGCACGAGAGGGCGGAGATCAGCAGCGGCAGCGCGACCGCGACGCGGACAGGTGACCGGGGCTGGCGCTTGCCAACAAGGGCTGTAGGATGCGCTCCGCGACGCAGGCTTCGGACACTTGTTGACAGAAAAACGACGTTTTACGTTTCGACAGGACGGCGAGTGCGGACATGATTACGGCAACTTCCCCGTCCACTCCTTCCTATGCGTCCTTCATCGCTTCGGGCTCCCAGTCTGTTCGAGTTGTTATTCGGATCGATCCTCTCGGTGTTGCTGGGGGCATTGCTCGCCGCGACGATCCTGATCCTCAAACCGGTCGAGATCCTGACCGAGGCGCCAAAGGACAAGAGCCTCGATCCGACCAAGATCTACTTCTTCCAAGGAAGCAAAGAGTACACGCCCTCGCAGCGCTGGCGCTTCAAGCGCGACGCCTTGGTCCAAGGCCACGCGGTACGGCTCAACGAGGACGAGATCAATACTTGGGTCGAGGACGTCTACCCGAAGCTGGCGATCGAAGTGAAGAAGCCGGCCAAGCCTCAGGCCAAGGGCAAGAGCAAGGACGCCGCCGCGCCTGCGAAGGAGGCGGACAGTTCCCAGCCGTTCATCCAGACCGGCACGCCGAACTTCCGGATGACGGCGGAGACGATGCGCGTCGGCGTGGTGTACTACGTGAATCTCTTCGGCTATGCATCGTTCCAAGTTGTCGCCCAGGCGGAGGGAACTTTCGAGAAGCCCAAGGACGAGACTGAGCCGGTGAAGTTCGTCCCCTCGACGTTCTTCCTTGGAAGCTTGCCTGTCCACAAGCTGCTCATGCTGAAGAATCTCATCTTTGCGCGCGTCGTCGACACCTTCGAGTTTCCTGAGGACGTGAAGGCTTCATGGGCGAAAGCCACTGAGGTGAAAGTGGTGAATCGCGAGCTGGTCTTCACGGTGCCGGCACAGCCTGCTTCGTGAGCTGACAAGACTTTTGAAAGCGAAGGGCCGGTCTCCAGGGACCGGCCCTTTGTCTATCCACCGGCGGACATAGCGTCTGCGGGGGCCACTGCCCGCGGTGGTGGGTTGCTTGCCGAGTTCAGCTGACGGTGCGCAGCTGGATGCTGTCGACGAGCTGGTTGTTGCTGGCGAGGATGTCCGAGACGATGACGAACTTGTCGCCCACGTTGGCGCGGCCGCTTTCGCGCAGGAGCTTGAGGGTGTTGAGCACGGTCTCCTCCGGCTGTGAGGAGAACGGCAGGTAGAGCGGATCGACGCTGCGCAGGAGGGCGAGCTGGCGCTGGGTCTCGACGTTGTTGGTGATCGCGAAGATCGGCGAGAAGCGCGGGCGCAGGGCGGCGAGCCCCTGGGCCATGAAACCCTGGCGTGTGAAGACGACGATGCCGCGGGCCGGGAGTTGGTCGGCCATGACGACGGCGCTGTTGAGCATCTTCAGCTTGTCGGAATTGAGGGCCAACTGGGACGCGAAGCCGGCACCGGGGGTGGACTCCGTGCGGCGCGCGACCTTGTCGAAGACCTGCACGCACTCGACCGGGTATTTACCGACGGTGGTCTCACCGGAGAGCATGATGCAATCGGCCTCCTCGAAGACGGCGTTGGCGATGTCGGTGATCTCGGCGCGAGTGGGAATCGGGTTCTCGATCATCGTCTCCAACATGTGGGTGGCGATGATGACGGGGCGTCCGTATTTCAGACAGGTCTGGACGGCGCGGCGCTGGAGAAGCGGGAGCTCCTCGAAGGGGCACTCGATGCCGAGGTCGCCCCGGGCGACCATCAGGCCGTGGCAGGCGCGCACGATGTCGTCGAGGTTGGCGATGGCCTGCTGGTCCTCGATCTTGGCGATGACGCGGGCGCGGGAGTGGTTTGCTCGGAGAAACTCGGCGAGTTGCTCGATATCGCGGCCTTCGCGCACGAACGAGAGCGCGACGTAGTCGATGCCCTCCTCGATGCCGACGAGGGTGTCGTTGCGATCCTTCTCGGTGAAGGAGGGCAGGTTGACGCGGATGCCGGGGAGGTTGATGTGCCGGCGGCTGCCGAGCGGGCCGGGAACGAGCACTTTGCACCGCAGGCGGTGCTCGTCCTTCTCGAGGACTTGGAGGCGGATCAGCCCGCTGTCGACGAGCACGATGTCGCCGACGGAGACGTCTTTGACGAGGTCGGCGTAGTTGACGGTGACGCTGCGGACCTCCTTCTCGGTGCGGTCGGCGTGGGGGAGAACGAGGAAGTCGAAGATCTCGCCGGCCTTGAGCTCGATCGGGGCGGCGACATCGCCGGTGCGGATCTCCGGACCTTTGATGTCCATCATGATCGCGACCTCCTTGCCGACCTTGGCGCTCACGCCGCGAATACGGCGGATGATCGTGCGCACCCAGTCGTGCTTGGCGTGGGCCATGTTCAGGCGGATGACGTCGGCTCCGGCCTGGACGATGCGTTCGAGCGCGCTCTCGCTCTCGGTCGCGGGCCCGAGGGTGGCGATGATCTTGGTGCGGCGAAACTGCGGTCGATTCATTTGAAGGGCGGCGAGTGAGAGAAAATCCCCGGCAAGGCCAAGGAAGGAAATCGTTTCATGAAGGCCGCGACGGCCGTCTCGTCAGGATGCCGGCTTCGGCGCGCTTTTCAATCCGCTCGTGGAGTGGCGCGGGAAATTCGCTTAAGTGCTGGAGCGGAAGCAGAAAGGATGCGTGCTGCATCCCGCTTCGCGTTGTCGGCAAGATGCGGACACAGCCGTACGTCCGCGCATGAAACTTATTAATGGGAGCCGCTGCTGGACTGAGGGGCGGGTGAGGAGGAAGTCACCACTCCAGGACAGCGGTGCTGGTGCCGGGCGCGACGGGAGTGAGGCGGAAACGTGCGCCGCAAGCCGCCGCCGTGAGCGGGGCGAACTCGCGGGCAATGGCGTCGAGGCTGTTGCAGTCGCGGCTGAGGTGGGCGAGGAAGACCTCGCGCAGGGCCGGCTCCTCGGCGTGGCGCTCGGCGAGAAACGTGCAGGCGTCGCGGTTGGAGAGATGGCCGTGGCGGCCGGAGATGCGCTGCTTTAGCGACCAGGGGCGTCTGGCGTCGGCCTGGAGCAGCTCTGGGTCGTAGTTGGATTCGAGCACCAGCAGTTCGACGCCGCGGACGCGCTCGCGGACTTGTTGCGGGAGGTGGCCCAGATCCGTGAGCCAGCCGACGCGATGGCGCGGGGCGAGGAGGTCGCCCTCGTGGCCCCAGTCGAAGACGAAGCCGACGGGCTCGGCGGCGTCGTGCGGGATAGGGAAGGCGTCGATGGTGAGGTCGCGGAAACGGAAACGGGTGCCGGTCTCGAAGATCTGCCAGGCGACAGGGCGCTCGATCGAGCGGGCGACGGTGTCGGCGGTGGCGGCGTTGGCGAAGACCTTGAGCTGGGGAAACTTCTTGAGGCCGCTCAGTCCGGCAGTGTGGTCGGAGTGCTCGTGGGTGATGAAGATGGCGTCGAGCTGCGCAAGCGATTCGCCGATGCCGGCGAGCAGTTCGCCCAGGCGGCGCGCCGAGAATCCGGCGTCGATGAGGATGCGCGACTCGTCGGTCTGCAGGAAGGCGGCGTTGCCGCTGCTGCCGGAGCCGAGAATGCAGAACCTCATTGCCATGCGCGCAGCAAAGGCTCGGGCGTGGCGGCGGTGCAACGGATTTCTCGCACGGTGCGTGGAGCACGCTGCGATTCGGCGCATTGACGGCGCGCGCTTGGTGTGTCCTCTTGGCCGGCTGCGACGGCACAACGCGGTTCTCGCGTCGGCGGTTATCGTCACCCGCACGGACGTCGCTCAACAAAAACGAACATGAAGAAGCCCACCAAGAAATCCGCCGAGTCGTGCCCGCGTTGCGGGGAGCTGCACTGTCGTGTGCCGGCCCGAAAGTCCTACGACCACGGATTCCGTGTCACGCCCGAGTATCGCGAGTCGTTGCCCGACATGATGGGGCCGGCCGGTGAGATCCAAGGGGCGGATGTGCCGCTCCAGCAGGTGGGCGTGTCAAACTTCCGGTTGCCGCTGCGCTTTGCGGTGAAGGGCGGTGCGGCGCGCGAACTGCCGGCGAGCGTGACGGGCACGGTGTCGCTCGGCACCGGGGTGAAGGGCATCAACATGTCGCGCATCGTGCGGACGTTCTACGCGTTCGCGGAGAAGACGTTTTCGCCCGACTTGCTGCCGCGCATCCTCGCCGCCTACCGCAAGCAGATCGGCAGCGCCGAGGCGCGGCTGCGGGTGAAGTTCTCCTATCCGATCGCGCAGAAGGCGCTGCGCAGCGGGCTCGAGGGCTGGCAGTTCTACGAGTGCGCCTACGAGGGGCTGCTCGGCACCGATGGCCGCGCCCGGCGGCTGATCCATTTCGACTTCGTCTACTCCTCGGCCTGCCCGTGCTCGGACGAGCTGAGCGAGCACGCGCGGCATCGCCGTGGCATCTACAGCATCCCGCATTCGCAGCGCAGCAAGGCGCGCGTGAGCGTGGAGATCGCCGAGGGGAAGAAGCTGGCGATCGAGGACCTGCAGAAGCTGTGCGTGGCCGCGCTGAGCACTGAGACTCAGGTGATGGTGAAACGCGAGGACGAGCAGGCCTTCGCCGAGCTCAATGGCGCGTTCAGCAAGTTCGTCGAGGATGCAGCGCGGCTACTCCACCGGCAGCTCGATGCCGACAGCCGCATCGCTGATTTCCAGGTCGTCTGTGCGCATCTCGAGTCGCTGCACTCGCACGATGCCGTGGCCGTGGTCGTGAAGGGCGTGCGCGGCGGTTTCCGCGGCGACTTCGCCGATTTCGGCTCGCTGATCTGCTGACGCAGGCGCAACGGGGCGCGCCCCGGCAAGCCTCCTCGCGGGAGTGGGCCGGATTTGCCGGTTGCGCCGTGAGCGGCGTAGCCGGAGCATGGGCACGATGTCGCCCCGATCCATTCTCGCCGCTTTCTTCGCCGGTTTCGGAGTCTACCTGTTCGCCTGCTCAGCGTTGGGCGCTGCGGCCGCTCTCGTCGTGCTGGTGTCGGTCTTCTCCTTTGGTGGATTCTCGGCGGGAATGCTGGCACAGGGATTCCTTCAGGCGGCGGTCGGGCTGATCCCGCTCGTGGTGAGTGTGGCCCTCGTTTTGTGCGCGCGCCGCTGCGGTGCGCTGGCGGCGCGTTTTGCCGGCATCGCCGAGGATGCGAAGTGGGAGATCCAAGTGTCCGCTGTCGACCTGCTCACGGTGCTTCTGGCCGGGGTGGGCGCCTACTGGGTGCTCACCGAGGTGGGCCCGTGCCTGCGCCTGGTGGTGCTGCTGTTCAAGCTGCGGGTCGGCAGTCCGCTCGTGCAGGAGCATGCGGGAGCGGATATCGGCGACGAGCTCGAGCTCGTCGGACCGGTCTCGAGCCTCGTCTGCGCATTGCTGCTCGCCAGACATTGCCGGCGACTGGCGGCACTCATCCTGCGCGAACCGACGACGACGCGGGCGAGCGGTGGAAACGGTGGCACTCCGCAGCCCTGAAGCAGGGCGGGGCCTTGCGGCTCAGCCTTGTGGCGGGCGGAGGAGGACGGGCGCCTTTAGGCCGGGGAGGAATTCGGAGAACTCGTCGGCTTCGCCGGCGTTGCGCAGGGCGCGTTGGACCATGCCGAGCTTGGCGTCGAGGTTGTCGACCAACGAGACGAAGACGGCCTCCGGCGTGGCGGCCATGACGGCCGCGCCCCACTCGAGTTCGCCCTGATGGCTGAGGATGATGTGCTCGAGGCGCTCGAGGAGATCGGAGGGAAGCTTGTGCTTGAGCCCGTGTTTGCGGGCGAGCTGGTAGCCGAGGACGACGTGCCCCTGGAGCAGGCCGCGGCGGCTCTTGCGGACGGCGAGCCCGGTCTCGTACTCGATGGTCTTGCCGATGTCGTGCAGGAGGATGCCGGCGAGGGCGAGATCGGCGTGGATCTCCGGGTACAACGGGAAGAGCGCGCGGGCGGCGCGGGCCATGTGCGTGGTGTGCTCGAGCAGGCCGGTGCGGTAGGCGTGGTGCATCGCAATGGCCGCCGAGGAGGTGCGGAAGGCGTCGCCGATCTCCTCGAACACGGCCTGCACGGTGGCGCGCAACTCGGGGTGGACAATGGCGGCGATGTGCGACTGGAACTCGGTCCAGAGGGCTTCGGCCGGCTCCGGCGCCGACTCGACGAGCGAGCCGAGCAGGTCGGGCTGGGCGGCGAGCTCAGCGTCGGTGACGATCTCGATGTGGGTGAGCTTGGGCGAGAGGCGCTCCTGGAAGTAGTCGAGCTTGCCCTCGACGCGGACGACGGCGCCCTCGGCGCCGGACTTGAGCGAGGCGAAGGAGGGGTTGTCGCCGAAGATGGTGGAGTTGAACGAGCCGGTGCGGTCGCCCAGCTCGATGGAGAGGAAGACGTTGTCGTTCTTGGCGGTCTTCTGGACGACTTTCCGCAGCACGTAAATGCCGGCGAAGGTGGGGTTGCCGGCGCGGTTGAGCGCGCGGAGTTCCTGGACGGTGAGCTGGGGCATGGCGGAGAGGCGGGAGGTTTGAGGCGAGAGGCTAGGGGGAGGAGCAGCGGGCGGAAGACGGAAATGCGCGGGCGACTGATCGGATCGCCGTGAGCCACTGGCGTGGGCCGCCTATTGGCGGCATTTGAACAGGTCATGCGGCTGAGCGTCTCTAGGCTGGTGCGTCGTGGGTTTTCGAATAGTTGGACGAGTCAGTACGTGGAGACACCTTGCAGGGATGCCCCACTCCCCATGGCCATTCCGAACTCGACTCCCGCGCAACTGAGGCGAATGGATGCTATGGGATGAGAAGAGCCTGTCTTCTTGTGGTTATCGGCCTGTTCGCAGCGGGGAGCGGTTGTGCGAGCCTGCCACCTGGCGCAGGCCGTCTGCGCAGCGCCTCGGAGCCCGAGCAGATTGAAGCGCTCTCCCGCGAGCTCGCCGCCCTCGCGCCGAACAATCCTGCGGCCGCACGCGAAGCCGGGCTGATCGCGCGCACTGCGGTTTGGCGAAGTCTCGTGTTGCGAGAACGTTTCCGCCCTGTCGGTCCAGCGACAATCAACAATGTCTATGTCAACATGGGCTGGCGGGGGCGGGGGCTGTGTTACCAATGGGCAAACGATCTGCTGGAACCGATCGAGGCGCTCGAACTTCGCCACTTCGACCTTCACTGGGGTGTCGCGTTCTTCGGCATCAAGCTCAAGGAGCACAACTCCGTTGTGGTGACAGCACGGGGACGCCCGTTTGACGAGGGAATCGTTCTCGATGGCTGGCGCTGCGGCGGTCGCCTGGTGTGGGTTCGGGTTCGCGACGACCGGAAATATCCGTGGCGCGAGTTGCTTGGGGCGGCACTGGGCGAGCTGCGCCCACTGGCGAGATAAGTGGGGGTTTCCCCGTACTACTTCCGTCGGTTGATAACGGTAGCCATCGGGTTTAGTTGCGCGCCTCTATGAAAACGCAGAACAAGCTGAGTATCCCCACTTGGTGTTGTCTCGTCGGCTCGATGCTCCTCGTCGGTTGTCAGAACATGCAGACCGGCCAGAGCATGAGCTCGAATCAGAACCTCGCAGCGACAAGGACGGAACCCGAGCGGCGAGTCAGCGACGACTCGCTAGTGCCCCCGGATGCAAAACCGGGCGAGTGCTATGCCAGGGTGATCCTTCCGCCCGTATACGACACGGTCACCGAACAGGTGCTCGATAAGGAAGAGAGCCAGGAGATCGACATCATCCCGGCAGAGTACGAGGAGTTCGAGGAGCGTGTCGTGGTGAAGGAGGCATCCGAGCGCCTCGAGGTCATTCCTGCCGTGTACAGGACCGAGACCGAGCAGGTGCTCGTGCGCCCCGCGTCGACCAAGCGCATCTCGGTGCAGCCGGTGTACCGGACGGTCAGCGAGACAGTCATGGTGAAACCAGCGCATACCGAATGGAAGAAGGGCAAGGACCCGCTCCAGAAGGTCGAGGGGGCCACCGGTGAGATCATGTGTCTGGTCAACGTGCCCGCCGAGTATGAGACGGTCGAGAAACAGGTTCTCGTGGAACCAGCGAAGACCGTCGAGGAGACCATCCCGGCGGACTACAGGACGGTGGAGAAGGAAGTGCTGGTCTCCGGACCGCGAACGGAGAAGATTGTCATACCAGCCGAATACGGAACCGTTACCCGCACCCGCGTAAAGACTCCCGAACAGAAGCGCGTCACGCCGATCCCGGCGGTCTACAGGACGATCACGAAGACGGTCATCAAGGAGCCGAGCCGCACCGGTTGGAAACGCATCCTCTGCGAGACGAATGTCACGCCTAGCGTCATCGCCGATCTGCAGACCAGGCTTACCGAGGCCGGTCATGATGCGGGTCCGGTGAACGGCATGATGAACTCGAAAACACTGGACGCGCTGACGGCGTACCAGCAGGCGCACAGTCTCGCCACCGGTGGACTGACCTATGAGACAGTTGAGGCCCTCGGGCTGAAGTTCTGACGGGCGTACAACGATTTGCTGCGTTCTCGGGGCGGCCCATGCGTGGGCCGCCCTTTTAGGCCGCCAGGCCCGGAGCGAAGCGACTGGGAGCTGTGCGTGGTGTTTGTTCTGGTGGTGGTCGAGGGACTCGCTGTTGCGTGCGACCTTGCATCACGCGGCGCCAGAGCCCTCTTCGCTCACTCTTGAGCAAGACTGGTAGTTCGCCGAATGACCGCGGAACAATAACAGCAGACGCTGGACGAGGCCTGGAAGGCGGGCATCGGCCTCGACCTGATTGAGCTCAATCCGTCGCTGTCGGTCGCCGGATGTAGTAGGTGGACGGATTCCAGATCTCGAGCACTGCTCTCCTCATCGGATCTCGATGCGCATCCGCTGAATCCGTGGTCATTCCGCAGGCTCAGGCGTACTGCTTCACGAGCTTGGTGTAGTCGCGGAAGAACGGATGTTTGGTCGTCCGCAGGATGCTGTAGAAGACGGTCTCGGCGGGGAGGGCGTGGCAGTTGAGCCGGACGAGGTAGGAGAGGGCGGAGGCGCAGTCGTCGGGGCGACGCCCGCCGATGGCGTCGGTGAGGAGCGTGACCTGGCGTTCGGAGGCGAGGAGATCGACCGACGTCTGGTAGATGCAGATCGGGGTCTCGATGCCGGCGAGGAGGACGTGCTCGGTCTTGTGCTTCTTCAGGAACGCCTGGAGCTCCTCGGAATCGAGGGCGGAGAAGGCGTCCTTGGCGAAGACGGAGGGCTTGTCGCCGGCGAGGGCGAGGAGCTCGGGCTTGGTGGGGCCGAGCTTGGCGGGAACCTGTTCGGTGAACGCGACGGGCATGCCGAGGCCGCGGGCGGCGGCGATGGCCAGCGAGGTGCGGCGCACGAGGGCGTCGGCACCGGGCGTGGCGGCGAGGAAGGGCTGCTGCAGGTCGATGACGAGCAGGAGGGCGCGGGAGAGCGGCGTTTCGTCGGTCATGAGTTGTCCTTATATCGGCGCTTGGCCTTCACCTGCACAAGCCGGCGTTCGGGCAAAATGTAGGCGGTGAGGCTGCCGCCGAAGACACAGGCGGTGTCGATGCACAGCGACCACTTGAGCTTGTGGACGGTGGGGCGGGGCGTGTGGCCGTAGACGACGAAGGGGGGGCCGGCCCAACGTTCGGCCCACACGGGCGAGCCGGGGGAATCGGCGCGCTTGCGGGGCTGGCCGGCTGCATCGATAACCTGGATGCGCGTGACGATGTCGGCGGGCTGGTGCTGCCAGGGCGTGCCGGGGAGAAATCCGCCGTGGACGAAGACGGTGTTGAGGTCCTCCTCGAAGTGGGTGAGGGGCATGGCGGCAAGGAACTCCCAATCGGCGGGGCGGAGGGCGGCGATGGTGGCGCGGTCCTCCGCGCGCAGCATCGAATCGTCGCGTTCGCGGCGGGAGCGCAGCAGGCGCAGCTCGTGGTTGCCGAGCAGGCAGCGGGCGTGGGCGGAGCGGGCGAGGTCGAGGACGAGGCGTGAGTCGGGCCCGCGGTTGATCAGGTCGCCGAGGAGGACGAGGCGATCGCCGCGCCGCAGCTCCAGCTTGTCGAGGAGTTCGGCGAATTCGACGGCGCAACCGTGGATGTCGCCGACAGCGATGAGTCGTCCCGTGCTCAAAAGGGATTTGAGCTAGCGTCGCGCCTCCGGCGAAGTAAACAACTTTCCATGGAACTCATCCTCCAGCCCAGCTCGACACAGTGTTCCGTGACCGGCACGGCCTTCCAGGAGGGCGATCGCGTTGTCAGCTTTCTGGGACAGGATGCCGCGGGCAACGTGGCGCGCTGGGACATGCTGGCGAGCGCGGAGGGGCAGTTCCAGGTGCCCGAGCACGAGATCTGCCGGTGGGTGCACGTGTTCAAGCCGCGCGAGAAGGAGGAGAACCACGAGCGCAACCTCAAGCTCGGCGCCGAGAGCCTGTTCACGACGCTCTGCGATCCGGCGGTGGAGCTGAGTGAGGCGAACGTGCCGCTGGTGCAGTTCCTGGTGCTGATGCTCGAGCGCAAGAAGCTGCTGCGGCCAAAGGGCCTCACGGCCGACCGGGCGCGGCGCATCTACGAGCATGCGAAGACCAAGCAGCTCTACGAGGTACCGGTGGGCGAGCTCACTCCCGAGTTTTTCGTGAAGGTGCAGCAGCAGCTCGGCGTGCTGGTGGGCGAGCCGAAGAAGAAGGATACAGCACCGGCTGGCGAGATAGTGCCCGCAGCCTCGGCCACTGGCGCCGCTTCGGCCGAGCCAGCGCCCGCGGCGAAGCCTGACGCTCCGGCCGCGCCCGAAACGGCCGGCTGAGCGTGTGCGCGGAACGAGCGCCGGTCCGGTGCGCTACTGATGGGCCTTGCCTGACAGACTGACGCCTCTCCCGAACGGGATAATGGGTGGACGCGCTTGCCCCCAAGCGCGTCGAAGACTCGGCCCATGGCGAGCCAGGGTTAATCGTGGACTGACACTGTTCGCGGCTGCTCCCACCCATGACCGCGTTGGGGGCAACGCGGTCCACCTCGGTCAGCCTATTGCGCAGGCATCATTAACGGCTCGCGCGAAGGCGCGCGACTCGCTCCCGAAGGCCGGGAAAGTCGGGTTTGAGGCGGAGCGCCTCGTCCCAGGCGGCGAAGGCCTCGTCGCGACGGCCGTTCATGAAGAGCATGTAGCCGTAGCCGGCGTGTGCGGCGGCGTCGCGGGGATCGAGCTCGATGGCGCGGCGGAAATGCGGGATCGCGTCGGGAAACTGGCGTCGCCGCGCGAGTGCCTCGGCGTAGATCCGCTCGATCGCGGCATCGTCTGGTGCGGCGGCGATGGCGCGGGCGAAACAGGCGTCCGCTTCGGTGGTGTTGCCGGATTGCTCGGCGATCTGGGCTAGGGCGAAGTGGGCGGGCGCGAGGCCGGGCTGCGATGCGGCGGCTTGGCGGAGAAACTCGGCGGCGCGGGCCGTGTCGCCGCGCTTCTGAAGGAGCTCGGCCGCCTGGAAGGCGACGCCGGCGGCGTCGGGCGTGTGGTTCAGCGCGGCAGTGTATTCGGCGAGCGCGTCGTCGGTGCGCCCGAGGCGCTCGAGGATGCGTCCGCGGTCGGCGCGAAGCTGCACGGCATTGGGGTCGAGCTGGATGGCGTGGTCGATGGTCTGGAGCGCCTCGGGCAGCCGGCCGGTGTTTGCGAGGAATGCGCTCTGCACCTGAAGGATCGGACCGGAGCGCGGGTTGTGTTCGCGGGCGGCGGCGAAGAGGGCGTCGGCCTCGGCTGTGCGGCCGAGCGAGTGGAGCACCTGCGTGTAGTGGGTGAGCAGGATGGCATCGTCGGGATTGTCGGCGAAAGCTTGGGCGAGGATGGAAACGGCTTTGTCGCGGTCCCCTCGGGTATTGGCGATCATCGCGAGCCCGACATGGGCGCTCGTGTACGCCGGCTGCCTGCGGATGATCGAGCGGTAGAGCTGTTCGGCTTCGTCGAGCTCGTTGCGGGCACACAGCAGGTTCGCGAGCGTGTAGGCGCTGTCGGAGTCGTCGGGCTTGAGCCTCATGGCGGCGCGGAACCCTGCGATGGCCTGAGCGGTGCGGTGCTCCGCCGCGTCGACGAGGGCGAGGGTGTGGACCGCGGTGTGGTTTTGTGGGGCGACCGCCAGCGCGGCCTCGCAGTGGCGGCGGGCCTCGGCGAGTCGGCCGAAGGAAAAGTCAGTGTAGGCGAGGAAGGCCAGTGCGGTGTCGTTGTTCTCCGTGACGGCGCAGGCGTGGCTGAACAGCGCGGTATCGTCGCGCCAGTGGCGTTGCTGGTCCCAGGTGCGCGCGGAGAGCGCGCCGAGTGCGAGGCAGGATGCGCCGACGAGCACCCAGCGTGGGGCGCGGCGGGAGGCGAGCTCGCGCAGCGTCCACAGAAGCGCGATCTGCCAGCCGAGCATGGGAAAATAGGTGTAGCGATCGGCGATGGATTGGAAGCCGACCTGGATGATGCCGACCATCGGGGCAAGCGTGCCCAGAAACCACAGCCAGCCGACGGCGAGCCAGGGCATCGTGCGGCGGGTGCGCCAGGCCAGGGCGGAGACGGCGAGAACGAATGCGGCGGCGGCGGCCACGGCCCAGAGCGGCCACGTTCCCGGGTGCGGGTACGCGACGCAAAGATCGAAGGGCCAGAAGAACGTGCCGAGGTAGCGCGGGATCGAGACGGCGGCGTTGGCCAGCCGCGCAGCGAGCGGGAGATCGAGGACGAAATCACCATCGGCCGTCTGGGTGCGGATCGTGATGACCGAGGCGGCGGCGGCGAGAAGGACGAAGGGGATTTTCTCGAGGAGAAGTGCCAGGGGACGCTCTGCGGGCGGGAGAATCCGGGGGATGTTGGCCTCGGATTCCGGTGCTGGCTCCGCACGGGCGAAGCCGAAGCGGCGCAGCGGCCAGAAATCGAGCAGCAGGAGCACGCCCGGCAGCGCGACCATGCTTGGCTTGGAGAGCAGCGCGGCAGTGAAGGCGGCGAGGGTGAGCGCGTAGAAACGCCAAGCCGTGGCTGCGCCGGCGCGCCGCCGGGCGTAGCCGGTGTAGGCCAGAAGTGTGAGCAGGCCGAAAGCGACGCTGACGACATCCTTGCGCTCGCTGATCCAGGAGACGGATTCGACGCGGAGCGGGTGCCAGGCGAAGAGGGCGGCGAAGAGGGCGGCGGTCCAGAACGCGCCGGTGAGGCGGCGTAGCAGCAGGAAGGCGAGCGCCGCGCTCAGCGAGTGCCAGAGGGCGTTGTGGATGTGGTGGCCGGTGGCGGAGTCGGCGAAGAGGCTCCAGTCGAGGATCTGCGTGAGGCGGACGGCAGGGTTCCAGATGTCGGCATGGCCCGTGAAGACCCAGCGCAGCGCGTCGGTGGTGAAGCCGTTCTGGATGTTGGGATTGTCGAGGAGGTAGCGCTGGTCGTCGTACTTGAGAAACCCGTAGCCGGCGGAGCGGCCGAAGAGCAGGAGGGTGCCGAGGGCGAGCGCAAGCGCGACGAGGACGGTGCGGAGAGGCGTGGGGCTGCGGGCGGGCATCGGGAGCATCAAAGGCGACGAGGGCGAAATTGGGAGGGAAAAGCGCGTGGGGCGCTGGCGGCGACAGGGCGGGGCGGCTGCGTTGTCCTGGAAAGCGCAGTCGGAACCGACAGAAGGCAACGAGGAGAACGAAGGGCGAAGGAGTTGGGATGTGCTATGCGCTAAGCAAAAGCCTTCACTCGGTAGCTGCGTAAAAACGGGAATCTCTTGATCACCGTTCTGCCCATGTCCGGGGAGCTTTGTTCCCTTCGTTACCTTTTGTCGTCTGCGGTTATTTGCGGTGTTCGTGCGCGCGGCGGAGCGGAGAAAGGGCTGGCGGTTGCTGTGCTTCGGTGGCGCTGGGCGCAAAAAAGCCCGGGCGCACAGGGCGCACCGGGCTTCGAAGTGTTCAGATCGTGGAGGCGATCAGAGACGGGAGACGAGCAGCTCCTTCTGGTACACCATCTCCTTGGGGAGGGTGGCGTACAGCTTGACGAAGTGCTCCTCGACGCCGGCGATGTCCTTCTTCCACTCGTCGGTGTTGACGGCGAGGACGGCCTCGAGCTTGGCGGCGTCGAAACCATTGAGGCCTTCGAGGTCGATGTCCTTGGCGAAGGGCATCCAGCCGATCGGGGTCTCATGGGCGGCAACGTTGCCGTTGACGCGGTCGACGATCCACTTGAGCACGCGCATGTTGTCGCCGTAGCCCGGCCACATGAACTTGCCTTCCGCGTTCTTGCGGAACCAGTTCACGTGGAAGATGGCCGGCGGGTTCTTGGCGAGCTTCGGGATGGTGAGCCAGTGGGAGAGGTAGTCTCCGGCGTTGTAGCCGATGAAGGGCAGCATGGCCATCGGGTCGCGGCGGACCTGGCCGATGGTGCCGGCAGCGGCGGCGGTCATCTCGGAGCCCATGGTGGCGCCGAGGTACACGCCGTGCGCCCAGTTCCAGGACTGGAACACCAGCGGCATGGTGGACGGGCGGCGGCCGCCGAAGATGATGGCGGAGATCGGAACGCCGGCCGGGTTCTCCCAGTCCTTGTCGATGCAGGGGCAGTTGCGGGCCGGGGCGGTGAAGCGGGAATTGGCGTGCGAGGAAACGCGGCCGCAATCCGGAGTCCACTCCTTGCCCTGCCAGTCGGTGAGCTTGGCGGGAGCCTGCTTGGTCATGCCTTCCCACCACACATCGCCGTCCTCGGTGAGGGCGACGTTGGTGAAGATGGTGTCGGAACGGCAGGTGTCCATGGCCGACGGGTTGGACTCGTAGGAAGTCCCCGGAGCGACGCCGAAGAAGCCGGCCTCGGGATTGATGGCGTAGAGGCGGCCGTCGGCGCCGGGCTTGAGCCAGGAAATGTCGTCGCCGATGGTGGTGACCTTCCAGCCCTTGAAGTGAGCCGGGGGGATGAGCATGGCGAAGTTGGTCTTGCCGCAGGCGGACGGGAAGGCGGCGCAGACGTAGTTGGCCTTACCCTTCGGGTCTTCGACCTTGAGGATGAGCATGTGCTCGGCGAGCCAACCCTCGTCGCGGGCGATGTTGGAGGCGATGCGGAGGGCGAAGCACTTCTTGCCGAGCAGGGCGTTGCCACCGTAGCCGGAACCGAAGGACCAGATCGCGCGCTCTTCGGGGAAGTGGCAGATGTACTTGGTGTCGCTGCAGGGCCAGGTGACATCCTTCTCGCCGGCGGCGAGGGGCTTGCCGACGGAGTGCAGGCAGGGGACGAACTCCTTGTCGCCGAGGATCGGCCAGACGGCGGCGCCCATGCGGGTCATGATGCGCATGTTGGCGACGACGTAGGCGGAGTCGGAGAGCTCGACGCCGATGTAGGCGAGGGGCGAGCCGAGCGGGCCCATCGAGAAGGGGATGACGTACATCGTACGGCCCTGCATGCAGCCCTTGTAGAGGCCACGGAGGGTCGTCTTCATCTCTTCGGGCGCCATCCAGTTGTTGGTCGGGCCGGCGTCCTTCTTGCGGCGCGAGCAGATGTAGGTGCGGTCCTCGACGCGAGCGACGTCGGTCGGGTTGGAACGGACCAGGATGGAGTTGGCGCGTTTGGCCGGGTTAAGGCGAATGGCGGTGCCGTTCTTGATCATGAGTTCGACCATGCGGTCGTACTCGGCCTGCGAGCCGTCGCACCATTCGATGGCGGAGGGCTGGCAGAGTTCGGCGTTCTCGCGAACGAAGGCGAGAACCTTGGGGTTCTTGGTGGGAGCCTTGGACAGGGCCGCGGCAATCAGGTTTTCGAGGTCTTTGGAGGGAGCGGTCATGGATGTGATGTTTGGAAGCAAACGGTCGATAGTATCTCCGCCGCGGTTTTTGCACTGCGCAAGCATTGTTCAACGCTGCGCACGTTTTGGGAATTTGGTTTGCCCGGCTCCGGACCGGCTCGCAGGGTCGCCGGCCGATGTTTTCCCCCACGCGATGAAGGACCAGCCATGAGCCCGATGCGACGAAGTCAGAGCACGGTCGAGCTGCTGCGGCGCTCAGACATCTTCCGCGACTATGCGAGGGCGTTCCGCGAGGCGACCGGGCTGCCGCTGGGGCTGCGGGCCCGGGATTCGCTGCATCTGGCGATGGGGGAGACGCGGGATCAGAACCCCTTTTGCGTGTTGCTGGCCCAGTCGAACCAGGCGTGCGCCGCCTGCCTGAGCCTGCGCCGGAAAGTCGAGGAGCAGGCGGTGGCGCGGACGCGAACCCTGCGGTGCTACGCGGGCATGCTCGAGACGGCCGTCCCGGTGCGGGTGGGCGAGAACACGATCGCCTACCTCCAGACCGGCCAGGTCTTCCAACAGCCGCCGGTGGGGGGCGATTTCGAGCGCGCGGCCGGCGTGCTGCGCAAGTGCGGCGCTGTGGTCGATCTGGAGCGGCTCCGGCAGCTCCACGACAGCTCCCCGGTCGTCCCGCGCCGGCAGTACGATGCGTTCGTCCGGTTGCTGGAGGTCTTCGCCCAGCATCTGGCCGTCCTGAGCAACCGGATCATCGTGAAGGAGCAGCTCGGGGAGTCGCCGCTGATCCAGCGAGCGAAGGCCTACATCGAGGAGCACCAAGCGGAAGGGCTTTCCTTGAGCGCGGTGTCGCGATCCGTGAACACGAGCCCCTACTATTTCTGCAAGGTGTTCAAGCGGTCCACCGGGCTGACGTTCACGATCTACCTGGCGCGCGTGCGTGTGGAGCGGGCCAAGACGTTGCTGCTCAATCCGCACGTGCGCGTGAGCGAGGCGGCCTTCCAGGTGGGGTTCCAGTCGCTCTCCCAGTTCAACCGCATGTTCCGCCGGATCACCGGCGAGTCGCCCACGACCTACCGCGCGCGGCTGAAGCCGGAGGCTTCGCGCGGTCCCGGGCGTTGAGCGCCACGTAAAGCGCCGATAGGCCGCGGTCAGGGCTTGGACGCCCGCATGCGTCGCGGCGGTTCACTGCGACTCCGGAGCGGACTGGGGCGCCGCCTCGGGTCCGCTCTTCTGCTTCTGCCAGATGTAGAAGAAAAAGAGGATCTGCGGCACCGACAACGCCACGCTCACGAGGTACTGTGGGCTGAAGTAGCGCATGATAACTATGCTGTAGAGCGAGGTCAGAAGCTGGGCCGTCTGGCAGATGGCAACGGTGAGTGCCAAGGTTTTGAGGTTCATGGAGGACGGGGTTGTGGTGATGATGGGGCGGCGAAGCCTCTGCGCCCCGGGGACACGAGGCAGCAGAGCAGCTGTATGGGGGGAGTCCAGCCGGGAGGTGCCGCGCTTTCCCGTTGCCCTCGGCGGCGGCGGGCTTTGTTGTCCGCGCCTTTCCCATGGCTCGAGATCGGCTTGAAGGCATTGCACACTACTACGACGCCGTCGTGATCGGCAGCGGCTTGGGCGGCCTCACCGCCGCCAACGTCCTCGCCAAGCAGGGACGCAGCGTCCTCCTGCTCGAGCATCACACCCAGCTCGGCGGCCTCGCCACCTGGTTCCGCCGCAAGGGCGGCCACATCTTCGACATCTCGCTGCACGGCTTCCCGATCGGCATGATCAAGTCCTGCCGCAAGTACTGGAGCGCCGAGATCGCCGACTCGATCGTGCAGCTCAAGGGCGTGCGCTTCGTCAACCCGCAGTTCGACCTCGAGACGACCTTCGACCGCGACGACTTCACGTGGCAGCTCGTCGAGAAGTTCGGCGTGGCGCGCGAGAAGGTGGACGAGTTCTTCGCCACCCTGCGGGCGATGAACTACTACGACCGCAACACCGAGACCGCCGGCGAGTTCTTCAACCGCTTCTTCCCCGGCCGCAGCGATGTCGTCCGCCTGCTCATGGAGCCCATCGCCTACGCCAATGGCTCCACGCTCGACGACCTCGCCATCACCTACGGCATCGTCTTCTCGAACTTCATGAGCAAGGGCGTGTACACCTTCCGCGGCGGCACCGACGTGCTCGTGGGGAAGATGGCCGACGAGCTCCGCCGCAACGGCGTCGAGATCCGCACCGGCGCGATGGTCGAGCGCATCCTCAGCGAGGTCGTCGACGGCAAGCGCTGCGTGACCGGTGTCGTCGCCAACGGCCGCGAGATCCGCTGCGCCGCCGTGCTCTCCAACGCGAACATCAAGAACACCGTCCTGCGCCTCGCCGGGGCCGAGAGCTTCGCGCCCGAGTTCGTGAAGGAGACCGAGGCCGTGCGCATCAGCCCCTCCTCCTGCCAGGTCTACTTCGGCATCCGAAAAGGGGAGACGATTCCGCACATCGGCGACCTCATCTTCACCTCCGAGGCGAAGGAGTTCTCCAGCCGCGAGCTGGTCGACCTCCACACCACCAGCCGCACGTTCTCGATCTACTATCCCGAGACGCGCCCCGGCTCCGACCGCTACACCATCGTCGCCTCCCTCAACGCGAAGTACGACGACTGGGCCGCGCTCTCCGACGCCGAGTATGAGACGGAGAAACAGCGACTCGTCGACGAGTCGCTCGTCGCCCTCGAACGCTTCCTGCCCGGCATCCGCGCGAAGATCGACTGGATGGAGGCCGCCACGCCGCGCACGATCGAGCGCTACACGCAGCACTGGGCCGGCACCTCGTTCGGCACGAAGTTCGAGGGCCTGAAGGTCTCGATGGAGCTGCCCAACCAGCTCGCCGGCCTGCACCACGCCGGCTCCGTCGGCATCATCATGTCCGGCTGGTTGGGGACGATCAACTACGGCGTGATCGTCGCCAACAACGTCGACAAGTACCTCCACGCGCGCTCGCAGGCCGCGCCGCAGGGCTGAGGCGAGCGCCGGCCCGCAACCGCGCCACCCGTAGCCACGCCATGGACCCCGCCCGCAAGCCCGCGACCATTTCCCGAGCGAAGACGCTCGGCGATGTCGCCGCGTGGAGCGACTCGCGGGCCGTCTTCCGGCGCAACCTGCGCGACTGGGCCGACCACGTGCGCGGGCTCACCGTGCGCTCGCAGGTGATCGGCAGCGTGATCGTGCCGCCGCGCGTGTTGCGCGGGAAGTTTCCCGAGGGCGCGGTGGCCGATGCCTGGCTAGCCGCGTACGCCGAGTTCGTGTGCCTGCATGTGAGCGCCGCCATCCCCGAGTGGGCGCTCAAGCCGAACCGTTTTCTCGCCGAGCCGAGCTTCGACGACGGCGTGGTCGACCCGAAGCTGCGCGCCCTCGCGCTCGACGCTTCGCCCGAGGCCTTCCGTCGCCGCAACATCTTCACGACGTCCGTGGATCTTGATCTGAAGGTCCGAGCCGAGCCGGAGCCGGGGATGCTGTTCTAGCGGCGAGCTGTAGCTGGGGGCGGTGACCCCGGCTGGCGGACCGTTTTCCCGGAGTTGTTGAACCACTGACGGGAGCCGCCAATGGGCGGCTCTTTGAGCGTGTCCTGCGGCTGATCGCCTCCGGGCCGACGATGTAGGCGCCCGCTGATCGCGGGCGAGGGCCCCGGAGGGTCCCCTTGCCACGTGTCGGCGGTTCGGGCACAACGGCGGCATGAGCGACGCCACCCCGCACACGAAGCCGAAGCTGCTCGTCATCCTCGGCGCGGGCAGCTCGGTGGAGCTGGGGATGCCGAGTGTTGGCGGTTTGGCGAAGTCGATGAAGGAGTCGGCCTCGGGATGGGCCTCGGAGTTGGCCGAGCGTTTCGATGATGCTCCGGTGCCTGACTACTTCGATCTGGTCTGGAAAAACCGGGAGAAAGCGATGAAGCAGCAGAATGGGGCCGGGTGGAAATCCGCTCTGGAGCCGAACTACGAGCGGTGCCTTGGCGACCTACACGCGCTCATGAACGGTACGCTGCCGAGCCTTCGATGGGCGAGCCACTCGCGGGCGCTTTGCCGGATGGTCGGGATCAGCGGGCGTGGCCATACTCAGAAGCGGGCGGTGTCCAGCGAAGTAAATAGCCTGCTGAAGGATCTTCTTCGGAAACTGGAGAAGTGTTTCCGCGAGAGATGTGTGGAATTCGAGTGCGAGAACGGGCGGCAGCGGAGTGCCGAATTTGAGTGCTACTGCGCTTTCGTCGCAGCTCTACGTGCACGGTTCGACCTCGGTGTCTACAACCTGAACCACGACACGGTCGCCCTCACCGCACTGGGCAACATCTTCACGGGGTTCGCTCGTCCCACCGGCTGTTTCGAGGCCGCAGAAGTGCAGAGCCGTCGCGAATGGGAGTTTCTCTATCACTTGCACGGGAGCGTGCATTTTAGCCTCGGACGAGCGGAGAAAGAGGATGAGCACATCCCTGCTTCCTACGATATCTGCTGGCTGGCGGACTTGGAGGATGGTCCGTGTGGGCAGCATCGCTCGGTTTGGCTCTCCACAGGGAGTTCCGACAACCGCGACGTCGTGGCGTCCACGCTGGTCGCCGGCGGCTGGAAGCTCGACCAGCTCCAGACAGAACCGTTTCAGACGTTCTACAGCACGCTGCCGCGCCACGCGCACGAGGCGGATGCGATCCTGATCGCCGGCTACGGCTTCGGCGACGAGCACGTGAACAGCGTGCTGAAGAACGTGCTTCAGGCACGTGAGGGGCACCGCCCGCCCGTCATGGTCTTGGATTTCCTGAAGCCAGAAAAGCGTCCACTGGAAGGTGAGCGCAGCAAGGGGTATGAGTTTGTGGAGCGCACTCAATCACGCTGGCAGAGCGATGTGCTCACCAAGCTCGGGATGTGGGATGGGGTGGCAACGCTACGCCATGATTTTCGGCGCGCTAAACGCCTCGATCAGCCGTTGGCGGAGGCGGAGTACGCCGAAGAGGTGCGATCCGAAGAATATGCCGTGTTTTTCGAGAACGCCTATCCCGTGGCCGTCTGGTTCGGCGGGTTTTTGGCAGCGGCGGACCCGGGGGAAGAGATCGCGAACTGGCTGCTGGGGCATGTGCCGGGGCGGTCCGGAATGTAGCCGGGGGCGGTGACCCCGGCGGCTTGGGAGGGCGCCGAGGTTTTTGCCGGCCTCACCGCGGCCGGCTACAGGGACGCCATCATTCGAAATCGATCCGGCCAGCGCAGGGCCAGCTCTCGGGCGTGGCGCATAATCCCGCACGTACCGGATTCTGCCGCATGTACTCGCGCTTCTCCGCATAGCTTTCCTTGGTGCGCAGCACATGGTCGAAGAACTCCACCTGCCATACCGGTGGTGCGGCGAGGCCGGCCCGGTGCAGACCCTTTGACGTCCATTCTTTCCAAGACCCCATGAAAGCCGCGAGTGAAACGCTGGCTTCGGCGACCGGGCTGGCGAAGAAATGCACATGGTCGGGCATGATCACGTACGGGCCGATGGCCCAGCCGTGGCGCTCCTGCGCGCCGCACCACTCGGCGAGCAGTATCTGGGCTGCGGTCTCCTGCGTGAGCAGCCGGCGGCGTTCGTGCATGCAGGTGGTGATGAAGAAGACGGGCTGCCGACCGAACACCATCGCGAGTCGTCGTGGGTGTATATGCTGCGGCGACGGGGTTTGCATGCGGTCGCACTGTAGCCGGGGGCGTCGACCCCGGCAAACCGGGTGGCGACGCGGAGCCTGAGAGCCGGCCTCACCGCGGCCGGCTACAGCGGACTACGCCGTTTTGCTGTAGCCGGGGGCCGTGACCCCGGCGGATCGAGAGTGCGCGGAGGTTTGGCCGGCCTCACCGCGGCCGGCTACATCACAGCAGGCTGAGCTGGCCGTCGTCTTCGGAGGCGACGTGGAGCTTGCGGCGGGGACGCGTCTGCGGGGCGGGCACGGTGACAGTGGTGTCGTCGGACTCGAGCTGGGCGAGGATCACCTTGGCGCGGTCGATCACGGTGAGCGGCAGGCCGGCGAGGCGGGCGACCTGGATACCGTAGCTGCGGTCGGCGGCGCCGGGGATGACGCGACGCACGAAGATGATCTCGTCGTTCCACTCCTTCACCGCGATGGAGAAGTTGCGCAGGCGCGGCAGGAATTTGTCGAGCTGCGTGAGCTCCTGGTAGTGCGTGGCGAAGAGCGTGCGCGGGCCGGCGGCGGGGTCGCGGTGCAGGTGCTCGACCACCGCCCACGCGATGCTCAGGCCGTCGTAGGTCGAGGTGCCGCGGCCGACCTCGTCCAAGATGATCAGGCTGCGGTCGGTGGCGTTGTTGAGGATGTTGGCGGTCTCGTTCATCTCGACCATGAACGTCGAGTTGCCGCGCGCGAGGTCGTCGCTGGCGCCGACGCGGGAGAAGATGCGGTCGACGAGGCCGAGGCGGCAGCGCTTCGCCGGCACCCAGCAGCCGACGTGCGCCATGAGGGTGATCAGCGCGACCTGGCGGATGTAGGTGGATTTGCCGGCCATGTTCGGGCCGGTGAGGAGCATGATCTGCGCGTCGGAGCCGGAGAGCGCGGTGTCGTTGGGAACGAAAGCCTGCGTGCCGGCGATGCCGCCGGGGCTGTGGCGGAGCATCTGCTCGACGACGGGGTGGCGACCCTCGTCGATCTCGAGCGCGTCGCTGTCGTCGACGGTGGGGCGCACGTAGTCGTTCTCCCGGGCCAGCACGGCCCAGCCGCCGTAGACGTCGAGTTCGGCGAGGGCGTCGGCGGTCTGCTGGAGGGCGAGGGATTCGTCCAGGACCTTGGCGACGAGGTCGGCGAAGAGGGACTGCTCGCGGGCGAGGGCGTTCTCCTCGGCGTGGAAGATCTCCTTCTCCTTCTGGCGGAGCGCCTCGGTGACGAACCGCTCGCCGTTCACGGTGGTCTGGCGGCGGATGTAGTCGGCGGGGACGAGGGCGAGGTTGGATTTGGTGACCTCGATGTAGTAGCCGAAGGCGTTGTTGAACTTCACCTTCAGGCTCTTGATGCCGGTGCGCTCCTGCTCGGTGCGCTCGAGGTCGGCGAGCCAGGTCTTGTTGCCGGAGGTGAGGGACTGGAGGCGGTCGAGCTCGGCGTCGAAGCCCGGGCGGATGTAGCCGCCTTCGGCGAGGTCGTTGGGCAGCTCGTCGCGCAGGGCGGCGGCGAGGAGGTCGCGGAGTGCGGGAAGATCGGTGACGCGCTGGCGCAGGGCGAGTAGGCCGGGGGCCTCGCTCTGGTCGAGGCCGGCGATGATGGCGGGCAACTGGCCGAGCGTCTCGCGCACGGCGGCGAGCTCGCGCGGGTTGCGCAGGCGGTTCTGGAGGCGGCCGAGGATGCGCGGGATGTCGCGCACGTGCTTGAGCGCGTCGCGCAGTTCGGCGAGCAGGGCGGGGCGGTCGAGCAGCTCGCCCACGCTGGACTGGCGGCGGGCGATCTCGGCAAGGTCGAGCGAGGGCGCGGCGAGGAGCCGCTCGAGCAGGCGCGCGCCGGCGGGCGTGTGGGTGCGGTCGAGCGCGGCGAGCAGGCTGCCGGCGCGGCCGTTGGAGACGGAGGCGAAGATCTCGAGGTTGCGCAGCGTGGCCGGATCGAGGAGCAGCGCGCGGCGGCTGGAATACTCGCGGAGGGAACGGAGGTTCTCGGGCTTGGCGCGGAGGTTCTCGGTGGCGTAATGGACGAGCGCGCCGGCGGGGCCGAGGCCGGGATGGTCGTCGGCGAGGCCGAAGCCCTGGAGGTTGAGCACACCCAGCGCGCTCTTCACCGCGGCGGCGCCGGCGACGGTCTCGAAATGGTAGCCGGGAAGCTCGGATACGACGCGCTCGGAGGCGAACTGGGCGAGGGCGTGGAGGGCGGTCTCCTCGTGCGGGGCGGACTTCCAGACCTGGAGCGCGCCCTCGGCCAGCACGATCTCGCTCGGGGCGAGGGCGTGGAGGACGGGCAGGAGGTTTTCCGGCTTCGGGTCGGTCGCGAGGCGGAACTCGCCGGTGGAGAGGTCCATCCAGGCGGCGTGGAAGCCGCGGCTGTCGCGGGAGAGGGCGGCGAGGTAGCGGTTGCGGGCGGAGTCGAGCTGATTGGCGTCGAGCGTCGTACCCGGGCTGAGGATGCGGGTGAGGGAGCGCTTGACGAGCTTGCCCGGCTGCGGGGCCTCGAGCTGGTCGCAGATGGCGACCTTGAGGCCGGCGGCGAGGAGCTTGGCGACGTAGTTGTCGATCGCGTGGAAGGGGATGCCGGCCATCGGGTGGCCGTTGCGCCCGGTGAGCGTGATGCCGAGGAGCTTGGCGCCGCGCTCGGCATCCTCGAAGAACATCTCGAAGAAGTCGCCGAGGCGGAAGAGCAGCAGGGTGTTGGGCGCGAGGGAGCGTTTTACCTCGAAATACTGCTGCAGCATCGGCGTGAGCTTCTCGTCGGCCATGGGTAGGCGGAGCGTGAGGGCGGAAATGGGCCGGCGGAAGTCGGAAATGGGCCAGGGTGCAAGGTGGAGCTTCAGCCGGACGGGTCGGCCTGAAGGCACGACCTACGAAAGACCGCTGTGGCGAGGGATACCTCGGCCGCGTCTGTTCGGGGCTTGGCGGCGGCGATGAGGAGAACCACTGTTGGGCTTCCGCCTATGGGCGGAATCTTGGAAGTGTCCAGCGGCTGATCGCCGCTGGATAGGTCGGCGCAGGCGCCCGCTGATCGCGGGCAGGGGCGGAGTTGGGCGTGGCTATTGGGAAGAGCCGTTCTCGCGAACGACTCCACGGATGGGATCATGTTCGGGGCTTGGCGGCTGGCGGGCGGGCGGTGTTTTCTGGCGGGGTGCTGAAACTCCATCATCGCGACTTTGGCGGCGCCGGGAAACCGCCGCTGGTGGTCATCCACGGGCTGCTCGGTTCGTCGCGCAACTGGCAGACGGTCGGCGCGGAGCTGAGCACGCAGCGCCATGTGCTCGCGGTCGACTTGCGCAACCACGGGTTGTCGCCGCACGCGGCCAACCACGACTTCGCCACGATGGAGGCCGACGTGCTGCGCTGGATGGACGCGGAGAAGATCGAACGCGCGGCGGTGATGGGGCACAGCATGGGCGGCAAGGTCGCGATGGCGCTGGCCTGCCACTACCCCGAGCGGGTCGAGCGGCTGGTGTCGGTCGACATCGCCCCGCGCGACTACGACGCCACGAAGTTCCGCGAGATCCTGGAGGCGATGCTGGCGATCCGGCCGGAGGCGCTCAGCTCGCGCGCCGAGGCCGAGGCGCAGCTGGCGTCGACGATCAAGGACGCGGGAATGATCAAATTTCTGACGACGAACCTGGAGCGCGGCGACGATGGCGGGTTCCGATGGCGCGTGAACGTGCAGGCGGCACACGCCGAACTCGACGAGATCGCGGCCAACTCGTTGCTGCCCGGCGACCGGTACGAGGGCCCGACGCTGTTCGTGCTCGGCGGCTTCTCCAAGCATGTGCGCGAGGAGGACCGGCCGGAGATCGCGGTGCGTTTTCCGCAGGCGAAGATCGTGACGGTGCAGAAGAGCGGGCACAACCCGCACATCGAGCAACGCGAGGCGTTCGTGGCGGCGGTGCGGGAGTTTCTGTGATTCTCGATTTCGTTCTACCTGCGGAAGAATCTTCGAGATCGCCGAGTCCCGATTGGGCGAGGTGCGCTCGCACAGGCGACGCTGTCGTGGCCGTCGGGGCTGCGCGACGGCACTTGGCCGCAGCGTAAGAACTACTTCCCCGTCTGCGTGGCGGGACGCCGCACTCGGGCTAGGATGACGACTGCGATGCCGGCCAGGAGCACGAACAGCGAATAGAAGGTCCCGCGGCTCAGGCCGGTGACGATCGGATCGATGCCGCGGTCGGGCTCGCGGAACTGTTCGCAGACGATGCGGCCGACGGCATAGAGGATGAGAAACTCGCCGGCGAGCTGACCGGGTTTCTCCTGCGCGGTGCGGCTGCGCCAGAAGCGCAGCTGGAGGTAGATCAAGGGTAGCAGCCCTTCGAGGCCGGCCTCGTAGAGTTGGGACGGGTGGCGCGGCGGGATCTGCGCAACGGGGGTGCCGGGTTCGGCGCTGAGGGGAAAGATGATGGCCCACGGGGCATTGCTCACGTTGCCCCAGAGCTCGCCGTTGATGAAGTTGGCGATGCGGCCGAGGAGCAATCCCGGCGGGGTGATCGTCGCGATGAGATCGGCCAAGGACCAAGCGCTGGTCTTGGTGCGCCGTGCGAACCAGAGCATGGCGAGCAACACGCCGACGAAGCCGCCGTGGCTGGCCATGCCGCCGTCCCAGATCTTGAAGAAGGCGAGGGGCTCGGTGAAGAGCCTGCCGGGCTCGTAGAGGATGAAGTAGCCGAGGCGTCCGCCGAGGAGCACGCCGAGGACGAGACCGTAGAGCAGATCGCCGTTTTGCTCGCCGGCGAGGGGCGACCGGCCGGTGCGCGAGTAGCGGGCGAGAAGCCAGTACCCGATGAGAAACCCGAGGACGTAGGCCAGCCCGTAGTAGCGGATCCCGACGCCCGGGGAGAATTCCCAGAGAAACGGGCTCAAGCTGTGGACCCAGTGGCTTGTGGCGGCTGCGGCGACGGTCTGCATCGAGATGACGAGAAGCGGATGGTTTGGCCGGTGGAGTGGGCTGGCAAGCGTCCGCTGGCGCACGCCGGCAGCGGGAAAGAAAAAAGCCGGCCCTTTCATGGGGCCGGCCGGGAGGAAAACGGTTGGCGTGTCGCTCAGAGCTTCACGGCGATCTTGGCGCGGAGAGTGGCCTTGTCCTGGAGGCCGGTGAACTGCTCCACGACATTGCCGCCCTTGAAGAGGATCATCGTCGGGATGGCGCGGACGCCGAACTGCGCGGCGACTTCGCCGGCTTCGTCGACATTGACCTTCGCGATGGTGAGCTTGCCGGCGAGGTCCTTGGCGAGCTCGTCGAGGATGGGGGCGATGGCCTTGCAGGGCCCGCACCACGGGGCCCAGAAGTCGACGAGGATGGGGAGCGTCGACTTGGCGACGGTGTCCTGGAAAGTGGCGGCGGTGAGTTGGGCGATGTTCTCGGACATGGCAGTGTTGGGTTGGAAAGGATGCGAGCTAAGCGGGACGGCCGGCAGGCTGTTTGGTGGGGGGATTGGAGTCAAGGGACAGGCGCGCGTGGCGGCGCGGTGAAGCGACTGCGCGAGACGAACTGGGCGCCGACTTCGCGGGATCGAGTCTGGCGTCGGTGTGGTGCGCGGAAAACGGGAACGCCCTCCAGGATGGCTACGGGGCGTCGATAACGAGCACGCCCTGATCAGACGCTCGCAGGGAGCCTCCAGCATCGGCATGCAGGCGGAGCGTGCTGCCTATCCTGCTCAGGGATACGGCGGTGCCGCCGGGGAGCCCGACGGCAATGAGGCGGGCGATGGCTGGCGTACTCGACAGATTCAGGGTGATATCGAGGGGGGCGCCGCTGTGGTGGAAGAGCAGGCAGGTGCCCGAACCTTGAGCTCCGGGGGATCGCACGATCACACCATCGTCGTCGGGCGTTGAGGGCAGGCGGGTTGTTGCGGCGCGGCCGGCGGAGATCGACTCGGCGATGGTGAGAACATGGAGGAACGAGTCCGCTGTGCGTGGCGCTCCGGGCTTCACCTCGACGCGCCAATTGCCTGCTTCGAGGCGGGCCATGTCGTACTCTTTGTCGGTTCTCAATCCCTCGACGTAGTTGTGGCCGACGTGGTTGCCGTTGTCGGCCACCCAGAAGGGCCCGTTGTCGGGGCCCCCGATGACAGTGATCGCGGCGTCGGCGGGGAGGACTGTCTCCTGGAAAAGAAACGCGGTGCGTGCCTCGGCGGTGCCATCATCGATGGAGAGGGTCGCGACCTTTTGGTTGATGCTGGGCTGGTTGATGGAGTGGAGCAGGTAGGTTTTCGCGAAGTCCGGTCTGGCGCTCACGACGCGATCGTGGACCACCACCACGGGGTGGGTGCCGGCCATGTTGCGCAGGTAGACGATCGAGCGGCGGAACGCGGAGAGTTTGGTCGGCGAGTAGGCCTTGGTCGCATCGCCGAGGGCGTAGGCGAAGTCGTCGCGGTTCTCGAAGGCGCGGATCCCGTCGAAGGCGTTGGTGCCGCCGGGCTGCATCTGCGCGAGCGTCGGGTACGAGGATTGCGGCCAGATGGCGAACTGCTGGCCGCCGTCGTTCGAGCAGGTTGTTTGTCCGTAGGTGAACTTCTCGTTCGGGTTATAGACTAGGATGGTGTTATGGGCGATGCTCCGGTAGTAGTAGTTTATTGCGTGGTACGAATCGTAGCCGCCCTTCTCGCCGCCGAAGACATGGTAGCCGCCCGAATCGATCGCCAGGGGGCCGCGGAAGAAGATCGTGAAGGCGTTCTGGTCGAGGTGGTGGTGGTTCCCGTGGAGGTAGGACGTGCTCTTGAACTCGAGGAGCGTGTTCTGGTCGAGGTCCCAGCTGTCGCGCATGAGCACAAAGCCGGACGGGCCGAACTGGCGGGCCAGCGGGAGGTCGGTGGGCGCAACTGCGACGGCGTCGGGCCGGCGGTAGAGGATGTCGGGCCAATAGTTGTAGCGGTACTTCGAGGCCAGTTGGTTGTAGAGCCAGGCCGAGTGTCCGCCATCGTCGGCGAGAAGGAGATGGAAGCCGTGGTCGGCGATGTCGAAGCCGGTGCTCCAGACGTTGCCGGAGTAGGGGAACGGGTCGTAGGCGCCGGCGGCGCCTTCCTCGATGGTGGCGGAGTTGCGCGCGCCGTAGAGGAGGAAGGCCGCGCGCTCGCCCAGCCAGTCGCCGGTCCAGCGTTCCTCCGTGGTGGCGTTGTCCCACATCACATAGGGCTCGCGGCTGGTGTAGGCGAAACCGTAGGCCCAGCCCATGCCGTAGCCGCCGTCGCGCCCCATCCAGGCCTGGGTCGGGTTGTAGCCGGCGCGCCAGTGGCCCACGATGAGGTCGAGCCACGCGAAGTAGCGCTGGCGGAGGGCTGCGTCTTCGGACTCGACCCCGTGTCGGATGGCGAGCAGCGCTGCGAGGGCGACGACATCGGCGTAGCGCGAGTGCCCGCCGGAGTAATACGGCCGTGTGAAGAAGTGGTACTCCTCTTCGAGATCATCGAGCAGTTGGACTGTCTGGACGTGGACGCGATGCTGGAGATCGGCCGGTATGTCCGTGCCGAGCCAGTCGTAGAGCACGCCGATGGCGTAGAGTTTGTCTCGTGAGCCGAGGTCGCCGGTGAAGAAGGTGAACGGCTTGTCCAGGAGCGCCTCCAGAAAGGCCACGGTGTAGGCCTTGTGGAGTGGGGCGTACGGACTGCCGGTTATCCGAGACAGATAGGCTGAGAGACCGTAGCTCATCGCATCGAAGGCGAACTCCCCATTGGGTCTGCTTTCGATGCGGCTCTGCATGGCGAGCCGGATGGCGGTGAGGTCGAGCGGAGACGCTGGATCGGTGCTGTCGGGAATCCCCATGCGCTGACGTCTGACGAAGGCGAGAAAGTGCTCGCGGTCGGCGGCCTTGTCGCTGCGGGGCACGTTCGCGGCTATCTGCGGGTTCCAGAACAACCGCGGCTGCTCGGGGCGGATTTGCAGCGTCTCGGGACTCTGCTTCGAGACATTAACCCGGTAGAATTTCCTCGAGACGTCGGCGGCGGAGGCGACGCAGGTCCAGGTGTCGCCGTTGGCCGTGAGCGCGGTGGAGGGCAGCGCGGTCCATGTCCCGGCGGCCAGGTCCGTGGAGGTTTCCACGGTGTACCTGTAGGCGGAAAGGGCCGGGCCGAACTCCACTCTTGTGCCGCCGTCGACGCGCGGCGGGGGGACGAGTTTCAGGGATGTGCCGGCCGCCACCGTCGCGACGTCGGCTTCTCCGGCGAGACAGACGGTACCGATGCCAGAGATGAGGAGCGCGAGACGGAGACTTGTCGCCGCAGAACGGATCGGATGATTGGCGTACGCGAAGCGGAGCCGCGCAATGATGGTCATGAGCATCGTGCCTTGATGCTCCGACTCCGGATTTCAGAGTCAGGGACAAAGAATCGTGAGAATCGGCGCGAGCGTCCCCTCGCGCCGGAATGTAACTCGGATCGAGAGCGGTCCTATTCGCTGCGCAGGGCCACGCAGGGATCGACCCGGGTCGCGCGGCGGGCGGGGATGCAGGTGGCGGCGAGGACGATCAGCAGGAGCGTGGCGGACATGAGCAGGAAGACCCAGGGGTCGAAGGCGCTCACGCCGTGGATGAAGCCGGTGAGGAGCCGGGTGGCCGCGGCGGTGAGGCCGAGGCCGGCGATAATGCCGAGCGCGGCGAGCACGAAGCCCTCGCGGCCGACGAGGCGGAGCACATCGGCGGGGCTGGCGCCGAGCGCCATGCGAATGCCGAATTCCTGTGTGCGCTGGCCGATGGCGTGGGCCATGACCGCGTACACGCCCATCGCGGCGAGGAGCAACGCGATGGTGCCGAGGGCGGAGAGCATGTTGGTGGCGATGCGCTGGCCCATGAGCGATTGTTGGGCGGCCTCCGCCATGGGGATCGTGCCGTAGAGTTCGACACGGGGATCGACCGAGGAGACTGCCTGCCGGAGGGCGTTGGCGAAGGCGGCTGGGTCGCCGGAGGTGCGTACGCAGATGTTGAGGTCGAGGTCGGGCAGCCGCTGGCGGTAGGGCAGGTAGAAGAAGCAGCGCGGCTCCTCGTGGAGGTTTTCGTACAGGCCGGTCTTCACGACGCCCACGACCGTGCGCCACCTGCCGGCGGAGCCGAAACGCTGGCCCACGGCTTCGCGGCCGGGCCAGAATCGGTTGGCGAAGGCCTCGTTGACGATGGCGACGAGCGGCGCGCTGGAGTCGTCGGTCTCGGTGAAATCGCGGCCGGCGAGCAGCGGGATGCGCATGGTCGCGAAGTAGCGGGGCGAGAGGGCGGCGTATTCGTAGGTCGGGTCCTGGCCGGCGGGCGGGACGTAGCCCTCGACCTCGGCGCCGAGGCCCTTGCAGCCGCCGAAGCCGAGCGGGAACCAGGTGGCGAGCGCGGCCTGCTCCACGCCAGGCAGAGTGGCGAGGCGCTGTTCGAGCTGGCGGTAGAAGACCATGGCGGTCTCGTGGTTGTGGCCGTTCAT
>Ga0209098_1000181_pt1 | contig 71090 bp, 66 predicted proteins | sample AD_JPNHW1_MetaG_FD_184429 | JGI IMG/M metagenome (GOLD analysis project Ga0209098, IMG submission 184429) | Active sludge microbial communities of municipal wastewater-treating anaerobic digesters from Japan - AD_JPNHW1_MetaG (SPAdes) (version 2) | ecosystem: Engineered > Bioreactor > Anaerobic...
ATTGATATTTAGATATATATAAAATTATGACGAGATAAAATTTAGTTTTTATAAAACTACACTATGTATTTGCAACAAACTTTAGTATCAAAAAATATGTTTTTAGAGGTGCCCATTAACAAAAGCAAGCATTTTCTATGGTTAGAATGTTAAAAATGAAGATTATTAAATATTTGTCGACAAAAGAATAGAATTAACATATGAAAACTGGTTTCATGCCTATGTAAATTAATTTTTTTTTTTAAAAAATAGACAATTAAGAGTTTTTTCTTGAATAAAGTTAATAAATTCCGGTGAGTTATGTTGTTTTTTTGAAGATATCAACAAAAAATTTACTGTTTTATGTGTTGGTTATAATGATAAAAAATAAATCCTTGGAATTTTATTTTTGAAAAAAAAAGTGACCGTTACTAATGGGATTTTTTTTTGAATTATTTTCAATTAATCTATCAAAAATGTCATGATAGATAACTAAAATTAAGTTTCTTTTTTTGACTATAAATAATATGATCTGGACATTAAATATTAAAATGTGTTTTACTTTTGATTACATAATTGTCTGCAACAGCGCATAAATTAATCTCAACTAAGCCGGAAGGATTGCCTCACCATTGTTCCTGAGCGTCCCAGGCGTTACAAGGCTATTACGTTTTTGAAAAACAATTGACCCCGGACTTTAGTGGCTGTGTTATTTTCTGAAATACTGTGTCCTTCACCAGAAAATAAATTTTTTGAAAGTATCTTATGTTCTTTGGTGTCCTGTACAGGATGTTTATGGCTATTACCAGGAGAGACTCTTACAAATACCCGTCATAACAACAGGGTGTAGCCCGGATAAATCAGAAAGATAACTTACTATTGATAGTTTCTACGCGGCGTTTGGAAATATTACCGCCTCTTTGTTTTTTTTCCGGAGTTTGTGCTTTTTGAGGAACGTCTCCCGCTAGTATTGGATCTGCGCTTTTTGAAAAAACTCTTACCGTTACCGTTTTTTTGTTTATCCGACGCTGATTTTTCACGGAATAATCTCTTGTTTCTCTTGAAAATGCTTTCGTGCTCAGGTTTTTCGTCTTCTTTTAATCCGTTGGCGTATGAATGTTCCTGTTTTTTTGGAAAATTGTCTTTATAAGCAGTAAACCTGTCTTTTCTGCCTTTTCTTTTCTCATCTCTGCGCCCGGTTCTGAAAATCCCTTTTTCGCTATTACCCCTTTTTTCTCCCCTGACGTCTTGTGAACCACCGGAGTTTTTGTCCGAAGCCCTTTCAACGATGACATCCCTGTCATCTACAACAATCCCGTTTATAGCATTGATCACTTCTTCCGCGTAACTTTCTTCGACTTCAAAGAATGAAAAATTTTTCATCAGGTCAATCCTGCCAATGGGGATTTTTAAGCCCCTGGTATTGTTATTTATCAGTTGTATCATTTCGGCCGGATAAAAGCTGTCTGCCTTACCCAGATTAATGAATAAGCGTGCATAGCCCTCTCCGGTGGAATTTTCAAACTTATCGCGCTTGCGGCCTTCTTTTCCGTCAGCCTTGCTGTCATCCGTAACATTGATGTTAACGGAATTTTTCTTATAATATTCCAGCAAACGGTTAAATTCAAGGGATACGAACCTTGTGATGATCTCTTCTTTGTCGAGCCATTCAAGTTTTTTAAATACAGAAGGGAGGTAGGTATTTATCTGTGCATGGTCGATTTCAACTTTTTCCATCCTGTTAATAAAATGGAATAGCTGTTTTTCGCAAATTTCACGTCCCGAAGGAATTTCAGCATGAGAAAATGTTTTACCGATCTTTTTCTCGATGATTTTGATCTGATATTTTTCTTTAAGATTTACAATGGCTACTGAAATACCAGCTTTTCCTGTTCGTCCTGTTCGTCCGCTCCGGTGTAAATAGATGTTGTGGTCTTCCGGTAAAGAATAGTTAATAACATGAGTAAGGTCATCGACATCAAGGCCTCGGGCGGCCACATCTGTAGCAACAAGCAACTGTATATTGCGGATGCGGAATTTCTGCATCACCGAGTCGCGCTGGGCCTGTGAAAGATCACCGTGCAGGGCATCGGCATTATAACCATCGGCAATCAGTTTGTCGGCAATTTCCTGTGTTTCTCTTCGTGTTCTGCAAAAAACGATACTGTAAATATCCGGATTAAAATCGGCAATACGTTTCAATGCGAAGTATTTATGTTTTGCCTGAACGGTATAACATACATGTTTGATATTTTCTGCCCCTGAATTCCTTATCCCTATTGTTATTTCGACCGGTTTTTTCATGTATTTTTTTGAAATCCCGATGATCTCGTTCGGCATGGTTGCTGAAAAAAGCAGTATGTTCCTGGTTTCGGGAACTTCTGAAAGTATCGCATTGATATCTTCCAGAAACCCCATGTTCAGCATTTCGTCGGCCTCATCAAGTATTACACGGTTTACATTTTTTAATTTTATTGCTTTGCGTTCCATAAGGTCGAGCAGGCGCCCGGGTGTAGCCACAACGATCTGCACCCCGTTATTTAATGCTTTTATCTGTGTGTCGATGCTGGTGCCGCCATATACCGGAAGCACTTTCACTTTGTCGCAATATTTTGCAAAGCCGGTAAGATCGCCGGTGATCTGTATGCAAAGCTCACGTGTCGGAGAAAGAACCAGCGCCCCGGGAAAAGGAATGTTTGTGTCAGCCTCCTGTATCAGGGGAAGCCCGTAAGCAGCCGTTTTTCCGGTGCCAGTCTGGGCCAGCGCTATCACATCATTTTTTTCGCCAAGCATAAAGGGTATTACTTCTTCCTGCACGGGCATCGGGTTTTCAAAGCCCATTTCCATAATGGCTTTTCTTATCTCCGCAGAGATATTCAATTCTTCGAAGGTTTTCATTTGATTTTTTTGATTTTGTGCGTCTGTGGGCTATTGCTTATATACCTCTGCTGTGGCATACGCACAAAGAAAAGGATGAAATGCAAAAATGTTTAGCTTTGAACACTGTTATTTTTAGGGTGCAAAGATAGCGATTTTTTGTCAAAATATAGTCTTCGTTGTTATTTTTATAAGCATTTGAAATTTTACAGCAGTTGCATTATCTTTGCATAAACAAATATCTTTCTGAATTGAAGAATACAGTGGACAATACTGTTCAGACACTGAATCAAGATATTTTTGAAAAGCTGTTCAGGGAGCATTTCAAAGGTTTGTGCTTTTTTGCGCAGCGTTATGTCAAAGATATAGAAACAGCCAGAGAGATTGTTCAGGATGTTTTTGTCGCTTTTTGGGAAAAGCGAAGTATTATCGATCTGTCACAATCACCAAAATCATACCTTACCACATCGGTATCCAACAAATGCCTGAATTATCTGCGCGATAACCGAAAATTCAATAAAGACCTGCTTATAACCGAAAATTTGTTCAGTGAGGTACCTGCTGAATCAACAGATTTTATTGTTGTGGAGGAAATAACAAAAAAAATTGAATCCGCTATTGCTGAACTCCCTGAAAAATGCCGGGAAATATTTGTGATGAACCGTTTCGAACAGCTTAAATACCATGAAATTGCTGAAAAACTTCAACTATCTGTAAAAACTGTAGAATCGCAAATGTCGAAAGCATTACAGCATATGAGACTGAAGCTGGCTGATTATATAACATTGGTTCTGTTGATTTTATATTTTATGAAAAAATAATTAATACGATAGGGGTAAAATAAGAATGATGTGTAAACAAGGTGTGAATAAATAATGGAAACCAATCCGACATATTATAACGACCTGATTAACAAATATTTCTCCGGAAATGCAACAGAGAAAGAGGCTGAAGAACTTGCCGAATGGATCAATGCGGAGGAAAACAACCGGAAAATTTTTGACCTGGAAAATAAGCTGTTTCAATTATTAAATAAATCCGCTATCGAAAAGTCCGTCAACCTTGATGAAGAATGGATGAAGTTGAAAACAGCGATTTCCGGTTCAGGTAATGAGGTTCAGGAAACATTTATGTTGAAACCTGAAAAAACCAGCCCGAAAATTTGGGTAATTCGCGTATTGCAGGTTGCTGCTGTCTTTGTTATTCTTTTAATTGCAGGTTACTTCCTGTACCCGTATCTTGCCAAAGTTGAAAACAAAGTACTGATAGCCTCCAGCGAGGTTACCAAAGCATCATTGCCCGATGGGACATATGTTACCTTACGTCCTGGCTCAACTATAGAGTACCCTTCAAAATTCAAAGAAGATAAAAGAAAAATCAAGCTGGATGGGGAGGCTTATTTTGAGGTCAGGCACAACGAGTCACAGCCCTTTCTTATAGCTGCAGGTACTATTTCCGTTGAAGTTCTCGGCACTTCTTTTTTTGTTAACACGAATGCTCCCGGCAACACCGTGGAGGTGAAAGTTACAACAGGCACGGTTGCGGTTTATTATACTGACAAAGCGGAAAACAAAATTATCCTGAAAGCAGGGGAAAATGCATCGTTGAGTAAAAATGAAAATGAGTTACCAACGACAGAAATTTTAATGCCATCAGTTTCTGAGAAAATTGAATTTATGGATCAGCCGCTCAGCAAAATTGTTTTCAGGTTAAACATGATTTATAATGCTGATATCAGGCTTGCGTCAGAAAATATTGGTAAATGCAGGATGACCGCTGCCTTTGAAAACCAGTCGTTGGATGCGGTATTGAATGTGATAAGCTCTACTCTTGATTTGCAAATAAGCAGAAAAGGCAACACTTTTATACTTTCGGGCGAATGTAGCCATTAATATTCTCAAGAACCTGAATATGCAAACGCTAAAAAAAACATGTGTAATTTTCTTGTTATTCTTTGCCGCGTTTGTTGTACCTGCTCAAAACCTCGACCGGAAAATCACACTCAGAATAAAAAGCAAACCGCTTGGCGAAGTCATCAATGAGATAGGTCAAAAAGCAAATATCAATTTTTCCTACAGTACACAGAATATCCCTGTCGAAAAACCGGTAAGCATAAAAGCCCGCAATGCCAGCGTGCGCAGCATCCTCGACGAATTACTTAAAAAATATAGCATTGAATTTACGGTGGTTGAAAGTCAGGTGATACTTAAAGCAATTAAAAATACTATAGAGCCATGGGCCGAAAAGCAAATCAACGAAAAACAGAAATTCACCATCAGCGGTTATTTGAAGGATGCTGCCACCGGTGAAGTCCTGATCGGCGCTTATGTTTATGCCAAAGGAACAACTTTGGGCACTGCTACCAACGCCTATGGCTTTTATTCGCTTACTATACCCCAAGGCAGTTATGTTATGGTGTTTTCGTTCGTTGGCTATAAAAGTTTTGAAGAATCATTGGATCTGAAGGAGAACCTGCAAGTGTCAAAGGAACTAGAGTTTGACAAAACAGAGATCAAGGCGGTGGAAATAAAATCGGGTTCTGCGGAAGAAGCCATACTAACCAAAAAATTGAATGCCATAAAATTATCCCCCAAAGAAATTTCTCACCTTCCATCATTTGCCGGGGATTTCGACCTGATAAAAACCTTGCAGGCAATACCGGGAATAAAAACATACGGCGACGGCTCTGCGTTATTCTATGCAAGAGGTGGCAACAGCGATCAGAATCTTATTATGGTGGATGAAGCTCCCATTTACAATCCGTCGCATTTATTCGGTTTCTTTTCTGCGTTAGCGCCAGAAGCCATCAATGATGCAGAAATTTATAAGGGAGATTTTCCTGCAAAATACGGCGGGCGTCTTTCTTCGGTTGTTGATATTAAAATCAGGGAAGGGAATATGAAGAAATTCGGATTTGCGGGAAGTATTGGCCCATATACTTCATATTTATCTTTAGAAGCTCCGATAAAAAAGGACAAATGCTCGTTTTATGTTTCCGCCCGAAAATCTACCCTTGGCTGGATTCCTTATGTGCTCAAATTGAACAAGAATTTAAAAATGAGTTTTTTTGATGTGAATGCCAAGATAAATTTCAAAGCAAACGAGAACAACCGTTTTTTTCTCTCTTTTTATGGCGGGCAGGATGTGTATAGCCGGATAAATCAGTCTTCGTTTAACACCTTTGGAATAACCTGGAACAATTTGCTTGGGACCTTCCGCTGGAATCATATTTTTAACAACCGGATTTTTTCTAATACCACCGCGTATTACAGCCGCTATAATTATTTTTTGTACCTATCGCGTGAAGAAAAAAATTACTGGAAATCGGCCATCATGGATCTGACATTTAAAACGGATTTTTCATATTTTCTGAATCCTGAAAATACCTTGCGAGCCGGTATTTCAATAAGTTATCGTACATTCAATCCGGGTAATGTAAGTTTTACCAATCCTGATATGCAGGAACATGCTCCGGTGATTTCACGGTATTCATCGCTGGAATATGATATATACCTGAGCAATGAACAGCAAATAGGAGAGAAGTTCACACTGAACTATGGCGTGCGTTTACCTGTATGGCAAGACATTGGCCCGACAACATTCTATTCATTTAATACATTAAACGAGGTGTACGATACAACTTTTGTTGCCAAAAGCAAGACTTACAGCACTTACCTGAGTCCTGAACCCCGATTCAGCCTGCAATACACCATCACGAAAAAAAATGCGCTGAAATTGTACTATTCGAGGACAAGCCAGTTTATGCAAGTGCTGACTAATTCGGTTGGACCTTTCACATCTCTTGAAGTCTGGGTTCCCAGTGGGCCGAGTATAAAGCCGCAGAAAACTGATCATATCGGGTTAAGCTTCTTCAGGAACCTGTTTGGATCAAAGGTCATATTGTCGGTTGATGGATATTATAAGTGGTTTCATAATACAATCGATTATAAAGACCATGCAAATATGCTTTTTAATCCGCTTATTGAAGGTGAACTGCGTTTTGGCAAAGGCAGGGCATACGGGGTAGAGCTGATGATAAGAAAATCTGAGGGAAAACTTACGGGCTGGATAGGATATACGTATTCGCGTTCGTTCAAGGTGATCCCGGGAATAAATAATGATGAGGAATTTCCGGCCAATTACGACAGTCCGCATAATATTTACGTCAATATTTCTTTTGATACAGAAAACCGTTTCTTCTTCTCAGCAAACTGGATGTTTCTTAAGGGCAACCCGGTCACTACCCCGGTGGCATTTTATTATTACAATGGTTACTCGGTACCGTTATATGGTTCAAAGAACAACAGCAGGCTGCCCGATTACCACCGGCTCGATGTATCTGTGGGCTTCAGGCTGAATAAGCCTTTCAGAAAATACCAGCATAGCCTGAGTATAACTCTTTACAATGCGTATGCAAGGAAAAATCCTTTTTGTGTCAATTTTAACAAGATCGATGATAATGGCAATTTTATTGTTCCCGCTGATAACAGCAAAGGATACGAGCTTGTTCCCACTACAATTTCTGTATCAGGGATAATACCTTCTATAAGTTATAAATTCAGGTTCTGATGAAAAAAGTTTTTTTATATACCGTACTTCTGATATGTGCTGCCTGCGAGAAACAAACTGACTGGCCGGCCCAGGGTTTGGAAACTTCGTATCTTGTTGTTGATGGAATGATCACCAATGAAGTCAAAAGCCATGCCGTTACCCTGACACGAACAGTAAATGAATTAAACGCAATGCCACAGGCAGTATCCGGTGCCAGCGTCATTATCAGCGATGCTGATTCCATTTGGTTTCTTATTGAGGATTTCGTAAGACCGGGAGTGTATCTTACCAAAAATAATTTTCGTGCACGACCGGGCGTAGACTATACCTTGCTTATCTCAGCAGATGGGGTCACATACTCTGCCAAAACACGGATGGTGCCTGTCAACACTTTGGTAAGGCTGCACTACTCGAAAATCGCTGGCAGTGGATTATTTCATATTACATGGGTGGCTAATGCATACAATGCGGCACACCCCGCCATGTATGAGGTTCTTCTTGACTGGTCGCAGGTGCCGGGTTTTTTAAGTGAAGATTCGGCTTCATGCACAGCACGGCTTTTTTATTATAGCCTCCCGACACTGGATGTAAGCGAGGTGTTTGCTCCTGAGATAGAAAAAATTCAATTCCCGGCCGGTACAAAAATAGTTGAGCGCAAATACTCATTGACACCCGGGTATGTGGAGTTTATCCGGGCTATGATTTCCGAGACCAACTGGAAAGGCGGCCTTTTTGATTCCGCACCGGCAAACATCCCCACGAATATCAGCAATGGTGCCCTCGGCTTTTTTGCTGCCTGCGACGTGATCACCGATTCATTAGTGGTTCAATAATACAAGGCAATGCTTTCTATGAAATAGTGATTTTTAGCTTATTTTACGCAGCTTTCTTTTGTTCTTATTGACTCTGGATTTTTTAAAGCACCTGCTGTTGCTTTCTGAATTGCGTTTTTTTGCATTCACCTGTAACAGGGATGAAATCAGTTTCGGAAAATTTAAGCTTTTTGCTACAGAATCATCAATTTTCAGCCATCACGATAATGCGATCTCCATCAGCAAAAGTGATCATTTCTGATTTATCGGGGTTTATTTTCACTCCGTAAGTATTTGCCGGGTTAAATGCATCAGCCATAATGCGGTATCCGAAGGCTGATTCATTTTTAAGGGCAGCAGATTCAGCAACAGTATGATAATTAACTGCGACACCAACTTCAACATAATTGGAAGCTGGTTTAAGATAAATTTCCGAGCCTTCTTCCTGAAACAGATCGTTATAAACCCGCATCATCGATTTGTTTTCTGAGATCTGGGCCAACAACATGCTCGACAATTTGTCACTTACGATAAAGTCATCAGCTTTGGTTACTTCCGCTAATTCTCTGTTGCGTAAATCCATCATTTCGCTGACTATGCTAAGATCTGTGCATTTTTGTTCGGAATAATTACGTAATTGGAGCAGGGTCAGCAATGTTTTGGCATCTGCACGTTGTGTATCCATTTCATCAATGTAGGACAATACAATAATGTGATCGAAACTTTCAGGATGAAGTGATTCCAACACCAACCTATCTGTAGTATCAGCTGTTACATGTTTTGCATCGATATTTTGATATGCAGTTTTTATTTCATTTATAAATGGTTCTACTTCGTTACTGCTGGTCACAACTGTAATTTCCGAACCTTTCAGTACATAATTATTCATTTCCCTTATGATCGACTTGCCTCGGTGGTTCCATCCAAGAATCAGCGTCTTTTCTGCATTTGTATTTTCAATTTTTGTTTCCCGGATTTTGGAAGCATCCACAGTTCCTTTTTGTTTTGCAATTATCAGGGTGTCGTCATCTTCCGTGATAGCCATTACCAGGTCGCCTTCTTTGAACACCTTGTCCATAGGCGGATTCACCATTACATCACCTCCAGCAGTCTTCATTCCAACTACAGCGCTGTGTTCGTACCATAGCAACGATTCACCATAAGTTTTTCCAATAAGTCCGGGTTCATTACAAAAATACATTTCAGAGCCTTGAAAGCCCATGATTTCACCATAAACAACGCTGAGGCCTGATTGCCGGCAAGTTTGAACCATGATACGGGAAATCAAATCATCGATCAGTAATAATTCCACTTCATCTTTTCCTATGATTTTTGCCGGATCGAGGAAACGTTCTTCCTTAATTTCGGCAACGATATGGTAGGGTTCTTTTCTTCGGTTCGGATTATTGGTGATAGCCAGTATCGTTTTGATGGTCTGTGAGTCAGCATCTTCACTTTCAGGTGCAAGAATGATAATACTTCTGGATTCATGAGGGTTCACAATTTCCAGATCACCGATATCGTTTGGCATCCCCCTGCGACAAATAACCTTGGTGTTTTTGAGGTTCCCCGCCTTATCATTGATTTCATCTTCCATCTCCACTTTGTCTTTGTCGGCAAGGATCACTATACGTGGCTTCTTCTGATTTTCATTGGCAATAACCAATTCTGAAATGATGGTAAATATTTTCGGTGACCAGCCTATTATTAATGTATGATTTTTTTCAATTACAAAACTTCTGCCTTTCCGCAAATACTCAAGTTTTGCCTCAATTCCGCTGGATAAAACTCCGATCAAAGTCGAAACAATAAAAATACCGCCTATAGTAACGAACAGCATCAGGATTCTAAAACTCCACCCGGCATCACCTCCCATTGTTCCCGCGTCCAGGGTACGCATCAGGCTTCTCCAGGCACTTTCGATAAATCCCATTTTTTCTTCTCCTTCAGGGGCCACTCCAATAATTACCGAAATGGTGGCAATGACCAACACCAACAATACAGATAAAAGTGCCAGCCACATGATCAGCGCCGGTGTTCCTTTCGACATAGTTTTGTCAAATGCGTAACGAAAACGGTCCTTAAAAGTGATTTTTTTTTTCATGGATCATTTTATTTGAAGGTGGATAAATGTGATTTTTCTTGCCAAAAATAATAAATTAATTTTGTTGATAATTAGGTAGGGAAAATATTATGAATAAAGATAGCACAACTGATATCTTAAGTAGCCTGCTTACATTGACTATTAAATTATTTAAAAAAAATCAAATGGCCTCAGGGTAAAAATTAGTTGATGTGTAATAAGTGTAAAGCAACAAAAAAATCAACCTAAAATCTAAAGCTATGAAAACAAAAAAATTAATCAGTTTCTGCGCAATGCTGATAGCAGTTATTGCCATTGGATTCACTTCATGCAAAAAAGACGAGGATCCTGATACAAATTCGATGCAACAGCTTATTGCCGATGAAAACAAAGTCGCTGCTGCCGATGATGAGATCATGAAGGATATAAATAATGTACTTTCCGGCGGCGGCCAGAAGTCATTTAATATCTTTCCTTGTAATGTAACTGTTGATTCTTCATCCGTAGTGGGCGACACCATTATTTACAATATTACTTTTAACGGATTGAACTGTTCCGGAAGATGGAACAGGGTAGGGCAGGCCCAAGCCCGAAAACATATAAACTCACATTGGCATGATGCTGGTGCCACGGTATCTGTAACCTATCTGGGTGTTGTTTTTACCAGGGTATCTGACAACTTTTCACTGACACTCAACGGTAAAAGGATCTTTACAAATGTAAGCGGCGGCAGGCTTTCAGACCTTGGGACTACAGCAACGTCCATTGTTCACAGGGTGAATGGCTCGCTCATCGCCACTTTTGACGATAACTCAACAAGAACCTGGACCATTGCCCGTCAGAGAACCTATACAGGGGTGTTGGGCAACCTCTGGGTTAGCGTTGATGGCTTTGGCTCTGCTGATGGGTACAGCAGCCTTGTTGCCTGGGGAACAAACCGCCATGGGGAACAGTTCTATACCCAGATCACGCAAACTGTCATACATAAAGAATCATGCGGCTTTGATCCCTGTGCCGGCGTTAAAGTGCATCAGATACCTTCTGATAACAAACAAGCTACCTTTACTGCCGGTTTCGACAATAATGACCAGCCTGTTGATGTCAACGGAACTGTCTGCCCGACCAAATACCGTATTGATTGGGTAAAGAATGGCAACAGCGGCACTATCTACAAATTCTTATAATAGCAGCTTATTTATTCACCGGGGCCGGCTGAAAAGCCGGTTTCTTTTTTAACCTGGCTGCATGTCATTTTTTGCCGGTGCCACATTCATCCGCCAGGTGGAGCATAGTTTGATAGATGGTGCATTTTACTAAAGTTGTTTTGTCCGGACAATAATATTTAAAACAACAGTTAAAAATATTCCTGAGGGTTTTCAGAAATTTTCTTTCACCAGGTTTGCTACCAGCGGATAGGTATTAGCAAACACCTCGTCCAGCTTGTCTGGCTCGAACCAGCGGATATCCGTGATGTCTTCATCGGCCTGAGGGATCAATGGCTCTGAATTTATTGCAGCCATCTCGAACCAGTATGTTTTTTTCAGGATATGCTCGTTTTTTTCCGAATAAATATGATAGGTCTTGTCTATTTTTCTGATGACAAAAAGATTGTCTAGTCCTGTTTCTTCCCTTACTTCGCGCAAAGCAGCATGTTTCCTTCTTTCTTCATCATCAATCTTGCCTTTGGGCAGGTCCCATTTTCCTCTTCTGAAAATGAACAGTATGCGCATGTCTTTATCACGAACTACGCCACCGGCAGCTCTTACGACCTTATAATTTTTCCTGAATTCTTTGAAAAGGCTTTCGGGATTCTGAGTTATAAAAAATAGTTTTTGTAAATTGTCATTAAGTACAAAGTCCGACACGGCCTTAGCCATGCTATCAGGCTCCGGATCGGTAATAATTATTGTAGTATCATCCTTACTGACAGTTGTTTGGATGTTGATGAAAAATAATTCTTTGTTGTTTATATATACTTTGTAAATTTGTCTCATGAAAAAAAATAATGATACATCCTTAAAAACTGCTGAATATTTATTGCAAATTAAAGCAATAAAACTGAATCTGCAAAAACCTTTTACATGGGCTTCGGGGTGGAAGTCCCCAATCTATTGCGATAACCGCAAAACCCTTTCTTATCCTAAGATACGGACTTATATTCGCCAGCAGTTTGCTGCGCTCATCCAGGAAGAATTCGGCGTCCCCGATGTGATTGCCGGTGTTGCTACGGGAGCGATCGCCCAGGGGGTGCTCGTTGCACAGGAACTTGGGCTTCCTTTTGTATACGTACGTTCGGCGCCCAAAGACCACGGCCTGGCCAACCTTATCGAAGGTGTGGTGGAAAAAGGGCAGTCAGTCGTTGTTGTTGAAGACCTGATCTCTACAGGAACCAGCAGCCTGAAGGCGGTGGAGGCACTTCGCGATGCAGGATGCGACGTGAAAGGAATGGTAGCCATTTTTACCTATGGTTTCCCGGCGGCAAGTGAAAATTTTGCCAAAGCAAAATGCAAGCTGGTTACTTTATCAAACTATAATGCCCTGCTCGAACAGGCAGTGGAAAGTAATTTTATTAACGAACCGGATCTTCCGCATTTAGCCGAATGGCGCGAAGCTCCTGATAAATGGGGAAAGTGAGTAAATGATGGGACAAATAAAAAGTAGTAAGGTTTTTATTAAATCTTCAATAGAAAAAATCTATAATTTTCTGTCTGACTTTAACAATTTCAAAGACCTGATGCCCGAGCAGATTCAGAACTGGAAATCCACTGAAGACAGTTGCAGTTTCGAAGTAAGCGGCATGGGACAGATGGCTCTGAAAATAACAGAAAAAGTACCTTATACCAAAATACTGATCGTACCTGAAACCGGCACAAAGCTCCCTTTTACATTTGAGTTGATCTGCCTGCTTGAAAAGATGAATGACAATGAAGCTGCTGTTGATTTTGTGTTTGAGCATGAAATGCCGATGATGATCAGCATGATGGCATCGCGCCCACTGCAAAACCTTGTGGATATCTTAGGAAAAAAACTGAAGGAACATTGCGAAAATCCTGAGTTTTAAAAAATAAATCGGCAATTATGAAAACAAAAATTTGGATGTACTCCTTTGTTTTTGCCGGCGTATTTATGCTGATTTTTCAGTCCTGTAAAAAGGAGGATGATGATATCGATCCGCCTGTATCAACCACTGTTACGGATTATGATGGTAATGTATACAATACCGTTACTATCGGGACACAAACATGGATGAAAGAAAACCTAAAAGTTACTCATTACTGTGATGGCAGCGCCATACCAAATATTATTGATGCCGGCCAATGGGAAGCATTAACTACCGGTGCATACTGTAATTATAATAATGATGAAAATTATGTGGCTACCTTTGGCCGCATATATAATTGGCATGCAGTTAACGACAGCCGCAAAATAGCTCCGGCAGGATGGCATGTCCCGACCGAAGCCGAGTGGAACACACTTATCAATTTTTTGGGTGGCGATAGTGTTGCTGGTGGGAAACTTAAAGAAACGGGTACGACACACTGGCTGTATTTTAATATCGGCGCTACTAATGAAACAGGCTTTACAGCCCTTCCGGGAGGTGAACGTTCTTATGCCGGAGTTTACAGTAAACTTGGGGAGGCCGGTACATGGTGGACTTCTTCTTTTAGCGGGGCATATGCATGGCAATGGATAATCGGCTCCTATGGCAGCGATATCGGCGAGCAAGGCAGTTCCATGAATTATGGATTTTCTGTGCGATGTGTGAAAGATTAAATTCAGAAAAACTCAATCACAGCCCGCAAAAAAGACTTTGCAATAAATTCACTACAGGCACACCAGTTACTATTTTTCAGGTAACCAGTCCAAAAACATAATTTCGCCACGAACCTTCCTTGCCGGATACTGAGCCTGTCCGAAGAGTACTATGAACTCTGTCAACCTTTCATTACGATTCATGCTGAAAATATTAATTGGCTAAACCGCCATGATATTTTATGTCGTTTATAAAAAAATCACTAATTTCATACCCTTAAATGGGAAGGTAAACACGGAAACAAAAATTAAATAGTTCAATAATGGAAAAGACAATATCGTTTGGACAAAATTTTGGCAATGAAAATCTCAAAACTTTTGAGACTATGCTCAGGTTTTCAAACCCGGAAAAGAAGATAACTATTGAAGACATTGACACCATCAAATACCGCTTTGAAAAAGTCTTAAAACCATTGCAAATATCAAGTTATTTGTCACGGTACATCACGCTGAATGAATTGGGAGGTTCTGCCATTTTTTATATACTCTATGAAAACAGTGTTTATCTGATCAGTGAAGATGACTGGACGATCATAAAAAATGATTCCGAATCAATTATGTCGCAACTGGAAAACCTGTTGACACCTTTGCTGGGCTAACTGTTGGCCGCTGTCAATGCTGAATTATTAATTTTTGCACGGTATTTATTTGTCCTGAAGTCATACAGACAAGATAAACCCCATTGTTTAATTCGCTTATATCTATCTGCATCAGGCCTGATGAAGTTGCTTCATTCATGTTCGTACTGCTGACCAACCGGCCAAACATATCATAAATGTTTATTGCCAAATTTTCGGGTAGGCTTTTTTCTAACTGTACATACACAAAATCATTGGCAGGGTTGGGAGTGAGGCTCAATAGATCATGATTGGCAACTTCATCCATTCCGGCGCCGCCGTTGGTGGTTTTCAGTATCTGTCCGAAACCGCCGGCAGCATAACCTATGCCGGGTGCAGGAAAATGTATGGCAAACAGCGCGAGATTAGTGCCGCTGAAAATATTGGGCTGAATTGTCCAGTTGTTTCCGCCATCAGTAGTTTTGATGATAGTGCCGGCATTTCCCGCGGCATACAGGGTGGCAGCGCCGGTAACGCTGCATGAAAATAATGAATAGGTGGAGTCAATACCTGCTGCCAAAGGTTGCCAGGTGGCTCCGGCATCAGTTGTTTTCAGGATGCTTGCCTTGCGGCCGAAAATATAACCCGTGGAGGCATTGGTAAATTTCACTGATTCGAACCAGGTAGTGGTCCCGCTGTTTAAATTTACCCAGTTTATCCCTGCATTGCTGGTCTTCAGGATAACTCCTGTTTCGCCAACGGCATAGCCTGTATTGGCATCCGTAAAATAAAGCGAACTCAGGTATCCGCCCATGGTGTCCAGCACTTTTGTCCAGGTGCCGCCCGCATTGCTTGTTTTGTAGATGGAATTTACGTCTCCTGCGATATATCCTGTATTGGCATCGGTAAAAAATATCGACGACAGCGAGTACAAGGACCCGCTCGACTGAAAAGTCCAGGTATTTCCGGCATTTACCGTTTTCAGAATGTTCCCTTCGACAGAAACGGCGTATCCGTTAGTGGCATCGGTAAAATATATGCACGACAATCGCTCACTGATGCCGCTCGGCAGCACTGTCCAATTATCCCCGCCATCGGTAGTTTTGATGATTGTTCCCGACTCTCCGGCAGCATAGCCTGTAACCGAATCAGTAAAATAGATAGAATACAGATCTGCGTTGCTTCCTGACTGAAGCACCGCCCATTGGGCCTCAGCAACCGATGCTGTTAATAACCATGATAGCAGAATAAAAATAGATTTTTTCATACGTTTTTTTTTAATGTTAGTGTTTTAATTTTCTGTTGTCAGTTTTACAATGTGGTTTCTTTTTTTTTGATTCTTGCCTTACCTAATCTTCTATCATCATCTTCACCTTATCCATATCCCCGCAAATCAAAATGCCGTCATCAGTAACAAGCTGCAGCCAGCCGTATTCATTTACGTCGCATATACAGGCATGAAATTTCTTTCCTTCGTATTCAAAAGCGCTGCGCAGCCCGAAACGGTATAATGCCTCAAGGTATTTGCTGTCGATTTCTTTGATAAGTCCGCCTTCCAGCATTTTGTAATAGTTTTCAAAAATGTCCAGGTAGCATTTGAGCGCCTGGTCAAGGCCGGTTTCTGATTGGGTATGTAATATGACAGAAGTAGGGTTGGGGAGGTCTTTGGAAAATTCTTTCTGGTTTATGTTTATGCCTATGCCAATAAGGGCATGTTTCATCAGTTTGCCTTGTACCGCGGTCTGGATAAGCATCCCGGCAACTTTTTGGTCTCCTATATATATGTCATTAGGCCATTTTATTGAAACATTTTTTCCGGAGACAAGCTCAGAAACTAGTTCAAACACCGATAAGGCGATGGTTTTATTCAGATAAAACTGTTTTTCTGCCGTCAGGAAATCAGGAAAGCAAACAACGCTGAATGTCAGGTTTTTTCCTGTTTCCGATTCCCATTTATTGGTGCCGCGGCCTTTACCCGACGACTGAGCGTTTGCGACAATACAGCAGGGCCCGTTGATATGGCCTTTCAGGATCTCTTCTTCCGCATAAGCATTGGTCGATTCAAGAGTGTCTTTATGAATTATTTTCATGTCGCGATGATTTTAAGAAAAATGGTCTTTTTATTGACACTTGATACAATAAATAATTCGAATTATTCAATAAGAAATCGTACATTTGCAAATTTATGAAAAATTACTAATGCCAAGAAAAAGAAAAACATCAGAAGATTCCCAACTTGCAGACGCTGTAGCTAAAGGTATGGCAGAAAAAAAAGCTAAAAACATTGTCAGCATTGACTTTTCGAATTTTCAGAATACCCTCTTCTCGAAGTTTGTGATATGCCATGGTTCATCGCGTGCGCAGGTGGAAGCGATCGCTGACTCGGTGGAAGAAATGGTGCGTAAAACCACCGGACAGAAACCGCGGTACAGGGAAGGATTTCAGAATGCCGAGTGGATACTGCTCGATTATTTCGATGTGGTGGCACATATTTTTCAGGAAAAATACCGTAACTTTTACCAGATTGAGAATCTATGGGCAGATGCTGAGATAAAGCACATAGATGCTGATAGTATTTAATTAAGAGAAAAGATTGTATGACCGATCAACAAAATAAATTTAAGAATAGTCTGAAGGGGCCCGATCAGGGAAAGAAGAAATTCAATTTTTACTGGATTTATGCGATACTCGCTGTCGTATTTATTGCCCTGAATTTTTACAATTGGGGCGGCAGCGGGCCTAAAGAAATTACATGGAACAAATTTGAAACTTTTCTGCGGAATCAGCAAGTGGAAAAGATCGTTGTCGTAAACAAGGAAACCGCGGAAATATTTATCAAAAAGGAAGCCATTGAAAGCGGCGATACGGCATTTAAAAGCCTCATTCCTAAAAAAGGCATAGGAGCAGGAACAAACAAAGGGCCTCATTTTCAATTTGAGATACTGTCGTCCGAGAATTTTGAAACCAAAGTAAGGGATGTTGAAAAATCTGTCATCGCTCAGGATACGGTTGGAAAGACACTCCAGGAAAAACAGACGATACTCAGCCGCCAGGGGGTGGATATTATTCCTGACACGCGTAAAGACTGGTTAAGCGATATTTTAGGATGGATTTTACTTCCGGTGATCCTGATCGTCGTGTGGTTGGTTATTATGCGGTCGATGGGAAAAGGTGCAGGCGGCTCACAGATTTTCAATGTGGGAAAATCGAAAGCCCAGCTTTTCGATAAGAACACCAGCAGCTCCATCACATTCAACGATGTGGCGGGCCTGGAAGAAGCCAAAGTGGAGATCATGGAAATCGTTGATTTTCTGAAAGACCCCAAAAAATATACAACCTTAGGAGGTAAAATACCGAAAGGCGCTTTGCTGGTTGGTCCTCCGGGAACAGGTAAGACGCTTCTTGCCAAAGCTGTCGCCGGCGAGGCTAAAGTGCCTTTCTTCTCACTCTCGGGTTCTGACTTTGTTGAGATGTTTGTCGGTGTGGGGGCTTCGCGTGTCCGCGACCTGTTCAAAACAGCCAAAGAAAAAGCTCCTTGTATAGTTTTTATCGATGAAATTGATGCTATCGGCCGGGCACGTGGCAAAAATCCGATGACAGGCGCCAATGACGAACGGGAAAATACCCTCAATCAGTTGCTGACCGAAATGGATGGATTTTCGAGCAACGCCGGTGTTATTATACTTGCGGCAACCAACCGTGCAGATATTCTGGACAGGGCCTTGTTGCGTGCCGGGCGTTTCGACCGCCAGATACATGTAGAACTTCCTGACCTTGAAGAACGCAAGGCTATCTTCAAAGTGCATATGAAATCCCTGACATTATCTGCCGAAATTGATATTGATTTTCTTTCGCGCCAGACCCCGGGATTTTCGGGTGCGGATATTGCCAATGTTTGTAATGAATCAGCCCTTATTGCTGCCCGTAAGGGAAAGAAAGATATCGGGAAACAGGATTTCCTTGATGCCATCGACCGCATCGTAGGCGGGCTTGAAAAACGAAGTAAGATCATTTCTCAGGAAGAAAAGAGTGTTATTGCTTTTCATGAAGCAGGCCATGCGGCCATAAGCTGGCTCGTGGAACATGCTGCCCCGTTGGTGAAAGTTACCATCATTCCCCGTGGTAAAGCCCTTGGCGCTGCCTGGTACCTGCCGGAAGAAAGACAGATCACCTTTACTGAACAGATGCTCGATGAGATGTGCGCCATACTCGGAGGCAGGGCTTCTGAAGAGGTGAATTTCGGAAAGATATCCACGGGAGCGCTCAACGACTTGGAAAGAACGACAAAACAAGCCTATGCCATGGTGGTTTATTACGGGCTGAACAAAAAGATTGGGAACCTCAGCTATTACGATTCGTCAGGCCAGCAGGAATACGCACTTACCAAGCCATACAGCGAAACCACAGCAAAAACGATCGACGAAGAAGTCGGCAAAATCGTTGATAAAGCATACGCCAGGGCTGTGAAGATCATTACGGACAACAAGGCCAAAGTAGAGGCTCTTGCAAAACTTTTGCTCGAAAAAGAAGTTATTTTCCGTGAAGATGTCGAAAATATTTTTGGAAAACGTCAGTTTGCTGACAGCCATCATATTGATGAAGATTCCAAAGACATTGAATTTACAATGAGAAGGGGAAAAGCTGAGGATGAAATCAAACCGGAACCGGCAGAACAAAAACCTGAATCCGTGGAGTCAGAAACTGAGCAAGCTGAAGATAAAAAGGAAGAGAAAAGCAATGAGAATAGCGAACTGACAAGTAATTCAGATAATCAATAATTTATATATTCTGAACAAGCATATATGGAAGAATACAGTTCACGTGAAAAAGTCCTGAAAAATGTCCGTAACGCCGGTATCAACCAGGCAGAGTGCCCTTATACGGATATTGATTTTTCTTTAAATGTATTTAAGGAATCAGCAGACACAGCTGACGTCGCCTTTGCTAAGGCCTTTGTCGCCATAGCCGGTAAATTTGTGTATTGTGCCGATGAAGGTGAGTTTGTGCAAAGCATCAGCACGTTTGCCAAAGAATATAAATGGAACAACCTGCATTGTTTTGAACCAAAGATAAAGGATCTGCTTGTTAAGGCGGAAGTTCCATTCAGCGAAGATCCCAAAACACTTACCGAAGCTGTCCAGGGAATAACCTTTTGCGAATACCTGATCGCAAGGCTGGGCAGCATCATGGTGTCTTCTGCCCAGGCTTCCGGGCGCAGGCTTATTGTTTACCCCGATGTTCATATTGTGGTGGCTTATTCATCGCAGATCGTGCCTGATCTGACGGAAGCACTTACTAAGATATCTGAAAAATACAAAGAGAACTTCCCTTCACTGGTATCGGTAATTTCAGGGCCAAGCAGGACTGCCGATATCGAAAAAACGCTCGTAATGGGCGCTCACGGGCCCAGGGACCTTTACCTGTTCTTAATTGACGACTTTGATCAGGAATGAGTTATGAAAAACGATTGGGTGTTGATTTATGAAACAGACAAGAATTTTGAAATAGAAATTATCAGGGGCATGCTCGAAGAACATGGAATTGACGCCGTCATCGTGAATAAAAAGGATTCAGTATATCTTATCGGAAACTTCGAATTGTATGTTTCCAGCGATGACCTTATGTTAGCAAAAACATTAATAATGAATTTTAACTCGTGAAAAAACTCATCACCCGCACCATAACAGGCCTTATTTTTATTACGATTGTGATCGCTTCGATATGCTGGAGCGTTTATTCTTTTATGCTTGTTTTTCTGATCATATCATTACTGGGTATACACGAATTTTATAAACTTTCTCTGCTGAAAAATGTCAAGCCGCAATTCACCAACGGATATGTTCTTGGAGCTTATTTGTTTTTAAGTATCTCATTATATGCGCACAATATTATCGGATTAGAATTTGTATTGCTGAACCTGCCGCTGTCGTTCCTGATTCTGATCATCGAACTGTACCGAAAATACGACCAGCCTTTTACGAATATTGCCTTTACACTTTTGGGAATTTATTATATTGCTCTCCCTCTGGCTTTGCTGAATTTTTTATATAGTCCTTTTCAAATGAGGGGTGAGTTCAATACCCATATTCTTCTCGGCTTTTTTATCATTACCTGGCTCTCCGATACCGCTGCATATCTGGTAGGTTCAGCCATCGGCAAACACAAGCTTTTCGAGCGTATCTCACCCGGAAAAACCTGGGAAGGGATCATCGGTGCTGTAGTTTTCGGGATTCTTACGGCGTATGTCCTTTCATTGATTTTCAAAGACCTGATGTTTTATCAATGGGCGGTCATTTCTGTGATCATCGTTGTGATTGGTACTTTGGGCGATCTCACCGAATCGCTTTTGAAGCGTAGTGTGAATGTCAAAGATTCCGGCACCATCATGCCCGGTCACGGAGGCATACTCGACCGTTTCGACGGGGTGTTTTTTGCAGCGATATTTGTTTTTATTTATATTTATTTTTTTATAGCTAACTAATTATGAAATTACACAAAGAAGGTACAAGAATAATACTATTTTTCTTGGTTTTACTTATTCTAATAAACTTTCCACTTTTCGTCTATTTGAAGGATTATTTCCTGTTTAATATTATTGTGCTGTTTTTATCATTAGTGTTTTTTGTGATTATTGTCCGTTTCTTCCGGGTGCCTTCCCGTATTTATGTTAAAGACTCCGCCCTGATACTTTCCGGTGCCGACGGCGTTGTTGTGGCTATTGAAGAGATTGCCGAGGAAAAATATTTTAATGAAAAACGCATACAGGTTTCAGTATTCATGTCACTGAATAATGTACATATTAACTTTTTCCCCGTGAGCGGCGAGGTGATAAAAACCGAAGACTATTACGGAAGGTATTTTGTAGCCCGCAAGCCGAAATCTTCTTACATGAATGAACAGACCACCACTATCATCAAACCCGAAGGCCGGGCGCCTATCCTTGTCAGGCAGATTGCCGGGTTTGTCGCACGGCGTATTGTTTGCTATGCAGAAGAGAAAATGCAGGTGGAACAAACCGACCAGCTTGGCTTCATCAAATTTGGTTCAAGGGTCGATATTTTGCTTCCTTTAAATACAGAAGTCCTTGTAAAGATTAAGGATAAGGTAAAAGGCGGCATCACACCTATCGCACGTTATATCGACTAGTATTCCAGGTTGTTGTTATAGTGGCAGCGCGACCTGTATGCGTACTGGCACACGTTGAGTCGTACCGTTAATTTATGAGAAAATCATGCAAAAAAAAACCTTCCGTCATCGGGAAGGTCTTAGCAGGTTCTTTTTACTGGCCAAGGTAGGCCTTGAGCAGTTTGCTTCGCGAAGTGTGTTTCAGCCTGCGGATGGCTTTTTCTTTGATCTGCCGGACACGCTCGCGTGTCAGGTCAAACTTTGCGGCAATTTCTTCCAGTGTCAGCCCGTGGTTCATGCCAAGACCGAAATACAGGTTGATGACGTCCCTTTCTTTATCGGTAAGCGTGGATAAGGAACGCTGGATCTCGCGCGACAGCGATTCATACATCAGGTTGGTATCGGTAGTAACACCGTCTTCGCTCATGTACACATCGATAAATTTGGTTTCTTCGTCCTGGGCCAGGGGAGCATCCATGGATACGTGACGTGTGGAGATCTTCATCACCGCATTGATTTTTTCCTGAGGTATGTCAAGGGACTCAGCTAATTCATCGGGCAGGGGAGGACGTTCAAACTTCTGTTCGAGGCGCGACAATTCTTTGGAGATACGGTTGAGTGAACCTACCTGGTTCAGAGGAAGACGTACGATCCTTGATTGCTCGGCAAGCGCCTGCAGGATCGACTGGCGGATCCACCATACGGCATAGGATATAAATTTAAAACCTCTGGTCTCGTCAAAACGTTTGGCAGCTTTTATTAAACCTAAATTTCCTTCATTGATCAGGTCGGGAAGGCTTAATCCCTGATTTTGATATTGCTTGGCTACTGACACTACGAAACGCAGGTTGGCTTTTGTAAGTTTTTCAAGAGCTTCCTGGTTTCCGGCTTTAATCTGTTGTGCGAGTTTTACTTCTTCATCAGCAGTGATAAGCTCTTCGCGTCCAATTTCCTGTAAATACTTGTCAAGGGAGGCTGTTTCCCTGTTTGTAATTGATTTGGTAATTTTTAATTGTCTCATTATACAGGATTAGTTAATAAATTATTGGTATTCAGCATTTTAAATACCATGTTGGGAAACGGGTACAAAGTTACGAATATTTCTCTTATCTGCCAAATATATTTTATAAAAGCAGAACAGGGTTTTTAACGAAGTTCAGAAAAGTTTTGTTACAATCCGAACGAAAAATATGCCTGCATACCGTTGGTATAAATACCTTCAATCAGCACGGTGCCTTTTTTGTTCTCCAGCAGTCTGACAACATCATTGGTGGTCTTAACCTGTTGATTGTCAATGCGGGTAATGATCAGGCCTTCCCTGATGCCGGCACTTGCGAGTTTGCCTTTTTCCAGTTTTACTATCTTTACACCGGAACGGAGGCCAAGACCGATTTTTTCTTTATCCGTAATATCTTTTAAGGTGGCACCGAGTACCGTTCCGTTGCCCGCTTCGCCTGATTTCAGCAGGGCAGTGCCGCCTTCGCTGTTTTCGAGGGTGAGGTTAATTTGTTTTAGTTCATTGTCGCGGATCACGCTGACATTGATTTTTTCTCCCGGGCGGTGCCGCACGATGATTTCCTTGAGTTCTGAAGACCCGGTGATCGGTGAATCGTCAATTTTTACGATGATGTCGCCTTTTTGGATACCCGCCTTGTCGGCAGCCCCTCCTTCATATACCGACTCAACAAATACGCCTTTCATGTCTTTGATGTCGTGTGCTTCAGCAAGTTTTCTGTCAATATCGGTAAAATTAAGGCCGAGGAATGCTCTTTGCACGTCACCAAAATCAAGAATGTCAGAGATAATTTTTCGGACTATATTTGAAGGTATGGCAAAGGAATAACCGGTGTATGAGCCTGTATTACTGGCGATGGCCGCATTGATGCCGATAAGCTCGCCGTTCACATTGACCAGTGCGCCGCCGCTGTTGCCGGGATTGATGGCTGCATCGGTTTGGATGAAAGATTCCACCGTTGAATTGTCGCCCCAGATGTTAATATCCCTCGCTTTAGCGCTGACAATACCGGCGGTAACTGTGGATGTCAGGTTGAACGGATTGCCGACAGCAAGCACCCATTCGCCGATTTTCACTTCATCGGAATTACCGTAGGTTACATAAGGGAGGTTGGTTTCATCAATTTTTATCAGCGCCAGATCTGTTCCGGCATCAGAGCCGACCACGGTGGCGGTAAAGGTTCGTTTGTCGTTAAGAGTAACTTCTATCTTGCTGGCATCGCTCACTACATGATTGTTAGTAACGATATATCCGTTTTCGGAAACCAGCACACCCGACCCCGTGGTAATTATAGGCTGGTTGCTGTAGTTACGCTTGTTGAAAAAGTTAAAAAAAGGATCATATCCGAAAAACTGGTCGTAATAGGAGTTTTTGTAATAATATTGTGTTTGAATATGCACGACGGCATGAATAGTTTTTTCGGCGGCTGCTGTAAAATCAGGCCCGGTAACACCTCTCCCGACTGACATACTGACAGATTGTGCAGGCGGCTGGTTTTTGAAATAGGTCTCAACATCATAATTTTTTTTATCGGCAAACCTGAAAGCAAAAATAGTTGCAAGGCTTGATACTACAGCAATGACGATTGTTAAAACGGTTTTTTTCATAAGGTTGAATTTTAGACGGTTTTTTTTATCAAATTTTATACCTAAGATTTTTTGACAGGGTTGAATAAAAACGTCTGAAACTTAATGATAGTATAATTTTATAATAAAAAATGCAGGGATATTTTTTTCATAAAAAATATTACACAAAGCTGATTGTAATATTCCTTAACCCAAATTAAGCATTAGGAGTTTGCGAACTAATGCTTTTTTGGGTTTATCCCGATTTAGTAAATGTTTCCCGACAATTTTTTATTTGACGGGAACCTGTTCCGTACATACGTTGTCGGGATTACATTTACTTTATCGATTCAGCAATAAAAACAACATTGTATATTAGTAAATTTCAACCAACTACATCAATAATTTTCTAATCTTACGCATTAAGGATATTCTAATGCGGAATTTTGGATTAATCAATGAAATAGTATTACTTTTGCTATGAATTTGCATAGTAAGGTAAAAATACACCATGAGTTTAAAAGTCAACAAAATAATCTATATGCTGCTGGGCATCGTGCTCGGTTTTTTTGTTGGCGGCGGCATTATTTGGTGGCAACTGAACGACAATAATTTTTCGGATTTTTTTCGCGGAAATAAGAATGAGGTGAGTATTGATACCAATCAATACGACAGGTCAATCAGACCGGACAAAAAAAAATCTAAAAATCAATTCCAGGTGGGGAATGTTAAAATTCCCGATACGTTTATCGACAGCCTGAAAAAGGATTCTGTAACGCTCACCGTTAGTGAACTTATTGCACTTTATAACAGCGAACAAAAGGACACCGTCTCGCGTTCATCAGGCTCTTCGTATGATGATATTGTTATTTCAAAAGACGAACTGATCATTACCCGGCTGATAAAAATATCCGGCGAAGTCCCGGAGGTGAACACCAGCTACGAACTTGATTCTATCCTTACCGATCAGCGCCAGGCAAAACGCAAACCTAAAGGGATCATTAAAACGGAGTTTTGGAGGTCGCCCCTGAATTACAAAGGATATAAATTCGACGAAAACAAACTTGTCGTTTTCGGTTTGTATGAAGTGAACAATGTCTTTATTATAGGGTACAACAACGAACTTTTTATAAAATACAACAGGGACTATTACCTGATCGAATATACCGATGATTTCAAATCATTCTATCCGATGAAAAATGAAACACTGATAAAAGAGCTGAATTCGTTATGATTTGTAATTTTCATAAGTATCACGGAGCAGGTAATGACTTTATCATTATTGATAACAGAAACCTGAGTTTCAATGCCGCTGAAGATGTGATCAGCAGGCTTTGTCACCGGCGCTTCGGTGTCGGCGCCGACGGGCTGCTATTGCTTGAAGGTTCAGAAATACATGATTTTTCGATGCGTTATTTTAATTCCGACGGCAGAGAAGGCTCCATGTGCGGCAACGGCGGAAGATGTATTGCTGCTTTTGCACACGACCAATTGAATCTGAAGGAAAAAATTACCTTCAGCGCTGTTGACGGTTTACATCAGTCTGAAATACTGAAAAAGGAAGGTGATGTTTCTCAGGTACGCCTGAAAATGGCCGATGTTACTATGGTACAGCATGGAGAGGGCTATTATTTTCTTGACACCGGCTCTCCTCATTATGTTACGTTCGTTGATCATGCTGATGAAACTGATGTTGTGGCAGCGGGCAGGGCAATTCGTTACAGCCCTTTATTTCCGCAGGGTACCAATGTCGATTTTGTTGAAATCAGAGAGGCTCAGTTATATGTCCGTACCTATGAACGCGGGGTTGAAGATGAAACATTATCGTGCGGGACAGGAGTGACGGCTTCGGCTATTGCCGCGTCATTTATAATTCCTGCCAACAGTTTTGAGATCACCACCCGTGGCGGAAATTTAAAAGTGAGCTTCAGCAATGAAAATGAAATATATAGCAATGTGTGGCTCGAAGGCCCTGCCACGCTTGTATTCAAAGGAGAATTAGAACTATAAATTTATGCAGAATACACGCATCCGTCTGAGAGCAGTAGAACCTGCAGATATCGATTTCATTTACCGCCTCGAAAATGATGTTGACAATATGCTGACTACAGAGCATTACGAGCTGGTATCAAGATATGCCATCGAACAGTATGTGCTGAGTCTCGGGCAGGAGTTAAATGCTTCAGGCCAGATGAGGCTTATCATTGAATCTAACGACACACCCGAAAAAAAAGCTATTGGCTGCATCGAACTTTTCGAGGCCGACGCGCTTCATCGCAGGGCCGGGATCGGGATATATATCGTGGCCGGAGAACAAAAAAAAGGCTATGCTTCCGCAGCGCTTGGCACGATGATTGAATACTGCTTCGGGATTTTAGGATTACATCAGCTATTCTGTAATATTGGTGAAGAAAATAAAGCGAGCATGAAACTGTTTACAAAGCATGGTTTTCAGATCATAGGCCTTAAAAAAGACTGGCGGTATTCCAATAAAGCATGGAAACATGAATACATGCTGCAACTTATAAACGACTAACCTGCAGCTAACAAAAATTAAAACGCATAACAAGGGTGAAAAAAAAGAAAAAATCCGGGGGGAAAAATAAATTCTGGAAAAAATTTTTAAGGGGTTTTCTTGTTTTTATGGCCATCTGCCTGATAGCAGGCTGTTTCATCGGCTGGCGGTATTACAAATTAATTTATGTGAAGAATGTCGACCTGGGCGGCAAGAAAGAACTTTTCGTTTATATTCCGACGAATTCCAACTTTGATGATGTAAAAAAAATATTGTACGAACAGAAAATTATTATTGATACCAATTCGTTCGAATGGCTCTGCGAACATAAGTCCTATACGCTCAATGTCAAATCGGGGCGCTACCTGCTGAAGGAAAACATGAGCAACAACGAACTCATCAATATGCTGCGTTCCGGCAATCAGGTGCCTGTCAAACTTACCTTTAACAACATAAGAACGAAGGATCAGTTTGTCTCAAGAATCTCTAAACTTATCGAAGCTGATTCTGTCTCTCTGATAAAGCTGCTCAACGACATGGCTTTTCTCAGCAAATATGACCTTAATGCCGATGATGTCATGTGTGTTTTTATTCCTAATACTTATGAACTTTTCTGGGATACGCCGGCTGAAAAATTCTTCGTAAAAATGCATGACGAATATGAAAAATTCTGGAATAAGAGCCGCCGGGACAATGCGTCGGCACTGGGCCTCAGCCCCAATGAAGCGGTAATTCTTGCCTCCATTGTATACCAGGAAACCAAGAAAAAAGATGAGATGTCAAGAGTGGCAGGAGTGTATATCAACAGGCTTAACATAGGCATGCCTTTGCAGGCCGACCCTACCGTGATCTTTGCCATCGGCGATTTCAAAATCAAAAGGGTGTTGAACGCGCAGACCCGTTTTGATTCGCCTTATAATACCTATAAATATGCGGGCTTGCCGCCCGGCCCGATCTGCCTGCCCGACGGTTTTGTGGTGGATAAAGTGCTGGATTGCGAAAAACACGATTACCTGTATTTCTGTGCGAAAGAAGATTTGTCGGGCTATCACAATTTTGCGGTTACATCGGCGCAACATTCGCAGAATGCACAACGATATCATAACGCACTTAACAGCAGGAAGATAAAAAAATGAAGATGTTTGCTTTAAAAATTATAATTTTACAAACCCTAATCGTTAAATTATTATGAGAAAACTGTTTTTTTCAATACTGACCGTATTGTGTGTTTCTTCAGTGTTTGCGCTGAATCCCAAACGTGAATACATTGCCCGTCCGGGTGATTTCGGTCTGGAATACGAAGAAGTGACCATTCAGACATCTGATAACCTCAACCTGAGAGGCTGGCTTTATAAACCGCAGACGCCATCATTTAAAATGATCATCCTCAGCGGAAGCGGCGACGGCAATATGGGCGACCTCATCGAGATTGCGAGCAGCTTTGTGACCCTCGGCTATAACGTCCTGACATACGACTACAGAGGCTACGGCGAAAGTGAAGACTTTACCATTAACAATAATTTTTTCATCTATGCCCAGTTTGAGAAAGACCTGAATGCGGCTATAGATTATGCCCGGAAATACCACTCCAAGATGAAGACGCTGAACCTTTGGGGTAAAGAGGTAGGAGCCGGTTTGTCGATATCCGTCGGCTGCAACCGTAAAGAAATATTTCAGGTGATCGCGGATTCGCCTTATTCCACCCTTGAAGGTATTAAGAAAAGCTACAAGGATCTGGCAGGCAAAGAGGTGCTGTTGCCGCTCGGTTTCAACAAATACATGCTTGAACCATTTTATGCCCTCGAATCAAAAGGTACATCGCTCTATGGCGTGATGTTTATCGCCGGCGAAAAGGAGCTTATTTATTCCCCTGCCGACATAAAAACCCTGAGTAAAGTGCAGAAAAACCGTTCTACCGTGGTCATTGTCAAAGATGCCAACGCTTCGGAAACATTTACCAAGGATAAAAACAAATATTTCGAAAACATCCGGGAATTTCTCAAAGAACCATTATAAAAAAATTTATTGATGAAAGCATTCAAAGCATATGATATTCGTGGGATCTATAATGTAGATTTTTCTAAGACAGAAGTTTATAAAATAGGATTTTTTTTGCCGGGACTGTTAAAGGCTGATAAGATTCTTGTCGGGCGTGATGTACGGACTTCATCCCCTGAAATTTTCGAATACCTTACCAAAGGTATCACCGATGCCGGAGCCGATGTTTACGACCTCGGACTGGCAACAACACCTTATGTTTATTGGGCTACGGCTGCATTTAAGTTTGATGCATCTGTTCAGATTACGGCCTCGCATAATTCAAAAGAGTACAACGGTATGAAAATTTCGCGTACCAATGCGTTTCCCGTTGGTTTCGACAGCGGCCTGAATATTCTTGAACAACAGGTATTAAATGAAACACCGGTGCCGGTAAAAGCAAAAGGGAAACTCATTCCTTTTGCCCGGCATGATAAGTACATGGATTTTTTCAAACCATATATTCCCGATATCTCAAGGCTGAAGGTGAGCATCGACTGTTCCAACGGCATGGCGGCACTGTTCATCAAGCGGCTGCTGGGCGAAAAACCTATGTATTTGTTTTTTGAACCCGACGGAAATTTCCCTAACCATGAAGCCAACCCCCTGGTGCCCGAAAATGTTGAATTTCTTAAGGAACATGTACTGAAAAATTCAAGCGACCTGGGTATTATATTCGACGGGGATGCCGACCGTGTGATGTTTGTGGATGAGAAAGGGCAGTTTATTTCTCCCGACCTTATCATTGCTGTGTTGGCGCATTATTTTACGGATAAGGAAAAAGGCGTGGTATTGCAGGATATCCGCAGCTCGAAGGCTGTCGGCGAGTATATTGCCAAACTTGGCTATAGTCTGAGTATGTGGCGTGTGGGACGTGCCTATGCAGCACCAAAACTGAAGGAAATAAAGGGTTTGTACGGCGGCGAATTTGCCGGGCATTATTACTTCCGCGATTTCAATTATTCCGATTCCGGGATGCTGGCCTGCCTGCTGGTACTCAACGTGGTGGCCGCTATGAAGGCGAAACGCATTTCTTTTTCACAATTGATAAAGAATATTTCTTCATATTTCGGTTCGGGAGAGGTAAACTTTAAGATACAGCAAAAACAAGAAGCGATGGATGCCTTGCTTGCCCATTTCTCTAAATCAGAAAAGCCATCTGCTTTTTACGATTTTGATGGCTACCGGGCTGATTTTGAACACTGGTGGTTCAACGTAAGGCCTTCTAATACCGAGCCTTATCTTCGTTTTTTAGCCGAAGCCGATGATCCTGAACTGCTAAGCCGTATTGTAGAAGAAACACATGCCGTGTTAAAACCTTTTATCAACTCCTGATATTGCTGAAAAAGTTCTCCATAGCAGCTTCCATTCTTTCGCTGGTTTTTTTGTCAAAATGCCTGTATCCGCAGGTTCCGGAGCTAAAGGATGCTGATTCAATCCGGATTTCTGACACTAGGCTGAGTTTAAATGGTCTGAACAACAGCTATGAAAAACTGCTCATAAATTCCGGGAATAAACGTCTTTTCAGTTTTCCGGATGAGCTGAATAAAAAGCGCCTGGCAACAGTAGTTTCTGTGGATGGGCTTTTGTTTGCCTCATCCGTTTATGCCCTGAATGAAATGTGGTATAAGAAATACGACCGCTCGGCTTTTCATACCTTTAACGACAGCCGCGATTGGATGCAGATGGACAAACTGGGCCATTTCAAAGCTGCCCATATCATTACAGCATACGGTTATTATTCATTTCGCTGGGCAGGCATTGAAAAAACGGAAGCTGCCTTGTACGGCGGCGCTGTAGGCGTAGGCTATTTAACAGCATTGGAAGTACTCGACGGCTATTCGGAACACTGGGGCTTTTCACTTGCCGATATGACGGCTAATGTGCTGGGTTCGGCCGTTTTTGTTTCACAGGCAATTTTTCTGGAAGACCGGCGTATCAAGTTTAAAATCTCGTATCATCCGACAACCTATGCAAAATACCGCCCTGAAATGTTTGGGGATAACTTTGCCGAAAGAGCTATGAAAGACTATAACGGGCAGACCCACTGGCTGTCGGTAAGTTCAGGATTACTATTTCCGAGGCAGCAGAAAATCCCAAAATGGCTGTGTTTTTCGGTAGGCTATGGCGCCGAAGGCATGCTGGGCGGAACCGCCAACCCGGAGTTTAACGAAAATGGGGAGGCCTTACCCACTTTTGACCGTTACCGGCAGTTTTACCTATCTTTGGATGTGGATCTTGCACAGGTAAAAACAAAGAAAAAATGGGTAAGAACCTTATTGCTGGCTGTCAATGCCATAAAAATTCCATTTCCTACGCTTGAGTACAATACGAAAGGTGAGTTCAAGTTTCACTATTTGTATTTTTAGTAAAACAAACTAAACGCGGGCGTTTGCCATATGATGATATGGAAGACAGTTATATACCACAGGCCGGAGCCTGTAAACATAAAAACGGCTTAGGCCGCCTAAGCTGAACAAGGCTGAGATTGTGATTGAATTTTTTTTTTAGCAGTCATCTGGACTCTCCAAGTTGAAATTGTTGAAATGGATTGTAGTTTTTAGTCATCAGATGACTTAAAGCCTGTAAGAATAATAACGGCTTAGGCTGGAGGCTATGCCGAACGTTGTTCAAGGACGTTGTCGTTGCGGTCAGGCTGAGCCGTCCCGAATTCAAAGGCAGAACCATTATTTACCAGGACGAACAGGACGCGCCGAAGACGACCGAGCGATGTAAAAAAAATACTGCCATTAGCGTTCCCCTATTGATGAACCCAGAAATTGTTGATTTGTAAGATTGTTTCATTAAACAGGCAGGGCCTAAGCCGAACGGGCGAACGGGTAAAAATCTTTGCACTCCGGAGGAGTGAAATATTGGTAGAAAATAAATCGAACAGCAAAACCGACTCCGTAAGGAGTCGAATAGATCAAACGGTTGCCAGGTCTAAATAGTGAACCCTGCCTGAATGATTTTAGCGAATTGCTGATTAATTATTCATATTTAGTATAGGATAATAAAACAGGCTGAGCCTAAGCTGAACGAGGGTTTAAGCATAACGTTCTGAAATTGAGATAAGGCCTTATTGACGAAATTATACAAAAGTGTAGTTTTTCGTCAATAATCATTATCTTTGTGAAAAATTATTACATGATAACAAGAGAATTATATCTTAAAAAACTTCGTTTGCTGCGCGATCAGGATTTAATCAAAGTGATTACAGGGGTGCGGCGCTGCGGTAAATCAACCCTTTTGGAAGCCTTTCGCAACGAGTTGTTAGAGTCAGGAGTTAATTCAGAGAATATCATTTTTATGAATTTTGAGGAACGCGAAAACCTCAGTTTTTGCGAATGGACTGCTTTGTATGACGAAATTTTAGCAAAAACAAAAAGAAATAAAAAAAATTATGTTTTTCTTGACGAAGTACAATTGGTAACGAATTTTGAGAAACTCGTCGATAGTTTATTTGTAAGGAAAGATGTAGATTTATATATAACGGGCTCTAATGCTTACTTGCTTTCGGGTGAGCTGGCAACATTGCTAACAGGACGTTATATTGCGATCAATCTGCATCCGTTCTCTTTCCTCGAATATACGCTTGCATTTCCGGAAGAAAAGAATACAGACCGCCTGTTTCGGCAATATCTTAACAGCAGCGCCTTTCCTGAAGCTGTCAATATTTCGAAAACTGCCCCCGGGCTTGTCAATGATTACCTGAAATCTATTTACGATACTGTTATCGGGAAAGATATTATTACCCGGCATAAGTTGAGAAATTTCAATAATTTACAACGGATTATTGAGTTTTTGTTTGATGCAGTGGGTTCCCTTGTTTCGCCCACCAATATTGCCGAACAACTGAACATGTACTCCGGCAAGAAAATATCACATAATACTGTTATAAAGCTAATCGGTTATCTCACTGAATCATACATTCTTTACAACGCTCCCCGGTACGATATAAAAGGAAAGGAGCTATTATCCACTAATGAAAAGTACTATGTTGTGGACTTAGGATTGAAAAATATTACGTCGACCAATAAATTCGATGCTGATTTAGGGCATAAATTGGAAAATGTAGTGTATTTTGAACTTTTACGGCGCGGTGGAATGGTGTTTGTGGGCAAAAACAAAGACAAAGAAGTTGACTTTATTTTGCAAAAAGCTAATAATGAGCGGGAGTATTTTCAGGTAGCCTATTCTGTTAATGACGAAAAAACATTTGAACGTGAAATTTCGTCATTTAGAAGTATCAAAGACAATTATCCTAAATTTCTTTTAACTCTTGATTATGACAATGCTGTAATTGACGGAATACAAAAGAAAAACGTAATTGATTGGTTATTGGATACATAAAAGAAAATTGGAATATGAGTTTCATTACCTTTATTTTTAGCAAAAACTGGAAGTTGGTGTTCACCAAATGTCAAATATAAAATTGAAAATCAAGATATTTTAATAAAACAAGCAGGAGTCTGTAAGAATGAAAACGGCTTAGCCTCAAGCCTAAGAAAAACATCTGAAAATTAGTTTTTGAGGTTCCCTTTACTGATATTTCGTTATTTATCCTTGATAATAATTTAAATATGCTTACCTTTATGAATTAGAAGTTTCATTTTAAATATCTAAGATGAATTATTATTTATTTTTAAAACCATGACCAAGTACTTCTTTACTTTATTATTGATAGTTCAGTATTTATTTACCTACAGCCAGGATGGGGTTACCACTTATCCTGATCCTGTCGGATACACAGCATTGCAGTTGCGCTCTAAATCAGGCTTGGGAATAGATGCTACGGGCAATAAATGGGTGGCCTACGATTCAATAGGATTAGGAAAGTTTGATGGTACCGGCTGGACCATGTATAATACATCAAATTCGCAGATACCTTCAAATAAAATGACCAGCCTGTTTGTATATAATAATGATATTTATGCCGGCACGGAGAACGGACTTGCAAAGTTTGACGGAGTCTCCACATGGACCATATACAATGCAGCTAACGGTCAGCTTAATAATAACCATGTAAATGCCATCAATTACAAAAATGGTCAATTGTGGGTTGGTGCCAATATGGGACTGACAAAATTTGATGGTTCTGCGTGGAACTATTTTCATACCCTTAACTCTGCAATAGCAAGTGACACCATTACATCAATTGAGTTTGGCGCTAATGATACCGTGTGGATCGGAACAATCAACGGGCTGTCCTGTTTATACAATAATACTTTCACAAATTATAATACTTCAAATTCCGGCTTAAACAGCAATTATATTAACTGCCTGAAAAATGATATGAATAACAATTTATGGATAGGTACCAGGGCTGGGGCATACAGAATGAGTAATCATGTGATAACACCTCTGTCAGACCTATATTATATTTCATCATCAAATAATTCTATAAATATCCCATCAATAGATGTGGAAGATAATTATATATATGTGCCGGGTTATGTGCCTTCTGTGAATTTTTCTCCTCCTGGTATTTTTAAAATAAATTCAATTGATTATTTTTATGATTATAATAATTGTCCGGTAGGTACTTTCATTTATAAGTATCCATTTTTCCTTTGTACGGATACGAATAAAATAATCTGGAATATATCAAGCTATAGTCCTTCTCAATTGAAATCGTATAATTGGTTGGAGGGTGTCATACATGATAATTTTAATTTTTTATCTGCGAATAATATTAAAGCAAGGTTTAATGCTGGTGGACAATTATTCTGGGATTTGGCAAGTATAAATATTTTTGAAGTTCCTAATGGAAGCAAAAAAAATTCATTATTTTCAGGAGCTTTATGGGTAGGAGGGAAAGATACAAACGATCAGTTACATGTAGCCGCCGAACTATATCAGGGAAATGGGAAAGATTTTTACCCGGGGCCTGTGATGGACTCTGCATCCTATGAACAGGAGCAGGAAAAATGGAATAAGGTATGGAAAATAAAAAAGTCGGAGATTGATTATCATCTGGCTCATTGTTTCGATCCGGGATATATTCCTTCTCAGGCATTGGTCAATTGGCCCGGAAACGGTGATACTGCATTGGGACAAGCGCCAATTTTAGCTCCTTTCAAAGACTGGAACAACGATGGGATTTATGATCCTTACGGTGGTGACTTTCCCCTGATCAAAGGCGATGAAACTGTTCTTTTTATATTTAATGACGATCGTAAACCACACACTGAAAGCGAAGGTGATAAGTTAAGGGTAGAAGTGCTGGCCATGGCTTATAGTTTTTATTGTAATGCTGATTCCGCTTTATGGAATACCATTTTTCTCAATTATAAAATTATCAATCGTTCTTCATTAACTTATGATAGTTCTTTTGTAGGATTATACATTGATACAGATTTAGGAGAAGCCACTGATGATTATATTGCCTGCGATGTTGCAAGAGGCGCTTTTTATGTTTTTAACGGGGACAGTATTGATGGCATTGGCCGTCCTCAGGACTATGGCGCGAATCCGCCTGCCCAGGCAATTGTTTTTCTTTCAGGCGCTAAAATGGATGATGATGGTATGGATAATCCTGCCGGTTTGTGTGATGAAGGCATGAATGGATTCAATTTCGGTAATGGGATTATCGATGATGAGCATCATGGTATGAGCGGATTTTTATACTTAAATGGGACAGGTGGCTATGACGCTTTAACTGTTCCACATACTGCTACTGATTATTATAACTTTTTAAGAGGTTTTTGGAAAGATGGAGTCCATCTGCACTATTGGGGCAACGGACATCCTGTCGCCGGAGCTACAGGCCCTGCCTGTAATTTTGAGTTTCCTGGCGATACAGACCCATGCGACTGGGGTACCGCGGGAGTTCCGGTTGCTCATCCGCCTTACTGGACTGAGGAACAGGCCGGTAATTTGCCTTATGACAGGCGGGGAATGGGTTCTACCGGGCCCTTTACTTTTAAACCGGGTGATACTCAGGAAATAGATTTCGCTTTTGTTTTTGGAAGAGATTTTTCCGATCCGGATGAGTTAGCCGCGGTAGCTGTGATGAATCAGAGAATTGACAGTATTAAAAGTTACTTTCGAAAAGATTTTACGCCCTGTGGAAGTTCAATTTCAGGAATTAATGATAACCCAAAACAGCTTCCTCAATTCAATATTTACCCCAACCCGGCAAATGATCATATTACTGTTGAAACCAATTTAAGATCGGAGATAGAAATTTTCAATATCCAGGGACAACTGATCAAAAGGATGAACACAAATGGTGGCAAAATGAATATTGATATTTCAATCTTTCCATCAGGCCTGTACTTTGTGAAAACACAAGCAGAAAATAAGATTGAAGTAAAGAGGTTTATAAAGCAGTAGGATGTTTTGTTTTGGTTTGTATTTAAAGGGGCAATGTTGAAAATCGGGGAGTTCAAGTTTCATTATTTGTATTTTTAGTAAAACAAACTAAACGCGGGCGTTTGCCATATGATGATATAGAAGACAGTTATATACTACAGGCCAGAGCCTGTAAACATAAAAACGGCTTAGGCCGTCTAAGCTGAACAAGAAGAGATTGTGATTGAATTATTTTTTTTAGCAGTCATCAGATGACTCTCCAAGTTGAAATTGTTGAAATGGATTGTAGTTCTTAGTTATCAGATGACTTAAAGCCTGTAAGAATAATAACGGCTTAGGCTGGAGGTCAAGCCGAATGTTGTTCAAGTGCGTTGTTGTTGCGGTCAGGCTGAGCCGTCCCGAATTCAAAGGCAGAACCATTATTTACCAGGACGAACAGGACGTGTCGAAAACGACCGGGCGATGTAAAAAAAATACTGTCATTAGCGTTCCCCTTATGATGAACCCTGAAATTGTTAATTTGTAAGACAGTTTCAATAAACAGGCTGCCTGAGCCGAACACGGGTTAATCAAATAATATCGAATATCGATTAACGAATATCGATTTATGAAGTGAAAGACATTAGGAAACATTGGAAAATCTTAAATCGTTAATCAGTGTTCGATGTTTAAAAGAGCTTTTGAGAAATTGTTTAAGACAGTATAATAAGACAGGCAGAGCCTGAGCCGAACACGGGTTAATCAAATAATATCGAATATCGATTAACGAATATCGATTTATGAAGTGAAAGACATAAGGAAACATTGGAAAATCTTAAATCGTTAATCAGTGTTCGATGTTTAAAAGAGCTTTTGAGAAATTGTTTAAGACAGTATAATAAGACAGGCAGAGCCTAAGCCGAACACGGGTTAATCAAATAATATCGAATATCGATTAACGAATATCGATTTATGAAGTAAAAGACATAAGGAAACATTGGAAAATCTTAAATCGTTAATCAGTGTTCGATGTTTAAAAGAGCTTTTGCGAAATTATTTAAGACAGTATAATAAGACAGGCAGAGCCTAAGCCGAACACGGGTTAATCAAATAATATCGAATATCGATTAACGTATATCGATTTATGAAGTGAAGACACTAGGAATCATTGTAAACTTTCGACTTCCAACTACTGACGAATAACTATTGACTAATGATTCGCCACCGCGGTTGACTTTTGTCTATTGCCTATTGCCTAATGACTATTGACTATTAACTCCTGACTTCTGACTCCTGCTTACTGACAATTGGCTATTGGCAATTGGCTATTGCCTTCTTCTTACTTCTCCTTATGTATCAACACTTCCGTAGCCCCAATACCATATTTTGCTATGGAAGCATCAAAATATTCAAGGAAAGGATACTGCTCCAGAATTTTAGTTATTTCAAGTTTTAAAATGCCGACGCCCACACCGTGAATGAAGATTACTCGTTTGTAATTTTCTGCTATGGCGTTCTCGAGACAACGGGAAAAATAATCGAGTTGTATCTGTAGTTTTTCATGATTTCCCAGACTTAAATACTCTTCACATAAAGCCTCTATATGCAGGTCGACTTCCGCAAAACCATCTTCGATCCGGTGTTTTTGTATCAGGGAATCCCTTTTTAACTGAGCTTCGGGAATCTTGTTCTGTGCCGGCGCTTCTGCATTTTTATCTTCTGTTACCGGCGCTTCACAAATTTTGTAAATAAATGACCGCTTATTAAAGATAGTGTTTACAATATAATTGTCTTCCTTCAGCAATTTTACCGGTTTGAATCTGAACTCCTGGCTTACAGGAGTGATGATCTTTTCGACAAAGTCGCTGAAGTACAGTATCTGGATCACTCCGTTGGTGTAATATTCCATTTGTTCGCGGTCGGCAAGCTGGATGTTACTTTTAGAGTATGCCCCGATGCTGCCGTAGTCGATGCCCGTAAAACCTTCGCTGTCTTTGAGGAACAAGGTGTAGATGACATCAAAAGCAGTATTGTTAATCAAAAATATTTCGATATCCCCGGCAATAAGCAGGCGCTGGTCGAGGGGGACAAAAGCAATATGAATACCCGAGGATATGTCGAAAGGGCGCGGTTTTATAATTTCGGCAGGAGTTTTTTCTTCAGTTGGTATGTTATAGATTGTATGCTCTGTAGCTTTTTGTTCATCAAAAAAACGCTCAGCCGCGTTGTCGTTGGTCACCAGGAGCAGTTCATTCACCATCACGGGCAATTCAAAGCCGTCGCTGGCAACATTGACCATGCTGTTGCTGATAATTTTACTTACAATTCCGCCGCCCTTTTCATTTAAAAACTTAACTTTATCGCCTACTTTGAATTTCATAGAATTTTTATTTCAAAATTAACGATAAAACCGTTGCCATGAAAAAAAACTTATTTATTCTTTTTATCGCGGTGTCACTGGTATTTCTGATTCCGGGACAGGCTCAGGTACGAAAAGATAAAGCCACTTTTAAAGAATATAAGCCCGGCTATTATGAAAATGTGATTCTGAAAGACATAAACAAAAAGCCTGCTTATACTGAAGCCCGCAAATCTTTCAGGGTGGATGTTCAGGATATGAAATTTTCCAACGATACGGCCTTATACACAAAATACTGGCACACGCCGGCTGTGTCGCAGGGCAATACCGGAACCTGCTGGGCCTTCGGCTCGGTGTCCATGATGGAATCTGAAGTGTACAGGCAGCATAAGATCAGAGCTGATTTGTCGGAGATGTTTGTTGTTTATTACGACTACCTGGAACGTGCAAAGGATTTTGTGAAAACAAGAGGAGCAACTTATTATGAAGAGGGTTCGGAGTCGAATGCGCTTGTCCGAATGATGAATATGTATGGAATGGCCCCTTATGAGGCCTATTCAGGGCTGCTTCCCGGCCAAAAGGTTTACGATCACAGCGCCATGATCGAAGAAATGAAAACATATCTTGCCGAAGTTAAGAAAAACTGCGCCTGGAATGAAGATGAGGTAGTGAAAAATATTAAAACCATAATGAATGCCTATATGGGCGAGCCTCCGGTAAGCTTCAAATATGAAGGAAATACCTACACGCCAAAAACATTTGTCTCCGATTATTTGAAGATCATCCCCGGTGATTATTTCAGTTTTATGTCGACCATGAGTGCGAAATTCAATCAGAAATCAGAACTGGTAGAGCCTGACAACTGGTGGCACAGCAAGGATTATTATAATGTGTGTATGGATGATTTTTTCCTGATAATAACCGAAGCACTTAAAAACGGGTATACCATTTGTATTTGCGGTGATGTGAGCGAACCCGGCATTGACTACAATACACAGACCTTCATGATCCCCACTTTTGATATTCCATCCGATTTTATTGACGATAATGCCCGACAGGTGAGGCTGAACAATGAAACCACTACAGATGATCATTGTATGGAAATAGTGGGTTATTGCATATACGAAAACAAATACTGGTTTTTGTTAAAAGATTCCGGGGCCGGGGCTTTTGGTGTCAAACAAACGGGTTATCGTTTCATGAACGAAGACTTTGTGAAACTGAAAATGATGAACCTGCTGCTATATAAATACGCGGCCAAAAAAGTGCTGGACAAAATAATCAAGTGAGCGGAGCCAATATTTCCGGGGCGGGCCGGTGCTTAATATTTTATGAATTTACCGCAGTATGTTTCCCTGGAATCCGAAATCTGCACAAAATAAATACCCTTCTGCCATTGACTCACGGGTAATACAATATGTTGCTGTTGTATCATGGTTTTTGTTAAAACTCTTCCTGTGATATCCGTAACGGTCAGGATGGCTTCATCCACGGGGCCGGGAATTTCGATGGCTATCAAATCGGAGGCAGGATTGGGAAATACTTTTAGCGAGCCTTGGTTTATAGAACCTACAGAAAGATCAGTGGGTATATGGTTGTAATACTTCACCGTAATATTATTTCCACCACCTCCTTGTTTAGTTATTTGTAAAACAGGCCCATGAAAGCCATCAGTTAGCCATTTATATTCGGTCACGTTGCGGGTAAAGCCTCCGCCAAACCCAATGGAATCATAAAAAATAGTGTCGTAGTATGAAACTTTTGATTTTACCCGGATGACTTCAAAAGTATCCGCAGGAAGATACAGCGTTCCCCAGCCGTCCACAACATTTTCGCGATGGACCACATGTCCCAGGTATCCTATGCCTGGAATGTTGGTATGTGCCTCCGAATTGGAAGTATCCATTGCACCATAAGTTACCGGGAAATTGTACAAAACATCCTGATTGTCGAATTTCAGAGGCACAGGAAACCCGTTTACTTTTGCTCCCAGGCCGAGTATAGAATACATGGAATTGGAATTTTTATAAAAATTATAGCCATCGGTGATGCTTATCATGGGAATCGTTTGCATGGCTATCGGTTGTGCCGATGTTGCCTGAAAAAAGACAGCCGAATATACCATGCCTGTTGAATTGACAGATACAAAAGTGTCGACAGCATTTGTAGTTGATGATAGCGAAGAAAAATCCCAGGTATAAGCGGTATCAGTCTGTTGATAATTTATGCCGTTAAGGTTGTTGGCTGAGCGAAAATAAATTATATCGCCGGAAACAGGCATGTCCGTATGATCAACAATAACCTGGGCGTTTACCGATAATGCAGCAAAAAATAATATAGTTGTACAGAAGTATTTCATCATCTTTTTTTAACAAAGATAAAAAAGGAAATTCATTGTTTGGATAAATGATTGAGATAGTTTTAAAAAAAATGAAATCATTTGTCTCGATAGCAAATTATAATCTGAGTTCGGGGTTCAAGTGCATTGTCGTTGCGGTCAGGCTGAGCCGTCCCGAATTCAAAGGCATAACCATTATTTACAAGGACGAACAGGATGTGTCGAAGACGACCGGGCGATGTAAAAAAAAATTTTGTCATTAGCGTTCCCCTTATGATGAACCCTGAAATTGTTAATTTGTAAGACAGTTTCATTAAACAGGCTGCCTGAGCCGAACACGGGTTAATAAAATAATATCGAATATCGATTAACGAATATCGATTTATGAAGGAAAGACATAAGGAAACATTGGAAAATCTTAAATCGTTAATCAGTGTTCGATGTTTAAAAGAGCTTTTGAGAAATTGTTTAAGACAGTATAATAAGACAGGCAGGAGCCTGTAAGAATAATGACAGCTCAGGCTCAGCCAAAGCTGAACAAGGATGAGATTGTGATTGAATTTTTTTTATAGCCGTCATCAGATGACTCTTCAAGTTGAAATTGTTGAAATGGCTTGTCGTTCTTAGTCATCAGATGACTTAAAGCCTGTAAGAATAATAAGAGGGTGTCTCAAAATATTTTTTAAATGATTTTCACCGCCTTCTTACCCCTTCCCTAAAGGGTGGAAGTCGCTGAAAATCAGCACACTTTTAAGGGACGGGGTAATGATGATTTTCAGCAAAGGCAATTTTTGAGACAGCCTCAACAAGGCCGAACAAGGGTTTTTATGTGCCAGCCTTCTTTTGCAACTGCTCTTCAATAAAACCAAGCGCTTTTTGAAACCTTGCAATTCCTGTTCCTTCAACGACGGCAAAATTAGCATTTCTGCTTGTTAATTCTCTTTGATACCAGTCGAAGAAATAGGTGCGAAGGCGCGGGTGCTCACGTAGTGGATCGAACTCCCAGGGCAGGTCTACATTACAAAGCAGGTAAAGGTCATACGTATATTTTGACAGGTTTTCAGAAACCCAGGCAGGGCATTTGTTATATTTGTGTTCGCCCCATATCTTTATCACAGTAAGTTCGGTATCGCAAAACAGCAGCCTGCCGGCCTTTTTTTCTGCAGCCTTCTGCATTCTTATCTGGCCTTTTGCAATTAATTCAAGGTCTTCAAAATTATACTCACGGCCAAGGCTTTCCACATAGTCTCGGGCAAATTCAGGAACAAAAACAGTTTTATAATGTGCGGCCAGTTGTTCTGTAAGCTGCGATTTTCCTGTTGACTCAGGCCCGGTAATCGCAATCCTGATCAAACCAGCGCTTGTTTTTTGAGATCTTTTTTCCATGTAAAATATCCGTAAATGGCCAGCAAAGTAAAAATAAAATATAAAGGCGCAAAAGCATACAATTCTTTGATGAAATATAAAATGGTGCAGTTAATATCAATGACGATCCACATAAGCCAGTGCTCAATGATCTTTTTCCCCATGGCATAAGTAGCAATGATCCCCCATACCGTGAGCAGTGAATCCCAATAGGGAAAAGACGCATCGGTATAGGTTGCAAACAGGTATCCCACCACAAATGATAAACAGAATCCCAGCACAAACATGATGATAAATTCTTTCGGCCTGATTTTCCGGACTGGAAGTTCAAATTTTTTCTCACCTCCGAAAACCCAGTTATACCAGCCATACAAGGTCATCAATAAGTAAAAGACCTGAAGCACTACATCAGCATAAAGCTTTGCCACAAAAAAAACATACAGCGACAGTGCAACATTTGCAAGGCCTACAGGCCAGCACCAAATCTTCTGTTTCGTTGTAAGGTAAACCCCAGCTATGCCAAGAATGGAGGCGATTATCTCAATATAGTTTTCGGTAATCCAGTTCACCATAGTTATTAATTCTTGGTTGCAGATTAGTTTATTAGATAATTCTTAAAAAAATCAAGCAAAAAGTTGTTACACTTGCAGATCAGCATTTATAACTTTCATAACAAAAACAGAGTGGGGCAGGGCAAAAGACTTTTCTATTTCATTGGTCAGCGCATTCATCACATATCTGTATTCACCAAATACCTGTGTGCTCATTCCATTGGTTTGCGCAGTCAGTTCATTGTAAGTATGGACACGTTTGATGAAATCGATGATATCCGGTTTGAATTCCTCTTTCAGCGGGTAATAGCTTATTTCTACAGAAACTTTCATAAAATATTTTTTATAATACAAATGTACAAGTAAAAATATTACTATATTTGAAAAGAAATTTCTGTATGGTTTTTAATCCCGGCTGAAAAATTATTAACAAAAGGTAAGATGCTGCAATACAGATAAAGGGATTGCATCCGGCCTTCAAAAATTAAATGAATGAAAAGAATTTTTTTATTTCTCGCTATCGGAGTAGTTGCAATGTTCCTTGTAAGCTGCCTGACTGTTGAAAAAAAACAGTACACCTATGAATTCACCGGTAAAGATTCCGGTAAACTTACGATCAAGTATATTAACATCATGTCGAATGAGGATTCTGCTGACTATACAAGGATTGAGGATTTTGATGACCTGCTGAACAATTATGTCAACGGAACAAAAATTGAAGAAGCATACCCCGAAGCTGTTAATATCTCAAAACGCTTGTTTGAAGAAAATGGCGTGCTTTGCGGCGAAGTGATCATGGAATTTCCCAGCCTAAGTGGTGGACGTCTATACCAGTTCGACAAAAAGAGCCCTTATATGTTCTATGCCAGCTCGGTTGATGGTGAAAGCTATGTAGAATCGAACGGCACTTATGGCGGCGAAAATATGCCTGTTGTCATGTTCCCTTCTAAACTGAAAAAGCTTGTTGTTACTACCAGCGTAAGCCAGCCCAGCGATGAAAGCTATGTGAGCCTGTTGGGTGAATATATTAAATGGAAGAAAAATTAATATTGAAGATTAATAATTAAAAAGGCTGCCATTGTTTTTGGCAGCCTTTTTTTTGTTAAAGCGGTATCAATCTTCAATACCGGGTTTCGGTGCGCCGCCTTTACCGGTTTTTGGATCATCACCTTTTAGCTTTTCGAGGAGGAGCCTGTTGAATTCTTTTTCAGCCCGGTATACACCTACAACTTTTTTACTGCCGATCACATTTTTAAATTTCGGATAATATTCTTTCTTCAGATCCAGTTGGTTTTGTTCCTGCTGAAGCTCAGCATTGATGATCTCATCGGCCTGCTCTTCGCTAAGGTTTTCGGCACCGATCACTTTCAGATCTTTCATTTTTTTGCGGTTTTCTTTCTGAAAAGCTTCCCTTTTATCCTGAAATTCGTTGTATAAAGGCCAGAATTTTTCGGCTTCAGCAGAATTTAAATTGATGCTTTGACTGATATAAGCGACTTTCATCGCTTTTATTTTTTCTTTTTTGTTCTGATCATTGGCTTTCTTTTCTGCATTTTGTGCATTCAGGGTGCCGCTGAAAAGAAAAAGGCATACCAGCGTGAACAAGCCAATTATGGCGGCTTTTGATTTTTTTGTTTTCATGGTGTTATTTTTTAGGTTAATTAAATTTATAATATCGTTTCCGGGTCAATGTTTTCGCTGATAAAATATTCTATGATATCGTTTTCAGTTATCGAAGCATCCATTTTAAATTCCTTATCTGCAGCTTGTGCGCGAGCATCGTGATCTCCTGTTAATGAAATGTCTGGTATTTCTTCCGGGCTGAAAAGTGAAACGCTGTCGCTGCTCATTTCAATAAGGGCGCTTTCATCCATATTATCTTCCAGATATTCGGTGATGGTGCTTTCAAAATTATTGCCGATGTATTGCTGCTTATTTTCCTGAGTTTTTTCGGGGATAAGTTCAGAAAAAACAAGGAGGATAATAATGATAGCGGCCGCAGCAATGCCTGAATACGCGAATGTTTTTATCAATCCGGTATTTTTTTGTTTTACAGGTTCCCCGGCCTTAATTTTATTTTGTATCTGAACAGGAAGTCCTTCAAAATAATGTTCGGGAACTTTAAAAGGATTTTTTCTGCCGGTCATTTTTTTCTGATCTTCAGAAACCTTATCCGGTATGTCCTTATCTTGTCTTATGTAATTTTTCTTTTTCATGCCCGTGATATTAAGATTAAAAAGTTTTGAAAAGGTTTAATCGTCGATCAAATATTTTTTGATTTTTTTAAAAGCAAAATGATAGGATGATTTCAGGGCGCTTTCGCTGGTGTTTAGGATTCTTGAAATTTCTTCAAAAGACAATTCGTCGTAATACCGCATATTGAATACCAGGCGTTGTCTTGTGGGAAGTGCCAGTATTGACTTTTGCAATTTTAGTTCAATTTCATCAGCCTGAAAAAAATGATCATCCACGAGGGATTCAGCAAGTTTTTTTTCTACATTAAAAAACGGTATAAAGTTGATAAATTTCCTACTTTTCAACAGTGCAAGCGCTTCGTTGACCGCGATCCGGTATATCCATGTCGACAGTTTTGCGTCTTCGCGGAAGTCGCCGATGTTATTCCATATCTTTATGAAGACAAACTGAACCACATCATTGCTGTCGTCGTGGGAAATAACGATCCTTCGTATCAGCCAGTAGATTTTTTCCTGATAGGCACTGACCAAAACATTAAAACCCCTATCCCGTGTGTTTTTATCCCGAAACTGACATAATATGTCTTCGTCCTGACCTGACTGCATTTTCAGATTTTTTGTTTTAGATGATTTTCAAACAGGAAAGTTTAAATCTCCGCAGATTTTTTTATGATCAATAAATGATGTTACTTTGTTGTGTTGTTCTATATAACGGATTATATGAAAAAAATATTTTTGCTGGCCGGATTATGCTTGATATTGGTTGCTGCCTGCACGTCAAAGCATGAAAAAGCCCTTGAACTGAACAAAAGCGGCATACGCAAATTGTACTCTTATAAAACGGAAGAAGCATTGAAAGATTTCGACAAGGCTATAGAACTCGACCCGCTTTTTGATCAGCCCTATTTTTACAGGGGAAACATAAAATACGGCCTTGGCGATTACAACGGCGCACTTTTTGACTATAACAAAGCCATCGAATTAAACCCCGGCTTTGCCGATGCTTATTTTAACCGCGGCAACGTTTACGAATCCATCAACCAGCGTGACAAAGCATGTGCCGACTGGATAAAAGCAGATGAAAACGGAAAAGCCAATCTGACGGACAAACTGAGAAATTGCCGTTAAAGTTTTTTATACATTGAACCTGATATTCATAATATCGCCTTCTTCTACAAGGTAGGTTTTTCCTTCGACCTTAAATTTTCCGGCTTCTTTGCATGCGTTTTCAGATCCGTATTTCACAAAATCGTTGTACTTCAGCACTTCGGCACGTATAAAGCCACGTTCCAGGTCGGAATGTATGGCGCCTGCCGCCTGCTGTGCATTCATACCGGTTTTGATGGTCCAGGCACGGACTTCTTTGGGGCCGGCTGTGAGAAAAGTGCGGAGATTCAACAAGCGGAACGCCGATTTAATCAGTTTGTTGACACTGGGCTCTGTCAGTCCTACATCACTCAGGAAAGCCATGCGGTCTTCGTAAGTTTCCAGTTCAGATATCTCTGCTTCCAGCTTTCCGGCGATCACCAGCACCTCGGTATTTTCATCTTTTACGGCTTCTTTAAGGGCCTCTGAATACTTGTTTCCTGATATTGCGGAATCATCGTCCACATTGCAGACATATAAAACCGGTTTCTCGGTGAGCAGGCACAGGTCTTTTACCAGTTTGCGGTCTTCGTCAGGGATGTCGAGCGTTCGTGCCGACTGAAAAGATTCAAAATGGTTTTTATAAAGAGTAAGAACCCCGAGCAGGTGTTTTGCGTCCTTGTCGCCGGTTTTGGCGGCTTTTTCAACACGCTGCATCTTGCGTTCCACCTGGTCCAGGTCGTTGATCTGAAGTTCGAGGTCGAGGATCTCCCTGTCCCTGACGGCATTCACCGAACCTTCTATATGAGGGAGGTTCTCGTCGTCGAAACAGCGGATCACATGTATGATGGCGTCGGTCTGACGGATGTCGGCCAGAAAGGAATTTCCCATGCCTTCGCCTTTGCTGGAACCTTTGGTAAGGCCTGGTATGTCTACTATCTCCACAGTAGCGTGCACTACTTTTGCCGCTTTTACAAGTTTTTCGAGTACATACAAACGTTCGTCGGGAACATTAATAATGGCAATATTTGATTTGTTCGAGCTGAAAGCAAAATTGGTAATCTGTGCTTTGGTGCTCGACATACAGTTGAAAATTGTGGTTTTGCCGCAGTTGGCCAGTCCCACTATTCCGCAATTCAGTCCCATAATGTATTTTTTACAAAGGTATTGATTTTTGGAAAAACGATGCAACAAAATAATACCGATACAACATTCAATCCGCCACGGCGGTTAGTCCAATTTCGCCTGTGTCTTTAGCTCCGGAGCTTAATGTCGGTAAAATAAACACCAGACAATAACATCCCGCTCCTTAGGAGCAGAACATTTCCTGAACTATTTTTCTACTGACAATACATTCCTACAGAATGAAAAAAAATGGTAAAAGCCCTAAAAACATAGCTATTCAGAATATCTGTACTATTTTTCCCGGACAACAGTGATTGATTTCTTTGTATTTTTAAGCACTTGAATGAGCTGCATTTTATTCACAACAAAAAAAACTTATTCAATACTTTTTAACAATCAAAAAACAGGCTGATAAAAACCATAATTTTGAAAAAAAATGTATATGTATTCTGTTGATGAATTAAAAAATATCGCTACTCAGGTACGCCGCGACCTTTTGAGGATGATCCATGCGGTGCAGTCAGGCCATCCGGGAGGTTCTCTGGGCTGTGCCGATTATCTGACTTGTCTGTATTTTTCTGTAATGGAGCATCAGCCAATGCCGTTCAGCATGGATGGCAAAGGCGAAGATATCTTTTTTCTGTCGAACGGCCATCTTTCTGCCGCCTGGTACAGCGTTCTTGCACATTCGGGATATTTTGAAACCGCCGAACTGGCCACCTTCCGCAAGGTGGGTACCCGTTTGCAGGGCCACCCGACTACTGCGGAGCATACGCCCGGCGTGAGGATCTCTTCCGGCTCGCTCGGCCAGGGAATGTCGGTGGCTATAGGTGCAGCCCTGGCTAAAAAACAAAATTCTGATGATCATTTAGTTTATAGTTTGCACGGCGACGGCGAACTGCAGGAAGGACAGATTTGGGAAGCCGCCATGTTTGCTGCCTCAAAAAAAGTGGATAACCTTATTTCCGTCATTGATTATAACGGCAAACAGATTGATGGCCCTGTCGATCAGGTATGCAGCCTGGGCGACCTGAAAGCCAAATTCCTTGCCTTCGGCTGGAAAGTCTTTGAAATGAACGGAAACGACATTTCTGAGGTACTCGGTATGATGAAAATTGCAAAGGCAAATACCTTTAAGGGCGTTCCTGTCGTTATACTGATGAAAACCGAAATGGGAAACGGCGTGGATTTTATGATGGGTACACACAAATGGCACGGTAATCCTCCGAATGATGAGCAGCTTGCCAACGCACTTGCCCAGTTGCCGTCTACCTTAGGCGATTATTGATCAAAGCGGTGAACATGACATCATCAATAATAAAAAAATACATCTTTCTTGTAACGGCGATCATTTTGTCGTGCAATACCTATGCACAGATCACCATCTCAGAAAAAGAAAAACCCAAGCCTAAGCCGGTAACGCGTATTTTATTTGTTTATGATGCTTCTCAAAGTATGCTGGGGACATGGCAAAGCGACCGCAAGATATCCATAGCGAGCAAGCTTATGTCGGAGTTGCTCGACAGCCTGAAAAGCGTCCCCGACCTGCAATTGGGACTGCGCATCTACGGACATCAGAAATATTACCCGCCGCAGGATTGTGACGACAGCAAACTGGAAATCCCTCTCGGTGATGGTAATATTGAAAAGATCAAAAACAAGCTGAAAACCGTTAATCCCAGGGGAACCACGCCGATAGCCGCTTCGCTGGAAGCCGCGGGAAACGATTTTACACCCTGTGATAATTGCCGTAACATTGTTATTCTGATCACCGATGGCCTTGAAGAATGCGGCGGCGATCCCTGTGCGGTTTCCCTTGCCCTTCAGAAAAAAGGGGTTATCCTCAAACCATTTATTATCGGCATTGGCCGGAACTTTAAAGAATCGTTCGACTGTGTAGGGACTTATTACGATGCTGCCACCGAAAAAGATTTCAGCAATGCCCTGAAAGTAGTGATCTCGCAGGCGCTGAATTCTACCACGGTGCAGATCAACCTGTTGGACTCCTACGGAAAGCCTACAGAGACCAATGTCGGGATGACCTTGTACGATAATTTTTCCAAGACCATAAAATATAATTTTGTGCATACGTTTAACAATCAGGGCTTGCCCGATACACTGATGCTTGATCCTTTGCTGGCTTACGACCTTGTAGTGCATACCATACCACCGGTAAGCAGAGACAGCATTGCCATAACTCCGGGCACACATACTACAATCGCCGCGATCACGCCGCAGGGGACACTGGAATTGAAAGTAGGAGGGAAGCTGCCTGTCGGGAAAAGTCCGCAATGTATCGTCAGACAGCAGGGAAAAATGGAAACGCTCAATGTGCAGACTTTTGATCAAAAAACAAAATACCTCACCGGCCTGTACGACTTGGAGGTGTTGAGCCTGCCGCGTATGAAGATCAGCGATGTAGAAATAAAACAGAGTTATACGACCACCGTTGAAATCCCCATGCCTGGGACCGCCATCATTCAGGCGGCTATGCGTGGCTACGGCGACCTGTATGCGGAAGAAAACAACAAACTGACGTGGATATATAAACTGAATGAAGAGGGACAGCAGGAGATGTTATATTTACTTCCCGGCAAATACCGGATCATTTTCCGTTCGAAGTATGCTACTCATTCTATTTACACGATTGACAAATCATTTAAAATTGAATCCGGAATAACAACAAGGGTGAACTTTTATTAAAAAATGAATAATTATTTCCGCATCTATGTAGAGGGAATTAAATACAAATAAATGAACAGATTTCAAAAAACCGGTGAAAAAGATACGCGTTCGGGCTTTGGTGAGGCGCTGAACGAATTGGGACTCGAAAACCCTGATGTCATTGCCCTTGTAGCGGACCTTACCGGCTCGCTGAAGATGGATGCTTTTGCAAAGAACTTTCCCGATCGTTTTATACAGGTCGGAATTGCCGAAGCCAACATGATTGGTATTGCCGCAGGGCTGACCATAGGGGGGAAAATACCTTTTGCAGGCACTTTTGCCAATTTTGCTACCGGCAGGGTGTACGACCAGGTGAGGCAGTCGGTGGCCTACTCAAATAAAAATGTGAAGATATGTGCTTCCCATGCGGGCATCACGCTGGGCGAAGACGGCGCCACCCATCAGATCATGGAAGACATCGGGCTGATGAAGATGCTGCCCAACATGGTGGTGATAAACCCTTGTGATTTCAACCAGACCAAAGCAGCCACCAAAGCCATCGCCAGCTATGCGGGGCCTGTTTACCTTCGTTTTGGAAGGCCGAAAGTGCCTGTGTTCATCCCTGAAGATGAACCTTTTGTGATTGGAAAAGCCCTCACGATAGCCGAAGGCAGTGATGTGAGCATTTTTGCCACAGGCCACCTCGTGTGGAAAGCCTTGCAGGCAGCAGAGATTTTAAAAGAAAAAGGCATCAGTGCGGAACTGATAAACATACACACGATCAAACCTCTTGATGAAGAAGCCATTTTGAAATCTGTAACTAAAACCCGATGCGTGGTTACAGCCGAAGAGCACATGATGAACGGCGGACTGGGCGACAGTATCGCTCAACTGCTTTCACGCAAGCTGCCCGCACCGCTCGAAATGGTTGCCGTTAACGACAAATTCGGCGAGAGCGGCACACCGGACGAACTGATGAAAAAATATGGCCTCGATACTATTGACGTGGTGAATGCCGTGCTGAACGTGTTGCAAAGAAAATAAATTTTATTGATACAAGGCACGGTTGGTGAGGCGCTGACCCGTGCCGGCTCAAAAAAAAAATGGCAAAAGGAAAAAAGTGGAAACGGATATTTAAGTTACTCCTGTGGCTTTTGTTGATTTTTCTGGGTTTATCAATACTCTCTGTCGTGTTATATAAATTTGTTCATCCGCCGGTAACGCCGTTGATGGTATTGCGCGGTTTTGAGACCGACAAAAAAACAGATTATCAATGGATCCCGATCGAAAAAATGTCGCCCAACCTGTTTCAGGCTGCCCTGGCTGCGGAAGATGACACTTTTTTAAAACATCATGGTTTCGATTTTCGCGCAATAAAACTGGCGTATGAGTCGAATCAAAAAAGCAAAAAAACCAAAGGCGGAAGCACCATCAGCCAGCAAACAGCGAAAAATGTTTTTCTGTGGCCGCACCGCGACTTTGTGCGTAAAGGGCTGGAAGCATGGTTTACGATACTCATCGAATTTGTTTGGGGAAAAGAAAGGATCATGGAAATGTATATGAATGTGGTGGAATTCGGCCCGGGGGTTTATGGTGTGGAAGCCGCATCATTAAAATATTTCAAAAAACATGCGGCAAAACTGAGCAAGTATGAAGCAGCCTCGCTGATCTCTGTTTTGCCCAACCCGCATATTTACCACGTGTTGACTCCTTCGAAGCGCACCCAGCGTTACCGGAGTGCCATTCTGAAAAGGATGAACTATATCCCCAAAGTGAAATTTGAGGGAAGCTCTAATGACTAATTTTCAAATGTTTTTTTACCCCGCCCTAAAGCCTGCCTGACGGCTATGCAGGGGTGAAACATCTGAAAATCAGCATCCCTTTATGGTTGTGTGTAAAGCTGATTTTCAATATATAGAGATGGCTATTATTGAATACAGGCATACGCTAAAGCCCGGCAGAACCTATTCTACCCATATTACCTCTGAATTATTAATTTTTGTTTTTTCGTCCATTCCCTGGATATGACTTCAATTACATAGGCCCCGTTTCTCAGCTCACCTGTTGATATTTGTGCCTGGCCAGGTTCGATTTTTTCCGTCCTTACCAATATTCCCGCCAGATTATAAATATTTAACTTTAGCTGAGCATTATTGAACCAGTTTGTTTTAATGGTGATGAGATCGGAAGCAGGGTTTGGAAAAACAGTGAATGTTTCTTCCATAATATTTTCATTGACTCCGACAGGGTCTTTTATCATTTTTAAGATTATTCCTGCATAACCGACTGTATAGCCAGTATTGGCGCCGACAAAAAACACAGAATATAAGGAACTGCTTATCCCGATGGTATCTTCGATCCAGGTGGTGCCGGCATCTGAGGTTCTTAGGACAGTGCCGCCTCCGCTCACCACCCAGCCATGATCTGCATCGGTAAAAATAACAGAATATAAATTATAGCCCACGCCACCTTGTTGTAAAGACCAGCTCAGGCCGGCGTCGGTCGTTTTTATGATGGTTCCGTATCGTCCGACCGCGTACCCCGTGAGAACATCCGTGAAATAAACAGACAGCAGGTCTTGGTAAATGCCGCTTGCCTGAACATTCCAGTCGACGCCGCCATTAGTAGTTTTTAAGACCTTGCCAAAATTACCAACGGCATATCCTGTATCAACACTGGTGAAAAAAACTGATCTCAGATCGTTAGTAATTCCGCTTACCTGAGGGTTCCAGGTAGCGCCTCCGTCTGTAGTTTTTAAAATTCTTCCGTAATCACCAACGATATAGCCGATAGTGGTGCTGGGGAAATATACCGAATACAAAATACTGGACGATTGGTCTCTGAGCATGACCCAAGTTGTTCCGGCATTGACCGTTTTGAAGATCACACCAGTTTCAGTATAAATACAATTGTCACCACCCACGGCATAACCGGTATCGGTGTTGACGAAAAAAACCGAATTCAGGTCACAGGTAGGCGCCCATGGCCTTGTAGAACCTAACTCTGCCCAGTTTGCGCCTCCGTCTGTTGTTTTTAGACAGGTCGATTGGTTGCCCACCGCATAACCCGTATTTTCATCAGTGAAATACGTAGAGTTTAAATTCTTGTTAGTGACCGGATTTGTCTGCGGAATCCACGTTAAACCGGCATCAGTAGTTTTAAGAATAGTTCCGCCAACGCCTGCTGCCCAGCATGTATTGTCATCAACGAAATAAATTGATTTGATACCCAGCATGGTGACTCCCGTTATTGCTGCCCAGTTTATACCTCCATCGGTGGTTTTCCAAATCCTTCCATACACACTTTCCGCAGCATAACCGGTATCTGTACTGGTAAAATACACCGTGTTGAAAAGTTCCGTACACGCGCACGATTGAACCGTCCAGTTTGCACCGGCATCCACTGTTTTTAGCAGCGTTCCCGTCTGGCCGACAGCATATCCGGAATCAGCATCGGAGAAATAAACGGATTGTAAACCGCCAATATTTCCTGTAGTTTGGGGCGACCAGTTAGCTCCGGCATCGGTTGTTTTATATATTATTCCATAATAACTAGCCGTACTTATGCCAACAGCATAACCGGTATGAGCATCCGCGAAAAAAACTGAATTAAAAAAATCGGTCGTGTTGGTTGTATGTACCGTCCAGTTTAAGCCGGCATTAATAGTTTTTAAAATTTTCCCATTAATACCTACAGCGTAACCGGTATCAGCAGAAGTAAAACACACTGAATTCAGATTGTCCGTTGTGTTTAAATTACTTATTAGTGCTGTCCAGTTCGTTCCTCCGTTAGTCGTCTTTATAATTTTGCCCATTCCGCCTACGGCGTAGCCTGTGTTTGCATTGGTAAAAAAAACGGAATTAAGATATGTATTTATTCCACTATTTTGTACGACCCAGGTGATACCGCTATTGCTTGTTTTCATAATGGTTCCCATGCCTCCCACGGCATAGCCCGTATTGGGATCAACGAAATATATGGAGTTCAGGTCATTGCCCTGGGGCAGGGGATGCTGAATTACCCATGTGCCGGGTTGTGCTTCCGTACGGCTTATGATCATAAAAATTAAACTGAGAAGGAGTAGTGTTTTTTTCATTTTATGGTTGTTTGTTTTTATTGTGGCTAAATATTGGTTTTAATATTTCAATGTTATGCACCTCATGTTATTTTTCTGTTTTTTTGAAAAAGTCAGCAAAATACAGAAACTGGTACTGTAATGCATTGCTCCAGTATTCCCGCGTATGTTCGCCGGGCCTTTCAATATAATCATGTTTGATGTTTAATTTCAGCATTTTCTCGTGAAGTTGCCTGTTTACCTCAATAAAGAAATCATCAACACCGCAATCAATGATCATGGCCAGCTTATCATTTTTTAACAGATGTAGCTGATAGTTCACGGTGTTTTTCTCCCAATTTTCAGGATACAGGTCTATCTTGCCGAGACGTTTTGCCAGATCCCAGTTTTTCGGGAACTGACGAAAATCCACACCGCCACTCATACTTCCGGCTGCACCAAAAATATCCTGATGACGCATCGCCAGATACAAGGCCCCGTGTCCACCCATGCTTATCCCTGTAATTGCACGGCCTTCACGGCTTTTTATGGTGTTGAACGTGCTGTCGATAAAAGCTGTCAGCTCTTTAGCTACATAAGTCTCGTATTTCATCGCCGTATCAACGGGACTGTCGAAATACCAGCTTGAAAAACCTCCGTCAACACCAATAATTATCATATTATACTGGTCGGCAAATTCCAGAACTTCTGGGAAAAAATTTATATAAGTTGCATAATTTCCGCTATAGCCGTGCAATAGGTAAAGAACAGGATGAGATTTCCCGCCTTTATCATAAATGTCTGGAGTAATCACACAGGCTTTGGTGTCTTTTTTCATTGAATGACTGTACACAACAAGCGTGTCAACTTTCGCTGCATCGAGGACTAAGGTAATTGTCAGAAGGTAAAAAAGAATTGCTATAGGTTTCATTTTTTTTGTTAATTTAAAGAAGGTAAATATCCTTTCTTTCTTTCTTTCTTTTTCATGTCGGTATAAACCATAAACGCAAAATACAGGTGTTGTATTTGCAACATATAAGTTTTACCGGTTTTGATCTTTCACTGTTCATGAAATTATTCAGATAAATCCAGTGAAACCGGCATTTGTTGTGGCCTGCTCAAAATAGCTATCAATAAAAGAGGATTATAAGAATTTAAACTCTTCTTTTAAACTTTCCCAAACATTAAAAACAATAGGGCATATCTCACAATTACTTATCACGCCCAGAGTTCTTGAATTAAAACAATGTTTATGAATATGGGGATAGTACCTGCACTCTTCAGGCCTTATTTCATATATTGAACACTTTTTGCCCGACAAATATTTGCAGGGAATATCTTTCAGGTATCTTGTTTTTTCCGGTTCATCCTGTTCAGTGAAATTTTCGATAAAATTTTCCCTTGACAGATTATCTTTTTTTGCCAGGGTGTCAAGTTCACTATCAGTAATTGTGGTTCTGAATATAGTACAACAATTTCCGCACTCGGTACAGTCAATTACGGCTGCAATCTCTTTGTAAAGTCTGTGAACAATATTGTCAACCATATCATTATCTATTCCCTTCAGGTAAGAACGAAATCTGGTATTCTGATCTTCGTTCTGTTTACTTAGCTGATGGATTCTGTTTAAGTCAATTTCTAAAGGTTTCATGATGTTGTTATTTTATAAATATGCCAGGTATAACGATTGATCTGCCATATTCCAGTCATTTTTCAATAGTTTTATTGTTCCTGTTTCCCGTTTTTCGCCCTTAATATTGTGTAATCCCAATTAATTTATTTTATATGTTTTATTTATCTGCGCTTTCAAGTATCAGTTTTACCACATCATAACTAACGGCATCGAACATATCTTCCACGTTGTTTGTGTAATCAGAGTTGTGGCTCATGATGGCATCTTTGACCATAAACGCCTTGTAATCGTGGTTTTGGGCGCCGATCCATGTCGCCAGCACGCAGCCCACGGCGCTTAATCCGCACAGGAATAAAGTATTGCTTCCCTGTTCTTTGATTACTTTATCGAGATCGGTCTTATTAAAGCCATCGCCGTAGGTTTTTATTATTTTCGGGTCGTCCATTTTTATTAATACGGAAGCAGGAAATTCAAACAGTTCCGTACCTGGGGCAGGGCCGGATTCCTTATCGTGATGGTATATCCTGATAACCGGATAGCCGTGTTTCCTGAAAAGTTCGATAAGCCCGTTGATGTAATACAAAGCCACTTCTTTCTCCCGCTCAGGAACCATCTGCAGGTACACATTTTGAATGTCAATTACAAGGAGTGCCGGCTTTATAGATGTTTTTGCGTTGTCTTTACTTTCCTGCGAAAATGATTGCTGGGAGAAGACTGCGAGCAGCAAACAAAGTAGTATAGCTATTTTTTTCATTTGATGTGGTTTTAAATTATTTCTGTTTTTTTAATTTAATGTTAACTGGTGCCCATGGCACGTTATCCGTATCACCTTCAAAGTTTTTAAAGAAATCAGCAGGGGCCTTTATTTCAGATTTTTTCAGGCATTGAAAATGGACAATCCCCCCGCAGACATGGCTTTTGTTGGTGTAAAAGTTTTTTTTGTCATCCATGCCAAGAGTGATGTCTCCAACTTCAGGATTTGTATGCGCTGAAGAAGAAATCATATAAATCCATTCTCCGTTTGCAAGTTTGATCCAGCCTTTTCCTGTCAGCCTGTATGTAATCTGATAATAATCGTCCGTTTCGGTAATACGTGGAATTAAAGGTAGGGCGGAACTATCCGGATGAAATTGTACCATTTCGGAAGCAGTCTTTTTTAGCCATTTCTGCTGTTCTGCAGCATTGAGTTTTGCTGCATCTGTATGTTGTGCCGAAACAATGCTGTAAAAAAATGCAATTATTATTGTGAGTGTAAGCCTGATAACCATTATTTTCTTTCAAAATTAATAAAAAGATTTGATAATTAGCACCTACGATATTGTTTATGTTACAGGAACACCATCTTTTTCAGTTCTGCCCTGCTGGTACCCCTAATTCTTGATCTTTTTCAGAGGCCTTTTCTTGATCATCCCGCCTTTGGCATCTTTAATAGGATTCATGATAATGAATGCACATTTATCAATTTTATCAATTTCAGTTTGTAGTTTAGTGAGTTCAAGCCGGGTTACCAAAGTGTACACGATATCGGTTGTTTTTAATGTTTCACCCCTCGCAGCAAAGCCTTTTTTGCCGGAATAAATGGTGCAGCCCCTTCCAAGGTTTTCGATGATGGCAAGCCTGATATCTTCACTGAATTCAGAAATAATCGTCACGCCAATATATTCTTCGATCCCGTCAACAACAAAGTCTACCGTTTTGGATGCTGCAAAGTAGGTCAGGATGGCATAAAGGGCTATTTCAACCGAAAATACCCATGCTGCTGCTGCAAAAATCAGGATGTTGAATACAAGGATGATGTCCCCGATGCTCAGGGACACCTTGCGGCTCAGGTACACGGCAAGTACTTCAGTGCCGTCGAGTACCGATCCGCCGCGTATGGCCAGTCCTATGCCAAGGCCCAGAAAAAAACCTCCGAACAGGGCAACCAGCAATTTATCGTTAGTCATATCGGGGTAAGGAATAAACTCTACGGCAAGAGCAAGCAGAATGATCGCGATAATACTGCGTATGGCAAACTGTCTGCTAACGGATGAAAATCCTAATACCAGGAAGGGGAGATTTATGGCAACCAGAAGCACAGATAAAGGCACTCCTGATAATTTTGCAGTAATCAACGATATGCCGGTCACGCCGCCATCAATAAAGGAGATGGGAAGCAGAAAGCTTTTTAGACCAAAGCTGGCGGATACCACGCCAAGAACTATGAAAAATATGCTTTTCAGCAATTCCTGAATGACAACTCCGGCGTCATTTTTTTCTTTTTTATAACAGGAAGGGGTGGGTTTGAGCTTTTTTTTGCGAATATTATATTTTGTCGCTTCGGTAATAATATATTGGAAGATCGATTTCATTTTTTACTGATTGTTTACAATTTCAAAAATTTTGTCAGATTCCATAATATTTATTCCAGTTCTTTCTGATTTTGCACAGTGAATCATGGCCCCGGCTACCGTTGATGCTTCTATGCCCCTGTATTTCTTCATTTTTCCAATAAATAAAAAGCCAAAAACTTTCATAAATCCTTTTCCCATCAGTTCGCCGAAACGGAATTCCTGCCTTTTGCCCATCAGCATCGAAGGCCTGAAAATAATCAGTCCGCCTTTAAATACTTTTTTCAGGTCTTCTTCAGTTTTGCCTTTGGTGCGCAAATAAAAGTTTCTGGAATTACTGTTTGCCCCGATAGATGAGATGTACAAAAACTTTTCTGCCCCAGACCGTGCTGCGATGTTGGCCGCAGCGATCACGTAATCATGATCAGTCTTGTAGAAATTCTCCTGATTTCCGGCCTTTTTTATGGTGGTGCCAAGGCAGCAGAAAACGTGCTGTGCGTCCGTTCTTTCTTGAGATTCTATATTATTGAAATCGATAACTTTTTCAGTAAGCTTCGGGTGGCTGATTCCTGAAGTTTTTCTTACCCAGATATCAATTTTATTATAATCCGGATCTTTAAGGAGTTGGTATAAACAATTTTTACCACAAAGTCCGGTAGCGCCTATGATCAGTGCTTTATAATTTTTTTGCATGATGAAAATTTTTATTATTTTTTTTTCTTGCAAACGGATGGTTATTGTTGCCGCCTGTACAAGTCATAAATTAGCGTGTTTATTTCAACCTTTTTGTAATTGTCCATTTTATCTGTCGGCTTTATTGATTTGTCGAGTATCGCGTAATCGTATTTGATCGTGCAATCCATACTGATATTGAAATACCGCATCATATAGCATTGCAGGCTCCAGTCATTCCATAGTTCTCCCGGGATGCCGGCTATTGATCGTTGTGGAATAACAGATCCCATCAGGTATATATCGTGCAGCATATCTTCATTCCTGCTGAACTTCCCTTTTTGCATCAGCGCAAAAGTACAAGTCCCCGCAAAAAGTAAGAAAACCAGGAACAACAAAACTTTGTATTTGATAGTATTGCTTTTTATTTTTTCTATGAAGTTTGAAATGATAGGCCCTATTAATATGGACAGTCCAATAGCAAAAAAAGGTAATGCAGGAACAAAATAAAAACCTTTTTGAACCAGTGTGAGCATTAAAGGAACAGAGGCACTCAGTCCGACTGCGATAAAAAAAATACTTTCCCTGAGGTGTTCTGAAACATGATTTTTTATTTTTTTTATCCTGGCAATGAGTAAGAAAATCAGAACAACTATCATCTGAGGCAGCAACTCGGTAAAGATACGATACAATATGTAAAACCTGCTGTCAACGGTTGGTACTTCATTAATACGGTGCAAGGCCCTTTTGAAAAAATAAGCAGATAAACTTTCTTTGCTTTCGGGAAATTGAAACAAGATAACGTAAATCAGAATAGGAATAAAAACGAGAATTAATGTTTGAACAAACATTTTCTTAAAACTGATCTTCTTTGTTATCAGCCAATATAAAAAGGGCAAAGTAAGCGGGAAAAATCCGGGAATTCCTTTGCTAAAGGTGGCCAGGAAAATCAGAATCCCCGAAAATATAATTAGAATAATCTGAAACCGTTCTTTGTGAAATGTTTTATAGGTGATCAACGCGGAACTTAATGTAAAAATACCCATGGTGTTTTCGTGCATATTATTTGAATAGGACCAGAAACAGACCGGAATCGTGATCCATAAAATCACAGGCAGCCATCCGGCTTTTTTTAAATTATTTTCTTTAACAAACACCGCTCTCCATAAAAGGACAATAAGTAAAGCTGAAACACACATTGTTAAAAACGTATATACGCGTTCGACATACAAACTGCCGCCAAGTAATCTGAAAAAGACCGATTGAATACCAAACACAAGTGGCGGTTGCTCGTGAAACGCAGGTAAGTCTGCCACATTATGCAAACTAAATTGAGGAAACCAGAAATTTCCTATTCCCATGCTTAAATTATGCGAAACACTTGTATAAAGAACGGCATCCATGAACATGCCGTCTTTTAATAGCACAGGAAGCGTTAAACCGGTTAAAATGCTACATGCAAGGAGCCAGAATAAGGTATGCGGGTTTGATACTATTTTTTTAAACAAGTTGTTTTCTTTCATGTGATATTTTTTAGCCTGAGAAGTCATAAATAGTAAATTTTATATGCGGGCTGGTGGTTCCGGGAGTGATTTTAATATTTTATCGCATAGGTATTCAACAGAATCCCCTTCTTTTACCTCAACAACAATAGATGCTTGTCGGTAACAGTGCTCGCGTTTTGCAAGGTTTTCTTCAATAAATGATTTAAGATCATGATGCCCGGTTAGTAATGGCCGGTTTTGTTGGTTGTCCGATAGTCTTTTAAAGAGCTGGTCAGGCGAGAGTTTCAGGTAAACCATGGTACCGTTTAAATTCATCACCTCCAAATTATCATAAAAACAGACCGTGCCGCCCCCTGTAGAAACAACGAGGTTTTCAGTATCTTTAATGATTAGCTGTAGTATCTCTCTTTCGGCTTCACGAAAAGCTGGTTCTCCCTGCAAATGAAAAATTTCTGCTATTGTCTTTCCGGATCTTTTTTCGATCATTTCGTCCATATCAATAAAACGCATAGCGCATTTTTCTGCAAGCATGCTGCCAATAAAGGTCTTGCCGCTTCCCATAAATCCTGTGATAAAAATCTTCATACAATTATTAAGGATTTCCAAAGTTAGATATTATTTGCATCACATCACTTCGCTTTTTCATACGATCGGGTAAAGACCGAAAAAATAAAAATTAACAACTGAGGTTTTGCATAATAATAAAATTGTCAATTACCTATCAATAATGAATTATAAAGATACTAACTAAATGAAAAATAATTTTTTACATATAGTCAAAAAGAACAAAACCAAGGTCAGTCAGACACGGACTCAACCCTCAATGCCAAGCTGTGTCCGGCTCTGTGTGACTTAAAGAAATCATGCAAAACTCAAGTTAATAATACTATCTTTGTGATATGATTTTAAATTATTAAAAATCGTTTTAAATAATAATATTCTATGATTCCTTTTTCTCCTCCGTATATCAGTGAAAATGCCATAAAGGCAGTGGAAGAAGTTCTAAGATCGGGGTGGATCACCACAGGCCCTGTGACCAAAAAATTTGAACAACAGTTGACCGCATATTGCGGTAATAAAAAAACATTATGTGTCAATTCAGCCACAGCCGGACTGGAGCTAATATTGCGGTGGTTCGGCGTAGGGGAGGGCGACGAAGTGATTATTCCTGCCTACACCTATTGTGCTACTGCCAACGTGGTGGTGCATTGCGGGGCAGTTCCCGTGATGGTTGATTCAGGTACACATGATTTCAATATCTCTGTGGAAGGAACACGAAGAGCGATTTCCCCCAGGACAAAAGTAATTGTTCCTGTTGATTTATTTGGAATTCCCTGCGATTATGATGAGATCAACGCCCTGGTTAGGGAAGAACCGGTTAAAAAAATGTTTCAGCCAGAAAATCAGGTTCAGCAGACATTAGGAAGAATTCTTGTCATGGCGGATGCCGCCCATTCGGTAGGGGCTTCGTATCAAGGGAAAAAAACGGGAAATCTGACAGATGTTTCCGTCTTTTCTTTTCATGCAGTGAAGAACCTGACAACCTCCGAAGGTGGGGCCATTGCATTGAATCTGCCTGAGCCATTTGACTGTGAAGAGATTTACAAACAACTAAATATTTCAAGCCTGCACGGGCAAAGCAAAGATGCTTTGGCCAAGACCGTCAAAAAAGGCTGGCGCTACGATGTGCTGGAAGCGGGCTATAAAGTAAATATGACAGATATACTTGCTGCCATTGGACTGTCGCAGTTGACGGAATACGAAGGTATTATGCGAAAACGCAAACACATTTTTGATAGGTATTCCGGGGCATTGAAAACTTATGAATGGGCTGTGCTCCCCGAACATGAAACCGAAAAAAAACATTCTTCTTTTCATGTATATAACTTGAGAATTAAAGACACAACGGAAGCTGTCAGAGACCAGATCATTGAAACGTTATTTGAAAAAGAGGTTTCTGTCAATGTGCATTTTCAGCCCTTGCCTTTGCTGACGTGCTATAAAGATAAAGGATACCGGATTTCTGACTTTCCAAATGCCTTTAAACACTACTCCTGTGAGATTTCACTGCCTGTTTTTTATAACATGACCGACGAACAGGTCGATGAAGTGATAGAAAGCCTTATATTTGCTGTTGAAAAAAATAGCGTTAATCCTTGAGAAGTAGCCATTTTTTAACCCGGACAATGTGCCTAATGTTTTATATAAAATGATTATGCTTTGAAAGTTTTGTGGATAATACCAGGTAAAGAAGAAGGAAGCAGTTTCATTTTTTCCCGGCGGCAGGTCAGGAGATTAATGGAAATGGGCGTATCAGGCAAGACGTATTTTTTGCATTCACGCACCAATCTTTTTTCATTAATCCGTTCATGGAAAGAAGCAAAAAAAATAATTGATGATCTCAGGCCCGATATCATACATGCCCATTATGGCTCGGTCAATGGTTTTTTTGCCCTGCGGCTCAGGCATCCTAAAACCATAATAACATTTCACGGCAGTGATATTAACGATATTTCTTCAGTGGGGTTTTTACGCAAGTTTATTTCAAAGAAGGCTTCAGATTATTGTTTGCAGAACAGCGTTTGTAATATTATCGTAAATGAAGATCTGAAAAATAAGGTCCCCGAAAAATACCGGTCTAAGACTTTTGTAATCCCTATGGGTGTTGATGAAAATGTGTTCAAACCTATGCCCCGCGGAGATGCAAAGAAAATGCTCGGATGGAATTTAAATGAGAAGGTGGTGCTTTTTAACGGTAATGATCCGGTAATAAAACGAAAGGATATTGCCGAGAAAGCCATAGAATATGTAAAGAAGCAACTTCCTGAAGCGCGGCTTGAAGTGTTGAACGGCAGTATCGACCCTGAAAAAATACCATGGTTGCTTAATGCATCTGATGTTCTGCTTTTATGCAGCGACAGCGAAGGAAGCCCGATGATGATCAAGGAGGCTATGGCGTGCAATTTGCCTATTGTCAGCACGATTGTGGGCGATACCCAACAACGCCTGGAGCATGTGGATGGGGCCATATTGACCAATCAAAACCCTGAAGATATTTCGGAAAAGATCATAGAAATACTGAGTAAAAATACCCTTTTTAACCTGCGTGAAAGTTTTTTGAACCAGAAACTTTCGGAGCAGAGTATCTGTAACGAAGTAATCCGCGTATATGAAAAAATACATAACAACACCCTGATATGAAATATATTTTTCTCTTAAGTATTATTACCCTCATATCTGTTTTTCTGGCTTACCTGATCTATAAAAAGACGCGCAGTGTTGCTATCATCATTGGCTTATTGCTGATCTATTACTGGACATTCAATGGCGCGTGGCTGTTTGTTTTTGATGTATTAAGCGGCTATGAGGGAAAAAATATTGGATTCACCTATTATGTGATCGAGAGAAAAATGTTTCCGCTGTTCCTCGACAATGACTATCTCCTGTCAGTCCTATATTACGGCATCTTTTATATTATCTTGCTGCTTACTTTATTTTTGATTACCAGAAAAATAGATTTTAAAATCAATAACAATAAATTACCGGTCAGGCTTATTCCTTTTAATTTATTTCTGATCAGTTTTGTATCTCTGATCCTGTCCTATCTGTGCGTGCATCACAAATTTCAGGAGGCGATAGATACGAAGACATCACTGTATTATATGATCAGGCATACGCCAAACAGGTTCGCAACTTTACACCAGATATTCAACATGATATCTGTTTTTACGGCTTACCTGACCCTCGTTGTGTATCTTTCGGGGAAGAATGCAAAGTACTTTTATCTGAAAAACAAAAAGATTTTTTTCGGAATCCTGATATTTGTTAACATAACAATTATCAGTCTTTATTTTGTTCTGATAGGCAACAAGCACGATCTGATCTTTGCAGGATTGTTTGGTTTTTTGTTTTATTTTGCCAACAACCTGGCCGTTGTATGGAAGAAAGTCGTTTTATTCATTGTAATTATTGTTTTTCCTTTGACACTGACTGATTTCGTCAGGGGGCTTCCTTTGCTTAACTATGCTACCAGAATGCCGGTGGATAAGTTCGATATGGGCGGAAAAGTTCCAAGTTACCTGAATGTCTTGTTTAATAACGAAATGTTTTATGCTCATTTTTCGATGTACGGCACCTTATCAAAAGATGTGGAACTTACTCACGGCAAAAGTTTTCTGAATCTGGCCGAGTCGTTTATTCCGCGGGTACTTGTTCCCGAAAGGTCTGCAGATGCTTATACGCATTATACTACCTCCGTGCATGCAAAACAGGGGCAGGGCTATAGTCTCCACCATGCAACGGGATGGTATATAAATTTCGGGATTATCGGCACCCTGCTTGCCGGACTCATTTGGGGCCTGGTATGGGGCCTGGTAATCAAAAAGAACTTCCGGATCAGCAGGGTGAAAAATAAATTTTTTATAATTTTATATGTCTTAGCGCCTACACTATTTGTTGCCTTCATTCCTAACCTTATACGAAACGGCATCGAAGGATATAAAGCATTGCTTCTGGAAGCATTCATCATCCCGACAGTAATAGCTTTTGTTGCACAAATGGATTTAATTACCTTCATCAAATCAAAAACGCTCAAAAAATAAATTTTTACGGTGAAAAAATTTAAAAAAATATTCGCGGCGCTTACTATCTTTTATTTTTCATTGTTATTAGTTTCGTTCTCGGTTCCTTTATACAGAAAAATCGCTCCTGTGGCCATCATGTTGTTTTTTCTGGCCTGGTGTGCATATATTATTGCGGAACGGAAAAAAATACACTTTAAATTTAATTATACAAGCTTGTTTTCTGTTCTGCTGTATGCTGTAATTGCTATTTCTTTATTATATACGACGGATATAAAGGCCGGACTTTTCGATCTGGAAGTAAAATTCAGCCTGCTGTTTTTCCCGGTATTGATGTCTTTTACCAATGATTTTATTTCCGAAAAAAAACGTTTTAATAATGTATTGTCGGCCTTTGTCCTGGGCACATTTACCATAACGATTGTTTGCCTGATCATTGCGTTTTACCGGTGTTTCACTATTTTTTTTACAGTTGATTTTTTTACGTATACCTACCTGGCAAGTTTTCATCATCCAACCTATTTTGCCATGTTTATCAATTTGTCTGTTACTGTCTTGCTGAGCAGGCTTATTGAGCGGTGGCGTGAACTGAACCTGAAGAAGAAAACAGGGATCAGCGTCCTGATAATTTATTTTATTTCATTCATATTAATGTTGAATTCCAAAGCAGGGATACTGGTACTGTTTCTGAACTTTATAGGAATTATTTTTTATTATACACTGATCCGGAAAAAAATATATGTTTTTGTTTTACTAATTGCGGCTGTAAGCGCCTGCAGTTTCTTGGTGGTTCGTATGGTGCCTTTCGTAAATTATCGCTTTCAGGAAATGAGCAGTTCATTAAATAATATCAAAGCAATAAACAAAAATCCCGACAACGACTCAGAACAACGCCTATTAATCTGGAAATATTCTTTACAAATAATTTCGGATACATGGCCTACGGGTGTAGGGGCAGGTGATGTTAGGCCAAGCCTGAATAAAACCTATCTCGACAATGGATTTGCCCGTGGTTTTGAAAAAAACCTCAACTGCCATAACCAGTTTTTACAAATATTTGTGTCAACAGGAATTATTGGTTTTCTTCTCCTGATATTATTATTGGGTTCCATGTTGATCATTTCCATTAAAAATCGGAATATCGTTTTATTTTCATTTTTTATTATTATTACAGGAAACATGCTTACCGAGTCCATCCTGGAAACACAGGCGGGCACCGTTTTTTTTGGCTTTTTTGTTGCATTTTTAGTTAATTTTCAATCAGGATTTATTGGAAAGGTTCATCGAAGTGAATGTTCACCCCAAAAATAAATCTTTACGAGTTTAAGTGTCTGACGATGGATGGAATTTTATTTATTTTTGAACCTTTGAATGCTTTTGAATCATAGTTTGCAGACATGAATATTTTGCTGATAAATCATTATGCGGGATCGGATAAGATGGGGATGGAGTACCGTCCCTATTATTTTGCCAAGGAATGGAAAAAGTATGGCCATCACACCACAGTTGTGGCCGCTACTCATTCACATATACGTACCCGCAACCCCGGGATTGAAGGCAATTACAGCTATAAAGATATTGAAGGTATTGAATATTTGTGGATTAAAACGCCCGGATATAAGTCGAACAGCCCGAAACGCTTTATCAATATGCTGACCTTTGTCTTTCGTCTGTTTTTTTTGATTAAAACAATTTTGAAAAAGCGAAAATATGATGTTGTTATTGCTTCTTCCACCTATCCCCTTGATATTTTCCCTGCCTCAAAAATAGCTAAAAAATGCAGCGCTCAGCTTATTTATGAAGTACATGATTTGTGGCCTCTTTCACCAATGGAACTCGGCGGGTATTCCAAATGGCATCCCTTCATCTTGTTGATGCAATATGCAGAAAATTTCGCTTACAAGAATTCTGATAAAGTGGTATCGCTCTTGCCCAAAACGAAGGAACACATGATGGAACACGGTCTTAAAGAAGAAAAATGGTACTGCATTCCCAACGGGATATCCCGTGAGGAGTGGGGGGAGCATAAAGCTATACCCGCTGATGTCAGCGCTCAACTACTTAGCATACGTGAAAAATATTCACGAGTTGTGGCTTACACCGGCACCTATGGTTTGGCAAATGCGCTGGATAGCTTTATTGATGCAGCAAAAATGGTTTCTGATATTTCCGTTGCATTTGTTTTGTTCGGGAAAGGCCCGTTACAGGCACACCTGATGTCACGGATAGAAAAGGAATCAGTCAGCAACGTTTTTATTTTTGACAGTGTCCCTAAAAGGTCCGTCCCCGCTCTGATTTCATTTTTTGATTTTTTATACATCGGCTTGCAAAACAAGCCATTGTTCAGGTTCGGGATAAGTCCGAATAAACTCATGGATTATATGATGTCAGGCAAGCCGGTAATTCAGGCGATCAAAGCGGGAAATGATATGGTGGCCGATGCAGGATGCGGAATATCCGTTGAACCCGAAAATTCTGCTGCCATTGCTGAGGCCGTGAGAAAAATGTTTGCCATGTCCGATCAGGAACTTTTTATTCTTGGCGAAAATGGTAAAAAATATATTTTATCGCATCACGTGAATGATATACTGGCAAAGCAGTTTATAGATGTGATGACATTAAACCAGTAATTAAAAAAAGGAGTTCAGTAAACAGTAACTTTGCATTGCCGTTTATGGTGAAACAAAAAATGAACATATTTTTACGTCTACAAAAAAAACATGATGCTTAAGCGGGTTTTTGATATAATTTTTTCATTATTCGGGCTGATAATTCTTCTTCCGTTTTTACTGATCATTTTTTTACTCGTGCTTATCGAAAGCAAGGGTGGCGTGTTTTACAGACAAATCAGGGTTGGGAAAAACAATGACGATTTTAAATTATTCAAGATCAGAACCATGTTCAAAGATGCGGATAAAAAAGGGCTGCTGACCATTGGTGAAAGGGATAACCGAATTACAAGGATAGGGTATTTTCTGAGAAAATATAAAATTGATGAATTCCCCCAACTCATGAATATTCTTGCCGGTGATATGAGTTTTGTCGGGCCTCGTCCTGAAGTACGCAAATACGTTGATTTGTATAACGAAGAACAACGCCGCGTACTGTCGGTAAAACCGGGCTTGACCGATTTCGCATCCTTGAAATACTATAATGAGAACGAGTACCTTTCCAGGTTTGATGATCCTGAAAAGGAATACATACAAACCGTGATGCCGGATAAAATTAAACTGAACCTCGAATATATCAGGAAACAGAATTTTTGGCTGGACATTAAAATCCTGTTGCAAACCCTTTTTAAATGGGTAAATTAACAAAAATCTCAGCGGGGATTTTCAGAACTTTTCAGAAAAAAACGTTTCGATCTGCGAAGGTCAAAATAGCTTAAAATGCCAAGTAATGTAACGGAAAATGAAAAGATAAAAGTATTGATCATGCCGTCAAATCTGTACAACAATAAAACCGCGGTTCCTATGGCATAAACGCCAAAAGCAATGATCAGGTTACGTGTGTTGATGGCCCGGTAATGTAAGGCATCCAGAACGCTGCGCAAGACAATATAAATGGCATATCCGGGAATACCCAAAGCGATAATACGCGCGGTTATTATTAAATCAGGGGAGGCGTCCTTCAGATAGATATTAATAATTTGAGTTGCGAAAATTTCGAAAATTACAATGGCAGAAACCGATATTAATAAGGTTATTTCTATTGTTTTTTTTGCTTTTATAAAAATTGTTTCATAGTGCTTGTTGGCTGCCAGGTTGCTTATTTTGGGCAGCAATAGCAGCGATATAGGCGAAAAAGCTGCACCGGCCATATTCATGAGTGTAATTCCAAATGCAATATAGCCGGCAGCAATAATCCCGGCATAACGGGCAGTAATTAATGAAGGCACTGTCAGTAAAGCCGCTAAAGCAACATCGCCGGGAACTCTGTAAATACTATAGGGGAATAATTCTTTGGCTGCCTTCAATATACTTTTGCGCTGGAAATCTATTCTGAAAAGAATGATAATAAAAAAAACCAGTCCGGTGATAATCCATATCAGGCCTGTATAATATATTACTTCTGTCAGGTTATCGGATAAATAAAAAGCAGCGAGATTACCTGCAAACAAGTTGATGAACTGAAGCAAATTCGCCCTGTACATCAGCATAGCTCCCCGGAAATAAGCGTAGGACAACGAATGGATGCATATTCCGGCAATCAGGACAATCAGGGGCAGCATGAGATAACTAAAGCTTGAATCTCCAAATAATAACAGTGCTATCTGATTTTTAAAAATGTATAGCAGGGATGAGAAAAAAGCAACCGAAATGAAAACCATTACTGCGCCTGCAATAAAAAAATTTCCTGATTTGACCTTGTCGCTCAGGTTGAATGAAACAAAGCGGGTGATACCGACCGCTAATCCTAAAAAAACAACAGGTTGGAAAAATGATAAATTCCGGCGAATGAGTGAATAGCTGGCAAAATCGGTTTCACTAAAGATATTGAAAGCAAAATAATAAATTAAAATTCCGGCAACCAGCAATGAAAACTCTGTCAGATAGGTTGTAATATAAATATATTTTGATTTCATTTTAGATATGGACAAACAGGGCTTGTGGAAAACGAACAAAGATAGAAATTAATATAAAGTGTTTGAAGCAAAATAGCTATTATCCTGTTTTTTCAAAAAAAATTTTTATTATATCTTTTTCTTTAAGCAATGGAAGATGAGATAAGGCATGGGCTTTAGCTCCAAAAACATTTTGTGATGTGATCAGCTAATGAAAAATGCTGAATAATTTCACCCGGATTCTGCAAAAGAAAATTTCTGATGCTTAGCAATAGAAACATTTTATATAATAGCTTGGGATTTATTAACACGGATTCGCATAGGCGCGGGCAGGGACTCAGTTTTTTACCGCTTTCGTTACAGTGGGAACGGCCCGATCAGACCGGATAAAGACATTATTAGATTATCTTGAAAAAATTCAAAACAGTTTCTTAGCTTTGCAACGGTAATCAGCACTATTTACAGTAATTATTATTTTTTATTAATAACCTCATGATCAAAATCCTCACCATCGTCGGCGCACGCCCGCAGTTTATCAAAGCTTCTGCTATCAGCAGAACCATTAAGCAGGACTTCTGGGATAAAATAACTGAAGTAATTGTTCATACCGGTCAGCATTACGATGATAACATGTCGTCGGTTTTTTTCCGGGAGATGGAAATTCCCGAACCTTTGTATAATCTTGAGGTCGGGTCGGGGAAACACGGAAAACAGACAGCCGATATGATGGCCGGATTAGAGAGTATTTTGACCAAGGAAGCTCCTGATGCTGTTCTTATCTATGGCGATACCAATTCTACCCTGGCCGGCGCCCTCGCAGCAGCAAAAATGCACATACCCGTGGTGCATGTTGAAGCCGGCCTCCGGTCGTTCAATAAATCAATGCCCGAAGAAATAAACCGGATTGTTACCGATCATGTCTCCACACTTTTATTTACCCCCACAGTCAAAGGTATTGATAACCTTGCAAAAGAAGGTTTTCACGAAAACAATGAACACCCTTTCCACATCGACAACCCGGGTGTTTTCCATTGCGGTGACATCATGTACGACAATGCTTTGTATTTTTCCAAGATTGCCGATGATAAAAGTAATTTGCTCGCAAGCCTTAAGCTGAAAAACAACGGCTATGTGCTGGTTACCTTGCACAGGGACATCAATACGGACAATCCTGAAAGGTTGAACGCGATATTCAGGGCTATTGAAAGGATAAGCGAAAAAAGTGATATAAAATTCGTCATTCCATTACATCCCCGTACCCGCAAAAAATGGAATGAATTGCCTGACGATACGCTGAAAGATATTATTGAAAACAACAACCTGATTACGATAATACCCGCGGTTTCGTATTTTGATTTTATCTTTCTCGAAAAGAATTCGAGGCTCATCATGACCGACTCGGGCGGTGTACAAAAAGAATCCTATTTTTTTGGAAAACCATGCCTGATCATCAGGGACGAAACCGAATGGGTTGAACTTCTGGAATTAGGAACTGCAAGGCTTTGCGGAGCCGATGAGGAAAAAATTGTTCAGTCGTATAAGGAGCTGATGGGGAAGAAGGACCTGAAGTTTCCGGAAATTTACGGTGATGGCTATGCTTCCAGATTTATACTAAAAAAGATTCTGGAAAATATAAAATAAAAACGCAGGGCAAATTCATGAATTTGCCCTGCTAAGGAAGGTTCTGGAAAATACTATATAAAAAAAAGCCGCTCCAAACGGGGCGGCTTTTTTTAGTACGTCGGGCATAGTTCTTTGAATCTTGCAGAGTGAAAGTCTCTGTACACGCCGAGTTGAAAGGAAGTGTTAGCGAATGGCAAGGGTGTTTTCCGTGAGGTAAAATC
>Ga0209098_1000183_pt1 | contig 70547 bp, 60 predicted proteins | sample AD_JPNHW1_MetaG_FD_184429 | JGI IMG/M metagenome (GOLD analysis project Ga0209098, IMG submission 184429) | Active sludge microbial communities of municipal wastewater-treating anaerobic digesters from Japan - AD_JPNHW1_MetaG (SPAdes) (version 2) | ecosystem: Engineered > Bioreactor > Anaerobic...
TTTAAAACAGCTAATGGTGCTCAAACATATGCGATTATTAGATCTATTACGGATACCTGCATAAAAAATAAACAGAATATTTTGGCTGCTTTCAAAACTATTGCTAATTTGCAACCTGAATAGTTACAGAAAATTATATGTTTTCATATTTTAATTTTAACAAAAATAATAATAAATAAAAACAAACTTAATATCATTCCCCTTGCCCGGCATTAATGCTATTCCCGGCAGTTTTATTATATGCATAATCAATTATTCTCAACGTATCATTATGCTCGCTGCAATAAATTCGTATCCATCCATAATTATAATCCGAATTATTTGGCAAACGAAAAGCTAAATATTTTTCACCTTTACCTTTAAATTGACCAGCATCTGTGAATGTACCAATTACACAATGTTTATCAGTCCAGTATCCTGCATCCGATATTTTATCATCTCTGTTCAACGCATCGCAATAACCCCAGGTTGAATTATCTAAAATTTGTATGCCTAAAGGCTGAACTCTTGCAGCCAAAGAATCAAGAGAATCAGGCATATCATTATTATTGTATGGTTGTATATTTATAATTTCAAAACCAATATCTCTCGAATTATCATTATTTAAATCATACGTTTTATAACCTGTTGAAATAAATTCTTCATTTATCAATCCTGATAAAATGCTATCAACATGATTTGAAATTTCATCATCACTTGATTTAATGGTTTGAATGTCCCGATGTAGAACATATTCTTTGTTAACTGATGAATATATAATATCATCTTCTGTTTTTTTATCGGTTTTGGTACAACCGACAATTACAATAAGCATCATGATGCAGATTGCGAATAAATTTATTTTTGTTTTCATAATAGTGTTTTTTAAGATTTTCATTTTTAATTTTCAACGACTTAATTTTTTATTTATTGTTAAAAATATTTTCAATCAACTCAATAATCTTCCAAAACCATCGTCAATAATGGGTTATAGAATTATTGTTCTACGGTTAAAATTATTTTTAATATGAAATTTCATTTTTCTTATACGGTTTCTTACTTAGTGTTTATACTTAAGCCAAAAAACTTTTAAATTTTAATTATTTTATAATAAGACAATGAAATTGTATTTTTGCTGCTTATAAAAAAATTTTAAATTTTTCTAATCATAACAAAATAAATTAAGGAATCATTGGAAATTGAAATTCAAAAAATATCAGAAACAGCAAAGAAAAAGGAAGCAGAAAATAAAAAATTTTTCACTTCCTTAAAAAAGAAACATCCAAAAAACCTTGATAATACTGTTCAACAGCTTCATGAAAATATTTTTGAAAAAATAAATTGCCTCGATTGTGCGAATTGTTGTAAAAGTATAAGTCCTATTCTTCGCGATAAAGACATCGAACGAATTTCAAAACATTTAAAAATTCGTCCTTCCGATTTTACCGAAAAATATTTAATGATAGATCATGAAAATGATTATGTTTTCAGGAATCAGCCCTGCCCCTTTCTTCTACCCGATAATTACTGCATAATTTACGAAGTCCGACCAAAAGCCTGTGCAGAATACCCACATACAAGTCAGCCTAATTTTATCAATAGGCTAAATCTTACAATAAAAAATTCTTTTTATTGTCCTGCAATTTCTGAAATAATAGAGGAATTGAAAAAATTTTATTAATCATAAAATACCCACGAAAGCCCAACCCTGAAACTTCGACCAGCCATAGGATAATTAGGAATGGTAAAATAATCATAACCCATCAAACCTGAATTAACATGATCCATTTTCAGGAAAAATCTGATTCTTTTAATTTTTAGATTAATAAAAAAATCAATATACGGGTATAATGACGATTGATAATCGTTCTGAATATAGAATTGACGCGTTGCCGGCATATATGCTAATGGGGAATAACTGCTATAAAATGTCAGATCAGCTCCAATTTGCGAAGAAAATATTTTTAAAAATTTATTTGAATAGTATAATGAATGATTCCCGGTAAACTCAGGCAATCTTATAATATCGTTTCCTAAAACTTTTTGATAAACAATATTATTATCGAAACAAATATTTTTCCATTTAAAATCTTTTTTTACCTGAACCTGCAAAAGCTGAGTACTTCCATTTTTCTGTTTTGGTTTCGCATAATTATCATAATAAACAGGTTTGGTTAAGCTATATAATGATATTTGCGAAAAAATATTTTTATATTTTAATAATACACCTGCTCTTGCAGTATGCATTTGTGTAAAATTATTATTCCATTTAAAATTATTGGAATAAAAATATTGATCAAAGTAATACGGTGTTTGCGAAAATGTGCTCAATAATAATGAAAGTACTTTTTCTTTAATATTATTTTTAGAAAAATGATAATCAATTGTAGCGCTGGCAGAATAATCGCTTTTATTATATCCATTTAAAAAATAAAATCCTTTTACATTAATATTTACCGGATTAAAAAATATATTACACGACATTTCAGGGATAAGTGAAGTGAAGCTGGTATCCGTATTATAAGTATATAATTGCTGAACATGATCTTTTATCCCAATAGTAAAAATAAAATTCTGTTCTTTTTCAGTTAACCCATATCTCATATTCGACCACTCCACTTTATTTTCTAAAGTATTTACAAAAATTGAATCATGTGTACTGGCAGTATCAAGGTAAACATTTTGATAAAATCCAGACATTGGGTTTGCATCAGTATATGTTTCCGATTGATTTTTAAAAAGAATACTATGTGACAATCTTCCAAAAGCTAAATATTTATCATTATCTTTTAAAGTATCTTTTTTATTAAGTGTAAATCCGGGGAAATAATATTGCCTGAAATAAAAACCCGATTCTTTAATTTTATTTTTCGCATTACTGTTTTGTAAATTAACTTTTACCCCACTACTTTGAATATTATTTAAAGCAAATCCTGAATCATTTAATATTCCTCCATTTTCCTGGAAGTTCATACGATTATAAAAATAATCGGCAATAAAAAAATATTTATTTTTTTTAGAATGATAATTAGAAGTAAGCAAAACAAAATTATCGTTTGATTCCTGGTAATTATATTTACCTTTTGAATAAATTATTGAATAATCCACCGATATATTCCATAATTTTCCAAAATTACGAGTAAATAAAACATCTAATAATTGCTTTTTATTAGCTCCCGTCATATAAAAAGCGTTAGAAAAAGGTTTTTGGTTACTATAATAAACTGCTTTTGAATTATTTTTTAAATAACTTTCAAAATATTTATTTGAAGAAAATTGATTAAGGTCATAATCATTTTGAAAAAAAAGTTTTCTTTCTGCTAATCCAGGATTGCTGCATTGAGCATAAAAAATTTCATCATGATAAAAATATTCTTTTTTATGAAAATTAGAGATAGAAGTATCAATATCAAAATATTTATTTTCAAAATTTCTTGAATCAAGAGCATTTTCATAAAATCCAAAAACTTTTATTGAATCATTGTAAGAAGAAATTGAATCATTTTTTTGAGCAAATACAGAGAAAGGAGTAATAATAAATTTTATTATAAAAAAGAGAATAAAAAATCGGAGTAATTTAAACATATAATAAAATCAGAATTTTCAAAATTACTAAAATTATATTGAACACATAGGATTATAATAGAAACAATATATCATTATAAAAAAATATTATAAAAAAAAATCCCGACCTGTTACAGTCGGGATTATGAAAAACGGCGACGACATACTCTACCACATTACTGTAGTACCATCTGCGCTGAAGGTCTTAACTTCTCTGTTCGGAATGGGAAGAGGTGGGCACCTTCGCTAAAGTCACCATAAGGTCTTCAATATTTTAAAAGAACGAATGACATATATTAGAAAGAAGATACAATTAAAGAGTATTCAACAGAAAGTTTACGGGTAATTAGTACTACTTGGCTTTGACATTACTGTCTTTACACCGGTAGCCTATCAACGTGGTAGTCTTCCACGACCCTTAAAAGAAGTCTCATCTTGAGGCGGGTTTCGTACTTAGATGCTTTCAGCACTTATCCCATCCGAACATAACTACTCTGCGCTGCAGCTGGCGCCACAACAGATACACTAGAGGTTCGTCCAACTCGGTCCTCTCGTACTAGAGTCAGATCCTCTCAAACTTCTAACGCCCACAACAGATAGGGACCGAACTGTCTCGCGACGTTCTGAACCCAGCTCGCGTGCCACTTTAATCGGCGAACAGCCGAACCCTTGGGACCTTCTCCAGCCCCAGGATGTGACGGGCCGACATCGAGGTGCCAAACCACTCCGTCGATGTGAGCTCTTGGGAGTGATCAGCCTGTTATCCCCGGAGTACCTTTTATCCTTTGAGCGATGGCCCTTCCATGCGGAACCACCGGATCACTATGTCCTGCTTTCGCACCTGCTCGACTTGTAGGTCTCACAGTCAAGCGCCCTTATGCCATTGCACTCTACGCACGGTTACCAAGCGTGCTGAGGGCACCTTTGAAAGCCTCCGTTACACTTTTGGAGGCGACCACCCCAGTCAAACTACCCACCAAACACTGTCTTCGACGTAAGACGAATTAGAATTCAAATAAACAAAGGCTGGTATTTCAACGTTGACTCCACGAAAGCTAGCGCCTCCGCTTCATAGTCTCCCAGCTATCCTACACATCGTTTATCCAAAGTCAATGTTAAGTTATAGTGAAGGTTCACGGGGTCTTTCCGTCCCGTTGCGGGTACCCGGCATCTTCACCGGGACTACAATTTCACCGAGCTCGTGGCTGAGACAGTGCCCAGATCGTTACACCATTCGTGCAGGTCGGAACTTACCCGACAAGGAATTTCGCTACCTTAGGACCGTTATAGTTACGGCCGCCGTTTACTGGGGCTTCGATTCAAAGCTTCGCATTGCTGCTAACCTCTCCTCTTAACCTTCCAGCACCGGGCAGGTGTCAGGCCTTATACTTCATCTTTCGATTTTGCAAAGCCATGTGTTTTTGCTAAACAGTCGCCAGGGCCATTTCTCTGCGACCCACCTTGCGGTGGGTACCCTTTTTCCCGAAGTTACAGGGTTAATTTGCCTAGTTCCTTAGCCACGGATCACTCGAGCACCTTAGGATACTCTCCTCGACCACCTGTGTCGGTTTCCGGTACGGGTTGCAATTATCTGAAGCTTAGAGGGTTTTCTTGGAAGTATGATTAGGGTCATTATTCGCTTGTCCGAAGACTCACGATACTATCAAGTTTCAGCACATAAAGCGGATTTTCCTACTCAATGTATACCTACACTCTTCAACGTACTATTCCGTCAGTACGCAGACCTTTCACTCCTTCGTCACCTCATCGCAATAATTGCAAGTAAAGGAATATTAACCTTTTATCCATCGGATTTTGCGTTCGCATACTCCTTAGGACCCGACTAACCCTGATCCGATTAACGTTGATCAGGAAACCTTGGTCTTGCGGTGTGCAGGTTTCTCACCTGCATTATCGTTACTTATGCCTACATTTGCTTTTCCAGACGCTCCAGCATGTCTTACAACACACCTTCAGCGCAGACTGGAATGCTCCCCTACCAGTGATATTGCTATCAATCCACAGCTTCGGTAGTATATTTAATGCCCGTTTATTATCCACGCCCGATCGCTCGACTAGTGAGCTGTTACGCACTCTTTAAATGAATGGCTGCTTCCAAGCCAACATCCTAGCTGTCAATGCAATCAGACTTCGTTAGTTCAACTTAATATACATTTGGGGACCTTAGCTGATGGTCTGGGTTATTTCCCTCTCGGCGCTGGACATTAGCACCCAACGCCTCACTCCCGAGTATATGTCATAGCATTCGGAGTTTGTCAGGATTTGGTAGGCGATGAAGCCCCCTAGTCCAATCAGTAGCTCTACCTCTATGACACTCAACCTCGAGGCTGTTCCTAAAAACATTTCGGGGAGTACGAGCTATCTCTCAGTTTGATTAGCCTTTCACCCCTACCCACAACTCATCCAAACGCTTTTCAACGCATACTAGTTCGGTCCTCCATCAGCGGTTAAGCTGACTTCAACCTGGTCATGGGTAGATCACAAAGTTTCGCGTCTACCCCCTCTAACTTTACGCCCTATTCAGACTTGCTTTCGCTTCGGCTACAGACCTTAAGTCTTTAACCTTGCTAGAGAGGAGTAACTCGTAGGCTCATTATGCAAAAGGCACGCCGTCAGCTACTCGTATAGCAAGCTATACTTTGGCCTCCGACAGGTTGTAAGCGCATGGTTTCAGGTACTATTTCACTCCGCTGTTCGCGGTTCTTTTCACCTTTCCCTCACGGTACTAGTTCACTATCGGTCTCTCAGGAGTATTTAGCCTTACCGGATGGTGCCGGTGGGTTCCCACAAGGCGTCTCCGACCTCGCGGTACTCAGGATACTGTTAGGTAATAAATTTGTTTCGTTTACAGGACTATCACCTTCTATGGTGCAACTTTCCAGAAGCTTCTACTACAAATTTACAGTCCACGTTACAGTCCTACAACCCCAGTTTTGCCGTAACAAAACTGGTTTGGGCTAGTCCCTGTTCGCTCGCCACTACTTAGGGAATCACTATTGTTTTCTCTTCCTCCAGGTACTAAGATGTTTCAGTTCTCTGGGTTTACTTTCCGATAAATCGGAATGATCCGCCTTCAGCGGACCGGGTTTCCCCATTCGGATATCTCCGGATCAAAGGCTATTTCCGCCTCCCCGAAGCTTTTCGCAGGTAGTCACGTCCTTCATCGTCTCTGAGAGCCAAGGCATCCACCATACGCTCTTACTTACTTTCTTGTTATATTATAATTAAATAAAATTTACTCGTGTCTTGTATCTTCTTTCAATATGTCAAAGAACTTTTTCGCCAATTGGCGAATTCGTGGAGAATATCGGATTCGAACCGATGACCCCTAGCTTGCAAAGCTAGTGCTCTAGCCAGCTGAGCTAATCCCCCAATACGATTTTATGTAGTCCCGAGCAGATTTGAACTGCTGACCCCTACATTATCAGTGTAGTGCTCTAACCAACTGAGCTACGGGACTGAGTTTACGATTGATTTTGTAAACGCACTTCCTTTTGCTCAAAATACTGTAATTAAGGAAGAGTCATCACTGAGCTCGTATGGGTAAAAAAAATATGAAGAAGCCAAAAGTAGCAAATATGAATTCCGAATTATAAAAAACGGAACTTAATAATAAACCTTCTCTAGAAAGGAGGTGTTCCAGCCACACCTTCCGGTACGGCTACCTTGTTACGACTTAGCCCCAGTCACTGGTTTTACCCTAGGCCGCTCCTTGCGGTTACGGACTTTAGGTACCCCCAGCTTCCATGGCTTGACGGGCGGTGTGTACAAGGCCCGGGAACGTATTCACCGGATCATTGCTGATATCCGATTACTAGCGAATCCAACTTCACGAAGTCGAGTTGCAGACTTCGATCCGAACTGAGATTGGTTTTAGAGATTAGCATCTTGTCACCAAGTAGCAACCCTCTGTACCAACCATTGTAGCACGTGTGTAGCCCTGGACGTAAGGGCCGTGCTGACTTGACGTCATCCCCACCTTCCTCACTACTTGCGTAGGCAGTTTTCTTAGAGTCCCCAGCATTACCTGATGGCAACTAAGAATAGGGGTTGCGCTCGTTACGGGACTTAACCCAACACCTCACGGCACGAGCTGACGACAGCCATGCAGCACCTCGTAAAATGCCCCGAAGGGAATTTACCTTTCGGCAAATGTCATAATACGTTCAAGCCCAGGTAAGGTTCCTCGCGTATCATCGAATTAAACCACATGCTCCTCCGCTTGTGCGGGCCCCCGTCAATTCCTTTGAGTTTCAATCTTGCGATCGTATTCCCCAGGTGGATCACTTAATGCTTTCGCTCAGACGCGTACAGTGTATCGCACACATCGAGTGATCATCGTTTACGGCGTGGACTACCAGGGTATCTAATCCTGTTTGATCCCCACGCTTTCGTGCCTCAGCGTCAGTTACAGTTTAGTGAGCTGCCTTCGCTATCGGTGTTCTGTGTGATATCTAAGCATTTCACCGCTACACCACACATTCCGCCCACTTCAAATGTACTCAAGGTTGACAGTATCAATGGCAGTTCTACAGTTAAGCTGTAGGATTTCACCACTGACTTATCATCCCGCCTACGCACCCTTTAAACCCAATAAATCCGGATAACGCTTGGATCCTCCGTATTACCGCGGCTGCTGGCACGGAGTTAGCCGATCCTTATTCTTACGGTACCATCAGCCCCGCTCACGAGCGAGGGTTTTTTCCCGTACAAAAGAAGTTTACAACCCATAGGGCCGTCATCCTTCACGCGGCATGGCTGGTTCAGACTTGCGTCCATTGACCAATATTCCTTACTGCTGCCTCCCGTAGGAGTCTGGTCCGTGTCTCAGTACCAGTGTGGGGGTTAATCCTCTCAGAACCCCTAGGTATCGCAGTCTTGGTGAGCCGTTACCTCACCAACTAACTAATACCGCGCATGCCCATCTATAACCATTAAAACTTTAATTGCAAAAAGATGCCTTTTCGCAATGTTATGGAGTATTAATCCCGATTTCTCGGGGCTATTCTCCAGTTATAGGTAGGTTGCATACGTGTTACGCACCCGTGCGCCGGTCGCCGGCATGTATTGCTACACCCGCTGCCCCTCGACTTGCATGTATTAAGCCTGCCGCTAGCGTTCATCCTGAGCCAGGATCAAACTCTCCATTGTAAGTTTGATTCTTTAAAAATGTCTCAAGATTTATTATTGTTACTGTTCGGAATTGAACAGGTTATATTTGCTACTTTATTTAGGCTTTCTTCAATATCTTCAAAGAACGTTTTCCATTTCATTTTGAAATGGGCTGCAAAATTAAAAACTATTTTTTATTTTGCAAAATATTTTTAAAAAAAATTATCTTTCAAAAAACTAAATTTTTCCCGTGGTATTTTGGGACTGCAAAATTAATATTTTTTTGTCCCGAGAAAAATTTTAAATGAACTTTTTATTTACAATTTATAAGATCGAATCTTTTTAATTGGGGTTGCAAAATTAAAAACTTATTTTGATTCTGCAAACATTTTTTCAAAAAAAATTTATTTTAAAAAAACTTAATCATTTTCCCTTGGTAATTTGGGACTGCAAAATTAATATTTTTTTGTCCCGAGAAAAATTTTAAATGAACTTTTTATTAACAATTTTATAAGATCGAATCTTTTAATTGAGGCTGCAAAGATATGAAAACTAAAATCACATAAACAAATGTTTTTATAATTATTTTTAAAATATTTTATATTTAATTGTTTTTAAATAACTTATATGTGAATATTTTCATACATTTCAGAATATTTTATCTTGTTCATACTATATTTCATGTATTTTTGTTCTTATAAAAAAGGATATAAAGATGAAACTTATAAAGTATTTGCTTATTTACTGCTTCTGTTTGCTCTGTTTTATTAATGTTTTTGCCCAGGATAACATAAAAAATAACGATAATGACAAATTAATACATCGCTTCTTTACAGGTGGTACCATAGGTTTGCAGTTTGGCAACTATACCTATGTAAACATTGCTCCTATTGTTGGATACCGCTTAAATGATTATATATCATGTGGGGTTGGTCCTAATTATATATATTATCATTATAAAGATCCATATTCAACAACAATTTTTAAAACAAACCTGTACGGGGCGAATTTCTTTTCACGCGTTTATTTCCTGAAAGATATTATTCCCAGTATTCATGACATCTATCTTCATGGCGAAATTGAAGGACTTAATGTAGAATCAGCATTCTTCGATATAGGGAATGAACATAATAATGAAGAAAGGTATGGAGTAATTAGTATTTTCGGTGGCGCCGGAGTTCGACAAGCAATAGGTGAAAAAACCTTTGTAACTCTTACTGTACTTTATAACTTTAATGAAACCATAGATAGTCCATACTACGGAAACCCTTTAGTATATCGCGTTGGTATTGAAATCGGGTTATAATAAAAAAGGAGGCAATGCCTCCTTTTTATTTGCTCTATATTATATTATAATGTTTCTAAGACTTCAACCAATAATTTCCAGAATAGATCAACGCTTTCTATATTTATTCTTTCATCGGGTGAATGAACGCCTCTGAGTGTAGGTCCAAAAGAAATCATATCCATTCCCGGATATTTTTCTCCTATAACACCACATTCAAGTCCTGCATGTATAGCCAGTACCAAAGGTTCTTTCTTGAAAAGTTTTTTATAGCTTGCTTTCATTACCGACAGGATCTCTGAATTCATATTAGGTTTCCATCCGGGATATCCTTCACCATGCTTAACTTCTGCACCTGCCAATTTAAATAAGGAAGCAACCATTTGTGCAACATCGTCCTTTGAAGATGCAACAGAGCTGCGCTGACTCGTTTGAATAATGATTCTATCATTTTCTGTTTTAACCGAAGCTAAATTTGTTGATGTTTCAACCAATCCAGGCATATCGGCAGTCATTGCTATTACTCCATGAGGACATGCATACATCGAATTCAGTAAACGGAATTGTGTATCCGAATCAATCACATAAGCAGGTTTCCCGGCACTTTCAATTACAAATTTCAAATCGGGTTCTGTAATATTTAATTCATTCTTTATCATATCATGATAACTACTTGCATAATCGATAAGGCTATTTTCATTTTGTGAAGGTACCATTAATATTGCAAAAGCTTCGCGGGCTATAGCATTTCGTAAATTTCCTCCATCAACCTTAGAAATCCGAATTCCATATTTATTTGTTGCCATCAGCAAAAACCTGTTCATCAGTTTTACTGCATTGCCTAATCCTTTATTAATATCATCACCTGAATGGCCACCTTTTAAACCGGTAACTGATATCTTATATGGAATCATGTTTGCAGGAACGCTATCCTTTTTATATGAGAAAGTAATAACGGTATCTTTACCACCTGCGCATCCAATAAATAATTGTCCTTCATCTTCCGAATCCAAATTTAGAAGTATGCGACCTTTTACAAATTCAGGCTGAAGAGCAAAGGCACCGGTTAATCCGGTTTCTTCATCAACAGTAAAAAGACATTCTACGGGTCCGTGAGAAAGTTCATCCGATTCAAGAACTGCAAGCTGAGCAGCCATACCAATTCCATCGTCGGCACCAAGAGTTGTTCCTAATGCTTTCACCCATCCCCCTTCAACGACTGGTTTTATAGCGTCTTTATCAAAATCATGTTGTGTTGAAGCATTCTTTTCACAAACCATATCAATGTGGCTTTGCAAAACAACGGTCTTGTTTTTTTCTTTTCCTTTTGTTGCAGGTTTACGAATCATTACATTTCCTGCTTTATCCTGAATGGTTTCCAGTTTTTTCGACTTTCCCCATTCAACTAACCATGCTGCAATTTTTTCTTCTTTTTTGGAAGGACGCGGAATTTTACATATCTCATTAAAGTAATACCAAACGCGTTCGGGCTGAAGTTTAAGTATATCATTCATAATTTTATTTTTATATCAACACAAAACTAAACATTTTGTTTTGATTAAATAATTTATTCAAAAAAAATCTTCTCTATTTAGGATTATAGAATTAATAATTTTTGATGCTAATACCGATTGTATAGATGTAATAGTACAATATTATTGGACTATAACATCTATGTCATCGGCATAACCATTGTAAAATTTAAAATATCCTTTGGACTATTTTAAATTAACAATTGGTATAATATCTTAACTTTGCACTAACATTTTGATACATGAGGAAAAATTTCATTTTCTATTTTCTTATTCTCTTTCTTTTTGGAACACTTATATGGCTTGTGATTCAAAAAGGAGAAAGTTTAAGTTCAACCCGAATAATCACTAATGAACAGGTCATTCAAAATGATAATCCCACTCAGCCACCGGTTACTGCAACACCAGAATGCCTATCTATTCCCGGTTATATAAAAAACACATTGCAGCATCCTTCTGCCTTGCTCATTCTGCAAATCATTATTATCATAACTTTTTCAAGAATATTTGGATTCTTATTCGGAAAGATTGGACAGCCTACTGTTATTGGTGAAATTATATCAGGCATTTTGCTCGGACCATCGTTACTTGGACTATTCTTTCCTGATGTATTCCATTTTATTTTCCCTGCATTTTCATTAAACAATTTAGAATTGTTCAGCCAGGTAGGTCTTGTACTTTTCATGTTCATTATAGGGATGGAGCTCGATGTAACCATTTTAAAAGTCAAGGCAAAATCGGCAATCATCATCAGCCATACAAGCATACTTTTTGCATTTTTTCTCGGTGTATGCCTTGCCTACTTATTGTTCGAGAAATATGCTTTCACAAATACCAATTTCACACGTTTCGCATTGTTCATCGGTATAGCAATGAGCATAGCAGCATTCCCTGTTCTTGCCCGGATCATACAGGAAAGAGGGATGACCAAAACGCCTTTAGGAAAAACAATCATTACTATTGCAGCAATTGATGATCTAACTGCATGGTGTATCCTTGCTGTAGTTGTTGCGGTAATACAGGCAGGAAGCATAATGAGCGCATTGTTCACTATAATCATGGTTATTCTTTTTATTGGTGTTATGCTTTTTGCGGTTCAACCTTTTTTACAGAAAATGGGCGCTATATACCTCACTAAGGAAATGATGACCAAAAGAGTGGTTGCTTTTATTTTTGTCGTCATATTTCTTTCCGCATTTTTTACAGAAGCGATAGGAATAAAAGCACTTTTCGGCGGATTTCTTGCCGGGGTAATTATGCCATCAAATGCACAGTTTAAAAAAGTAATGGCAGAAAAAATAGAAGACGTCAGCCTTGTAGTATTACTTCCATTATTTTTTGTTTTTACCGGGCTTAGAACACAAATTGGACTGCTTTCAGATAGCGATTCATGGGCTGTATGCGGACTTATAATATTGTTTGCTATCAGCGGGAAATTCGGGGGAAGTTTTTTAGCAGCAAAGTTTAATAAACTTACGTGGAAAGATTCATTTGTTATCGGGACCTTAATGAATACGCGCGGATTAATGGAGCTAATAGTTTTAAATATCGGGTATGACCTGAAAATATTGTCGCCACAAGTTTTCACAATGATGGTTATTATGACCCTCTTCACTACATTCATGACAGGCCCAATATTATCACTCACTGATTATTTCAGCAGGAAGAAAAAACAGCATATCTATGATTATGTTGATTTACGAAGTCTGAACGTGCTCATTTCATTTGGTCTTCCCAAAATGGGAACATCATTATTAAAATTAGTTTATGCACTTTCAGGTAAAGATAAATCATATCATAAGATATGCGCTCTTCACCTTACGCCACATACCGAAATTTCACAATCGGCAGCTATGAAATATGAAACGAACAGCTTTGCTGCCATACGCTCACTTGCCAATGAATTGAAGGTAGATATCAAAACCATTTATAAAACCACTGAAGATGTTTCAAAAGAAATAGCAAGAACTTCGCGTAAAGAAAAATCAAATTTACTTCTGATAGGCGCAGCAAAATCAGTATTCAACAAAAATGTTTTAGGCGGAAAAGTTAAAAATATAATCGATCTGGCTAAATGTAATGTTGGAGTTTTTATTGATAAGGATTTCCAGGAGATCAATAATATACTTATTCTTACAGATACTATAAATATAGAAAACTTTATAAATATCAGTGAACGGTTCTTAATAAATTCATTCAGCGCTATAACATTTATTCTTCCTGAAAACATTGTAAATTCTACATTCCCTGATATAGTAAAGAATCACGAGCGCATTTATTTTTCTGACTCTTCCAATATCAATAATGCTTCATTAAAAAAATACGATCTACTAATTACTACTATTGATTATTTCGAAAACAAACTTCGCGACGAAACTATACTTCTTGATGCCGCACCATCACTTCTTTTACTTAATTTCAAGGACAATATTTTTTCAATCTAATATAAATATGTATACCTATCAACAATTATTCAATATCACGAAAAAAATATTTTTAACAATCGGATGTAATGAAGCCGACGCTACAACTGTTGCAGATGTACTGCTAGCTGCCGAATTGCGCGGTATCGAATCGCATGGGATGTTGCGCATTGCCGATTATTATAATTTATGGAAAACAAAAAGGATAAATGTAAATCCAACTATTTCCGTTGTTCATGAAACTCCGAGCACCGCTGTTATTGATGGTGATTCCGGACTGGGAATGGTGGTTGGGAAAAAAGCTATGCAGCTTGCCATTGATAAAGCTAAAGCTGTGGGTACCGGATGGGTTTCAGCCCGCAACTCAAATCACTTTGGTATAGCCGGATATTATTCGATGATGGCTTTACAAAATGACATGATAGGTATTACCATGACCAATGCAAACCCTTTGGTAGCGCCTACATTTTCGGTCGACCGTTTACTCGGCACCAATCCTATTGCTGTTGCAGTTCCTGCCAATAAACAACCTGCATTTGTTGCCGACTTCGCCACCACTCCTATTGCACGCGGCAAACTCGACCTGATGCATAAAAAAGGAAAGAAAGCTCCTGATGGTTATGTTCAGGATAAATTGGGAAACCCCAGCAACGACCCTAATATTCTGACACAAGGCGGAGCTATTGTTCCTCTTGGTGGCGATTACGAACATGGCAGTCATAAAGGATATTGCCTGGGTTCTATCGTCGATATTTTTTCCGCAATACTTTCCGGCGCCGGCTATGGTCCATGGGTTCCGCCATCCGTAGCCTATTTACCTGTAAAAGAAAATACTGATGTAAAAGGTACGGGACATTTTTTTGGCGCCATGCGTATTGATGCTTTCCGCCCTGCATCGGAGTTTAAAGAGATGATGGATAAATGGATACTGACTTTCCGAAATTCAAAACCTGCTGAAGGCCATGAAAAGGTTCTTGTTCCCGGTGATCCCGAAAGAGAAAATGAAACCCTACGCATGAAAGAAGGAATCCCTGTTATGCCCATGCTTATTGAGAAAGTAAATGAAATAGCCGCAGAGCTTGGGATTGAAGGGTTGAAATAGTTTGTTGTTTGTCGTTTTTGTTTGTCGATACCCTTATATACTTATAACCTATACCTCTCGTAAGTCGTTTGTTGTTATTGTTGGATTTTTAAACCATATTACTCAAACTTCACTTTTGGAATATAAGCCATCCTGTATACAATAGCATTTCTGTATCGCTGTGTGTATGCCGAAGGATTCAGCACTTTGTAGATATTCGGATTAGGTAAAACGGAAATCAGTGAAGCGGCTTCATACTGGCTTAACTTCGAAGCATGTTTATTGAAATACTTTAATGATGCAGCTTCTACGCCATAAACGCCCGGGCCGAATTCAACCACATTCATATATGTTTCCATTATTCTTTCTTTGCCCCATACCAATTCAATAAGAACGGTAAACCATGCTTCAAGCCCTTTACGAACATAATCGCGGTTAGGCCATAAGAAAACATTTTTTGCCGTCTGCTGGCTTATAGTACTTCCACCCTTTGTGGTCTTATCATTTTTCACATTCGATTTGTAAGCAAGTTTTATTGCGCGAAAATCAAAACCATTATGTTCCATGAAACGGTCGTCTTCCGCAGCCAGTGCAGCCTGGAATAAATATGGCGACATTTTATCAATCGAAATCCATTTGTAATCTGTTTTTGAATCGGACTCAAACCCGCGAATTACCATCAACGGAGTTACCGGAGGATGAACAAACTTATATAACACCACGGGAAATAAAGTAAGAGCAAAGAAAATCACGAAAGCCCAAAGCAATATTTTAAAAATCTTTTTTCTAATTCTTCCCTTTGCCATAAATTTTTATTGAGATACAAAATTAAAAATTATTGACGAATATTTATAGAATCACAGAAAGTGATTAATATAAATAATAACAGCTAAAAAATATGATCAACAATTTCAATAATTAAAAATATTGATGAAGTTGAATAGATATTTTATAAAGCTTTCAAAATATTTTTCTTATCCTGATGACAATTATTTTTTATTACATTTGATTATTAAAAATTATTTTATGATAAAAAAATCATTACGCTTACACGATTATATAATACCCGTTTTTATTATACTTATATTTTTTCTTTACACTATCGACCTGTATGCTCGTGCAGGCGGCGGTGGCGGAAGCAGCGGTGGTGGCAATGGCGATGATGGCGGATTAATAGGTGTATTGATCTATCTTCTTCTTTCCATTCCTTTTCCATGGAATTTAATTGTTATTGGGATCATCATACTCTTTGGTTATTTAGGTAATAAAAAAGCGAAACAACAAACTATACTTAACCAACTTCCTGATGGAAATGCTCCCGATAAAATTAAAGCTATCACCAATTACATGCAGGTTAATCCAACATTCAATGTTGAAAATTTTAAAGCTAAAGTAAAAACTGCTTTCATGCAAATACAGGAAGCATGGATGCTTAAAGATATGAGCAAAGTCCGCAAATACATATCCGACGGCATGTACCAACGAATGAACATACAGTTTAAAATGATGAACATTCTTGAACAAACCAATACCATTGGAAAACTTATGGTTCATAATATTTATATCGACAAAATAGAATATGATGGGAATTATGAAATCATTCATACTGCAATCCATGCTTCCATAGTCGACCGGTTTGAAAGCAAAAAATATCCTCAACTCAATTCAGGCGGTGCTGAAGATTTTGTAGAGTATTGGTCATTTATAAAACGAAAAGGTATTGAAGAAAAAAATCTTTTCAATACGCAGAATTGTCCGAAGTGTGGCGCTGAACTCCCCATGAATGCAGGCGATGTAAGCCAGTGCAGCTATTGTAAGACCATCACCAACCTTGGCGACTACGACTGGATATTATGCGAAATCACACAAGCCGATGATTACATTGCCATACATCCCCGTGCTTCCAGGAAGGCTGCTCTTTCTTCCAAAGTAAATGAAATATTGAGTACCGATGCAACATTCAGCATACAGCACCTGGAAGACAAAGCCAGCAATGGTTTCCTCCAAATGGTTACCGCGCGTGTTTTGAAAGATGCAAAAATAATGAGACGTTTTGTTACTGATGAAGCTTTTGAAAAATTCAGCAGGTTTAACAACGACAATATTGTTTATAATCGTTTTTATTTAAACGATGTTACGCTTATAGGCATTAGCCGAAACGAGAATAAATATACACTTGCATTCGCCATAAAATATTCTTACCAGTCGGTATCATTAAATAACGGGCAAGCCATACTTCTAAACCCTGTTGTATTAAGCAAAACAGAAACCGTGCTGATGATTCGTGATATTACTGCAGGAAATTCAAAAGGTTCATTATATGCTCATGTATGCCCATCATGCGGTGGTCCAGTGAAAGATACCATTGATATCAAATGTCAGTTCTGTGGCAACGAACTGAACAGCACAAAAAATGAATGGATTATTTCTGATGTACTCAACTCAGGCGAATACCACGACTATTTCAGTGAAAATGAAGATTCATATATGGCCAGCCTTTCTGCCAATAAACTGGAAAGCTTGTATGATGTACGCGATTATGCTTTTAATAATGTGCTTGCAGTGATGGCCGCCGACAGAAAATTTGAACAGGAAGAAATGGCAATGGCTACAAAACTTTGTAAAAAATGGGGATATAAATACGATAACATCATTCCCATGTTCAATATGGCTAAGAACAACGGGCTGGTAATCCGTATGCCCGACAACACAAAGAAACAACAGAAAATTTTCAGACTGATGGAAAAAGCTGCTGCTATTGACGGGATGGTTTCTGATGAAGAAAAAGATTTACTTGAAAGCGTGAAACAACAATATGGGATTTATGAGGGGTAAAGTTCCGCGTATTTGTTGTGTTTGTGTGTTTGAACCGCTTGTCTTATTCCCCGTTAATAAAATTACCAAAAAGATTTAAGGACACCAAATATATCATCAGCCCAAATACAATAAATACGCTGTTATACAATGGGCTTTATTCCTTTTTTAGTTTTCTATCCGACAAATATGCAAGTAGAATGAACAATCCATTGGAAAACAACACGACAGAAGTTCGCAAATAATCATTATTTTTCATCATTTCAGGTTCATCCCTAAATACCATACCTGAGAAACTTGTTATCATTAAAAATAGTAATACATACGAAAACACATTCCTTCTCCTTATCAACAGCCAACCTATTAATACAAACAGGATCTCAAGAGCATATGCAAAATATGGAAATTGCCACAAACCAAATCCAACTTTATATGTCCCAAATAATATCGGCAAATCATTTGTATGAACAATTAAATCAATAAACCAATGTGATAACACACATAAGCCTAAAATCCATGCTTCTCTTTTTTTATTCTTAATCCAAAATATAAAGAACACTATCAAAGAAATTAGTATCGCACCTAATAATGAATGAGAAAAAGGCAAATCCAAATGGTTTCTAAAAAAAGGATTATCACTCGAATTATAGGAAGCCTTTTCGATCCCTAATAAAACAAATGTAAAAGCAATGATATCCAGTAACTGTACTGATGCAAATAACAGCCATAGTGGTAGCTCCGGAGCTTTTTTCTTTACTACATATCCTAATCCATAATGTCCTATAAACATAATTTCTAAAATTTAGTTATTAATTTTTCCTAGTATGCTCGTTGTCGTTTTTAACCTTGCATATAACTATCCTATTTTATTTTTAATGGCGGACTGTCTGGCGGATACAGACGATTCTGCCGAACACTTGCAGTCCGCCGCTTGTAAAAGACGCAAGATATACATAGGTTTGAATTATAATACTTTCAAAAAACTTTCAGCGGTCATAACAGGTATCTGTGAGTGCTTATAGTCTGAGATGTTCCTTGTCAGAATCGCAGAACATTTATTTTCGATAGCACAAAAATATTGAATACCGTCCTCAAAGTCTTTAAAATCGGAGCTAAGAGCTAATTCAATAGTTTTATTGTCAACTGGTAAAACAGTGACGATAGATTTGAATTTAAAAAGAATCTTTTTTGCTTTTTCCTGTCCATTATCTTTTGAAAGCAAGTAAAATAAAGTCGCAAAAGTCAAAGAAGATACATGTATGTGTAACTTGCCATTGTCTGCGAGAGATAAAACCTGGGCAGCAGGGAGATAAAACGATTTTCTATTAGCCAATAGATCAAGAATGATGTCAGTGTCTATGAAAATCTTTTTCATTTGTATTTATTTGTCAGGTGATCAATATACTGTTTCTCCATGTCAGTGTGTTTTGACTTTATAACACCAGAAAGCGACTCAACAAGAGGTGAAATTTTGATGTCCTGTCGATTGCGCCGAACTAAAAGTCTAAGGTAATTTTCAATCATTTTTGAAAGACTTGTATTTTTGTCTCTTGCATAGTCCTTGGCAAGTTCGATAGTGTCTTGGTCAAGTTTTAATGTTAGTTTTGAGTTCATGGCTGAAGTTTTATACGTACAAAGATATATATTAAATACGTATTATCCAAATTTATTTTCAACAAACTTATGCATAATGTATGCGCTGTTCTATTGAACCAAATCTATTCGCCAAAAGAGGAGCAGCTATTTATTTGCCTCTACTTTAAATTCTATTTCAAATATAGAAATTTATTCCCCTTTATAAGCAATAAATATTTTACTTGCAAAAAGCAAAGATGTTTAGATCCAGTAATACCTGCCTGGACGGCAAGGCAGGCTGAGCGTTAGAGTTTCGGAATGTTCGCAATCTCATTCACTGAAGAATAATTTTGATTATCCAACCCCGAATTCGTTGCGGCGAACGAATGATGAAGTTTTATTGAGGCATTGAAATTTCGATGTTCACAATAAATTTTCTTATTTATTATTGACCATCTGCAAATACGAAGTTAAATAAATTTTATATTCAATGAATTGTTCAGTATATTCATTCCTGCACTGCCGTAATAGTGATTCGGATTCCAGGACTTCGGAAAGGGTTGACATACCTGCACGATAGTAATCCGTTGCCACTTTCAGGTTTTGAGAAGCTACCTTCATGGCTTGTTCCGAAAGAATAATTTGATTGTATGATTGTTCACATTCATTCCATGCTTTCTGCATTTGCAGTAAAAGTTTTTCATTGATATCTTTCCTGTTGTTCTCAGCAATTTGTTGTTGTATCTTCTGTTTTTTTATATTGTGGCTTGCTTCCCACCACCCGGAAACAGGAATGGTAACCGTTGAAAAAATTATTCCGTTCGTATTATTCTTTTCCATCAGGTTATTGTATAGATACCCTGCGCCAATAGCCACTTGCGGCATGGTTTCACCTACCAGCATCTGCTTTTTGATCTGTTCTGACTGCACTTTTAAATTCAATAATTTATATTCATCACGGTTGGCAAGCGCCTGGTTATGGGCTGCCCTGTACTGATATGGCGCAGCTACTGTATCACCGAAAATAATTGAATCGGTAAGTTGAAGCTTTTCATCATACGGGATTCCGGTATACTGGCACAAAGACATTGTTGCTAAAGCAATACCATCTTCTGCTTTAAGCCTTTTAGAGCGAAGTTCATTTTGTTTCAACATTATTTTTAACAGGTCATTCTGTAATACAACACCTGATTGATATGCACCGTTAACATCTTTATATAATGTATCCAGCAGCTTTTCGGCAGTAGCAATGGTTTTTAATTTTTCTTTCAGCGATACTACCAGCCAGTAACTTACTTCTGTTTGAAGAACCACTGAATCTTCGGCAAGATTACATTTGTACTGAGCTGCTTCCATTCCTAATTTCGCCAATTGATTTCCTTTTGCGATTCTTCCTCCGGCATAAATAGGTTGCAGCGCTGTAACTCCGCCCAGCATTCCATCTTTTATCATTTGCATGTTTATAGTGGCATCAGGAATATAGGCTCCATAGTTGGAATACAGTGTTTGAATAATATCATTGATACTTTGGTTTTCAAAAGTAACATCAATGTCAACATCGTTTGCATTCATGTCAAACAACGAACTGTTCGATTTGAAAGCGCTTCCCATGGCGGTAATTGTTGGAAAGTATTTGGTATAAGCTGCTTTTTTGGTTTGTATGGCAGCTTCTAATTCCAGCCCGGCATTTTTTATTTTGGCGTTATTGATAAGCGCCATTTTCCTGCATGAATCCAGCGAGTATTGCGCTTGCAGCGGAATAACGATTGACAGAGCTATGATTGTAATTATTTGTGTTTTCATTTTTATAGATTATACTTTTTTATAAACCTGCCAATATACTACCGGCAAAATGGTTACTACCAGGACAAGTGAAAAGACCATCCCAAAACATATCACTACTCCCATGGGCAACCAAAGGGTACTTTTACCAAGGATCATGGGAATTACACCTACTGCAGCAGCTGCGGAAGTAAGAAAGATAGGACGCATTCGACGTTTCCCTGCTTCAAATGCAGCATGTTTTGCATCATATTTTTTTTCTGTCCTTAACTTTTCTGCATACTCAAACATGATAATAGCATTTCTTACTATAATGCCTATCAAACTTACAATTCCCAAAACTGAAGTAATACCAAAATCAATATCAAATATCCATATTCCAATAATAGCACCCAGCAAACTAAGCACTGTTGAAGCAATTCCCAATATAGCAATGCTGATTTTTTTAAATGCAAAAAGCAGGAAAAAGAAGATTATCAATATAGCTATACCAAGCCCTGTAATAATTTCCGGTATAAGATCCTTGTTAACTCCAACTAGTCCGCCATACGAAATTTCAACATCAGAGGGAAGTTGAGGTTTAAGTTTTTGATTTATATATTTTGAAATTTTTGCCATGCTTTTAGGTTGACTTCCCCCGTATTTCAAATCGCATGATACCGTAAGGCAATGCACACCGTTTCGTGTTACAATTTGCGAAGGTTGCCAATCGGGAGAAATAGTTGCTACTTGTCTTAATGGCACCCAAACACCGGGTATCAGGGTTGGGATCATTTCTTCTTTCAGTGATTGAAAATCGGTTTCATTACCTTTTCGCTCTCTTTTGAGTTTAACCGGAACAGCATAATCATCTTCCCATAGCGTAGTTAGTGGTATTCCACTGAAACTAGAAGCCAGGTCAACTGCTAACATAGATTTTGTAATTCCCAAACGGCTTGCTTCTAACTGATCAAGGTCAATTTTTGTACAAGGCTGATAACCGTCGAAATCGGTGTGTATCCACGATAACTCGTTATCCATCGTATGTAAATAAGCCACGAGTTTATCCGCTTCTTCACGTAGTTTCTGAATACTATCGCCGGTAAAGCGAACTTCAATAGGATTCTTCACTGCCTGGTAATCGATCTGTTTAAAACGAAGGATCGCATTTGGAAAATAATTTGAATATTTTTCGGAATAGTCCTGAAGTAATTCTTCTGTGTCTTCATTAGAATTGGTATTGACAATAAACTGCGCGTAATTTTTATCGGGTAGATTAGGTGCGTAGGTTATCATGAAACGTGGGGAACTGGTTCCTATAAATGCAGTTACTGCTTCAACACGGGAATCTTTTAATAAGATATGCTGCATACTGTCGCACACCACAGCTGTTTGATCCAATGAACTTCCTGCAGGCAGATGTATTTCCACAGCAAAACAATCCCGTTCAGCAACAGGCATCATCTGCACAGGCGTAAACATAAACATGATGACAGAAATCAAAATGACTAATAGCCCTACAGAAATAGTAACAACAGGATGCCTGAAACATTTCTTCAATAGCCATTCATAACTTCCCTGCAGTATGGAAAAAAATTTGTTTTGCGCCCTGATGACCATCGACTGTTTTGCGACAGGCTTAGCACGTTTAATAAAACGATATTCAAGAAACGGTGTCATCAGCATGGCAACAACCAATGATACCATAAGTGCAAAACCAAAAGTGTAAGGAAAATGTTTTACAAAATCATTAAGCGGACCTGTAAGTGTGAACAGGAACGGAAAGAAGGCTGCACTCATTGCAAGTGTTGCAATCAACAAAGGTTGAAAATAATCCTTTGCACTTTTTACAGCCGAATGCCAACGCGATAATCCATGTTCAAGGTTGTCAATGTATCCATCAATAACCACAATGGAGTTGTCAACGATCATACCCAGCACAACAATAAGCGCTGCCAGCGTTACTGTGTTCAGCTCCATTCCACAAGCATACATAAATGCCCATGTGATTGCAATAGTTATCGGAATGCCTGATGCTGCTACCAATGCGGAACGTACAGGAAACAACATTAGCATGACAGCAATTACAACCAGTATGGCAAATATTAGATCGCGCATGAATGAACTTACTGAACTGCTTACTACTTTAGGCAAGTCGGTAATACGATATAATGTTACACTTTGCGGAAGTGTTTTTTGAAAATCCTGCAATACCGTTTCCACATTCTTTCCAAACTTCACAATATTATTCCCCGACTGCATTTCAACAGATAATACTAATGCTTCTTCTCCATCTTTATTGATATAACTGACCGGCTTTTCGTATTCTCTTTCAATACGGGCAATATCTTTCAACCTGATCACATTTCCATCAGGGTCGGTATAAATGATCTGTTCGGCAATTTCTTTTTCAGAAGTAAACGGGGTATTAATATGAATAGGAACATTCATATCGCAGTTATCGATAGTTCCGCCCATGCTTAAAAAACCCTGTGTGTATAAATTCAGCATCAATGTTTTTGAGCTGATGCCATAGGTTGCTAATTTCTCCTGCTCTATATAAACAGAAATCTCTTCGTTCCTTTTACCAAAAACTTTTATATTTCCTACAGCTTTTACTGTTCTCAATTTATCGCACAGCTTATCCATATAAGTTTCCAGTTCCCGGTAGCTTTTGTCTTTCGACTCCATAGTTATTAATAGTGATGATGTGTTTCCGAAATCATCATTCACAACTATAGCCAGTACGCCGGAAGGTAACTGGATTTTAAAATCCTTTAACCCGTGTTTTATTTTTGACCATACTTCATCTTTATTATGTACACTTTTACTTAGCTCAACAAATATGTATACAATCCCATCCCTTGAATATGAGTAGGTATTTTTTTTGTCAACTTCCTGGTATGTGAATAAAAAATTCTCTAATGGTTTGGTTAATTGTTTTTCCACTTCTTCGGGTGTTGCTCCCGGGTAAACAGCTGCCACAACACCCTGCCGTATGGTAAAATCAGGGAATTCCTGTTTGTTCATTTCAATCAACCCATATATTCCGAAGCCAACAAATAACGCTACAATCAACCACACAATCTTGTAGTGTTTCATCATTGAATCTATTATGCCTTTATTAATTTTTTTCATTTTGTTCCGGTTTCATTGTAATGCTTATCATTTTTTATACTGGGCTAATGTGTTTCATAATTTTCGCAAACTCATTCTGCAGAAGTATAATTTAATTTTTTCTGATTTTGAATTCATCAGTATTTTAATAAACTTCCTTCACTTACTTTCTGGTATCCTTCAACAATTACGGTATCACCTTGTTTCAGCCCCGATTGAATTATTACATTTTTATTGGTAAGTTCACCAATAGTAACAAAACAACGCTGAGACCTTTTGTTTTTTGCAACCCAAACATAGCGCTGACCTTCATTGGTAATTTGCACAGCATTTACCGGTACCTGTATCTTTGATTCCGATGTATCAGAATATTGAATCAGCGCTTTGCAAACCATTCCCGGAAGTAATTTTTTTTCAGGATTATTTAATTTTACTTTAATATCATAACAATGCGAGAGGATATCTGCTTTAATTCCCTTCTCGGTAATTTTACCTGTGAAAGAAGCATTATTCAACGCCGATACGATAACCTGTACATTTTGCCCAATACTAATGTCAGCAATTTCATTTTCAGGAATACTTACCTTAACGCATAGCTCACTAATATCAACCAACTTGGCTACCGACTCATAAGGAATAACATTCATGCCCTGTTCAATATCCAGCGAACTTATCACACCGGAAATAGGAGCATACATTTTACAATCCTGCAAATTCTTTTTAGCAATTTCAGCTAACGATTTTGCTTCAGTAAATGCAGTCTGAACTTCAACCCACTTTAATTCCGACAGGCTTCTGTTTTTATAAAGTTGTTCTGAACGGGTATACCCGTCTTGCGCTTTGTCAAATGTTGCTTTTGCAACGTTGTATGCATTTTGCGCGGTTGTTTCATTTAAATCTGCGATCAATTGCCCTTTGCTTACCCTGTCGCCTTCCTTTATATAAACATGCTGAACATTCCCTGAAGTCTCAAAACTTAGCGTTGTTGCAAAAGACTCTTCAATAACTCCGACATAATTATGCTCGGTACCTGTTGATGCCGGTTCCATTAACTGTATTTTTACAGGTATTGCATTAGGCTCCGAAGTTTGCTTTTTATTTGTGCAGCCATTAATTATTATGGCAATTACAATAATTGCTGTTGCTGTTTTTATTTTTATCATAATTTCCCTTTTTAAAATTGGAAAGCGAATTCGTGTGTATTGTGTTTTATATTGTTTTCTAGTTGCTTTGATTTTCTTATCATTTTATCAGTCTTCATTTCTGTCTGCTACGGTCAATACATTATCCCCATATATTGTTCCCATGGTGTTCAATGAATCGGAATTAATATATGTTCCCTGATAAACCTCATTGATAATAATCGTGTTTTTATTATATATTTTTCCTGTTGCCTTACTTGTTATGATTCCTGTACCATAAGAGCCTGAAGTACCAAGCATAATTATTTCCGTAAAAGTTGTCGGGTCAAAATCAATTTCATCATCATTGATAGTAGCGTTATAAGTTGATACATTTCCTTCCAATGATGTTTTTACAATCTGAACTTTATCATCTTCACCTATATCAATTATATCAAGCTGTCCGGTATGATTGATCAAGCTCACAGGAATGTTCATCCCATTTATTTTTACAACAACATTCCCTGAAGTTTTGTAAGTATAATCCCCTTCAAAAACTTTTACGCCCTCTTTTTTGCATGATACTAAAAGCAGGCATGCAAGCATCAGTGGAGCCACCATTTTAATTGTATTTTTTTTCATATTTACAGATTTCATATTTCAACTATTTTTTTTCATTAACTGATTTGTGTTATTATTTGATTTTTTTCGATACCAAGAAAATAAAGTTGTTCCGACATTACTTCTATTAATTCTTCTTTGCCGTTTATCAAAAATTTCATCACTGCTTTCACATTGCTGTTAATTATTATTTCTAATACGGTTAGTCCTGCAATGATATTCTTGCAAACAGAGTTTGTTTCTTTTGAAATGTAAAATACTTTTAATTGTTGCGAAAAGCGGCTTTCAAGAATTTTCAGTTCATCGTTATACAACGGATGGTTCTGCATTTTAGGAATACAATAAATTAATGTCAGGAAATTATTCGTATTCTCCGATAATCTTTTTTTCAGAAGATTGAATGTTTTCTGAATACCTTTTTCATCAGTGATGAAAACTAAATGTAAATCATTATTGTTAATAAAGGAGTCAGGGCCGGCTTCGCCTGAATGAATTACTGATGATCGAATTTGTCTTTGTCTTTTCTGCTTGCCCGGTTGCATTGTATCTAATTTGAGAATACAAAATTCCGCAACCTGCGTAACAAAGCTTTTGACTTAAATCAAAAAATAAAAATAAATTATTTCCCTGCCCTTATTCTGCTTAATGTTTCTTGAGTGATTCCAAGGTATGAGGCTATATGCCCCAAGGATACACGCTGAAGGATAGAAGTGTAATTTGTAAGGAAAGCGCTATAACGATCTTCTGCTGTTTGAAATTTTAAATTTATGATAAACTCCGACATTTGCTTTGTCATATCGTAAACCACGTGGAAAGCAAATTTTGCCATCTGTGATTCTTTATCCAGCATCATTTCCATTTCAGAAAATTTTATTGAATATACAATTGAATCTTCCAGCAGTTCACAAAAATCTTTAGCCGGGTTATTATAATAATAGCTGTCAATTGCGGTAATAAAAGAATTCTCTGGGAAAAACCAGGCTGTTACTTCACGACCATTTTCGGTATGATAATAAGTTCGGGCAAGCCCCTTTTCAATAAAGAAAATGTGGCGGCAAATGTCGTTTTGTTTAAATAAGTAATGTCCTTTAGGAAGTGACTCTTTTTTAAATACGGATATTATGCTTTCTTCTGATTCAGGAGATAATTTAGCAATATTTTTAATATAGGAAAGAAGATTCATCAGTGGAGTTTTTTATAAAAAAATATTTTAAAAATTTTTCAACCCAGCAATGGTCTTCAAAGGATCTTTAGATGAGAAAACATAATTCCCTGCAACAAGAACATCAGCGCCAGATTTTATAAGCATGGCAGCATTTGTATTATCTACACCTCCATCAATTTCAATCAGCGCTTTCGATTTCGATGCATTAATAAGCGCTTTAAGACTTACAACTTTAGAATAGGTATTTTCAATAAATTTTTGTCCGCCAAAACCGGGATTTACCGACATTATGCAAACCAAATCCACATCATTAATGATTTCGGAAAGTACATCCACCGGAGTATGAGGATTGATAACCACCCCGGCTTTCATATTCATTTGTTTTATTGCATGTATCGTTCGGTGCAAATGAACGCTGCCTTCATAATGTACACTTAATATATCTGCTCCGGCTTCATAAAATTTCTCGATATAACGTTCAGGCTGGGTAATCATCAGATGTACATCAAGAGGTTTTTCTGCGACCTGTTTTATTCTTTTGATTACAGGAAATCCAATAGTGATATTGGGAACAAAAACGCCATCCATCACATCAATATGAATCCAGTCGGCTTTGCTTTTATTCAGCATTAATATTCCTTTTTCGAGATTTACAAAATCAGCCGATAATATTGAAGGTGAAATGAGGTGTTTCATAACTTTTTTCAAATTGAATATTGTAAATAATAAATGTCAAATTTATAAAAATAAAATTTCAAAAATAAAAAAGTCAGGCTTCGATAAACTCAGCCTGACCTTTTAGAAAGTATTATTGTTTCATATATTATCCCAAATAAGTTTTTAAAATTTTACTTCTCGATGTATGTTTCAATCTGCGGATTGCTTTTTCTTTTATCTGGCGGACACGCTCACGGGTAAGGTCAAACTTCTCTCCTATTTCTTCCAGTGTTAAAGCATGTTCGCCATTCAAGCCGAAATAAAAACGTATCACATCAGCTTCGCGGGGAGTAAGCGTTGATATAGCCCTGTCGATTTCTTTGCGAAGCGAATCGTAAAGCAAACCCGTTTCAGGAGTAGGACCATCATCATTCCTCAGCACATCATACATATTGGTTTCTTCACCCTGAACGATTGGTGCATCCATTGAAACATGGCGACCTGAATTACGCAGCGATTCTTTTACTTCACCTTCTGAAATCTCAAGCAAATCGGCTATTTCATCAGGATTGGGTTCGCGTTCGTATGTTTGTTCAAGTTGCGAGAATGCTTTATTGATTTTATTGATAGCGCCAATTTTATTTAGCGGAAGCCTAACGATACGGCTTTGTTCTGCCAGCGCCTGTAATATCGACTGACGAATCCACCATACCGCATAAGAGATAAATTTAAATCCCCTGGTTTCATCAAAACGTTGTGCCGCTTTAATCAGTCCCAGGTTCCCTTCATTAATAAGGTCAGGAAGACTCAGACCCTGGTTCTGATACTGTTTGGAAACAGAGACAACAAATCGCAAATTAGCTTTGGTAAGCTTTTCAAGTGCAAACTGGTCACCGGCGCGTATTTTCTGAGCCAAAGCAACTTCTTCCTCGGCAGTAATCAGATCGACTTTTCCTATCTCCTGAAGATATTTATCAAGAGAGGCAGTCTCCCTGTTCGTTACCTGCTTTGTAATTTTAAGTTGTCTCATACACAAATATTATTTATAAACATTAGTTTATACGTATATGCGCCGGACTTTGTTTCATTATTCTTTATTTGTCTTTGGCGGACGTGGTAAAAGTACTTTGCGTGAAAGTTTCATCTTTCCTGTTTTCTTATCAATATCGATAAGCTTAACTTCAATTATATCGCCTTCTTTCAACACATCTTCAACTTTTTCAACACGTGCCCAGTCGATTTCCGAAACATGTAATAATCCGTCTTTGCCCGGTAAAACTTCAACAAAAGCTCCAAAAGGCATAATGCTTTTCACTTTTCCTTTATATACTTCACCTATTTCAGGAACAGCAACAATCTTTTTAATTCTATCTTTTGCAGCTTCTATAGATTCTTTGTCGGCTGCAAAAATATCAATGATACCATACTCTCCCACTTCTTCAATAATAATGGTGGAATTGGTTTCTTTCTGCATTTCCTGGATGATTTTTCCACCGGGTCCTATAACAGCGCCGATAAATTCTTTAGGAATACTCATTTTCTCTATCCTTGGAACATGAGGTTTATAGTCGGTCCTTGGTTCAATGATTGTTTTTTCAATTTCACCAAGTATATGCATTCTTCCGGCTTTTGCCTGCTGTAATGCCTGCATTAAAATTTCATACGAAAGGCCGTCAACTTTAATATCCATCTGGCATGCAGTGATACCATCGCGGGTTCCGCAAACTTTAAAATCCATATCGCCTAAATGATCTTCATCACCAAGGATATCGGAAAGTACTGCATATTTTTTTGTTTCTGTATCAGTGATAAGCCCCATTGCGATTCCAGAAACAGGTTTTTTTATTTTCACGCCTGCATCCATTAATGCCATTGTTCCGGCACATACTGTAGCCATTGATGATGAACCGTTCGATTCCAAAATATCGGAAACAACTCTTATCGTATAAGGATTTTCATCAGATCCGGGGATCATTGGTTTTAAAGCACGCAGTGCAAGATTACCATGACCAATTTCGCGGCGACTTGTACCACGGTTCATTTTTACTTCACCTGTTGAAAATGAAGGGAAATTATAATGCAATATAAAATTGCTTTTGCCTTCAATAACAGCGCCGTCAATAACCTGTTCGTCGAGTTTGGTTCCTAATGTTACCGTGGTAAGCGACTGGGTTTCGCCACGGGTAAAAATTGCTGAACCGTGAGCAGCAGGAAGATAATCTACCTCTGTCCATATCGGGCGTATTTCATCAAGCTTACGGCCATCAAGACGAATGCGGTCATCAAGGATCATGTTGCGCATGGCTTTCTTTTCTACTTCATGATAATAGCGGTCGATAAGTGGTTTTTTTTCGGCACGCTGTTCCTCGGGAATGCTTTCAATGAATTCAGCTTTTATAGCTTCAAAAGCATCTCCACGTTCGTGTTTATTTTTATTTCCTGACTTTGCACATTCGTATGCTTTTTTATAAGTAGCATCATAAACCGCTTTCTTCAGATCAGCATCGTTCACTTCATGGCAATATTCACGTTTGGGGTTAGCTTTTGCAACCATTGCAGCGAGTTCCAGCTGCGCCTTACACTGAATTTTTATAGCATCATGGGCAAACTTCAAAGCTTCTACCATATCGGATTCCGAAATCTCTTTCATTTCACCTTCAACCATCACGATATTATCCATTGATGCTGCCACCATAATATCAAGGTCGGCATAAGAAGCATCAACAAAAGTAGGGTTAACTGAAAATTTTCCATCAATACGAACTACTCTTACTTCGCTGATAGGACCATGAAATGGAATGTCGGAAACTGCAATAGCCGATGAAGCAGCCAAACAGGCAAGTGCATCGGGCATAATATTTTTATCAGCCGATATGAGTGAAATCTGAACTTGTGTTTCTGCATGATAATCGTCGGGGAATAATGGTCTGAGTGCACGGTCAACAAGGCGAGCTATTAATATTTCATATTCCGAAGGGCGAGCTTCTCTTTTAAAGAAACCACCGGGAAAACGTCCTGCGGCAGCATATTTTTCCTGGTAATCAACGGATAAAGGTAAAAAATCAACATTTTCTGCGGCTTCTTTTTTAGTAACGATAGTTGCCAGCAACATGGTATCGCCCATTTTCACAACAGCAGAACCATCGGCTTGCTTAGCCAGTTTACCGGTTTCAATTGTTATTTGTCGGCCATCGCCTAAATCAAAGGTCTTTTGAATTCCTAATTGAGTCATAAAATTTAAATTAAAATACCAGTCCCTTTTATTGAAATGAGATTTCTACAGACTGGAATAAAGTGAATAAAAAAAAATAAATAGTTGTATAATATCATATGTGGAGCACAAACATTCAAAAACACAAAAAAGGCAATAGCATGAATGTATTGCCTTTCTTCTTTCCAGGAAACATAAAAATTACTTCCTGATATTAAGTTTTTTAATAATAGCCCTGTACCGATCTATTTCGGTGTTTTTCAGATAGTCGAGTATTCTTCTTCTTTTAGCAACAAGACCTACAAGAGCACGCTCTGTTCCAAGATCTTTTTTGTTTTCTTTCAGATGCTCAGTAAGGTGAGTTATCCTGTGTGTAAATAAAGCTACTTGTCCTTCTGCAGAACCTGAATCAAACTCAGATTTACCAAATTCTTTAAAAAATTCTCTTTTCTTTTCAGTTGTCAAATACATAAATGCTTACTGTTTAATGTTTTTCTTATCTTAATGGGGTGCAAAAATAAGGAATTCTTTTTATATGAACAAAAAATAAACAAATTTATTTTCATCCCCCTGTTTTTATATTCATTCTTATCCATTTTTAAAAAACGAAAAGAACGGACAATACAGATAGGAACATTTATATACCGACAGAAAAGAGTTTTGCAAAAATATTTTTTTGTTTTCTGTACGGTATAACTCGTTCTAAACAGTTTTGCCTTTGCAAACCTGATAAGAACGAGTATAAATAAAAAGTTTTTGTAATTGCTACCTGTTCCGTATCGGTATATAACATTGCAAATCTAATAATTATTGAGAACATATTTTACAGAAATCTCAAAAGTTTTAGGAATATATGATGTAGAAAGAAACTCAAAACCACCGCCTAAAGTGATAGCATGGTTTTGCACCCCGAATCCGACATATGCAAAATGTTCATCATAAGGATGAAATTTATATTTATATCCTGCACCAAAAAGAAGCCTGTAATAATATTTCCCTGCACCCACATGGTATGGAAATTTTTTACTTACAAAATAATCATTCAGAAAAATAAAACTGTTGTAAGGCTGGTATTGTGAAATCAAATTTAAATGCCATATTGAACTTGCATTCTTGTTCCACGCATAATGATAACCGAACTGGGCAATATATTTCCTTCGAATAATGAAATCACCTTTATCAAAACAATTTACTTCTGGCTGCATAAGATGATCAACAGACACGCCTGCATAAAACCTATCAGAATTTACAAGTAAACCCAATGAAATATCATAATCATCCATTCCATAAATCATCGAATCAAAACTTATAGAATCTGCTGAATACAATACAATATCTTTATTATAAACATATCCCAACTTTAAAGAAGGTGATATATTGATATTATTTTCGAGACTTATTTTCGGGGCATATATTGCTCCCAAATACATTGATGATTTAAGCTGGTTATGTGTCTGGTTAAAATTCCCCAATATTCCTATTCCTCCGCGAAGCATACGCGTATAGGTATCCATAGAAAAAAAATACGAATTATTATCAGGCTTATTTTTATTATCATTATTATTAAAATTAAAGGAAAAGGATGTTTTGCCATTGGCTCCTGCAAACGAAGGGTTATAATATGTTGCAGCCGCCATGATATGGTCGTACGCTACATCGGATTGAGCCCGGCAAAATATAATGCCATGAAAAAGCAAACTAAAAACAAATATGTTTTTTTTAAAAACCATTATAATTAAAGTGAGGTACCAGAACTTTCGACCTTTTAATTTTTCCTTTTTTTGTATTGTTTGTATCAACCTGTTTTAAATAATTTTTTGTATTCTTTGATTTAACAGATGGAACAACAAGTGTTGAAGTATATTTTATATTTACCGGTTTTGCAGGAATGCACAAATCAATATCATTTTCCAATTCTTCAATAAATGATATACCAGAAGAAATTTCTTTATCAGGCTTTATAACATCACAAAGCTCATTATTATTAATATGTATTTTGATTGTTGCATCAGATCTTACCGGTTTGGTTGTATTTTCGGACGGGATTACCTCTTCAGTTATTTCATGATTATCATTTTTTATTTCATGGATTTGATTAATTGAAGCAGAAAGCTTATTCGCCTGAATCATGTTGTGTCCATTCTTAGCAGCAACAACCGGGGCTTTATCTGAATGCATGAAGAATAGTGGTGAAATTATTATTACCAGCGACAACATAAATAATAATATGTTATTGAATAAAAATCCCTTTTTGTTATTTTTCTTGTTGGGCATTTCTTTATCCAGCAACTGCTCAAAATTTTTCCATTGCTCCGGGCTATAACTTTCCATGTTTCTCTCATGTTCAAGAAAGTTGTTTCTGAAAAAATTATCAATATTCATTTTACTCATATCATTATGCTTACAAGGGTGAGTTTTTCTTTTAACATTTTTCTGCTTTCCGACAAATACCACCTTGATGTTCCTTCGCTTACTCCTATTCTTTCGGCAATCTCTTTATGCGAGAACCCATCAATAGCGTATAAATTAAAAACCATGCGATATATATTCGGCAGGTTATGTACCATATCATAAAGTTCATTAATATCGAACATATCCTCTTCTATTTCTATTTTAACAGGAACATCTTTGTAATCGTCAATATATTTAAATACTTCTTTGTATTTTTTATTCGACCTGATATAATCAATTGCTTTGTTTACAATAATTCTTCTTGCCCAACCTTCAAAACTTCCATCGCATTTATACTGTTCAATATTTTTAAACATATTGATAAAACCATCGTTCAATACTTCAAGCGCTTCCTCCCTGTCCTTGATATACCTCACACATACTGCATAAAACCTGCTGAAAAATTTTTCATAAACGAATTTTTGCGCAGAACGTTCGTTCTTTTTACAAGCTTCTATTATTTCTGTATTTATATTCATTTAAATAGCTTAAAAGCTATATTATACTAATTGTTAATTTATAATAGCCTAAAGGATATTTTAAATTTTACAATGGTTATGACGATGATATAAATGTTATAGTACATTTTATTAGACTATTACATATATACAATCGGTATTATTTAGCTTAACAAATATATCTTTTCCGATAAAGTAAAACAATAGTAAACAAACGTAAGTAACAGTACTTAACTATACTGACGTAAAATACAATAAGAACGTTGGTAAAATAACCCATGATAAAGCTAAAATGTCGGACAAACAATCCTCCTGTAACGAACAGGTCGTTCACGACAGGGGAGCTGCATTATCCATGAAATTTCATGCGAACCGCCTGAAGCGCTTGCCAGCTTTGAAACAGTAACATCATAGCTGTATCCAAATTTCATAACACTTGTTTGTATTCCTATAAGAACAATAAATGCATCAGGATTATCAAAACCCTGCCTGAACCAAAGCCCTGTTACAAAAGGATATTTATTAAAATATAACCCATAATTCATTTGTTCAAAATCGCGCTGTTTCATAAAAAGCAGGTTTGGCGAAATATAAGGGTCTTCCAGTTTTCTTCTCCGGCGATGTTGTTCGGTACTTATTACACAACCTATATGCGCTGTATAACGACGCGGCAAATAGGATGTAGCAATAAAACCTTCGTCGGGTGTTGTTAAATGATGTACTGCAAATCCTGCGTAAAAATTTTCGCTATAACCTAAAATTCCTGCACTAAAATCAGGCATCAGGAGGTTTAGCTCTTCAGGACATTTTTCATTTGTTATATACACAAATCCTAACCGGGCATCAATCTGGTCGCCAAAATATAGCTTTTCCCAGTCCAGATTTATTTGCCTGAGAGTTGCCTGAAACCCTGCTTTTATTGAGAAAGACGGTGAAATACTCGCACTATATGAATAAATTCCGGATACGGTATTGGTTTGCAAAACACCCTCGCCTGCATTATCGCTCGTTAGCATTAACCCTACTCCACCCGACATATTTTTAATATACTGATCATATGAAGCATTATACGTTACATATGCCGCAGGAATAGCAGGCCACTGGTTTCGGTAATTCATTATAACTCTCGGGCATATTGCCGAACCTGCAAAAGCAGGATTCAGGTAAATAGGATTGGCATAGAACTGTGTGAAGTGAGGGTCCTGAGCCTTGGTTATACTCATCATAAAAAAGAAAAGTATGGATATTATGTAATATGATTTTTTCATCTTTTTTGTTTTTTTATTTATTCTCTTCTATCACCATTGACGTTTATATTTTTTATAATGTTGGTAAAAACATTAATTTTATTTTAAATCTTTAATCTCTATTTTAAAAACAACTTACCTTATACCAACCCTATACCCGTCAGATAAAAGTATTTATAAACAGAATATTAATTTTAAAATGAAATGGATTGTGATTTTCAAAAAGTAACGATAGATGGAATAATAACTTTATGGACAATATGAATGAATGAATGAATGAATGAATAAGGATTATACTTTCATTGAGGGTTTGTAAACAATTTGTGCTATTGAACTATCAATTACTAACGGCCAGGTTGAGTTACGAAACCATAGGAAAGAAATAACTTTGACAAGTTAATGCACGTAGACACGAAAAGGTTGAAATCGGCTTGCAAGCAGCCACGAAAACGTTAGCCTTCATTAAATTTCATTAAAAAAATAATTAAAAAGACTTGTTTGTATGTAACTTTTAAGTTACATTTGCAAAAACATTAATTGCATGGAAAAGATCCGGACAATTATTTCTTATAAAGGACATTTTGAGAAATTCTTGCTTCGCAGCCTATCAAGGTTCAAAACAAGATTTACAAAATTCTTGAAATTGTAGAATACCAAAAACAAATTCCGACAAAATTCATTAAACATATTGAAGGAACAGATGGACTCTACGAGACAAGGTTCTCACTAGGAAATAATATCTGGAGAGTGTTTTGCTTTTTCGATAAGGGAAAGCTAGTGATACTTTTAAACGGTTTTCAAAAAAAGAATCAAAAGACTCCTCAGTCTGAAATTGGAAAAGCAGTGCGGTTAAGACAAGAATATTTTAATGAAAAAAGGAGAAAATAAAATGACAAAAGCAAACATTAAGACTTGGTCGCAAATAAAGGACGAGCAATTTGGTAAAAAAGGCACCAACAGACGGGATAACCTTGATAGGGAATTTGAGTCATTCAAAATTGGTATTCTCCTCAGGCAAGCAAGAGAATCAAAACATCTGACTCAAGATGAGCTAGCAAAGGTAATTGACAAAAAAAGGACTTACATTTCCCGTGTAGAGAATGACGGTAGTAATATCACTTTACGGACATTGTTCGAGATCGTTGAAAGAGGACTTGGCGGTAAAGTGACAATTGGAATAAAGATTTAACGAAGGCTACCTATGTCTGCTACCAGGCGAACGTGACAACACTGTAGCAGACAAAAACGTATCTTTTCGAAACTCAATATGACAATTGATTATGTATTAAAAATTGAGTGAAAAGAAAATGTATGATTCGCTATTTATTTATTTTTCTGTAAGTAACTCTTTCAATCCATCTGTTTCGTACGTTTTCATTTTCCCGTCTTTATCAGAATAAATAAAATATGCTTCCAGCTCCTTATGCTCCTTTAGGAAGGCTAATGATTTTTCAAGTCCCATTACCATGAATGCGGTATCATAAGCATCAGCATCAATACAATTATCGGCTATTACTGAAACACTCAATAAAGAATGCCTTACAGGATAACCTGTTGCCGGATCGATGGTGTGCGAATATTTTATACCATTCTCAATATAAAATTTCCTATAATTTCCGGCAGTAGTAAGCCCTTTATTTTCCAGATAAATTGTTGCTTTAAGTTCCCGCTCCTCACTATTATCAACAGGTTTTTCAATACCCACATTCCACCGTTTGCCATTTGCTTTTGTTCCTTTCGCAAATACTTCGCCTCCAATTTCAACACAATAATTTTCCACTTCTTTACTTTCCAAATATTTTGAAATTACATCAACCGAATAGCCTTGTGCAATGGCATTAAAATCAAGGCAAATCGCAGGGTTAGATTTTACAAGGTATCCGTTTTCGATTTTTACATTTTTATAATTCACCAGTTTTTTCAAACTATCAATTAATGTATCGCTTATTTTTTCTTTATTTTTAAATCCAAATCCAAAAGCATTTACCAATGGACCTACTGTTACATCCAGCGCACCATTGGTTTGTTCGGAAACAATTTTTGCTTTATTAAAAATATCAGTAAAATATTTATCAACTTTTACAGGATCGCCTGTTTTATTAATTTTTGAGATTAACGAAGTGGAGTCATAAATTGAAACTGATTTATCAAAGTTTTTTAAAATAGAATCAATATCCTTCTGAAAATTTCTGCCCTCATAATCGTAGTACGAAATGGAATATGTTGTCCCCTGTGCCAGTCCTGAAAATTTAATGAATTGTTTTTGTTTACATGAAACAAAAATGCAAAGCGCACATACAACAAAAAAATAAAAAAAATTCTTCCTCATAAAATATATTTTCAGCTGCAAGATTACTAATTTTTAATCATTTGCATTAAACAACACAAAAAAATATTTCGTAAAAACAAAGTGATTGTCGATAATTTTAACCAGAACATCTATTTGTTTTACTAAAATAAAAAATATCCGATTTTTAATATTGATTTAGACACCTTCATTTATTATATTTGTATGCTTTTAACTTTTTATTTAAAATAAATATTAACCCCTAAAACCAAACTTATATGATTAAAAAAATTACGATTTTATCGGTTATCGGCATTATTATTTTTTATTTTATTTATGTTGATAAATATGCTTTCAGTAATAAAGATGGTTCTTCTCCCGGTGGCTATAGTAGTTCTCAGGGCGACAGCTACAAAGATTGTACTGACGATTGTCATGGTGGTACGCCAATAAATGTGACTGGTTGGATTACTACCAATATCCCAACAGCAGGTTATACAGGAGGAACACAATATACAATTTCTGCAACTGCTACAAGCACACAGAAAAAAGGATTTGAACTTACAGCAGAAAAAACGGGGACAACCACTAAAATAGGAACTTTTGCATCCGGCACAGGAACCAAACTTTGTAATAATAGCAAAGCGGTATGTACTTCTAATTGGGCTACAACAAGTCCAAAAACATGGACATTTACATGGATAGCACCTGCTGCAGGAACAGGTTCTGTAACATTTTATGCTTCGTTTGCTCTTAGTTACTCTTCTACAAGAAATTGTTCTTTAGTAGTAGCCGAGGCTTGCACTGCTCCTACATTAAGCATATCACCAACCAGCCCTACAATTTGCAGCGGTAATTCTACAACATTAACCGCAAGCGGAACATCTGCATCATATAGCTGGAGCTCCGGAGGCACAACAGCAGCTATTACCGTTAGTCCCACTACCAATACCACTTATACGGTTACCGGTACTTTATCAGGTTGCACTTCTACTTCAAGTGTAACCGTTAGTGTTACTCAAACACCCACTACACCTACTATAACACAAATAAGCAATTATTTACAGTCATCTGCAACTACCGGAAACCAATGGTATAACAGTTCGGGAGCTATTTCAGGCGCTACAAGTCAAACATACACTCCGCAAACTACCGACACCTATTATGTTATTGTTACTTCCAATAATTGTCCTTCGGCTCATTCCAATTCAATAACAGTAAACACAACAGGTATTGCTGACAATACAAATAATAAAAATTATTTTGAATTGTACCCGAACCCTGCGTACGATTTTTTAACTGTAATTAATCCCGGTATTCAAAATGCTAAATATTCCATTTACAATGTTCAGGGGAAATTATTATACTTTCAACCGGCTGTAAATAAAAATACAACTATCAATATTTCTAATCTTGAAAAAGGTGTGTATTTTATAAAAGCAGAAAGTACTGAAGGAACAACAATAAAAAGATTTATTAAAGAATAAAATAAAAAAGGCTCAGAAATATTTTGAGCCTTTTTTTATTTTTTAATAATTGAATTACTAATTATTTTTAACAACATTAATTTATTAATTAATATAATTAATGTATTATATTTGCATATTGAGCTACAATTTAACCTGTAGATAAAATATTTTGAAAAAAGAATACACAAAAATAAACGTAGGCGAAGTTTACCTCAACGATAACAGGCTTTCAGCAAATCACCCGATAGAAAAAGTTGCGCTTCCTGAATTTGTGAGTATTCCTTTATTTCAGCATTCCGGGAACCCGGCTATACCTATTGTAGAGAAAGACAGCTTTGTAAAAACAGGACAACTCATCGCCAAAGCTGATGGAAGAATATCATCAAATATTCATTCCTCAGTAACAGGAAGAATAATTGAAATAAAAGAAATTACTGAAAAAAAAGAAAGGCACAGGAAAGAAATCGTTATCCGAACCAAAGATGATGTGTGGGAAGAAAATATTGACACCACTGATACTTTAATTAAAGAGATAACTCTGCCTGTTCCGGAAATAATAAACAGGATAAGAGATAACGGAGTTGTTGAATTGAACGGAACAGCTTTCCCGTTACATGTAAAATTATCTGTTCAACACAAGCAAAAAGAAAATATTATTATCATAAACAGCGCCGAAAATGAAGCCTACATATCATCCGATCACAGGTTAATGCTTGAAAAAGGAGAGGAATTATTTATCGGAACTTCAATCTTAATGAAGGTTTACGATACTAATAAAGGGATTATTGCAATTGAGAAAGAAAAAAAAGATGTTTTGAAAAACATGCTGAATATTTCAAAACAATATCCCAATATTGAAATCATTGCTTTGAAAAAAAATGTCCTGTATTATAACCGGCAAAAATTAATAAAAACCCTGACAGGAAAAAATGTTCCGGATAATTCTACCGATCTCCCTGCCGGATACTTAACACATAACATCGCTACTACTTTTGCTGTTTATGAAGCTGTACAAAAAAATAAACCGCTTATTGAAAGAATCATAACAGTAAGCGATTTAGATATAAAAAAGGGAGCTAACTTACAAGTAAGAATTGGAACTCCATTAACTCCCATCTTCGAAAAAGTATGTTCAGTTGATATAAATAAAAAAAGAATTATTAATGGAAATGTAATAAGAGGAAAAGAAATTTTAGAATTACAAACACCAATTAATAAAAAGAGCATCGGTCTTTTTACCTTTTCAAAAAGAGATACATTATTCAAATGCATTCGTTGCTCACAATGTATTAATGCATGCCCTATGGGATTAGAACCCTACCGGCTGGCAATGCATGTGAGGAATTCCGATTTTGTTCTATTGCGAAAAGAAAAAATATTAAACTGTACCAATTGCGGTACATGTGGATATGTTTGTCCAACCGGACGCCCGGTTTTAGACCTTATCAGATACGGAAGAAAAAAAATCACTGAAATTCAAAACAATCCACAAACAGAAATTTAATAAATGAAACTGATTGAACTCCGAAATAACCTTACCCGTCACAGAATAATGTGGAATGTTGTGATAGCGTTATTGCCGGCAATGACAGTATCATTTTATTTTTTTGGTATAAGTGCATTTATATTAACTGTTACAGCAATAGTTTCCTGTCTTCTATTTGAATTCCTGATTCAATATTTCTTTATTGATAAAGAAGATATAACCATACAGGATGGTTCAGCATTTATTACCGGAGTATTGCTTGCATTTAATGTTCCCAGTTCGCTGCCTATATGGATGATGGTACTCGGAAGCCTTATTGCTATTGGTGTTGGCAAAATGCCCTATGGTGGAATTGGCAAAAATATTTTTAACCCGGCTTTAGTAGGGCGAATGTTTCTACTGATTTCATTCCCTGTAGAAATGACCACATGGCCTTTGCCACTTCAAAATTCTTCGTTTCTTACCGATGCTATATCCGGTCCAACAACATTAGGCGCAATAAGAGAAGGAATGCTTAACGGAAAACCTCTTTCCGATATTATGGCTGATGCACCTTCGTACATGGATATGTTTATGGGAAATATTGGGGGTTCACTTGGCGAGGTATCAGCATTTGCAATACTTATAGGTGCATTGTACATGCTATATAAAAAAATTATAACCTGGCATATACCCGTTACATTTATTACTACCGTTTTTGTTTTTACCGGTATATTGTGGTACATGCACCCCGATAAATACGCAGACCCTGTTTTCCATGTACTTGCAGGTGGCTTGATTTTAGGCGCAACATTTATTGCAACAGATATGGTTACCAGCCCAATGTCGGACGGAGGAAAAATTGTATTTGGTATAGGCTGTGGTGTAATAACTGTTTCAATCAGGTCATGGGGATATTATCCCGAAGGTGTTGGATTTGCCATTCTTATTATGAATGCATTCACACCCATGATAAACCAGCTATTCCGTTCGTACAAATACAGAGATAAAACAAATACTTTTTCTTCTACAATTGCGCCTATTATAAAGAATAGAATTGTTGCCTTTATTTTTATTTTCATAGTACTTCTGACCATACTGACCATAGTTTACATTTATACAATCGGACCCATAAATAATGCACATAAGAATTCCGAATTAGATAAGATACGTACGGTTCTTCCTGCTTTTGACAATAACCCCATTGATTCAGCCAAAACAATTGATGAGCTTGTTTTCTATACAGCAAAGAAAGGCGACAGTATTGTAGGTTATGCATGTAAAACATTTACCGATAAAGGATTCAACGGAAGATTTTATTTGCTGGTAGGTTTTAAACCTGATGGAATTATTTATAACACTATTGTTTTGGAACAACACGAAACTCCGGGCTTTGGCGACAGAATGGCATCGGACTGGAACAAACAATTCAATGGAAAAAATCTTACCGAATTCAACCTTAAAGTTAAACAAGACAGTGGCGATGTGGATGCTATATCGGCATCAACCATTAGTTCACGCGCATACTGCGATGCCATCGAAAAGGCATACTTATCCCTGATGAAAAATATTCTGAAAAAATCAGATGTTAAACTAGCATCAGAAATAAATGAGAAATTTATTATTAAAGATATTTCAATATTAAAGAAAGTACTTCCTGCATTCGACAACGATCCATTGAAAGAAGTTAAAACAATTTCTGACCTGGAATGTTTCACTGCAAAGAAAGGGGGTAAAGTTGTAGGTTATGCAATTAAAAGCTCGGGCAAAGGTTATTGCAGTACCGTCTGGATATTAATAGGAGTACTGCCTGACGGAAAAATAAATGGCGCTTGTTTCCTTGAAAATAAAGAAACCATAGGTTATGGAGACAAAGTTGATAACCCTCAATTTCTCGGTCAGTTTAAAGGCAAATTATTTGGCAAATGTGATTTTGAAGTAAAAAAAGATGATGGTGATATTGACGCTGTTTCAGGCTCAACCATTACATCGCGCGCGTTCTGCGAAGCCGTAGCTAAAGCATCGACCATGTTCTGCGATAGTTTATCCACTACAAAAAATGAAGTTAAAAAAGATAGTGTTATTGCACCTCCATCAAAACCGACAATTTATCAATACACCGACAAATCGATTTTCAATAATGTATTACCTGCTTTCAATAATAATCCTTTAACCGAATTCCAATCTGTAAACGGGCTGGATGTATATACAGGAAGAATGAATGGTGTAGTTACTGGCTATGCAATAACTTCATTCTCTAAAAAAGGATTTGGTGGTAAAGTAATTATTTTGGTAGGGTTTAAACCCGATGGAACCATTAACAATACAGCATTTGTTTCAAGTAATGAAACACCCAACTTTCTTGAAATGGTTGAAGAAGCAGGTTACAGAGACCAATATATAGGGAAAAACCCGGCTACATTCAAACTGGCTATTAAATCAGAAGGTGGCGATGTGGATGCGGTTTCAGGAGTTACATATACGTCGCGCTCATTCTGTGATGGTGTTCAAAAAGCATATTCCTCATTTATAAATATTAAAAAATAATGAGACCCATACAAAATATCAGCAAAGGAATTTTAAGGGAAAACCCTGTGTTCATTTTGGTATTGGGATTATGCCCTGCTCTTGCTGTTACCGACTCAATGGTAAAAGCTATTGGCATGGGATTAACAACAACTTTTGTTTTAATATTATCGAATGCTACAGTATCAATTTTTAAAGATAGTATTCTTGAAAAAACCCGTTCTACTGTTTTCCTTGTAATTATAGCAACATTTGTAACTGTTGCCGATTTATTATTAAAAACCTTTTTCCCTGAGTTTGATAAAGCATTAGGAATATATGTTCCATTAATTGTAATCAATAGTATTATTCTCGGACGTGCAGAAAAATTCGCACAAAAAAATAATGTTGTATCATCAATATTCGACGGGTTTTTCATGGGAATAGGTTTTACAATAGCTTTATTATTCCTGGGAACAATCAGGGAAACATTGGGAAATGGTTCTTTCTTAGGATATAAATTTGTAAGCGAGAATTCAAACACCATATTATTTTTTATTCTTCCTCCGGGAGCATTTATTGTGTATGGATTTATAATTGCACTATTTAAATATATTTATAAAAAAAATAAATAGAAAATGGATATATTTAAAATAATATTTCTGTCGTTATTCGTTAACAATGTTGCATTCAATCAATTTCTGGGTGTCCGCCCTTTACTTGGCGACCTGAATAAAGCAGGCACAGCATTACGAACAGGAAGCATTATAGCTTTAGTAATGATATTTGTTAACATGATCAATTTTGTTTTGGAAAATTTTGTTTTGATTCCATTACACCTCGAGTTTCTTCAAATTATAATTTTCATACTGATTGTTATTCATGTATCCATGCTTATTGCTTTTGTGATAAAGAAAATCAGTTTTAAATTTTACAGAAAATCTGCCGACTTTTTTCAGCTTACATCTAACAGTATGGTACTTGGGGTATGCCTGATTATTTTTAAAAGTAATTTCTCTACCCATTTTTTACAATGTGTTATTTATACCATTGCAACAACTGCCGGTTATACTCTTGCACTCATACTGATGGCAACCATTACCAATCAAAATAATTTATCAGGAATGCCTAAAGGCATGAAAGGAATTCCCATATCACTTATCACTATTGGTATTTTAATTTTAGCCTTTATGGGACTGAGCGGGATTTTTTAATTTTAATAAATGTTTTTGTATATTTGTATATCTAATTAAAATAATTTATGAATAGGAAACTTCTTTACTTTATTTTTATCGGTTTTATTTTTTTCATCACTACATTTAGTGCATGTTACTACGATGTATCTGATGAATTATATCCAAATGACGCTGTGGCAGGATGCGACACAGCCAATGTTACCTATGATGCTCAAATTAAAACCCTGTTAAACTCAAAATGTACATCCTGTCATTATACAGGTGGACCCGATTCCCCTTCATTAGACAACCTTACATCTGCTCATGAATATGCTATATCTACTAATGGGCATTTATTATTCGATGAAATTACAAATCCTAATAAAACCATTCCTGAACATGCAAATCTACCGGCTATTACTGATGATTGCCAGAAAGCCCAGATGAAAAAATGGCTCGAAACAGGAGCAAATTGATTTCTTATTTTAAAAAATGAAAAAAATGAAAAGATATTTACTTACTTCTTTCCTAATCATATTTATTACTTCTATTAGTTATGCCCAGCAGGAAACTACGGAATACACCAAAATGACATTTTACGCCAACCGCATTATTAACGGGCATTCTGTTGATCTAACACCACACGGAAAACTCGATTTTAAAATCGGGCACCGCATGGGACGTGTTGACCAGCTCGATAATTTTTTCGGGATCGACCAGGCTACTTCACGCATAGCTCTTGAATATGGCGCTACAGAATGGTGCAACATTGGTGTTGGTCGTAACACTACCGAAAAGCTTGTTGATGGTTTTATTAAAATAAAATTCCTGAAACAGAGCAAAGGTAAACGAAGAATGCCAATAACAGTTACAGGTCTTTCTGCAATGGGATTAAACACCCTCCCCGACCCATCTGTTAATACATTAATCAACGATTATTATTTTACAAATCGCATAACATATGCTCACCAGATTCTTATTGCAAGAAGATTTGGCGATTTATTAAGCTTACAACTTTCACCAACATTGATACACCGCAACCTTGTTCAAACCAAAGATGATATAAATGATGTATTTGCTTTAGGTGTTGGAGGAAGATTAAAATTATCGCATAAAATAGATTTAACTTCCGAATGGTATTATGTTTTCCCAAATCAGGTTTATTCGCAATATAATGGCACAGATGTTGTAAATTCTTTTTCTCTTGGAATTGATATTTATACCGGAAAACACACGTTCCAGCTTCATATAACCAATTCAACAACTATGGCTGAAAAAGGTTTTATTACAGAAACAACCGAAAGATGGGATAAAGGACAGATACATATTGGTTTCAATCTATTAAGGTTCTTTACAATTGCAAACTATTAAAAAATAACCCCTATGACAAAGAAAATTTTAATTTCATTTTTCACTGTAACGATAGCTCTGTTTGTAGCTATTCTGTTCTACTCTACAAAAAGTGTTATAGCTTACACTGATGGAAATCCTCCGGGATGCACAGGCTCACCAGCTGACGGGCAACATTGTGCAACAAATTGTCATAACGACAAATCTATTATTAAAGTTGAAGAAGGTTGGATTACTTCAACCATACCTCAAACAGGATATATTCCTGATTCAACTTATACAATCACATGCACAGCAAAAGGCGAAGCAACATCAACAAAATTCGGATTCGAAGCTTCACCTCAATTTCCTACCGGTAAAACAGCAGGGAAAATGTCTGTAATTAATACAACGGAAACCAAACTTGTTGGCGGGATAAAATACATTACCCAAATTAAGGGTGGTGTTGACGGACAAGGTTCAAGATCGTGGTCATTCAAATGGAAAGCTCCTATTAAAGGTTCCGGACCTCTTACATTTTATGCTGCTTTCATAATTGGCGGAAAACCTGAAACTGCGGTTACTTCTAAATTAGAAATTAAAGAAGCGCAATAAGATTTTATACCGATAAGGAAATGATTTATTCATAACTTATTTTATTTTAAAGGTATTCATGAGCTCACAAGTTCGGTTGCAATAAATTCTTATCGGTATAACAGAATCTTAGCACATTTTGTTTTACAAATTTGCTAAGATTCTGTATAAAATATACAGAAGCCCGAAATTTCATTCGGGCTTTTTTTATTCATTAATTTTTTAAACTACATTTGCAATAAATAATTTTTTCCGAAGAGTAATCAAATGTATATTTTAAAAGTTAAAGGAAGCGCTAAAATACCTGATTATATTCAAATACGCGATGATGATTTCACGTTGATAGCTTATTTCCGAACTGAAAATATTTCCACCGGATTACAACAATGTAAATTACAAGAAAAAGAAAATGAAATAAAAAAAATTATTGATTCCATTTCATTCGGTAAAATTTTTAAACTTCCATTTTAATGCATATGGATACAAACGAAACAATAATATCATTAAATCACACATCTGTTTATCAAAAAAACATACTGATACTTTCTAATGTAAATCTCAGTATCAGTAAAGGCGAATTTGTTTATTTAATTGGTGAAACAGGGAGTGGCAAAAGCAGCCTACTAAAAATTCTATATGCCGATTTACCTTTATTTGAAGGCGAAGGCGTTATTGCAGGATTCAATCTAAAAGAAATAAAAAATAAAGATATTCCATTCTTAAGAAGGAAAATTGGTATCGTGTTCCAGGACTTCCAGCTTTTAATTGATCGCGATGTAAATGAAAATTTATTATTTGTTTTAAAAGCAACCGGTTGGACAGATACAGAAAAAATGCAATCCAAAATACAGGAAGTACTTAATAAAGTCGGGCTTGTAGCAAAAGGGCACAAAATGCCACATCAACTTTCAGGTGGCGAACAACAACGTGTTGTTATAGCAAGAGCATTATTGAACGACCCTGAAATTATTCTTGCCGATGAGCCTACTGGAAACCTCGATCCAAAAACTTCTGAAGATATTTTATCATTGCTTATTGAAATCAGTAAAGCCGGCAAAGCTGTGCTAATGGCCACACATGACTATTCGCTGTTCAATAAATTCCAGTCAAGAACATTGAAATGCGAAAATGGTTCTGTATTGGAAACGCATACCAGTCATCAGGGAAATAATATATCGACCAACTGATTGATATTATAATTTGTTGAATAGATGCTATCGTTCAGCAGTTTTTTTCTTTTTTCAATATCATTACGGGCAAATGGACGAGCAAAATAGTCGAGTACTGCTTTTTTCATTTCAACATTTCCATCACGAATAACGCATAATGATTCAAGACCTGTATCTTCTACCATCGGAGTATTTACAATACAATGCTTTCCTGTGTACAGAGCAGATAATAATTTTAATTTTATACCCGTAGCCTGAAATGTAGGAAGAATATTTATCTGCGCATCTTTTATCAACTTATAAATATCTGCGGTAGTTATTTCAGTTCTTAATGTGATATTGCTGTATTTCTCGGCCGCATGACGCAGCTCTTTGGATGGTTTATTACCAGCAATAATCAAGGGTACATCAATATCATTAAAAATTTCGTTTATAAGGAAAAGACCGGCTTCATTATTTTCACCGACCGAAAGGCTTCCATGATATAACACATAATTCCCAAGACCTTCCTCGATATTGACTTCATCGTTCGGATGAAAGGCTGATACAGAAATTACATTTTTATATTTTTTTGAAAAATATTCTTTATCGTGAAGTGAAATGGCAGCAATACCATCAGCATGTTCGAGAATTTTTTCGTAGCGGCTCAGCTTCTGTGCTTCATTAGAAAAATAATATCTTTTAAAAATATCCTTTTCCACTTTAGCCAGGTTCATGTAATAATCATGTTCAATATTATGCGTACGAACTATTCTTCTTTTCTTTCTGAGGCGTTTGTCATCAAGGTAATAACAGCTATGCAATCCTTCAAAAAGAATAGGGTTATCCGTTTTTGACAGGTTCCTTACCAGGTCTTCGGAGCTTCGTGTTACCACTATATACGGGCGTCTGCGAAAAAGATTGGTTTTAGACACATCTCGTTTATAATAAAAAACATTTTCGCAAAGACTTTCAAGCTCCATCGAACGCTTTCTCCCATATTCAAAACAATGTAGGTTTACTTTGATACCTGCTTTCTTAAAAGCAACAATTTTATAATAGATATCTATCACTCCACCATAGTTAGGAGGACAAGGAATATCAAAGGCAACAATATCAACTTTCTTTTTTTTACTATGCATACTTTTCAAAAACATTCTTCAACACTTTTTCTTCTAATTCCCAATTCAATTTATTTTTTGCAATATTACAATTTTCTTTATAACGTAAAAGTTTTTCTTTATTAACAAGCATTCCGTTTATCTTTTCCGCAATATGTTTCGGCTCATGATTTTCAATACATTCACCGATTTTATATTGTTCAATAATTTTTTTCACTTCAACAAGTGGTGATGCAAGCACCGGAACACCAGCATATATATAATCGAACAATTTATTAGGTAAACTGTATCGGTAATTTATATTTGTATTTTTATCAAGAGTTAAACCTAAATCAGCATGAACAGTGTATTGCACAAGCTTCTCCATTGGTTGACGCGGAATGAAAAATACTTTTTTCTCCAAATTTTTTTCATGTACCATTTGTTTTAATATATCAATTACATCACCTCCGCCAATGATATATAGTACGGCTTCATTTACATATTGCATTGCAAGAACTAATTCTTCAGCGCCCCTGTCGACATTGATACCAGAGCCTTGCAACAAAATAATATTTTTGTTTTCAATAATTCCTAAATCATTTTTTGATTTGAAATCAATATGCGCCTTTACTTCAGGAATATTTCTTACAACTTTTATTTCATTTCCATATTCATCATGGTACAATTTTGCAATGGAATCGTTAACAGTAATGATATCTGATAAATTAGGAAATATCCATTTCTCAATATGCTTCCAGAATTTTTTCACAAATGGTCTTCCTTCAAGTTCAGGAACACCGGTATAATATTCATGCGAATCGTAAACTAAACCTTTCTTTCTGATTTTTTTTACAAGATAATTCGGAAGTAAGGTATCCAGGTCATTTGATACAAGCAGGTCACATTTTTTAAACATTAAAAATAAAAATAAACGAAAATTGTATTCCGCATAAAATAAAAAACCTTTTTCAAACAAAAGGAACATTCGCTCAGTAGAGTATTCCCTGTGATTTAAAGGCAGACTTTTTCTTTGCTTACGTCCGACCAGTAATACATCAAACCCGAGTTTCGTTAATGTAATACAGGTACGGTTTACGCGCTTGTCGGTGCTTAAATCATTTATTACCGATACGATTGCTTTTTTCAATGCTGATAAAAAAATTATTTATTCTCTTACAAAACTATTAATTTTACAGCATATAAATTACAATTATGATTATTTTAGAGAATGTTTCATTAAAACCCTATAATACGTTTGGTATTGATGCAGAAGCGAGAGCTTTTGCAGAGCTGAATACATTACAGGATATTCAAACCTTTTTGAACACAGCCCGGTATAAAAGCAGGCAAAAGCTGATACTTGGTGGAGGCAGCAATATTCTTTTCACTAACGACTTTAACGGAGTAGTTGTAAAAATAAATACAAAAGGGATTATAAAAGTTAAAGAATCGGAACAAAATATTTGGCTGAATGTTCAGTCCGGTGTAGTGTGGAACGATTTTGTAAATTACTGTATTGAAAATAATTTCGGAGGAATAGAAAACCTCGCACTTATTCCCGGAAACGTTGGCAGTTGCCCGATTCAGAATATCGGAGCTTATGGTGTTGAAGTAAAAGACTGCATCGAATCGGTTGAAGTAATTGATATAAAAAGCTTGCAGATGTATGAAATTCCAAACAAAGATTGTAAGTTTGGATATAGAAGCAGCATTTTCAAAAATGAATTAAAAGGAAAAATAATCATCCTTTCGGTTACATTCAAACTTACCAAACAACATCATTTACATCTTGAATATGGCGCCATTCGTGAAGAGTTAAGCAGAACAGGAATCTCACAGCCTACGTTAAAAAATATTGCTGAAGCTGTGTGCAATATCCGAAACTGCAAATTACCCGATCCAAAAGATATTGGCAATTCGGGAAGTTTTTTTAAAAACCCCTCCATCACAGGAAAAGAATTCTTAAAATTAAAATCATCATATCCCGCAATCCCCTCCTATTCCCAAACTGACGGCACTTATAAAATCCCGGCAGGCTGGTTAATTGAGCAATGCGGTTGGAAAGGTTATCGTGAAGGCGATGCAGGTGTTCACGAAAAACAGGCATTAGTGCTGGTAAATTACGGTAATGCTTCAGGTAATGACATTTTACAACTTGCAAAAAAAATTCAAACCTCCGTAAAGGAAAAATTTTCTATAGAACTTGAAATCGAAGTGAATATCATTTCCTGATTTTTTTTATCTTTATGTTTCACAAAATTTATAACGCGCCTATGAAACAAATATTTCTAACTCTATTAATTTTTATTACATTATCAATAAATTTATTTTCGCAGGATTACACTGCATCACAGATTTCATCCAACATGAAAGAAGATGCTTCGGCTGTGATACGATATGATCAAACAGACATTATAATTGAATCGTCAGGGAAATTTAATGAGAAAAGAAAATCTGTTATAACCGTGCTGAATAAGAATGGAGATAATTATGCAGTATTCATGGAACCCTACGATAAATACAGCAAAATATCGGTTGCATATGCAAAGGTGATGAATGAGAACGGAGCAATTATAAAAGAAATTAAAAAAACGGATTTCAAAGATTACAGTTCTTATTCCGAATATACATTATACAGCGACAACAGGGTTATTTATTACAAGCCATTGGTAAATGAATATCCATATACTGTAGAATATGAATGGCTGGTAAAATATAGTTCCACAATGTATCTGCCAAAATGGATACCTCAAAGTTCACCTGATATTTCTGTCGAGAAATCCGTTTTTAATATTTCTACGCCAAAAGAAATGGCTTTCCGTTTCAAAGAATTTAATCTTACAAGAACAGCCGGAATCAATTACGAAAAAGATCAAGATACTTATTCATGGACTGTCGAAAATTTGCCTGCATTCGAAGCAGAACCTTATTCTACAAACCTTATTGAAATTTTACCGGCAGTATTTATCGCTCCCAATAAATTTGAACTGGAGAATTTTTCAGGCAGTATGGAATCGTGGGAAGATTTTGGAAAATGGATAAAAAAATTAAATACAGAGAAGCAAAACCTTGATGATTCAACAGTTGCTAAATTAAACAGGCAGGCAGGCAGTATTACAAATAAAAAAGAAATTGTAAAAACATTATACGAATATCTTCAATCAAAAACAAGGTATGTAAGTGTGCAGCTTGGCATTGGCGGATTTCAGCCTGTTGATGCGGCAACAGTAAAAAAGTTGGGCTATGGCGATTGCAAAGCTTTAAGTAATTATATGATTGCATTACTCAATGCTGTTGGAATAAAATCTTATTACACTTTGATCAAAGCAGGAAATAACAAGAATGTCATTCCCGATTTTCCGGGCTTACAATTTAACCATGTTATCGTTTGTGTTCCTATCGAGAAAGACACGATCTGGCTTGAATGTACTAATCAGCACAATCCTTTTGGTTATATAGGAGGGTTTACTGATAACAGGTATGCTCTGGTGATAAATGAGAACGGAGGAAATTTAGTTCATACAAAGCACTATTTGGAAAAAGATAATTCAAGCACCAGCACAGTATTAATAAAAGTTAATTCGGATGGAAATGCAGATGCTTCAATAAAATCAACAAGTTCAGGACTCAATTATTATTCCTGTGCTGATATGCTAACGCAAACTAAAGAGGAACAAAAAAAATCGCTTTACAATAATTTAAATATTTCCGATTTCGAAATCAATGATTTTAATCTTGAAAAAACATCGAACGATATTCCTACGGTAAAAGGAAATTATAATTTGCTTTTAAAACAATTTGCATCATTAAGTTCAACACGAATTACCATTCCATTAAATTATAAAAACTATAATGTTGAAATTCCTGAAAAGCTTAAGAAACGTAAATCTAAAATTGAAATTCAAAATTCATATTTCTATTCCGATACAATAACCTATGTTTTGCCTGATAGTTTTAAAGTTGAATTTAAACCGGCTGTTGTGGATCTAAGTATGCCTTTCGGTGATTTCACTACCCAGATAAAAGAGTTAAACTACAATGTAGTAAGATATATCAGGACACTCAAAATTTATGAAGGAAAATTTTCACCGGGTATTTATGAAGATTTTATTCAGTTTTTTAAATACATTGATATTTCAGATAAAAATAAATTTGTATTCATTCACAGATAAATTAATTTCAACATTTAAAAATCATCCATTATGGTAAACAGAATTTTTCTTTTCGTTATTTTATTTTTCTACATTCAGATTACCTTTTCACAAAATAATAATAACACATCCCGGTTATCTCCGCTGACCAGAAAATTTTTATCTGAATCGGAAAAAAATATTGATAAAAGTAATTATATCTTTAAAAAAATAAACGGGAAAAATTATTTAAGCGCTTTAATCAAAGTGAGTGATAATACGGATATTTCCAGGCTTTCAAAACTGGATATACTTATTGGCACAAAAGCCGGAAATATATGGACTGTTCAAATCCCACCCGAAAACCTTGAAGCATTTGCTTCGATAAAAGAAATAGAATACATTCAACTTGACGAACCGGTTTTCATTAACCTCGACAGCGCCCGTCATGATACGCATACCGACTCCGTACACCAGGGTATTCAATTACCACAGGCATACACCGGGAAAAATGTTGTAGTTGGTATCATTGATGCTGGTTTTGATTACACGCATCCTGCTTTCCTCGATACAAGCGGAAATAATTACCGCATTAAAAAAGTATGGGAACTTAAAGAAACAGGAACACCACCATCAGGATATACATACGGAAATGAAATAACTGATTCGGCTGCATTATTCAATGATGGCTATGATGTGAATACATTTTCACATGGTTCGCATGTTGCAGGAATAGCCGCAGGTTCGGGCTATGGCAGCAGTAGCGATAATAAAAAATACAGAGGCATTGCTTTTGAAAGCGATTTGATTTTTGTTGGAATCAGGCCGGAACAAAGCGAATGGACAAATACAGGTGCCAGCTCAATTATTGATGGAATAAATTATATTTTTGATTATGCAGAATCTGTCGGCAAGCCTGCTGTTGCCAATTTAAGCTGGGGCTGTACAGTTGGTCCGCATGATGGCACTTCATTATTCAGCCAGGCAGTTGATAATCTTACCGGAGAAGGAAAAATATTTGTTTGCGCTGCAGGAAATAACGGGGCAACAAATATTCACCTTGGAAAAAAATTCAGCGCTAATGATACCTTACTTAAAACGGTTGTAAGTTTTTCGACATACATGAGCGCCAAGAAAACATGGGTAGATGCATGGGGTGATGCATCAGAAAATTTCTGTTCAAAACTTACCTTATGTAATGGCGCAACCCCGGTAGATTCTACAGAGTTTATTTGTCTCGATAATAATATTCATAACATTATTCTTAAAGCTTCCACAGGCGATACTTGTTTTGCAACTATTACAACATCTGCATCTGACTTCAATGGAAAGCCAAGAATATTCTTTGATTTTTTTAATAAATCAGCTAACCGTATTCTTATTACAATAAAAGCAAACAGTGGAACGGTAAACATGTGGATGGGCTATGTTCTGGATTATACTGGCTACTATGGAAATTTTATTGCAGGCGGAATTACCGGCAGTGAAAATGGGAATAAAGATATGACCATAAGCGATTTTGCTTCTACACATTCAGCAATATCTGCTGCGGCATATGTTTCAAAAGTAAAATTCACCAATATCGACGGACAAATCAATACTTACACCGGTTATACTGAAGGGAACATTACATCTTTCTCGAGTCATGGACCTGCTGCTGACAGCCTTACAAAACCTGATATTGCAGCTCCCGGAATGACCATTGCTTCTTCAATTAATTCATTTGACACCAACTATGATGCAGGAGGTACTGACAGGGTTTATGTTGTTACCTGTTATAACGACACGGTAAATAGCCATAATTATTGTTATGCCGTTATGAGTGGTACTTCTATGGCATCGCCAATGACTTCAGGAATTATTGCATTGATGCTTGAAGCAAATCCTTCCCTTACTCCCGGTTTGGTAAAATATATTTTGCAGTCAACCGCAATCACTGATAGTTATACAGGGGTTATTCCTTCTGAAGGAAGTAGTATTTGGGGATATGGAAAAATAAATGCTTATGCAGCTGTAAAGAAATCATGGACCGATGTCAATGTAAATAATATTTCAAACACCGAACTGAATTACATGATATATCCGAATCCCAACAACGGGAACTTCAGTATTGATTATATTTCCAAAACGGATGAAGAAATAAATATTTCTATTATTGATATTCTTGGAAAAAATATTTTATCCGAAAACTGGAAAGTAAATACAGGCATTAATTCTGAAAGATTTAATTTTTCAGATGTAACAACAGGAATTTATTTCATTAAAATTTCTTCTTTAGAAGGAACATCCGTTTATAAAATGATCGTAAAATAATATAAATAATAAGAACACGTTGATTCTAAAATATAATTTATTTACCAATGAAAAAATATTTATTAATAATCTTTGGAATTACAATTCTATTTTCCTGTTCAAAAAAAGACAATGATTCATCCATCACCAGTTGCTCAAAAGATGCAAGTAATTATTCCGATACCAGTGGAATAACATTTAATATCACGAAAGAAACCTGGTTCCTTATTCGTTACGATGATGGCGGAGGCTCGGTAAATATGATGCTTGCAGGGAAAACCAACGGAGATAGTGCAAAAATCAGGACTTCGGGCGATGGAGTATTTACTTATCTTAAATTAAATATGGATACTGCAAAAAAATTTGATTCTAATATTGAAATTTCTTTTAGTTATGGTTCAGTTAATGAAAATGAATTTAATGAAAATACCAACATCATGGTATTTAAAGGAAATGACACACTTAATGTACCATTAGAAAGTTGTACTCTTAAATATTAATTTCAAACAATAAAGAAATCGTGGCAAATCAAGAAATTGAAAATAAATTATCCGAACTATTCAGAACATGGTCGGGAACTGATTTGAATACAATTACGGAGTTACCTTCGTCCGGTTCATACCGCCGTTATTACAGGATATGTAGCAAATCAACTTCTGTTATTGGCGCTTTTAATAACGATATCCGCGAAAATCAGGCTTTCTTCACTTTTACCAAACATTTTTTCAGGAACAAATTAAATGTCCCTGAAATATATAAAATAGCCGACGACCAGCAAATATATCTTTTACAGGATTTAGGGAACACCACACTTTTCGGATGGCTTACTGAAAAAAGAAAAGAAGAAAGTTTTTCATCATCAATCATTGAAACATATAAAAAAGTAATTTCTGCCCTGCCCCTTTTTCAAATCAAATATTCCAAAGACCTTGATTATTCTGTTTGTTACCCGCGTGCTATGTTTGATAAACAATCGATGCTTTGGGATTTAAGTTATTTCAAATATTATTTTCTGAAACTATCGCAAATTGCATTTGATGAACAAAAACTGGAAGATGATTTTCAAACTCTTTCGAATTATTTACTTCAAACCGATTGCAATAATTTTTTATACCGCGACTTCCAGTCCAGGAACATAATGCTTTTCAATAATACACCATACTTCATCGATTACCAGGGTGGAAGAAAAGGTGCATTGCAATACGATATAGCTTCGCTGCTTTATGATGCAAAAGCCGATATTCCACAGGAAACAAAAAATATGCTTCTCGATTTTTATATGGATACCGTTTCACAATATATTAATATCGACAGAAAAAAATTCAGTGAATTATATTATGGATACGTGTTGATTCGTATCATGCAGGCATTAGGAGCATATGGATTCCGTGGGTTTTACGAAAAGAAAGAACATTTCCTGCAAAGCATTCCATACGCATTAGATAATTTAAAATGGCTTTTAAATAACACTTCACTGCCAATAAATATTCCAACATTAAAAAATCTTCTTGAAAAACTTACGCTCTCTGAAAAGCTTTATAATCTTGGCAAACATGAAAATAAATTAACTGTAGCTATAAATAGTTTTTCATTTAAAAAAGGAATGCCTGATGATAATTCAGGCAATGGCGGTGGTTTTGTTTTCGATTGCAGAGCTTTGAATAATCCCGGCAGATACGACGAACTGAAACAACTCACGGGAAAAGACAAAGAAGTAATAGAGTTCCTTCAGCGCGAACCTGAGATTTACGAATTCATGAACCATGTATACGGCCTGGTTGATAAAACTATTGAAAATTATATTTCCAGGAAATTTTCTCATTTGATGATTAGTTTCGGATGTACAGGCGGGCAGCATCGTTCGGTGTTTTGCGCCAACATGCTTTATGAACATATTAATCAAAAGTTTAAAATTAAAACTACATTAACTCATCGGGAACTTAATAATATCAAAGCATGAAAGCAATGATATTCGCTGCCGGTCTTGGCACCCGTTTAAAGCCCATAACTGACAACATTCCAAAAGCGCTTGTCACGGTAAATGGGATTCCTTTACTTGAGCATGTCATTATTAAACTTGCTTCTTCAGGGTTCAATGAAATTATTGTTAACACTCATCATTTTCATGAGAAGATTATAAACTTCCTTCAAGAAAAAAAATATTTCGGAATTCAAATTAAAATCTCTGACGAAAGCGATAAGCTACTTGACACAGGTGGCGGACTAAAAAAAGCATCATGGTTCTTTAGCGATAACAAACCTTTCCTTGTTTATAACGTTGATGTTATTTCTGATATTGATTTGAATAACCTGTATTATTCACACATCTGTTCAAATGCCATTGCAACAATAGCTGTAAGAGAAAGACAAACACAACGATATTTTCTTTTCAATGAAAACATGAATTTGTGCGGATGGAAAAATACAAAAACAAACGAACAAATCATTTCAAGAAATTCTTCAGAGAAAATAATACCATTGGCATTTAGCGGCATTCATATTATCAATCCACAAATTTTTGAATTGATTACCGAACAAGGAAAATTTTCGATGACCGATGTTTATTTACGACTTTCAACTTATCGCGACATTAAAGGATACCTGCATAATTCCGGTTATTGGTTCGACCTCGGAAAACCTGAAACCATTAACGAAGTAGAGAATATTTTAAAACGTAACCATTCATTAAATGAATAAGATTATCGATAGACCATTATTCTGGATTCTGCTGCTTTGCCTGCTGTTATTGCCTTTTCTTATTCTTTCGTTTTACAGTCATCCTTCTGCCGATGATTATATAATTGCAGCAGTAATCAGGGAAAAAGGGATATACGAGCATTTCAAACAGGTGTATTTTGAATGGAGCGGAAGATATTTTTCAACAATTATCTCATTATTCTCGCCTCTTGTCTTCGGTTGGATTTTCGGATATAAAATAATCCCTTTTCTTCTTATCATTCTTTTTTATTTTAGCATCTGCTTCTTTTTTCGAAGTATTTTCCGTGAATCGTTAACACTAATAAAAACACATCTTATATCGCTTTTCATCATCATCCTTTTTTTTAACAAAATGCCTTCAACTGCTGAAGGGATATACTGGATCAGCTCCTCATTAAATTATTTTCTTTCTATTATTTTTATTTTATTTTTCTTCTCAATTATAATAAGAGTATGGAATAAGACCAATGTTAAAAATTCATCTAACATATTTCTTTGTCTGCTTCCTGTCATCATTATTGGCAGTAATGAAATAAGCATGATATTTATTGATGAAATTTTATTTACAATCATTATCACACAATTTATTTTGAAAAGAAAAATTAAACCCGTTATACTTATATCTGCTGGTTGTGCATTAATTGCAAGTCTATTTGAAATCAGTACACCCGGGAACTTTTTCAAAATGGATTCCTTCCCGGTACATTCCAATTTATTGCTTGCTTTAAAATTATCTTCCATTTCATTTTTAAAAATCGGTGGAACATATTTAAAAGACCCTGTATTTATTATTGGATCCATGTTATTTATTTCATTTCTGCCAACATTATACAAAAATGAGAACATTCAAAAGGTTATTATCTTTCCACCATACATTACAGTCCCTGTAAGTATTATAATTATCATCAGTCTTTATTTTATTGTTTCGTTCAGTACAGGGATGAATCCGGCTTTAAGAATACATAATGAAGTTGGTTTTATTTTTATTTTTATGTGGTTTTATAATATCATTGTCTTACATAATTATTTTTTCAAGCTGAATAAAATTGAAATGATCGAAGTACCTGATTTACTTATAAAACTTTTAAGTATAGGCGCCATAATCATTATCGTTTCTGATTTCAATAAGGAACCCGGAAAAGAGATTTCTCCCGAAGGAAATATTTTCCGTGCAGGCTATGATTTAATTATTAATGCGCAAACATATAATTCCGAACTTAATAAACGTGAAGCTTTAATTCAGGAATCCGTTGCGAAAAATATTAAATATCTCGAAGTGCCTGCATTAACTAAAATCCCTACAACAATACATTTTATTGATATTTCCGATAAAACATACGATTGGATAAATATTAGTACGGCAGAATATTTCGGGCTTGACTCAATAAAAATTTCAACACCATGACATTCATTGAAAAGCTCACCGAATATATTATTTCCAGTTATGAAGAACAACTGAAAGATATTTGCATAGTACTGCCTAACAGGCGTGCCGGGCTTTACCTTAAAAAACACATTCCGCTTAAACTAAAAAAAATAACTTTTGCCCCATCTGTTTTTTCTATAGAAGATTTTGTTTGCCATATTACAGGAATTAATATTGCTGATTCTTTATCATTGATTACTGAATTATTTCATGTTTATCAAAATATTGAAAAAGAAAAAGCGCAAAGCTTTGATGAATTTTTATACTGGGCACAGGTTCTGATAAGTGATTATAATGACTGCGATATAAACCTTGCCGACACGGTGCAGGTTTTTAAATTACTGAATGAAACCAAAGCCATCAGTCAATGGAACCTGGAGCAGCAACCCCTTACAGAACACGAAAAAGATTACCTGGATTTTTATAATTCATTAAGTAAATATTATCCTGAATTCATTTTACAGCTTCTGAATAAAAATATCGCTTACCAGGGGCTGATATATAAAAAAGCTGCCGAAAAAATTGAAACATACATAAGCGAAACAAAATTTCAAAAAATTATTTTCGCTGGATTTAACGCGCTCACTGCTTCGGAAGAAAAAATCATTAAAACGCTTACACAATCAGGAATAGCAGAAATACTTTGGGATTACGACAAATATTATTCTGAAAATAAAAATCATGAAGCGGGACATTTTTCCAGGAAATACAAGGAAGAATGGAACCTTAGCGAAATGAAATGGAATGAAGATCACTTTAGCGAATATCCCAAAAACATTCACATAACAGGTGTTCCATTGAGCATTGGCCAGGCAGAATATGCCGGACAGATCGTATCAGAAATGTCCGACTCCGAAATCAACTCCGAAAAAACAGCAATAGTCCTGGCTGACGAGAATTTACTTACTGCTGTATTATATTGCATCCCTGAAAAAGTAAAGCATCTAAATATCACTATGGGCTACCCGCTTGCAAATACAGCCGCTTATGCTTTATTTGAAAGTATTTTCAAACTTTTTATCAATGCTGAAAAATATAAAAGTTCTGAAAATTACAGGTACTATTATAAAGATATTTCTGATTTTCTGAATCATCCTTATAGCCGGAGTTTATTGAACACGAAAGAAAATCCGCATATTGCCGACCATCTTATTGAAACCTTTTATTCAGCAAATCGCAGCTTTTTCTCGCAGGAAAATATCAGGAAACTTTTAGTAAATACGAACCTTGATTTTATTTTCGAAATAGAAAACAATTTAATTTCTCACCTCAATGAAATATTGCTGAAGTTCATCAACGCTTTTCGCAAAAGTTTAGAAGATAACAAAACGCAAAACAGCGATATGGAAATGGAATATCTTTTTCATTTTGCTGTTATCATTAATAAGTTAAAAAATATTACAAATGAATCGGGTTATATCAATGAATTAAAAACCCTGCATTCACTTTTCAGTGAAATTTCATCAACTACAAATATCCCGTTTGTTGGCGAGCCGCTGAAAGGTTTGCAAATAATGGGAATGCTTGAAACGCGCACACTCGATTTTGAAAATATCATTTTACTTTCTGTAAACGAAAATATTCTTCCTGCCGGAAAACATACGAATACTTTCATACCTTTCGATATAAGAAATGCTATAGGACTAAGCAATTACAAACAGAAAGAATCCATATTCGCATACCATTTCTACAGGCTTATTCAACGTGCCAAAAATATACATATCCTGTATAATACTCAAAGCGATCATTTCGGAAGTGGCGAAAAAAGTCGTTTCATAACACAACTACTCGAAGAACTTCCAAAATATAACGATAAGTGTAAAATAACCGAACAGGTTCTTATAAATAACATTTCGCTTTCTGCACAACAACAACCTATCCTGATTCAAAAAACTTCTGAAATTATTGCAACACTTCAATCATATATAGAAAATGGAATTTCGCCTTCAGCGCTTAATTCATACATAAGCTGTCCCCTGAAATTTTATTTCAATTACGCTGAAAAAATTTCCGAAACCGATGATGTTGCTGAAACTATTGATGCAGCAACACTTGGAACGGTCATACACCATGTGCTGAAAAACCTGTTCCAGGATTTCATAAATAAAAATATTACTGTTGATGATATAAAGAAAATGCATGCGAATTCAGCAAAAGCATGCGAAGAAGCTTTTCGAATTTGTTATCCTGAAGGAGATATCAAATCAGGGAAAAATCTTTTAATTTCGAAAGTTGCGCTAAAGATCATTACTAATTTCCTTAATACAGAAAGTAGTTTTATTGACACACTGAATAATGCAAAGCAAAATCTTTTCATAAAACAATTAGAAGAAAAATTCAAAGCCAATGTGCCGGAAATAAACATTTCCGGAAAAATAATAAAAGCTGTACTTTCAGGGAACATTGACCGGATAGACCAAGCAGGAAATACCACAAGGATCATTGATTACAAAACCGGGAATATTAATAATAACGAATTAAAAGTTAAAGAATGGGACGACTTGCTTTCCAATTCCAAACTTTCAAAAAGCCTTCAGCTATTATGCTATGCCTATGTTTACATGAACAGCATCAATACCGACAAGATTTCGTTAGGAATTATTTCATTCAGGAATATCGATAAAGGATTTTTGCCTGTATCAATTCCGGATGCTGCTGACGGGCTTTTTAACAGAGAAGCGATGACCGAATTTGAAAATATTTTAACTGCTATTATCAGTAATATTCTAAATACTGAAACCCCGTTCATGCAAACCGAAGATTTGAAAACCTGCGTGAATTGTGTTTATTCGGGTATATGTAACCGATAATTACCTCAGCCCTTATTGCCTTTCAATAAAATTAAAATTGGTTTTCCCATTAAATTTTTCGTAACTTTACAATTAAATATTCTGTTATGAAAAACATTTTTTTTATTTTATTTTTATTTCTGTTCACATCAAACATATCAGGGCAAAACTCGCAAACCCTTACCCCTAGCGAAGCAGAAGTCCTGGTAAATGTTACAGTAACGAATTTTCAAAACGTGCCGCGTACGAACGAACTGATCATTTTTTCAGGGCAAACCAACAAGAAAATAATTTCCGACACTACCAATGCTTCAGGGAAATTTTCAATACTTCTTCCCAAAGGTGATACTTATCGAATCATTTACAAAGACTTTACCGACAGTACTGATTACAGCACTGTTGAAATTCCTTCTACACCCGGAAAATTCACTTCTGAAGTTACGATACAGGTTGAACCTGCAAAAACTTATACATTAAAAAATGTATTCTTTGATACAGGACTTGCAACTTTAAAACCTGAATCATATCAAGCGCTTAACGAACTGGTAGATATTCTGAAATTAAAACCTTCAATGGTTATTGAAATAGAAGGGCATACTGATAACACAGGAACAAAAGAAATAAATCAAAAGCTTTCACAAAGCCGCGCTGAGTCTGTTAGAAATTATTTGATAAAAAAAGGAATAGCTGCTTCTCGAGTAACAGCAGCCGGATACGGCGATACTTTACCTATTGCCGATAATTCAACCGATGAAGGCAAAGCAAAAAACAGAAGAACAGAAGTGAAAATCGTTAAAGAATAAAATAGGCAAAAGGAAATTCAGAAGTCGGAAGTTATACCAATTGATAGTTCCTACTTATACTTGCCAAAGCAAAATTTAATAAATCCGAGAGCAATTGAAACAGTAGGATTATCTTTTTTAACGAATGTAACTATATCGCGTGATGCAATTCCCATTTGCCATGAATTATCTTTCGACGAAATGGTAACTCCCATCGGAATTACAAAACCCGAATTTCCGCCTGTATAAAACCCTGCTGATAGCGTCAACATTTTAAAGAAACAAATTGATGCACCACCACCAATGATTGCTTTATCAAAACTACCTGCATTATCATTAACAGGAATATAGCAATCAGCGCCTATACTGGAGCGAAAACCAAACAGGTAATTAACACCAAAACGCATATTTGCAGGCAATCCTATGGTTTGTGATTGCTGTCCTTTCCAATTAAAAAGGCTGCTATCCTGGATTAATGCCTTGGTTTCTTTTATCATATTAAAATTCGAAAACCCATCAAAATTCACATTATTTATTAATGTATCCTTTGCCTGGTAAACATTGCCATCCCATTTTATTGAACCGATGTCGTTCAATGCAGCGCTTATTTTTAATTTTTTCTTTATCTCTATTGTTGCACCAAAGTCGAATCCAAAACCTGAACCCACCGTTTTCATAGCATTACCAGCAATTTCCGATGGTGTGCTGTTAGCATAATTTATTCCCATAAAAGGAGTCGTTGCTGAATAGCCAGTCAGTTGCTTGTTTTCAGCTTTAATATCAATGATACCATATCCTGCCAGGTATTTTATACCAATACCAGCATATAATGAAAATGTATTTGATGAAATTATTTTTTTCCCATAACCAACAACATATTCCCTGTACCATACTCCAGCTATTTTTGAACCGTCGGCTAATTCTCCAAATGTTTTTGGGACTTTTGCATAACCGGCGGTATCGGTACCATTTACCACCAATGAGTCGAAATAAGATGCATTGTAACCTTCGAAAACTATTTCAGCAAAATCTTTATTGAAGAACGTATTAAAGTTTGTACGTTCTCTAACAGTAAATCCAAGTCCGCCAAATTTTTCTTTTTGAAACGACAATGACAACCATGCCACATCAAGGTTTACAGAAAACTTATTACTGGCAAATTCTTCTGCTGCTGCAATTTTTTCTTCCGGGGTAAAACTTGTTTCATGATTAAAAATAAAGTCTTGTTTTATTTCTTTTTTCTGTAATGCATCGGAATATACTGAAGCGCCAATTTCGAGCAAGCTTACATGAAACACTGCCGAATCTCTTGTAAAACCAATGTTTGCAGGATTAATACCCAAACACTGGTAATCCGACAAATATGCCGTTGTCACACCCGAGCCCGAAGCGCTTACTGAACTTATTTCTTTCTGCGAATACGTTATTGTAGTTACCGCAAGACCGATAATTAGAGTAAGTATTTTTTTCATATTTTTTTAGTTATTAGTTTGGAGGTATTAGTAAATATTTTTCGTATATAATTTATTATAATGTTTGTTATACATTAAACCATTTACTTTTGTTTGTTGTTTATGGTTTGTGGAAGTTTTCTCCTATAACAATTTATACATTCAACTAAAACCAGCAGCTACAAACCTTCAACAATCAACTATTTTTTTTTACAAACCTACCTAATTTTTTAAAAATATACAAATACCTTATTTATTCACTTAAAAGAATCGCGATAAAAATTTTAAGTGAACTTGAAATTTATTTAAAATTATTTCAATAAATTAATATTAATCTTTAGTTTGTGCTAAAGCCCAATTTCATTGAGCTTTATTAACCCCGGCCTTAAGGTTGGGGTTATTGTGAAACCCAGACTTATCAAGGACTTTAGTCCTTACATAAAAAAATACCGAACTGTTGCTGAATATTTCTTGAATATTAAAAACAATATTCTTTCCCGGAATTATTTTTACATTTGATACATATCAAAATAAATTTTACCAGAAAAAAATATGAAAACATTTCGTCTAATTCTTGGGTATATAATAGGATTTTCAATGTTCTGTATTTTTATTCCCTATTTATTGATTGTTGGTTCAAATAATCCTTGGCCATTCCCTGAGCTGAATTTTATTCCAAATATTTATTTACGGTCAATAATAGCTTTCCCAATATTTTGTATTGGGTTGCTATTTGCAATATGGTCGAATATTTTTTTACTAACTAAAGGCGAAGGGGGACCTGTAGATGTTTTCAATGTTGCCATAAGCCCAAGGTCAATAAAATTAGTTGTTACCGGGCCATATAAATTTTCAAGGAACCCAATGGTATTTGGAGCGCTTTCAATTTATTTTTCTATTTCTGTATTTGTAAACTCATTATATGATATAATAATAATTTTATTGATCATTCCGTTAGCAATACTCTACTTAAAACTTACTGAAGAAAAAAGATTGATCAAGGATTTTGGAGAAGAATATTTATTATACCGGTCGAAAGTCCCGATGATTGTTCCATTTACAAAAATCAGAAAAAGAACAACCACATAAAATATTATCAACTCATTAAAAAAGTATTTTCATCTAACAAAAATATTTTATATTTGATTCTTAAACCAAATTAAAAAAACTATGGAAAACCAATACCCAAATTACCAGCAACAAGGCGCAATGCCATACAATTCAACATTAACCCCTGCCTCGTTAGAATATTTACGCGGCACTGCATCATGGATGAAATTCATGAGCATCTTAGGATTCATATTTTGTGGATTCATTGTAATTGTTGCGCTAATAGCCATGGGAACAGCCAGCACATTTGGCGGAATGTACGGAGCCGGATTAGGTGCAGGTGTTTTTATTGTGTATTTAATTATGGCTGTAATTATTCTTTTCCCCAATATTTTCTTATTTAATTATGCCCGTGGTATACAAAATTATTTCGCAACAAATAATGTTGGCGCTCTTGAGAATGCTTTCCAGATGCAGAAAAGATACTGGGTATATATGGGTGTATTAGCTATTATTTATCTTTCAATTATAGTTCTTGCATTGATAATAGCACTGGCTGCCGGAACAATGATGCGATACTAAAAATTAAATAAAAAATGTCAGGCACAGCAGCAGCTGCAATTGCAATAAAAATAAAAAAAATAGTTGCCCGTTTCAGGGAACTAAATGCGACAACACCAGATAATGCAGTATCAATAGAATCTGCAGGATTTCACAAAAGCAGAATATTCTCCAGGTTAATAAACCGAGGAGTTCTGGTTGAAACAAATCCTGATAAATTCTACCTTGATGAACTGGCATATCTAAAACAAAGACATAGAAGATTGATCATTCTTCTTTCACTTCTTATTATTGTTACTGTAATATTATTATTTACAAACAATTTTAAGTAAACTATTTTATCAGATAAAAGTGATCCATGACTATAAAAATTAAATTATTATTCCTTATCATATTCGTAGCATTTATTGCTTTTTCCTGTAAGCCGACAGAAAATTTCAAACAATTACAAACCACCTATATTCCCGATGCCATTTCGGGATTATATATTGGGATGCCATTGGATGAATTGAAAGATTTACGCGGAGCTCACAAATTATCATTTACACAGAAAAAAGAATTATCCATTTTTAAGGAAGAATATTCTAAAGACAGCATTAACATCATCCAATATCAATTCGACAAAAAGAATAAATTATGCGAGATCATCATTGAATATTACAGCGATTACAATGTATATAAAAAATTAAAGGCAAGTCTGGGCGAGCCCAATTTTGGCAATCAATGGCTTATCACACTGGATGAAAAATTTAAACTGCGGATTTGGGGATATGCCAACAGCTTGTGTATTGCCAATGACAAACAATTTAAAGAATAAATTATGAGAACTATCGGGTTACTCGGAGGAACAAGTTGGGAATCGACTCTGGAATATTACAGGATAATAAATAAAGAAGTTAGTCAAAGGTTAGGTAAATTGCATTCGGCAAAAATTGCAATGTATTCTATCGATTTTCAGGAAATGCAATCGTTTGTTGAGAAAAACGATTTCAAAGCCATGCTCGATTTTTTAATTGCAGCAGCAAAAAAAGTTGAAGCTGCCGGTGCGGAATGCTTGCTAATATGTGCAAACACGCCCCATATTTTTGCTGACGAAATTCATCAAAGCATTTCAATTCCTTTAATACACATTGCTGATGTAACTGCAAAAAAGATCAAAGAAAAAGGATTTACAAAAGCAGGACTGCTGGGAACAAAACTAACCATGGAGTTGCCTTTTTACACAGAAAGACTTAAAAATAATTTCAATATTGATGTAATTGTTCCACCTGAAAATGTTAGGAGTTATATTCATCAAACTATCATTGGCGATTTCTTTGCCGGCAGGTTTACAGAAGAAACAAAAAAGAATTATCTTTCTATAATGAACGATTTAAAAACCCGGGGCGCTGAATGCATTATTCTTGGATGTACCGAAATTCCGTTACTTGTACAGCAATCCGACACGGATATTCCATTATTTGACACACTTGACATTCATGCAAAAGCAGCTGTTGACTTTGCTTTGCAATAATATAATTTCATTTAATGAAACAAAAAGATTTATTTTTCAGTTTACTTGTAGTAATAATTCTTCTTCCATTTTTACCATTGCCAATATTTGCAGGTTTTCAGAAATCATTTCTTTATAACGAAGAATATTGGTTTCTCACCAGCTTTATAAAATTTGCTTTACTTGCCACTCTTGGTGAAGTTATAGGGCTGCGTATAAAAACAGGAAATTATAATGCTCCCGGTTTTGGAATCATGCCACGTGCTGTTGTTTGGGGATTTTTAGGCATCTCCATCAAAATGGCCTTTGTTGTTTTTGGTGCAGGTGTTCCTATATTTCTCGAAAAAAGTTGCGGATTACAACATGCTATTGATTCAATGAAATTAAAAGATTTTTTTGATGCTTCTGATAACGGACTTGGCGGAATTCGACTGCTCACTGCATTTTCAATAAGCGCATTAATGAATATTATTTTCGCACCGGTAATGATGACCTTCCATAAAATCACTGACACACATATCACCAGTAACGGAGGCACTATCAGAGGATTTTTCAAACCCATTCCATTTGGAAAAATATTTCCTTCAATAAACTGGTTAGTTCAATGGGATTTTGTTTTCAAACGTACCATACCATTTTTCTGGATACCTGCACACACTGTCACTTTCCTAATGCCCAACGAATACAGGGTGGCATTTGCAGCAATACTGGGTATTGCCCTGGGAATCATTCTTTCAATTGCAAGTATGAAAGGGAAGAAATAATAATGAATCACTGATGTTATGCAAAATCATAATTTGTATCGAAACAACATTATTTTATTATATGTCCCGTTAGGGACAATAGCCTGGTAAAAAAGACACAACTCACTTCTTATTGTACCGTAGGTACTACACTTTCATGATTATATAGCTTTCAAGTATGTTCGGCTATTTGGGTTATGCCTACCTGCCTCGTCGGCCCCTTACCATCGAAGCGGGCAAGGCGGGCGGCATATACTCTTAAAATCCTTATTAATACAGTTTTTAAAATTTTATTTTGAGTTTTGCGTATCATCAATGAATCAGTTAAAAATTAAAAATTATTTTCAGTTTGACTTTCCTGTTTTTCTGAAATTCATCATTCCCTGAAATATTTTTTTCAGGATTCCTTCATATCACAAAAAAAAAATATATTTTTATCACCTCAAATAAAGTATAATATATAAAATATAAATATCATGAAAGATACTCCTATTAACTACGAAGTGGTAAAGAGGAAAATAGCAGAAAGCAAAATCCCCAATATTGGTAAAGCAACAATACGCGAAATAAAAAAATTAATCAATGAAATTGAAAAGGAAACCGGTTCAAAATATATCCGTATGGAAATGGGCGTGCCGGGACTTCCGCCTGCACAAGTAGGCACTGATGCAGAAATCGAAGCATTAAAGAAAGGTGTCGGTGCTATTTATCCTGAAATTGACGGACTGCCCGAATTAAAATCGGAAGCAGCACGTTTTGTAAAAATGTTTCTTGATATTGACATTAAACCCGAAAACGCTATCCCTACGGTAGGTTCAGCACAGGGCGGTTATGCAGCATTCATGACCGTTAACCGTATGTACAAAGAAAAAGATACCACACTTTTTCTCGACCCGTGTTTTCCTGTTCACAAGCAACAGCACCATGTGATTGGTACCAAGTATGAAGCTTTTGACGTATATAATTACAGAGGCGATAAACTCCGTGATAAGATAGAATCATATTTAAAAAAAGGAAATATAGCAAGTATGATTTATTCCAATCCTAACAATCCTTCATGGATTTGCTTTACGGACAAGGAACTTAAGATCATTGCCGAACTTGCCGATAAATATAATGTTGTAGTAATGGAAGACCTTGCCTATTTTGCAATGGATTTCCGGAAAGATTATTCAAAACCCGGAGTTGCTCCATTTCAGCCAACGGTAGCAAAATACACCGATAATTATATTTTATTTATTTCCAGTTCCAAAGCATTCAGCTATGCAGGGCAGCGAATAGGACTGATGATTATTTCGCCCAAACTTTTTAATACAACAGCTCCCGACCTTAAAAGATATTACAACTCCGATTTATTTGGACGTGCAATGATTTTTGGAACTGTATATTCATTAAGCGCCGGCACTTCACATAGCGCCCAGTATGCGCTTACAGCAATACTTAAAGCTGCTAACGATGGCAAATTTGATTTTATTCATGATGTAAAAGAATACGGTGAGAAAGCTAAAATTATGAAAAAAATGTTCACCGATAATGGCTTCAAGATAGTGTATGATATGGACGAGAACGAACCTATTGCTGATGGTTTTTATTTCACGTTTTCATATCCGGGATTTACCGGCGAACAATTACTCGAAGAACTTATTTATTACGGCATAAGCGCAATTTCACTGGCAATTACCGGCAGCGAAAAACTGGAAGGGATGCGTGCATGCGTTTCGTTAGTAAACAGGAATCAATTTCCCGATTTAGAAAACAGGCTGAAAAAATTCCACGAAAATCATAAATATTAATTATTGATCATCGGTTCTGATTTTGCCTTCTTGTTAAAACAATATGCTATAACTATTGAAGGAGTAATCTTTGATGTGAAATATTTTCTGATTTTGTAAGTTTCATCAGAAGTTGATAATGTTGGTGAAAGAGGATCGTTTTGATAATTCAAATGTTCACCATGCCATTCCAGATTTCGTGTAAGATGCTGTATCTGGTAATTAAAATCTATTCCGAAAGAAAAATGTTTTAAAATAGTAGTATTTATTTCAGCAAAGCTTCCAATTCCATATCCTAAAGTACCTTTATATGTACCGGTACAATTTGTTCTATATTGTAATACCTGGTCATCATAACTTTTTACATCTCTTGTGATTTCTCCTTTAGGTAAAATGGTAAGAGGAACATAAACGCCAAAAGAAAAAACAAACTTTTTCAAAGAAACCCGGTCACCAATACCTAAATTAAAATTATAATATTTTTGTTTCTCCGTTTGCTCATAGTTATAAGTACTTGTACTTGGAACAGAATTATCAGTATACAAATCATTTTCTTTATACAATTTATTTAAACTGGCATAATTAAAATTCAGGCGAATTAAAAACGACTTTGCTTCAAAGTATTTTTCACTAAATATCCCTATAGTAATTGAATCATTTCTCGATTCAATTACATCATGATAAAACCAGGAATTATTATTAGAATTATCAAATACATCATCCAGGTAATACTCTGAATTGAATGGTGTGAACTGTAAACCTATTTTAAAATTCTGACCAATAGCGAAGAATGATGCTATAGAAAAGGCAAAAGCCAATAAAATATTTTTTCTCATAAGGATTATTTTTTTAATTTATATAATAGCAAACAAAACAACGATTATTTTGCAATATTATTACATTAAAATAATTATTGCTATACCTTTTATAACAAATATTTTTTTTTGGAGTTTCCTCAAAAATTTCAAACAGGGAACAAAGAAAGCTGAAAATCGTCAATACCCTTTCCTAGTTTACCTTTAAAATTAATTATTCCACAACGTGTTTTTTTCAATAATTCGAAAATACCGT
>Ga0209098_1000185_pt1 | contig 70321 bp, 63 predicted proteins | sample AD_JPNHW1_MetaG_FD_184429 | JGI IMG/M metagenome (GOLD analysis project Ga0209098, IMG submission 184429) | Active sludge microbial communities of municipal wastewater-treating anaerobic digesters from Japan - AD_JPNHW1_MetaG (SPAdes) (version 2) | ecosystem: Engineered > Bioreactor > Anaerobic...
CTTTGAACTGCCCGATTATAATGCTTTTGGGCAGGATAAAGTAACCTTCCTGTTTAATGCTAATAAAGGTGGCGAAAAGAAAGAAGTGTCGAAAGTGGCTTCGGGCGGGGAGTTATCGAGATTGATGCTTGCCATTAAATCATTAATATCACAGAAAAAACTTTTGCCAACTATAATTTTTGATGAGATAGACCAGGGTGTTTCGGGTGAGATTGCCGATAAAGTAGGAAGCATTATGAAAATCATGTCCGACACCATGCAGGTTATCACTATCACACATCTTCCGCAGATAGCAAGCAAGGGCGATTCACATTTCCTTGTATATAAAGAGTCGGATAAAAAATCGGCTTTCACCAAAATAAAGCTGCTTGAAAAGAACGAACGTATAAGCGAGATAGCAAAAATGCTGAGTGGCGATGAGCTTACAAAAGCTGCTGTTGAAAATGCAAAGGCATTATTGAAAACTAAAAACTAAAACATGTACAATTTACTGAAAGGGAAGAAGGGCCTTATTTTCGGCGCTTTGAATGAAGATTCGCTGGCATGGAAAATTGCCGAAAAAGCTTATGAAGAAGGAGCAGAATTTACGCTGTCGAATACTCCTGTAGCGCTGCGATTGGGCGAAACGGATACTCTTGCAAAAAAATGCAATTCATTAATTATTCCTGCCGATGCAACCAGCGTGAAAGATCTGCAAAATGTTTTTGAAAAAACAATGCAACGCTTCAATGGGAAAATCGATTTTATTCTGCATTCAATAGGGATGTCGCCAAACGTAAGAAAAAAACTTCCGTACGATAATATCGATTATGATTATTATGCCAAGACCATGGATATTTCGGCAATCTCATTTCATAAGATGATACAGGTTGCAAAAAAGCTTGATGCTATAAATGAATGGGGCTCGGTGGTTGCACTGTCATACATTGCCGCACAACGAACATTGTTTGAATATAACGATATGGCCGATGCAAAAGCAGCCCTCGAATCGATTGCACGTAGCTTTGGATATATTTACGGACGTGAGAAAAAAATTAGAATAAATACTGTTTCACAATCACCTACCATGACAACTGCCGGAAAAGGTGTGAAAGGTATTGACGGATTGATTGATTTTACCGAACGCATGTCTCCTTTGGGAAATGCCACTGCTGATGAATGTGCTGATTATTGCATCACTTTATTTTCCGACCTTACAAAAAAAGTTACCATGCAAAACCTTTATCACGATGGTGGGTTCTCGAGCATGGGGATGAGTGCACGTGCAATGGAAATGTATAACAAAAGTCTTGAATGTAACGAATGCAAGGATAATCCGGCGTTTAGGGATAAGTCGTAAGACACAAGTAGCAAGTAGTAAGTCGTAAGACACAAGTAGCAAGTCGTAAGATACAAGTAGTAAGTCGTAAGACAGAATTAGTGAGTGGAAATTGGAATTAAAGAAATATATTTTACAATTAATGACCACGAATAACTATCACTGACTACAAATGACTCCGCCGTGGCGGAGAATGAAAGCCAGCCTGAAAGACGCAGTCTGGCAGGCGAAGCAATTGAACATTAATAGGTATAGGGGTATAAAGGTATAGGGGTATAGAGGTATAGAGGTATAGATGGGGAATTACACTTTAATATTCTGAATTCTATTCTTATCAATTCAAAAAACATAGCGTCTTTGAGTTCGCTGCGGTGGATAAGTCTTCAGTAAGCAGTATTCAATCAATTTAGCAATTTAGCAATTAAACCATTCAATAATTTGGATTTATGGTATTAATCTTTTAATTTTACTCATCTTACTACTTAATAGATGAGAAAATTATATACACACATTCTTATAATTCTTTTTTTATTAAATAGTTTTTTTATTTTTTCCCAGGATATTTTTATTTGTGATACAGCAGGAATAACAAAGTATACAGCATCATCAATAAGTTTTAAGTGTAATTATTTTTATAATTTCATAAAGGCATCAATAGATTCGGCGCTTATTGATAATTCAAATAAAGTCCCGGTAACTTTTATTGCAACCACAGAAAACAGAATTCTTAATGGTCCGATATTTTATTTTAGAAATGATTCTGTTTTGGTAATGCAGGGTTTTATGAAGAATGGCAAGCCCGACAGCACTTTTATACTTTATCATATCTCACTTGAGAATTATAAAATTATTGCTGCAAAAACTTTTTTCCGAAATGGTTTGAAAGAAGGCAAAGAAATTGAATACAGCAAAAAAGGTGTGATTACTTCTATCTGTCATTATAAAAATGGAAAGCTTGATGGCGATAGCAAACAATATGATGAATATGGAAATCTTCTTAAACAGGGAAGCTATGTAAACGGAAAGAGAGAAGGCGACTGGATAGACAATGATTTGCAAAAACATTATTACACCACTGCGAAATTTAAAAACGATAAGATTTTGTATTCAAATTTGCGGGCGTGTTATGAAAACGGAAAAACCTTTGTTGACGGGAATTATGATAAATATAATAAAAAGAATGGAGTGTTTTATGTTTACGATACCGAAGGCTTTATAGTACGGAAAGAATCATACCGGCACGGAAGACGTAATGGGAATTTTTATGATTATGATAAAGGAAAACTTCTGAAAAGAACAAAATATAAAAATGACAAAATTGTAAAATAATAAAAGGTCATTCCTGAAAACATCCAGGTTTTATACACTTTTATACCGATACGTAACAGGTCGCCGCGGCGACTACAAAAATAATTTTTCAACAAGTGTTACTATCGGCATAACTCGTTCTAATAATTATTTTAAAATGGATAAGAACGAGTATAAATTTTTTAAAAAAATGAAAAATATATTTTTAGTATTTAAGATTTTTTTTCTGATATGTATGATTAGCAGTTGTACTGGTTCTTTGACCAAACATAAAAATCTTACCAAAGTAACATACGATACATTAAGTAAAAATAATAATGATTGCAGTTTGATTCATCTGTTTTATACTTCAGGGTTTGAAAAGAATCATCTTGTCATTAACTGGAATAATTCAATAATTTATAATGATACCATTACTACTGCTCCGAATGGGATGGCTTTACGTTCGATAACCATTCCTAAAAACAACTGCCTTTTGATTGTAAGCATTGATGATGCTTCTTTTAAAGAGCAACTCAGTGGGGATTATTGTAATTTGATTTTCAGCAAATCGAATGATAGCTTGTTCCTTGAATTCACGAATAACAGTCCGCTTTATAAATAAATTATTTCTAAGATTTCGGTTCTCAGTTCTCAGTCTACAGTCTTCAATTCTGAACTCTGAACTCTTAATTCTGAATTCAAACTAACTATTTCACTTTTGTCTTTTCCATGTTTTTCCTAAGCTTCATATTCACTATTTCTACGCCGAGTGAGAAAGCAACAGCAAAATAAACATAGCTTTTAGGAACTTCATGATGAGTTGCATCGGCTATTAAAAGGAATCCGATAAGAATTAAAAACGATAATGCCAGTACCTGGAGTGTAGGATGGCTTTCAATAAAATCGCCTATCTTACCAGCAAATATCAGCATGATGAAAAGAGAAACAATAACAGCCATGATCATGATGATAACTTGTTGAGTCATTCCTATTGCCGTTAAAATGGAATCGAAAGAAAAAACAATATCTATTAATCCAATTTGAATAACGATACTGACAAGATTTTTTTTAACATGACCGAAAGGAGTATCGTGTGTTGCTGATGCCACTTCGTTCACTTTATGATGAATTTCGGAAGTGCTTTTAGCAATAAGGAAAAGTCCGCCGACAAATAAAACAATATCGCGACCGGTAACATTGAAATCGGAAATAGAGAACAGCGGTTGTGTGAATCCTATTATCCATGTAATGCCCAATAGCATGATGATCCGAAATATCAGCGCTAATCCAATTCCTGCCGCCCTGGCTTTTGGTCTTACATCATTTGGCAGCTTGTTGGTGAGTAATGAAAGAAAAATAACATTATCAATTCCCAATACTACTTCCAGGAAGCTAAGGGTTAAAAATGCGATCCATGTTTCTGCATGAAGAAAAATTTCCATATGAATTCCTTTGCTGCAAAATTATACTAAAAATCAATATTTGCTAAGTATATGTTTTTGAAATTCTTAATGGTGAAAAAATCTTGTTTTGTATTTAAACAGAAACTATTACTTTTGCACCTTAACAAAAAACAAAACTGATGGAAAGTAAAAAAGTATTAAAAGGTGGTGAGTTTCTTTTACGAGAATCTAAAGCTGCTGATGTTTTCATTCCCGAAGAATTTGATGAAGAACAAAAAATGATATCAGGCATGTGTAACGATTTTCTGGAAAGAGAAGTATTTCCTGTGCTTGATAAAATTGATGCAATGGAACCCGGATTGATGAGAAGCCTGGTTGCTAAATCAGGGGAGCAGGGTTTGCTGGGTATTTCAGTCCCTGAAGAATATGGTGGTTTCGGACAATCATTTGTTACATCAATGCTGGCTTCGGATGTTTTGGGCGCAGGTTATTCTTATGCAGTAGCTTATTCAGCTCATACAGGAATTGGGACTTTACCTATCCTGTATTACGGCTCGGAAGAATTAAAACAAAAATATTTACCCAAACTGGCATCTGGGGAATATGCAGGTGCATACTGCCTTACTGAACCTAATGCAGGTTCTGATGCTAATTCAGGAAAAACAAAAGCTGTTCTTTCGGAAGACGGGAAACATTATATTTTGAACGGACAGAAGATGTGGATCACTAATGGCGGTTTTGCTGATGTTCTGACTGTTTTTGCAAAAATAGATAATGATAAAATATTAAGCGCATTCGTTGTTGAACGCAATTTCCCCGGTGTTTCATTCAACCCGGAAGAAAAGAAAATGGGGATAAAAGGTTCATCAACCGTTCAGATATTTTTCAATGATTGTAAAGTTCCTGTTGAAAACATGCTTGGTAAAAGAGGCGAGGGTTTCCGCATTGCATTGAACATTCTCCATATCGGACGAATTAAACTTGGTGCTAATGTTTTGGGAGCTTGCAGAAGATCGATAATGCAATCGGTAAACTATGCTAATGAGCGCAAACAATTTGGTTCGCTCATTTCTAATTTTGGTGCCATAAAATATAAACTTGCAGAACAGGTTATTCGCTTTTTTGTTGCTGAATCTTCGCTTTATCGTACCAGCAAGAATGTTGATAATACTATAAAACAACATATATCTGAAGGAATGCCCAAGCCGCAGGCATACCTTGAAGCGCTTGGCGAATATGCTATGGAAGCAGCTATCCTTAAAGTATTAGGTTCGGAAACGCTTAATTATATTGTTGATGAATTTGTACAGATATATGGTGGTATGGGTTACTCCGCCGAAATGCCTGCCGACAGGGCTTACCGCGATTCACGTATCAATCGTATTTTCGAAGGCACCAATGAGATCAACCGTTTGGTTGCATCGGATATGTTCCTGAAAATGGCTAAGAAAGCCGATTCTAAAGTGTTCGATATTTCAAAAGCCATATATGAACAATTAGACAGCATAAAAGAAAATGGTACAACTGATTATTTCGCTAAGAAATATGCGGTGATTGAAAATCTGAAAAAAGCTGCGTTGCTTATGTTGGGTAAAGCTTATGATGCGGTAGGTAAACAATACAATACCGAACAGGAAACCATGATGAGCATTTCCGATATGCTTGTTCAGTTGTATGCTGCCGAATCAGTAGTGCTGAGAGTGGAAAAACTGAAAGCGTTGAAGAGTGAGCAGGAACATATTATTTATAAAGATATTTGCGATGTGTTTGTTTACGAAGCTTCATCACGAATTTACAAATCAGCAATGGATGCATTGAATTCATTTGCTACAGGCGAAGAATTCGCTAAAATTCAAAATGGATTAAGAAAACTAACATCTGTTGAGCCTACGAATATTAAAGAAGCAAGAAGAAGAATTGCAAATAAGTTGATTGAGGATAACAGATACAACTTCTAAAATTATTTAAAAAATAGAATTTAAATCGCTCCGGAAATGGAGTGATTTTTTTTGAAATATAGCAATTATTAGTTGATACCAATTGTTAATTTAAAATAGACAACTTACGGCTACCATTCACCCCCTTAAACATTAGATTTGATCTATGAAGAAAAAATAACCATCCACGAACATGTGTTTTAGCCTACTGTAGCTGATATTTCAATTACAGAATTATAATTAATTTTAACCGGGTTTTTAAACGGATAGCTACGTAGTAGTTCAATCTACAGTGTTCAGACCTTGACCTGTTTTATCTATACTCGTTCTAAACAGGTTTGCAAAGGCAAAACTGTTTAGAACGAGTTATACCGTACAGAAAAAAAATATTTTTGCAAAACTCTTTTCTGTCGGTATAAAATAAGACTACTGACAAAAATGAAAATTAAAAACTAAATAAAAATTGAGGTTTATGAAAACAAATCTTTTTAAATCAGCCTTGATTGCAATACTGTTATTTGCAACGACTGGTGTGCTAAAAGCACAAGATGATGCAGAAGGATGCAAAGATCATCCATTGTTTAACCGGATGCCGAACTATTATCTTTTCAGTTGTGAAGAATTGGAGTTTGGTTCAATGAAATTCCCCGTTGGAGAGCCGGACGTGAAAAATGAAAATAAGATGAAAACAGAAACGGTTAAAGGGAAAATCATGGTATTTGTTTACGCACTGAAAGACGATGCAAAGCCTGCTTCCGGCTTACAAATAATGCTTAACTTTCAGAATGCCTCAAAGCAAAATGGAGGTGTGATTTTAGGTGAATACCAGGGTTGGTGTACAGGAAGCTATGAATATGGAGAAATTAATAGTGGAAACTTACCAATAGGCAACGGTTGTACAAATTGGAGTACCACATTTAAGTTTACAAATAACAATAAAGAAATATGGGTATATGAACAATATTCTGATAACGGCTATGAAATGGTTATAGCTGAAAAGGAAGCGATGAAACAAGATATCCAGGCTAATGAGATGTTCGACAAGATCAATGCAGGAGAAGCTCTTACATTATACATTAACTTTGAAACCGGGAAATCCGCTATCAAGGCTGAATCACAAAACATCATCAGCGAGTTGTATCAAATGTTAAGCGAAAACGATTCATTGAAAATCACCATAGAAGGACATACTGATAATGTGGGTACTCCTGCATCAAATAAAACACTCTCGGAGCAACGAGCTACAAGTGTTAAAACAGCTCTTGTAAATAAAGGTATTTCTGCTGACCGTATAAAGACTGTTGGGTATGGACAGGAAAAACCTATTGCTGACAATTCAACAGATGCCGGGAAAGCTAAAAACAGAAGAGTAGAGATAATGAAGCAATAACAACCTGCTGTTACTAAAAGCCACTTCCTTGCTGATTAAATGGCTTAAAACTATAATTTTCAGCGTTAATAAATTTTACAATGGTTATGCTGATGACATTGATGTTATCGTATAATTTTTTAGACTATTACATCTATACAATCGGTATAATTGCTAACCTTTACATTCAAATGATAATCTAAATGTAGAACAATTGCCAGTATATATTATCTTTGACATTTATTTATACTCGTTCTTATCAGGTTTGCAAAAGCAAAACTGTTTAGAACGAGTTATACCGTACAGAAAAAAAATATTTTTGCAAACCTCTTTTCTGTCGGTATATAAATATTAATACTGATTTGAAAAATTATAGTGGAGACAGAAACCACTACTCTATAAAGAGAAAAAACGACCTGTCCCGATGGTGTAACGGGAGGAGTTACCGAAAAGCCATAAGAGTAGGATAAAATAAAAAAATATTATGAATGGTGTTGCTTATATCTTTTTGAATAGGAAGGGTGCAAATGGATTAGGACATGTGGGTTGCGCTTTTTTGTTGGAAAACGGAATGCTCAGGTGTGCTTCAACCGAAAATCAGGCAGGGAATGCATACTCGGCTGCCCAGTATAAAGGCTTTTGGACAGAGGATTGCCCGAATACGCTTAACGATGTGATCCGTACTTTTCAAAAACCCCGAATAATAAATATCCCTTTAGGAGCAAAAGACAAAAATGGATTTTTAATGAACCCGGGACAAGGGAAAACATGGGAAAATTCCCGCTACACTGAATGGAAAAGACTTGACGTAAGTAATGTAAATCCAAGCCAGGCCACAGCAATGATGCTGAAACGCAGTAACGAAGGTTATAGCATTACTGACAGAAATTGCGAGAATGATGTTTATGATATTCTTCACGATGAAGGTAGTGGTTATGGAATTACAGCGAATAGTTTTTTTAATAAAATATATATCGGCTGGGTACAAATGGCTTTCGGTCCAAATGCCTGGTTTGATAATCATGTTGGAGCGTCTGCTTATGGTCGCCTGTAATCTTATTAAAATAAATAATTATTATAAACATAAAAAGAGTAAAAATGAAAAAGATCCTTTGTATGCTTTTTATTGCCGGAATATTATTTTCCTGTAAACAAACAAAAACAGACAGTGTAAATAATGTAAAATCGCCTGTTGATTCATTGATCGCCAATTGGCAAAATGTATGGAACAATAATGATTCGAGTGGCATATGTAACATGTTTGCAGCTGATGCTATACTTATTGAAACAGGTCTTCTCACAACGAATGTAAAGGATATGTCTGAAAAATGGGTAGGTCCGAGTTATCGCCTTGTGAAAAACATGAAGACCGAGAAATTACAGGATTGGTCTACTACCAACAGGGCCGGTTATACCGGTAAATATAATTTGGACCTGGTTGCAAAGGATAGTCTTATTGCACATCTTCAGGGCGTGTTCTCTGTTGATTGGATGAAAACCAACGAGGGCGATTGGAAAATCACTTCAGCCAACATTAATGATTTTGATTATAACAAATAATAGGAATTTTTTTATTAACCATTAAAATATTGATAAAATGTACAAATTAAAGAATGCAGTAATGATCACATTAGCCTGCCTGCTAATCAGTAAATCTATTTTTGCGCAAGCGCCACAAAAAATGAGTTACCAGGCAGTAATCCGCGATGCCAATGGACTTTTGGTAACTAGCAAAGGAATTGGGATGGAAATAAATATCAGGCAAGGTACTGCATCAGGAACTATTGTTTATACTGAAACACAAACACCAACCACTAATGCCAATGGTCTGGTAAGTATTGAAATTGGTGGCGGAACGGGTTTTAGTATTATTGATTGGGCAAGCGACAATTATTATATTGAAACTAAAACAGCGATAGATCCACCTTTAACTACCTATACCATAACAGGCGTAAGCCAATTGTTAAGCGTTCCTTATGCTTTAAATGCTAAGTCGGCAGAAAGCATTACAGGCACTATTACAGAAACAGATCCTGTGTTTGTTGCCTGGGATAAAGATTACAATGATTTGACCAACAAACCTGCTATTGACGGTTCCGAGACCATACTCACAGCAGGTACCAATGTTACTATTACAGGAAATGGTACAACTGCAAGCCCATATGTAGTTTATCAAAACCCAGGAACCGCAGCCGGACAAATGCAATACTGGAACGACTCTGCATGGGTTAATGTTGAGCCCGGATTAAATGGCCAAATATTGAAATATAAAAATGGAGTACCCACATGGTCAGACGGTAATATCAATGAACTGTCAATTGGCGATGGCTATCAGGGTGGAGTCATAGCATATTTCCTGGTATCCGGCGATCCGGGGTATGATGCAAATGTGCGCCACGGTTTAATAGCAGCACCAAGCGACCAGAGCACAGCTATCCAATGGTATAACGGAACGAACACTACAACAGGAGCTACCGCAACAGCATTAGGAACAGGAAATGCCAACACGAACACTATTGTTACTAACCAGGGAGCAGGAAGCTATGCAGCTATATTATGTTCCGATTTGGTTTTAGGTGGTTACAGTGATTGGTATTTGCCAAGTAAAGACGAATTAAATAAACTGTATCTGAATAAAGATGCGATTGGCGGTTTTGCTTCTATCTATTATTGGGCTTCTTCCGAGATAAGTAATAATACCGCGTGGGTTATAGTCTTTTCCAATGGAGCTTTTGGGAACTTGTATAAATACAGCACTTACCACGTGCGTGCTGTTCGGTCTTTTTAATAATTTATCTGTATAACAAATACCGGTAAGCGGTCAATCTTTGAAACGGACAGGGGTAATATTCTTGTCCGTTTTTTTTAGAATACCTTGAAATTTACTTCGGATGTCCGGGTTTGCATGTTGCAGCAGACCAATTAATACTAATGTTAAGTTTATTTTGAAATGGCGGTCATCCTGAGTTCGAAGTGTAACAACAATAGAATAACCCAGTTTTCGTATTAACTCAGACTGACAAGAAAACGGTCACACAGAGTTCTTCGAAGGATGAACCGCATACAGAATGTTCACATTTCGATAAACCCAATATGACATTCTGTAACATATAAGACTTAACTTAACACTAATTATTTATTTACGATTAATCATAAATATTATTGTAGGATTAATAATTGTAAACGGAGAATAAAAATTAATATATTTGAAAATGAATTTGAAATAAAGGTAAAATACAATAGCTGCAACTGAATTATATTAAGTAGATATTGAAAGAATAGAGCAACACATAAGTTAGGGGCAAGTGTAAAAAAACCGCACAGCAGACAGATACGTGCATAATTGACAATATTGAAATATGGAATTTAGCTCTTTGATAGGTTGGTGCAAATTGGATGAATTTATTTTGTTTTTCCCCACGCTCAAAAAAGAAAAAGGAAACCCCACCCACATTGCAGCACATTTGCAAGCCCCACGAGCCAACGCTCAAAACCAAAGCTTGCAAAAGAGCTGCAATTTTGCTTACGCACCCGTGATAATTTGTTACATTTGAGCTTTTAAAAATAGTGAACAGAAAATATTATGACAGATAATTTAGAATTAGAAAAAACCCTTTGGCAAGCAGCCGATAAACTTCGCAATAATATGGATGCGGCTGAATACAAACACGTAGTCTTGGGTTTGATATTTTTGAAATACATTTCCGATGCTTTTGATGAGCTTTTTAAAAAGTTGGAGAGTGAGAAAAACGAAACTGGTGCCGACCCCGAAGATAAAGACGAATATACCGCCGAAAGAGTTTTCTATGTTCCACCACAAGCACGTTGGAAGTGGCTACAAGACAGAGCAAAACTACCAACAATTGGCAAAGACATTGACGATGCAATGGATGCCATTGAAAAAGATAACGCTACACTTAAAGGAGTATTACCAAAAGACTACGGCAGACCTGCATTAGATAAACAGCGATTAGGAGAATTGATTGACTTAATTGGTTCAATTACTTTAAGTAAGGGCGGAAACGGAAAAGGCAAAGACGTTTTAGGTTTTGTTTTTGAATATTTCTTGGGACAATTTGCCGATGCCGAAGGTAAAAAAGGCGGACAGTTTTATACCCCGCAAAGCATTGTAAAAATATTGGTTGATATGCTGGCACCCGAACCTGAAAAGCGAGTATATGACGGGTGTTGCGGTAGTGGTGGAATGTTTGTACAAAGCGAACGTTTTATTGAAATGCACGAACACCGAAAAGGCAAAATTTCTATTTACGGACAAGAAAGCAATCCAACAACGCATAAATTAGCCAAAATGAATTTGGCTATTCGTGGTATTGATGCCAAAATTGAATTGGGCGATACTTTGATGAGCGATAAGTTTCCCGAACTCAAAGTTGATTATGTAATAGCCAATCCACCTTTTAATGTTAGCGATTACAATATAAACAAAGCCGAAACGCACAAATGGAAATACGGCATACCACCAACAGGAAATGCCAACTACGCTTGGCTACAGCATTTCGTTAGCAAACTTGCACCTTATGGAACAGCAGGTATTGTTTTGGCAAATGGCAGTATGAGTTCCGAAACAGCAACCGAAGGAGAAATCCGAAAAGCAATGATTGAAGCCGATTTGGTGGAATGTATGGTTTCTTTGCCATCGCAGTTGTTCTACAATACTCAAATTCCAGCGTGTTTGTGGTTTTTAGCACGCAACAAAACCGAAACTACTAAATTCAGAAACCGCACAAATGAAATCTTGTTTATTGATGCCCGTGAATTAGGCACAATGATAAGCCGTAAACAAAAGGAATTGAGCGAAAAAGACATTGCCAAAATTTCGGACACATACCACAAATGGAGAAGTAAAGATTTTAAAAAGGAATACAAAGACAACGCTGGATTTTGCAAATCGGCTACCATTGAAGATATACGCAAAAATAACTACATTCTAACACCCGGTAGATATATTGACTTTAAAGAAGTAGCAGAAGATGGAGTTGCTTTTAACGATAAAATGAAACAACTAACTTTAACCTTAAAGGAACAAATGCAAAAGGCTAATGCTTTGGATAATGAAATAAAAAAGAACCTCGAAAAAATAGGATATAAGCTATAACTATGGATATACAACGCATTAATCAATTAAAATCAATTTTCGATACTGTAGTTCATTTTATTAATAACAACGACGATAGCGAGCAGGTCGAAGTTTGGTTTGCCCGTGAGTTGCAGGAATTGCTCGGTTATGCCCGTTGGGAAAATTTCACGTTAGCAATAAACCGTGCCGTTGAATCGTGCAAATCGCAGAATATCAACGTAGATGATCATTTTCGTGAGATCACGAAAATGATAGAGATTGGCAAAGGTGGTAAACGCGAAGTCGTTGATTTTATGCTTACCCGCTATGCATGTTACCTGATTGCCCAAAATGGCGACCCGAAAAAGGAAGAAATAGCTTTTGCTCAAAGTTATTTTGCGGTGCAGACCCGAAAAGCCGAATTAATAGAGGAACGCCTAAACCTATTATCCAGACTTGAAACAAGAGATAAATTAAGAGCATCGGAAAAACAACTTTCGCAAAATATTTACGAGCACGGCGTTGACGATAAAGGCTTCGGACGCATTCGCTCTAAGGGAGATACGGCTCTTTTTGGCGGACATACCACCGAAGACATGAAAAACCGTTTAGGTATTAGTTCCAACCGACCACTTGCCGATTTTCTGCCTACGCTAACCATTGCAGCCAAAAACCTTGCTGCCGAAATGACCAACTACAACGTGGAAACCAAAAACTTATACGGCGAAAGCTCTATAACAGCCGAACATATACAAAACAACACCAGTGTGCGCGAAATGCTTGGTAAACGTGGCATAAAGCCCGAAAACCTGCCTCCTGCCGAAGACATAAAAAAACTGGAACGCCGTGTGGATAGCGAACAAAAGAAAATTGAAAAAGCAACAAAGAAATTGCCGAAGAAATAAATGAGAGAGTGGAAAACATATAGGTTAGGTGATTTGATTGACGTAAACAAAAATTCGATCAATAAAAACATAAAGTATGATGTTATTGAATACCTAGACACAGCTTCTGTTACTGAAAATAGATTTTCGGATTTTCAAAAAATAAGTTTAGATGACGCACCAAGTCGAGCAAAAAGAATCGTGAAAGAAAATGATATAATTTATTCTACTGTAAGACCAATTCTAAGGCATTATGGTATAGTAAAAAACGTAAAACCGAATTCAATTGTTTCAACGGGTTTTGCTGTGTTATCTGCTAAAAAAATTGACCCTAATTTTCTTTTTTATTATTTGACTACTGATGAAGTCGTATATTTCTTGAATAGTGTTGCAGAGGCAAATACAACAACTTATCCTGCATTTAATGCTTCATTATTCGAAAATATTGAAGTAACAATTCCCGAAAACATAAACACCCAAACCCAAATCGCCCAAATCCTCACTTCTCTCGACGACAAAATAGAACTAAACCTGCAAATGAACCAAACCCTTGAAGCAATGGCACAAGCCTTGTTTAAAGAGTGGTTTGTTGATTTTAAATTTTATGGTTTTGATGGGGAGTTGGTAAATGGTTTGCCGAAGGGGTGGAGAATGGGGAAAGTAGGGGAAATATTTTACCCTAAAAGAGGTAGAAATATAACAAAATCTGAAGCTATTGAAGGTATATTTCCAGTCGTAGCAGGTGGATTAGAGCCTTCTTGCTATCACAATGAAAGTAATACAAAAGAACCAGTTATAACAATCAGTAGTTCAGGAGCAAATGCTGGGTTTGTTAGGCTTTATCAAACACCTGTTTGGTCTGCTGATTCTTGTTTTATAGATAGTTCTATTTTCCCATTTGTGCATTTTTGCTATATGTTTTTAAAATCAAATCAAAAGAATATTTATGATAGTCAAGAAGGAAGTGCACAACCACATATTTATCCAAGACACATTATGGATTTGAATATTTGCGTTGGAAACGAATCAGTAGTGCAAAAGTTTGAAGAAATTGTAACACCTTTTTTCGAAAAGATGAAATATAATTCACTTCAGATTCAATCATTAACCCAAACCCGAGATACTTTATTACCAAAGTTGATGTGTGGGAAAATAAAAGTAAAGGCATAATGGAAAAATTCAGGGATAAATATCGCATACAATCGCACCGGATGCCCGGATGGGATTATTCGGGCAACGGCATGTATTTTATTACCCTGGTTACCCAAAACAGGGTTTGCAATTTGGGCGAAATTGTTGTTGGAACGGATGGAACGGATGGAACGGATGGAATGGATTCAATGGATGGTTCGGATGGTTCGCACGGATTTGATGGATTTGACGGTTCGCACGGTTCGCACGGTTCGCACGGTTCGCACGGTTCGCACGGTTCGCACGTAGAGACGCACGGCCGTGCGTCTCTACAATCCCCACAATCCCCACAATCCCCACAATCCCCACAATCCCCACAATCCCCACAATCCCCACAATCCCCACAATCCCCACAATCCCCGCAATCCCCGCATCCGCCCCAAACCCATCCAATCGCATATACACAATTATCCGATTTTGGGAAAATTGTTGAAAATGAATGGTTGCGTTCATTTGAAATACGCCACGAATTGATTTTGGATGAATATGTAATTATGCCCAATCATTTACACGCCATTGTGATATTGGACAATTTACAACGTACAAAATCAAACGCCGAATCAAATTTTTTTCGTAAACCCCAATCATTATCATCGTTTATCGCGGGTTTTAAATCGGCAATAAATTCAAAAATTGATGATTACATTGATGAAATGAATTTGGATATTTCAAAATACAACCGAAACAATCATTTTTTTCAGCCGAATTATCACGACCATATTATCAGAAACGACATAGAATATTTTCGGATAAAGGAATACATCAGGAATAATCCATCAAAATGGATTACCGATAAATTTAACACCCCAAACCAATATACAAAATCAAACAAATGAAAAACAGCATTACCGAAAACGAAATAGAAGAAATTGCATTGGGTTATTTGCAAAGTTTGGGTTACAACTACCTAAACGGTTTGGTAATTTCGCCCGATGGCGAGCATCCCGAAAGACAATATACCGATGTGGTTCTTACTACTCGTTTGCGCGATGCTATTGATAAACTAAACCCAACAATTACACAAGATGCTAAAGAAGATGCACTAAAAAAAGTATTGCGTACCGAAAGCCCAAACCAGTTAATCAATAACGAAAATTTTCATCGTTACTTAACCGATGGTGTTGATGTAGAAGTAAGAACAGAAAACGGAATCCGTGGCGAAAAAGTTTACATTGTTGATTTTGAAACGCCAGAAAATAATGAGTTTTTGGCAATCAACCAGTTTACAATTATTGAGGGCAACCAAAACAAACGCCCCGATATTATTCTGTTTATCAATGGTTTGCCTTTGGTTGTTATTGAGCTTAAAAACGCAGTTGATGAAAACGCCAATGTTAAATCAGCATACAACCAATTACAAACCTACAAACAAGCCATTCCTTCGCTTTTTACTTATAACGAATTATTGATTGTCAGTGATGGTTGGGATGCACTTTGCGGAACGCTTACAAGCGATTTTGGTAGGTTTATGAGTTGGCCTGTCTGCGTGCAACGCACAGGCAGAAAAACCAAAGATGGATATTTTGTGTATGTATTGGAATGTAATAATGGAAGTTATTATATTGGACAAACTGAAAATATAGTTAAAAGGTGGAATGAACATATTTCAGGGAAAGGTGCAGATTGGACAAAAGCACATAAACCTATTAAAATAATTCATTACGAAGAATACAAGTCAAGGGCAGAAGCAGTTGATAGAGAACAAAAATTAAAAACAGGTTTTGGTAGAAAATGGATTAAAAGAGAAATAGAAGCAAAAAGGAATAATCCATATAACCTATATGAGGAAAAATTAGAAAGAGCCGACCATTTGCAACCGCAAATGGAAGTAATGTTTTTTGGAATGCTCAATAAAACAACGCTTTTAGACCTTATCTGTCAATTTATAGTTTTTGAAAAAAGCGACAGTAAAACATTAAAAAAAGTAGCCGCTTATCATCAATATTATGCAGTAAATAAAGCAGTTGAAAGTACCATAATTGCAAGTTCAAACAATGGCGACCGCCGTGGTGGTGTAATTTGGCACACGCAGGGAAGCGGTAAAAGTTTGAGTATGGTTTTTTATTCGGGTAAACTAATTATTGAGCCGAGAATGGAAAATCCCACTTTAGTAATCTTAACCGACCGCAACGACTTAGACGAACAGCTTCACGATACATTTAAAAATTGTCAGCAATTGCTCCGTCAGGAACCACAAAAAGCCGAAGACCGTCAGGATTTAAGAAAATTGCTTAAAGTAGCTTCTGGTGGTATTATTTTCACGACTATACAGAAATTTGATTCTGAAACCGAAGACGATATTGAATTGCCAGTTTCTGCATTATCAGAGCCAAGGATTGAATATATTGGTGCTAAAATTAAACCTTGTAGTCTGCGAACAAATATTGTTGTTATATGTGATGAGGCTCACCGAAGTCAATACGATTTTATTGATGGCTTTGCCCGTAAATTAAGAGACACATTACCTAACGCAACATTTATTGGATTTACAGGAACTCCCATAGAGAAAGCTGATAGAAATACAAAAGCAGTTTTTGGAGAATATGTTGACATATACGACATTCAACAGGCAGTTATTGATAAAGCGACTGTTCCGATATTCTATGAAAGCCGTTTGGCAAAAGTCCATTTTGAAGAAGATGAAAAAGTAACCATTGACGAACAGTTTGAAGAATTAACCGAAGGCGAAGAATTAAGCAATCGCCAACAAATGCGGGCTAAATGGACACGATTAGAAGCCATTGTAGGAAATCCGAACCGTATTAGAAAAATTGCCGAAGACTTGGTTTATCATTTTGAACAGCGAAACGCAGTTTTAGACGGTAAAGCTATGATTGTTTGTATGAGTCGCCGCATTTGCGTTGAGTTGTACGATGCCATTATCAAAATTCGCCCCTTGTGGCACTCTGTAGATGACGACAAAGGAACGATAAAAGTAATAATGACAGGCAGTAGTAGCGATGCCTTGAATATGCAACCACACATCAGAAACAAACTGAAACGTAAAGCAATTGGCGACCGTCTGAAAAATCCAGTTGACAGTTTAAAATTGGTTATAGTTCGTGATATGTGGCTTACAGGCTTTGACGCACCGTGTTTACACACGTTGTATGTCGATAAACCAATGCGTGGTCATAGTTTAATGCAAGCCATTGCAAGAGTAAATCGTGTATTTACCGAAGGCAAATCAGGTGGTTTGGTGGTTGACTATTTGGGAATTGCACAAGAACTAAAATCTGCATTAGCCGATTACACCGCAAGCGGTGGAGAAGGTAAACCAACTCTTGACCAAGAATTAGCCGTAGCAAAAATGTTAGAATTGCACGAAGCTATTGATTATCAATTAAGACATTTTGATTGGCGGAAATTCTTTACACTTTCACCAGTTGAAAAATTGAAATTTATTCCAGTAATAGTAGATTATATTTTCAGTCAAGAAAACGGAGAACAAAATTTTACCGACAATACCAAAAATCTATTAAAAGCTTTTGCTATTTCAGTTCCACACGATAAAGCAATGTCAATTCGTGATGATGTTGCATTGTTTCAAGCTATAAAAACAAGATTAGTAAAAATATCTGACAGGAACGAAAGCGGCAAAACAAATGATGAAATGGACACGGCAATCAAGCAAATCATTTCCGAAGCCATTACAGCTGATAATGTGATTGATATTTTTGATGCAGCAGGGTTGAAAAAACCCAACATTGAAATTTTAGACGAAAGATTTTTACAGGAATTAAAAGACTTACCACAAAAGAATTTAGCCGTTGAGTTATTAAAAAAATTACTCAAAGACGAAATCAAAAAACGGACTAAAATCAATTTAGTAGAAAGCAAGAAGTTTTCTGAAATGTTGGAAGATGCCATAAAACGCTATCACAACGGAATGATTGACACCGTAGAATTTTTGGAAAAAGTGTTGATCCCATTTGCCGAGCAAATGAAAGAAGCCGACAAGCGTGGCGAGAATTTGGGATTAGATTACAGAGAATATGCGTTTTACACAGCATTAGAAGTGAACAATAGTGCCGTTTCAATTTTAGGCGATGAAATTCTAAAACATATTGCTCAAGAACTTTTAAAAACCGTTCGTAGCAGCACAACAATAGACTGGACTATTAAAGAAAGTGTTCAATCGGCTTTAAGGCGTAATATTCGAAGAATTTTACGATTACACGGTTATCCGCCCGACTTACAAGAAAAAGCAGTCGAAACAGTTTTAACACAGGCAAAAATGCTTGCAGAAGATTTAGTAAGTGGTAAAGACAACGAATAAATTTGCCAACGCACAGTCGTAAGCACATTTGCAAGCCCGCACGAACCAACGCTCCAACCAAAGGCTTGCAAAAGAGCTTCCGCCTTTACAACGCAACTTGGCAAAGCCATTTTGTCCAACGCTCAAAAAAACAAAATAAATTTGTGCTTCGTGGATAGGTTGGTGCAGGTTGACACAGATTAAAAAGAGAGCTAAATGACTGATAAACTGACAGGAAACAAAGAACACCAGCCCCTAACAAGCGGTATAAAACATTGGGGTTTAAGTGGTTATGCAAGCGTTCTGCCCCGCATCAAGTTCAGTGTAACTGGACAGGATAGTAGCCCGCAATCCCCAACGATTTCATACCGCCAACCGTTATAAATCTAAAAATTAATTTTAAATAATACGAATTCATAAATTACTTGTTTATAAAAATGGAAAACCAATCAGATAAACCGGGATTATCAAGAAAACTGGGACTGTTCACTGCATTAATGGTGGTGGTGTGTTCCATGATCGGTTCGGGGATATTTAAAAAAATATCTCCTATGGCTGCATCCTTGTATTCTTCGGAACTTATAATTTTCTGCTGGTTCTTGGCCGGTGTTATTACTTTGCTGGGCGCAATAAGTTATTCGGGATTATCGCGTATCAACAGCGAAGCAGGAGGGGAGTATCAATACCTGAAAATAATTTTCGGGAAATTCTTTTCATTCCTTTATGGCTGGACTGCTTTCACAGTTATTCAGTCAGCATCTATTGCATCTATAGCTTATGTATTCGGACAGTCGGTAAACAATATTTTTGCTTTACCCGAATTTAATGCAAGCATTGCAAATATTAGTGTTTTAGGTATTATGCCATTCAGTAATTTTGGCGTTAAAGGAATTACCATTCTTTCCATAATTATCATTACTGTTATAAATTATTTCGGGGTACAGTATGGCGGCTGGACAGTAAACTTTTTTACCATTGCCAAAATTATTGGAATACTTTTTTTACTGGGGATTTGTTTTGGTTCCGGTGCGGGCAGCAGCGAAAATTTCCATCAGCCATCGCAACATTACGGGAGTATAGGCAATTTGAATTTCTGGGGACTGACGAGCATCGTGTTTGCAGCAATGCTCAGCGCTTTCTGGGCTTTCGACGGATGGGTGAATATTACATTTCTTGCAGGTGAAGTAAAGAACCCGAAACGCGACCTTCCTGTTGCTATTATTGGCGGTGTTTTAATTGTAACGGTTTTTTATATGATCGTTAATTATGCTTACCTGTATGTAATGCCTGTTGATGGATATGTAGAGCTTGCGAAAGGACAAAATACTATTGCGGCCGCAGAAATTACAAAAAATATAATTGGCCCTTCGGGTTTTATAATTATTTCTGTTCTGATATTAATTTCCACATTTGGGACAACGAACAGCAGTGTACTTGCATCATCGCGTATTTATTACGCCATGGCACGCGAAGGTTTGTTCTTTAAAAGTGTTGCCGAAGTGCATAAGAAGTACCGTACTCCTCACAGATCGCTAATATTTCAGTGTGTGTGGGCATGCACTCTTGTGATATCGGGCACTTTCGATCAGCTTACCGATATGCTTATTTTTGCTGCATTTATCTTTTATGGTTCCGGCGCATTCGGATTATTTATCCTTAAAAAGAAAATGAAGTATAGTGAAAAAATATTCGGATATCCTGTTGTTCCTGCTTTATTTATTATTTTCTGCTTGGTGCTTGTCGTTAGCAGTTTCGTGGAACGACCAGCCGAAAGTTTTATCGGTATTGGATTAATACTAACCGGTATTCCTTTTTATTTATATTGGAAAAATAAAAAATCCTGAATCAAAAATAATTCAGGATTTTGATTTATATCGTAACTTATATCAGAACGCGTATTTCAAACTAAGGTACAGCCCGCGTCCGCGAGTGGTGAACCCGTTTATTTCAGTATATTTCTTATCGAAAATATTTTCAGCTTTTGCAATAAAAATTAAATCGTTGTACTTATATTTTAAAGATAAATCCATTAATGCATAATCTTCAAGACCAACAGTACCAAGCGCTCCAAACGGACCTAATTCGGAATTGTAGTATACATCATTTTGTGAACCCACATACCGGATATTTGTACTTAATGAAATAGATTTAAAAATATTATATGATAGCATAAGGTTTGCGCAGTTTGGACGCCTGGTAAGACCTAAAATTGTGATGTCTTTATTTTTTATAAATTCACCATTGTTGTATAGTTGAACATAATTTCCTTCTGTCTTCACTGTATCTATTGATGAAGGAGTGTATTTAAGTTTGCCTCCTAAAAGAGTTATGTTTCCTGATAAAGAGAATTTTTCGCTGATATCGGAAGTAATTCCTAGTTCTATTCCTTGTGTATAAAATGTTCCTATATTAAGATACGTATCGCCTATATAATCCATGAAGGAAAGAGAATCAACCGGTGTTTGTTTGTTCCACAGGTACACGTATTCAATGGAATTGTCAACTTCGGTATGAAAATACGAAGCAAAAACGCTGACATTTTTTGCGGGGAAATATTTTATTCCGCCTTCAAAACTTTTACCTGTTTCGGGTTTCAGGTTTTTATTTCCGCGAATGATACCTGATGTTGTATTTACAAACGGTGCATAAAGCTGGTACATCGAAGGTGCATTAAAGCTGGTGGAATAGGAGAGGTACAGCATAGCATTATTTGTTACGCGATAAATGGGATTGATCTCAAATGTTTTATTAACACCAAACAATTCATGCTTTGAATATCTTGCGCCAACAGCCAAAGCAAGTTTATTTAATTTTCCTGAAAACAATGAGCCTTCTATATCTGCATGCATAAAGGCTCCGCTTGTAATAACGTCAATATTAAGGGAGTCAAGATTGCTTGATGTTTCATAAACGCCCCACATACTTTTGCTGTAATAATAATTTTCCGATGTCATCTTTTCATTAAAGAGGCTACCACCGGCAACAATATCAAAACCTTTTACAGAATAATTTAACTGGGCTTCATTGGTTAACGAAGATCCTTTATATAAATCATCATAATAGGTGTGATCGAAAATATCAATGCTTGTTCCCAGTGAATCAATGAACATTGTATCAACAACAGAAGAATCATCTTCTGCATAACGTTTCATTTCCGAAAAGCCACCATCAAAGCTAAGTTCCAGGTGTTTATTTATTTTGTATGATACCCCGTAATTGATCAATTGTCTTTTAAAATTAAGGTAATAATTATCATCATCAGTATATGCTGATTTATCAAGGTCGGATAGCTGGTTTAAATTTTTAAAAGAAGTATATGCGTTGATCTTATTTTTCGAGTAACCGATTTTTCCATTGATTTCAGAAATGCTGAAATCATCTTTATCTCTGTTTTTATAAACAGTTTGCGAAGTTACCGTATCAATGGTTGCATCTAATCCGTCGGCGTTTGTGCCAAGGTATTCAAGATTGCAATAAAAACCATTTTTAAAGGAATATGCCCCGAAAATATTTTCGCTCATTGAAAATGTTTGTTTGCCGAACGTTCCGGCTTTGAATTCGGTATTTCCCGAGAAACCGGTTTCCTGGTTTTTCTTTGTAATGATATTAATAACACCTCCTATAGCTGATGAGCCATACATGGTGCTGTGCGCTCCCCTGATGATTTCTATCCTGTCGATGTTTGACAAAGATAATTCTGCTAAGTTTAAAGCATTATTAGTTGATGAAGGGTCGGTAATTCTGATACCATCAATCATAATTACTGTTTGATTGCTGTTTGCACCACGCATAAAAATACTCTGAGCCATACCCGGGTTTTGTCCGGCACCAACAATAGAAATTCCTTCTTTGGTTTGAAGCACTTCAGCTACGTTGTTGTAAATGCCGTTCATAAGTTCTTTGGATGAAATAACAGTAATGCTTCTCCCAATACTGTCGGCGTTCTTTTCGGTCCTGGTGGCCGAAACAACCAAAGGTTTCAGCTCTTTTGATTTAATGCTGTCATTTTGCTGTGCGAATGAATTGCTACATAGAAGGACACAAATAGCACAAAATATTTTTTTTGCGCCCTGATTTTTTTTCTCCTTTTTCATTTTAATTTTTTTTAATGTTTGAAAAAAGGAATAAAAAGAAAGAAGAAAACGTGAAAGGATGTCGTTTTTTCTCGCTTTTTACCCGAAAGCTATTTAATATGTTTTATGGCAGGTCTTCTGACTTGTTCATTTTCCGGATGCCTTCCCATTCGCCGGTAGGCGAACAGTGACAAAAAGATTTCCGAAAAATAATAAAGAACTTACAGCAGCGGGTACTGTCCGGGATTTACACCCGGTTCCCTTTTAAGGCAGGTTTCAACGATTATGAAACACGCACACCATGCTGCAAAAATAGATATTTTGGAATATGCTAAGTATTTTTTTTTGAAAACATATTAACGGGTTGTTAATATGCCGGTTAATGATAAATACAGTTATTTATTGTCAGGCTTTGTTCCGGTATTATTTGCAGGGGTTTTGGTATCGGTACTGTTTGTTTTTGTGGGGGTGGTTTTATTAGTCTTTGTGCTGGTTTTATTTGTTTTTGTCGGAGCAGCAGCTTTAGTTTCTTTGAGTTGAAGTACTCCTTTTATATAATTTTCTGTCCCTGTAATTTTTCCATCAGCATCATATATATCCCATGCTCCATCTTTTTCGCCATTCACATATTTACCTGATGAAATTTTTACAGCTTTGGAATTATAATATGACCAAACACCATCTTTTTTATTATTGACATAGTTCCCTTCCGACTTTTTTTCACCTGATGTTTTGAAATAGGTTATCCAGCTACCTGATTTCTTTCCATCTTTGTATGTTCCTTCAGCGTTAAGCTGTCCGTTAATATAATAGCTTTTATAATCACCGTCTTTTTTGCCGTAATAATAATTCACTTCTTCGCGAATAAGACCATTAGAAGAATAATATTTTGAGCAGGGCCCATGTTTAATATCATTTTTATAAGTGGTTTCCGATAATAATATCCTGTCGCGGGAAAATAATTTCCATGTTCCCTGCTTGCCTTTGGCGTCAGAAACATTCACGTGTTTTTCTCCTCTTGGCGCGTATTTAGGCTTTTGAGCGGTTTCGTTTTCCTGCCCTATGCCTAGAAAAGAGTAACAACAAAAAAGGAATATGAATATTATTTTTTTTAACACAAATTTTTTTTCAAAAATTGAATTCAATGTAAAGATAATTCAAAAAAATAAAACGGATACAAATTAATTATATGAATAACCGGAAAATTATTTAACACGGATCGTTCTTCCAATTTTTAATAATGTTGTTGATTTTATTCCATTTAATTTACAAATAGCATTTACTGAAGTGCCATACCTTACAGCGATCCTTGATAAACTATCGCCACTTTTAATTGAATAATAAACTCCCGGTCCTGTGTATTTAGAAGCGTATGAACCTTTTTTATACGTACTGATATACTGGAAACTTTTTTTTGTGAGAAAAGCAGTATCGTTCCATAACGTTTGATTTTTAAAATCAATAAGACTGTTTGGATTTATTGCAATTCCGAGGTAACGTATTTCAAAATGAAGATGAGGTCCGGTGGAACGACCCGTGCTTCCGCCTAATCCAATAATATCTCCTGCTTTTAAAACCTGGTTGGGAACTACTTTGGATTTGTACAAATGCCCGTATAATGTTTCAAGTCCATTGTTATGCCTAATAACTACACAATTACCATATCCGCCTCCCCATTTCGAAATCCTAACAACACCATCGAAGGCGCATCGTACGGTATCCCCGGTATGAAGGCTTAAATCAACACCATAATGATATTGCCACCTTCTCCATCCGAAATTGGAGGTGATAAAACCCGGAACAGGTTCGTAATAACAATGTCCTTCATTATCCTGTAATATCACTTTTATAGAATCATTCATGATTGCAGGATTAAAGTCTTTATCGTATAAAAACAATGCATCATTATTACTCCAGGAACCACCGTATGCTTTTGAAATGGAGTCGTATGACAATGCTATATTGTCGGTTATGGAATCGTTGTCGAAAAAGAAATAAATACCGGTTGAGTCGGTAAAATATTCTGAAGTAAGATCAATACTATCATTCGGACTTTCGTATATGTTTAAAGAATCATCATTGATATATTGAGCAAAAGTGGTAAATGTATTTGTGAAAGAGAGTATAAACACAAAAAAACAGAAAATATAATTATGATATGATATGTTTTTAGTATTCTTCATTAATATTAATCAGGTTTAAGGAAGACTTAATTTATTTTTAATATTTTCAATTAATTCCGAAACTTTTTCAATACTTTTTATATTGGAAGTTTTAATAGAATTATATACTGATTGTGAAATTGTTTTTGTCCAGAAAAGTGTGATATCTATATCCTTGGTTTTTCCTTCATTCTTTTTAAGCGATTCAGTTAATGAATTCCTTACATCTTTTGGGATGCTCTTATCCTTAGATAATAATTTTATTTTCTTTAGTCCTTTGGTAGCATTGTTTTCATGAATATCAGCCAGGGCATCAGCAAGTAGATAAGGCCATTCAATTTTTGTAATGGTATTAAAAGCAGCAAAATGAAAACGAGCACCCTGTATATTCTGTTCATAAACACATAATGTTCCCAGCAACAAATGGTAACATACTTTTTTTATTTCTGTGCTATTATCATCAGGTGTTTTATTAATGAAATCAATAGCATTCTTTGACTCTTCATCAGCTAAAGTGTTCAGCTTTTTTTCGTATAAAGCTATGGCAGATAATGAATGCAGAAGAATTTTTACATCTTTATCATTTTTTGCAAGATCTTTTATAATAATACTTTCAGCTATGGCATATTCGGGTTTATCATTTACCGCCCAAGAATAGCCAATAAGTAGTCGCACAATACCTTCTGATATTTTAATCTCGTCCTGGTGTAAAGTAGAATTATAAACTAGTATAATTGGGGGAATTGTATTTTCAGAAAGCGTTTTATATGATTTGAATTTAAGACTTGAGCAGATAGAATCGAAAGCATTTTGTTCCGGGCTGGAAGTGTTTTTACATGACGTAAAAAATTGAGATCCTGTTATAAGAAGGACAAAAATACAACAGAACTTTTTTAGGTTCATATAATTTTTTAATAACTTCATGCTAATCGTAAACGTGTGTCTGCATTGCAAAGATATTAAAATTTAAATATCTTGCAAATCCGGGATTGTTAAAATTAACAAATTATACTAAGCCCGTCAAAAGCCGGTTTGATATGCACGGGGAGCTCATTTTCAATATCATTATGCAATCCCATCTGGTGACTGATGTGAGTGAGGTAAGCTTTTTCCGGTTGTATGTGCGCAATTAATTCAAGGGCTTCATCCAAAGTATAATGCGAAATATGTTTGCGCCGGCGTAATGCATTTATTACAAGTATTTTGGAACCTTTGATTTTTTCGAGTTCGCTTTCTGAAATAAAATTTGCATCGGTAATATATGTGAAATCCTTTATCCTGAAACCTAATACCGGGAGTTTGTAATGCATCACTTCAATGGGGATTATCTCGTCGCCATTGATTTGAAATGGCAAATTGGAAATATAATGAAGTTCAATTTCAGGAACGCCCGGATATTTATCATCTTCAAAAGCATAAAAAAAATCGGATCTTAAAATTTTATGTACATCTTTTTTTGCGTAAACATCTACGGGCTTTTTCATGAAAAAATTAAAAGCGCGCACATCGTCAAGCCCGCCAATATGATCTTTATGACCGTGAGTAATGAGTAAGCCATCAAGTTTTTGAACATTCGCTCTTAACATTTGCTGACGAAAATCGGGACCGGCATCAATAACCAATACATTCTTTTCCGTTTCTATCATGATTGATGACCGCAGACGCTTGTCTTTCGGATTGTCCGACTGGCATACATTGCATTTGCATGTAATTACAGGAACTCCCTGCGATGTCCCGGTTCCTAAAAATGTAATTTTCATCTATATAAAAATGATAATGTTTGTAAAATATGGATGTCATAAGAAATGATATTTTTTGTTACCCGCCTTGACAGTCGGGCTGGCTCGCCCCACTCCCGATATTCATCGGGGCGCAACACTATCTCGCTCGTGAATATCCATGCTAAAGTAAATCCCTGATCAAACTCCTGTTTGATTTTATTCATTACGGTTAGTGCAAATTTGCGTTTGCATGGATATTTCATCAGATGATAATTTTCATCAAAATTAAAATTTCATATTCAATAATTATAATAATTTTGATAAAACTTCAGAATAAAAAAATAAATTAAATAAAAGATGCGATGATACAAATTGATCCCGAAAACTTAAACGAAAATTTTATTAAGCTTATTGGCAGGGATTGGATGCTGATAACTGCCGGAAATATCAAATCATTTAATACAATGACCGCTGCCTGGGGAAGCATAGGCTTTTTGTGGAATAGGCCGGTAGCTTTGTGTTATGTGCGTCCTACACGTTTTACTTTTGATTTTATGGAGAAAAATAATGATTTTACTTTGTCATTCTTTGAAGAGCAATATAAGGATGCTCTTAATGTATGCGGTGTCAAATCAGGCAGGGATACTGATAAAATCAAGGAAACAGGTCTTATTCCAATGGAAACGAAAAACGGGAATATCTATTTTAAACAGGCCCGGCTTGTAATGGAATGTAAGAAAATATATACCGATTTTATTTTTCCCGAAAAATTTATTGATAAAAGTATTGATAAAAATTATCCCTTAAAGGATTACCATAAAATGTATATAGGACAAATCATGCATTGTTTTAAACTGTGATATAATTCGCCGATTAAAATAAATTTATTATTACATTTGTTGAAATTTAATTATGCAGCAGTGAATGTTATTGATAAAATAAGAAAAAGTACGGGCAATTATTTTTTTAAAAACGATATTGCAAAGGTAAGGCGGAACCGGAGCATACAGAGTTTAAAGGATTCCAAAACCATTGGAATTATTTATGATGCTACGGATGAAAAAAATCATGACATTGTTTGTGATTTTGTAAAATATTTCCAGGAGAATATGAAAATTGTAAAAGCTATTGGCTACTTGAATTTCCCGCGTTTACCTCATTATTGTTTTCCTAAGCTTTCATTTGACTATTTTACACGTAAAGATTTGAACTGGTATTTTAAGCCGGGTACACAAAGAGTTCAGGATTTCATTAACGAAGAATACGATATAGTTATTGACCTTTCAATGAAAGATTGTTTTCCTCTTCAATATATTGCCGGGCTATCACATGCCAAATTCAAAGTAGGAAGATATGATGATAAAAATGCAGGCATTTATGATTTTATGCTTGATGTGAATGCGAATATCAAACTGGAAGATTTTATAAAAGAATGCAAACATTATCTAAGTATCATTAATAAAAAACAGGATTAGTATACTCCTGCATATAAAATTTTCCGAATTCAATTCCTTCAAAAAACTAAAGAGATACTTTTATTTGTGTTTGTTAAAATTCTATAAAATACGATTAGAATTGCTTGTGTTTTATTCTTTACGTTTTTTTATTTTTTTCCTGTTTCTTACATTTTTATTACCTGCTATTTTAATATAGCGATGAAAATAGTTTTTATTACGACCTGAAAATGACGATTTTCATTGACTTTTAATGTTTTGAACACTAATTTTAATGCCTTGTAAAAACCTTATGTTAAAAGGCGTTGCCCTGCAAATATAACATGCATTAGATATTATGAACAAATTCAAACAAGAAAATAATTACGAATTTTAATTCTTATTCAGATGAAAAATATATTGAAATTAATGGTAGTTCTTGTTCTTATAACTACTTCAATTATTTCATCAGCACAAATTGCAAATTCTTTTACACAAAATTCTTCCGATAAAATAGATGATATTATTGATTCTGTTTTTCAGGATAACACGGAATTGAATTTTAAATTTATTGCTGAATCCAAAGAACAGGTTGATACTTATTTGACAAATATTATGTCAATAGATTATTATAAACCATCAACCAATGAAGTGATTGCATACGCAGGTAAGGAAGAATTTAAAACCTTTTTAAAACTAAATATTCCTTATTCGGTTATTCCAAAAAATAATAATGAAAAAGCAATTACTATGGCTACCACTATTGCTCAAATGGCAAGCTGGAACAGGTATCCAACGTATAGTGTTTATGATTCAATGATGACAAAATTCCAAACTGATTACCCGAATTTTTTTAAACGTTATAATTTGGTAACATTATCCAGTGGCAGAAAATTAATTATTGGAAAATTAACAAGCAACGTAAATGTAAAAGCAGCTAAGCCGCAGTTTTTATGGGTATCATCAATTCATGGCGATGAAATAACGGGCTATGTTTCCCTGTTAAGATTTATTAATTATTTATTGACGAACTATGGTACTAATGCAAGGGTTACTAATATTGTTGATAATATAGAACTCTGGATATTACCAGATGCAAATCCTGATGGCACTTATTATAATTCATCAACAGGCACCACTGTTGCAAATGCCCGAAGATACAATGCAAACGGGAAAGATTTGAACAGGAATTATCTTGATCCGCGAATAGGCAACCCTTCTAACAGCGGCGACAATTTGAATTATCCTGTTCAGACAGAAACCCAGACCATGATGAATTTTGCCGACACCATGAATTTTGTTATGGGGGGTAATTTTCACGGAGGCGCCAGTGTGGTTAATTTCCCCTGGGATACATGGGCTTCATCATCTCGTACACATGCTGATGATGCCTGGTGGCGAGTTGTAGGAAAAGAGTTTGCGGATACTTGCATATATTTGGGTCCGATAAATTCTATTTCTAATTATTTTAAAGATACATATTCCATTGGTTATACCGAGGGAGGCGATTGGTACGTGATTACAGGCGGCCGCCAGGATTATATGAATTATTTTCAGCATTGCAGGGAAGTTACCCTCGAAATATCAGTTGATAAAACACCGAGTAGTGATTTATTACCAAATTACTGGAATACTCTTTATCGTCCGATAATGCATTATACCGAAGAATGCTTATACGGTATTAGAGGGATTGTTTCGGACTCATGTACCGGAAAGCCAATAGCAGCAAAGGTTTTTGTGAACAGTCATGATGTAGACAGTTCATGGGTTTATTCAGGTGCATTGTTTGGAAATTATTACAGGCCTATTAAAGCAGGAACATGGAGTCTTACTTTTTCAGCTACAGGCTATCAATCGAGAACAATTAGTGTTACTGCAACTGATGGACATGCTGTAATAAAAAATGTGAAATTAATGCCATCTTCTCCTCTAAGTCCAGTTGCCGGGTATACATATGCTGTAACTACCAATACCGTTAATTTTACTAATTCATCAACAAATGCGTTAACCTATTCGTGGAATTTTGGTGATGGTGGTACAAGCACAACAGTAAGCCCCTCGCATACTTATTCTTCAACAGGTACATATACTGTTCAGTTAACAGCATACAATGGGTGTGGCGGATCAAATACAACTTCAAAACAGGTAACTATAACTACTGTCGGAATAAATGAAGTTTCTGAATTGAACTCATTTAAAGTATTTCCAAATCCAGGTAATGGCGTGTTAAATTTAACTTTTGGCGATAATAGTTTTACAGGAAATATAGAAGTGATAAATAATATTGGTGAACAAATTTTTAAAATAAATATTTCAAACGAAAAGTCAGTTCAACTGAATTTATCTGATGTAAAGGATGGATTATATTTTCTGAGAATATCGGATAATGAAAATGTATCATATAAAAAGTTTATCATCTCAAATCAATAGTTTTCTTTAAGATTTATTGAAAAAAGTATATCATAAAAAAACCCGCATCATCTGCGGGTTTTTTTAGTTGTTATTTTTTCTGAAGATCTGCAAATACTTTTGAAATGTTTATCATTCCTTGTGATGAGTAAATACCTGAGTCCAGTTTTTTCTTGATTTCCGAGAAAGCGTTAAGGGTATAATTAACATCATCCATAGTATGAACGGCTGTAGGAATAATACGAAGTATGATCATGCCTTTTGGAATTACAGGATAAATTACTACAGAACAGAAAATGTTGAAATTTTCACGAAGGTCGAATGCTAACTGCGTAGCTTCAGAAACGCCACCTTTAAGATTTACAGGAGTAACAGGCGATTGTGTTTTCCCAATATCGAAGCCTCTTTCCTTATATCCATTTTGAAGTGCATTTACAATTTTCCAAAGATCTGCTCTGAGTTCAGGCATAGTGCGAATCATATCGAGACGTTTCAGTGAACCCATAACCATAGGCATTGGCAATGATTTTGCATAAATCTGCGAGCGTAAATTGAAACGTAAATATTTTACGATTTCTTTTCTACTTGCAACAAATCCACCTATACCTGCCATCGATTTAGCAAAAGTTGCAAAGTAAATATCTATCTCATCCTGGCATCCGAAATGTTGACCGGTTCCACCGCCTGTTTTTCCCATAGTGCCGAAACCATGAGCATCATCAACCAATAAACGGAATTGATATTTCTTTTTCAGTTGAACGATTTCATCAATTTTTCCAAGGTCGCCTACCATTCCGTAAACACCTTCTGTTATTACAAGAATGCCACCACCGGTTTCTTTAACTACGTTGGTAGCATGCTGTAATTGTTTTTCACAACTTTCAATATCGTTATGCTTGTAAACAAAACGTTTTCCGATGTGCAAACGCATACCATCAATGATACATGCATGAGCATCTGAATCGTAAACAATAACGTCTTTCCTGTCTACCAGGCTGTCAATTATTGAAACCATACCCGGGTAGCCGTAGTTCAGAAGGTATGAGTCTTCTTTGCTTACAAATGCTGCGAGTTCTTTTTCAAGTTGTTCATGATATTTGGTTTGTCCCGACATTATGCGTGCACCCATAGGAGCTGCGAGTCCCCATTCTTTTGCTGCATCAGCATCAGCTTTTCTTACATCAGGATGATTAGCCAATCCCAGGTAATTATTCAAACTCCAAACGAGTCGTTCCTTACCCATAAATTTCATGTGAGGACCGATTTCACCTTCCAGCTTGGGAAACATGAAATATCCATCAGCTTGTTCTGACCACATTCCCAATGGGCCAGGTTTTTGCGCTACTTTTTCAAAAATATCCACAATATATAATTTTAATGTTTTCCGACTGCAAAACTATAAAGAATTTCAGAATTCTCTATATAAGATTTACATATTCTTATTAACTTCTTATAAACTACCTGTGTTTGGTGCATCTTATGCAGATTCAATTAAAATAGGTAACTTTACAACCCTAAATAAAAATCTGTTAAATGAGAACAAAAAACTATTTAATTCTTTCTTTCATTTTGGCTGTGGTTGTTGTTTTATCTTCTTCATGCAGCTCAACTTCAGGAATATCAATGGAAGTGTTAATACCTGCGCAGATAAACCTTCCAAAGCATATTAAAAAGGTTGCAGTAATCAATCGTTCACTTCCTGCTAAAGGTGAGTGGGTATCGAATGTTCTTGAAGGATTTATTTCAGGCGAATCAATAAAAGCTGATAAAGATGCTTCGAATAATTGTGTTCAGAGTTTGGTAAACCAGTTGAACAGCAGCCCTCTGTTAACTGCAGTTCTGGTTACCGGAACTAAATTAAAAGGAACAGGAACTCGTGAATGGCCTGTTGCCTTTGCGTGGACGACTGTAGATTCAATATGCAAAGCAACTGGTTCGGATGCATTGATAGCATTGGAAACATTTGATTCGGATATAAAATTTAATACAGGTAAAAACCAGGTAAAGACAAAAATAAATGATAAAGACACAACAGTCATTGAATTTTTTACTGACTTAAAAGTCAATGTTAATGCAGGCTGGCGTATATATGATAATCTGAATAAAACAGAAGTTGACCAAAATTCTTTTATGGATGAAAAAGGTTGGAGTACAAAAGGCAACACACCTGATGAGGCCATGAAGAAACTTCCTGCAAAACGTGATGCGATTAATGGAGCTGGCTTGTATGCCGGTGCGCAGTATGGTGTGCGTATTTCTCCAACATGGGTTAATGTTCATAGAAGTTATTTTACAAAAGGAAAAAAACAGGATGGTTTTAAACAAGCAAAGAAATTTGTGAAAATTCAAAAGTGGGATGATGCAAAAAATATATGGACTAACATCACAAAAACGGAAAATTCAAAAAATGTTGGTCGCGCATATTATAACCTTGCAGTAGCTTCAGAAGTTGATGGTGACCTGGAAACCGCATATGCCAACGCAAAGAAAGCTTTTGAAGTATACGGAAATAAACCGGCACGTATGTATATGAATATTCTGAACGTTCGTATTAATGACCAGGTGAAACTTAAAGAACAAATGGGGAATGAGTAATTCAGAATTCAGAAGTCAGAATTCAGAAGTGAGAATGTAGAATGAAATTTTTAAAATTGGAAAATACATTTGGCAGTTTTCAATTCACAGTTCTCAATAAAAATGATAATGAATACAATGTGTGCTCCTAATAAACATGAATTACAATTAATGACTATGAAAGTCAGCGACCCGTTCCGTAACTAAGGTCGGGAAGCGTAATGACAATTTATTATAACAGTCAAATAACGTTGATAATTTTTTATCTGTGAAAATGATTGTATGCCGTGGTGAAATAAACTTTTTTTATATTTTTGCTTTTAATCACTAAAAACTAAATCACTAATAATATGGGAAAAACGTATGCAGAAAAAATACTAGGTGCTGAAACAGGCGCTATAGTATTTAAAAAACCGGATATTGTTTTATCGCACGATAATACAGCGAGTATTAATGCAACCTTCGCGAAAATGGGCGGTGACAAGGTAAAGTACCCCGATCAGATTTTGATTGTACTCGACCATAATGCACCTCCAACAAATGCCAAGCTCGCAAACGATTACCAGAAAACCCGCGACATTGTTGCAAAGCAAGGCATCACGAAATTTCATGATGTGGGTAAAGGTATCTGTCATCAAATTGTTTCTTATTATGCAAAGCCTAATATGATTATTGTTGGAAGCGACAGTCACTCTTGTACTGCAGGTGCTTTTAATGCATTTGCTGCCGGTATTGACAGGACTGAAACTGCCGGTTTGTGGAAACAAGGTGAAACATGGTTCCGCGTTCCCGGATCAGTGAAGATTACGTTAAAAGGAAAAATGCAGGATGGCGTTTACGCGAAAGACCTTGCACTGTGGATTATTGGAATGATAGGCTCAAGCGGCGCTGATTACATGTCGATAGAATATCATGGCGATGGTGTGAAAACATTATCGATTTCTGATAGAATGACCATTGCTAATCTTGCATCTGAAATGGGTGCCAAGAATGCCGTATTTCCTGCCGATGAAGTATTGGAAAAATTCCTTGGCGAAAAAGTAAAAGGTACATGGGCTGATGCCGATGCAAAATATTTTAAAGAAATTGAAATTAATTTAGGTGATATTTTCCCCGTTGTTTCTGCTCCGCATAATGTGGATAATGTAAAATCAGTTTCCGAAGTTCAGGGACTTGCCATTCAGCAGGCACTGATAGGAACCTGTACCAACGGGCGTTTCGAGGATTTGCGTATAGCTGCAAAAATTCTCGAAGGCAAACAGGTTGCTAAAAATGTTCAGTTGCTTATTATTCCTGCTTCGAAGGAAATATATATGAAAGCAATGGAAGAAGGATTGATAACAATTTTCTTGAAAGCTAATGCAAGCATCCTTGCACCTTCGTGTGGACCTTGTTTAGGCACAGGACAAGGAATTCCGGCCGATGGTTACAATGTAATTTCTACAGCAAATAGAAATTTCCTTGGTCGTATGGGAAATGAAAAAGCAAATATTTATCTGGCTTCTCCTGCAACTGTTGCATGGTCGGCAATCAATGGCTGTATCAGCGATCCGAGAGGGAAGAAGGCAAATGATAAATTTCCGTTTGAAATTCCGCAAAGCAAAACTGTTTCCATTAAACAAGGCGAAGACCGCTACAGTGAACTTACCTGGAACTATGCCGATGTTGACAACCTCAACACCGACCAGATGTTTGCCGGAAATCTCACTTACAACGTAAATAGTTCCGAAGCAGAAAAAATAATGCCTCACTTATTCAAAGGTTTTGATGATACGTTCTCAGAACGAGTAAAACCGGGCGATGTGTTGATTGCCGGAGCAAACTTTGGTTGTGGCAGTTCGCGCGAGCATCCTTCTGTAGGGCTTGCGTTTGCCGGTGTTAAAGCCGTTATCTGTAAATCGGTGAACCGAATTTTTTATCGTTCATCGGTTAACCAGGGCTTGCCTATACTTGTAGTTCCTGAAGCTGTGAGCGCATACAAGCAGGGTGATAAAGTGAATGTTGATTTTGCAAAAGGGGAAATTACCATTGCCGGAAAAATATTTAAGTTCGCTCCATTACCCGAAAAACTGATGGCAATATTTGATGCAAAAGGTTTGGTGAACTATGTGAAGAATGTGAAATAGGTTGACAAGTTAACAAGTTGACAAGGCATAAGGAAAAAGGCAAAAGGCAAAAGTGAATCGCTGAGGCGAAGTGAAAAGAATCTTATTAGTTATCTTTACTCAATTCTCATCACTCGATATTCGGAGCGTGAAATGTTTTGTTTGGCAATCTGCCATCTTATGGTTTTTTTATTTGTAAATTAAAGAATATTTGTTTATTTTTGTTATACAATTTTCGAACAAGTTTTATGAAAGTTAGTGAAGTAATAAAATTGATTGAAAGCGATGGATGGTTTTGTGTCCGAATGAAAGGAAGCCACAGGCAATACAAACACAAAACAAAAAAAGGACTTGTTACTGTAGCTTTACATAAAATGAGTGATGAAATAGCAAAAGGAACCTTAAACAGTATTTTAAAACAGGCACAATTAAAAGAGGAGAAAGACTAATGGTAAAATATTTAATAATATTCGAGAAAACTGGAACTGGCTATAGTGCTTATGTCCCAGATTTACCCGGTTGTATTTCAACTGGCAAAACAAAAGCAATTGCAGAGAAAAATATATTATCTGCTATTCGTTTTCATCTTCAGGGAATGAAAGAAGAAAAAATTAAATTTCCGATTTTTCGTACTGATGCTGAAACTTTTGTCTTTGCAGTATAATTTATTAATTAAATACAAATAAAATAATAATATACTCCATTCTCACAACTAATAACTAAATAACTCATAACTACGAACTAAAAGGTGGGGCAGAGGCTTCGCCTTTTTTAATAAATTGTTTGCGAAAAAATGAAATTAAAATAAGCACTTATTTCTTTATCCCGTAAGGATTAAATATCAGTAACCGTAGGTGAAACCTGCGTAAAACAAGCTCTTAAGAAAAACAATTCCGTAGATTTATTTAAACCAAATTCTTTTTCATCTTGAAAATTATTTTTTATTTGCAACAGATTTTGTAATTTTAAAATTTAAAAATAAAGAGTGCAATCTTGCCAACACATATTACATTTTAATTTTTAAGAATTTTAATTTCTGAACTATAAATTTTGAGTAAGTCTAATAAAGATATAAGCACTTGTGCATACTGTAATAGATTTGGGAAATTTACAAGAGAACATATTTTTCCTATATGTTTAATTAAAAAGGTGCCAAATTATACTGCGAAATATTCATTAAAAGCAAAAAAGGTTTTTGGAGCAGAACTAATAGTTAAGGATGTTTGTGCGATTTGCAATAATGATTTTTTGGGAAAGTTAGATGAATATATTTGTAAACTTTATGATGAATATTTTTCGTTATTTGTGGACGCAAATGATAAAGTAGTTTTCAAGTATGATTATAACAAACTTTTGAGGTGGTTATTGAAAATATCGTATAATTCAGGAAGAACTACAAATCAAGATATAGATTTATTATCTAAGTATAAAAACTACATATTATATGGAGGTGATTATCCAGAGGATGTTGCTATATTTATAGATTTGATTCCTCCTGCTTTTGATGACTCAAATACTAAAATATATCCAAAATCAATGCGATGTGGTAAAATTAAGACAACCTATTTTAACTACGATTGGCTTACAATTAGGGTTGTAGCTATTAATTCTTTTTATTTTTATTTGGCTTTTTTTCCAATATTTGAGGATTCTATTCCAAAGGATGAGTTTAATTTATTTGGAAATAAATTTCCTGGTATATTGCTTAATTTTAATAAAAATCTAGATACTCTTTTTGTTTCAAAGCAAACGGATTCATACGAAATTCATAAAGATCATTTGACGGAAAATCAAGCTATATATGACCACTATTTTAATATAAAAAAATCACAAATTTAATTTAGCAAATAATTGAACAATGAAAGAATATTACTTTTTAACTGGTAAAGACCAAAATGGTCCGTTCTCAATTGAAGAACTTAAAACCAAAAATCTAACAAGTGAAACTCTTATTTGGTCGGATGATATGGATAACTGGAAAAAGTTAAAAGATATTCCTGAATTATTGAATCTAAAGAAAGTACCACCGCCGCCGCCAGTTGACATGAATAAGAAAAATGTTTTCTCAAAATGGATTTTAAAATATAAAATAACAATTATTTCTGTTTTTTGTTTAATTCTTCTTGCGTCAGCTTTTTTTGTTTTTAATAAAAATAATAAAAAAGTCAATAAAAAAGAAAAACATACAAGTCTTAATGATTTAGAGGATTACGACTTAAATGGAAAAGTTAAATCATTGAAAATTTCAAGTTACGCAGCAAATGGAAACTTTAACGAATGTCAGAAAAATGATATGATTTATAGTGACCTTTTAATTTTCAATAAGCAGGGTAACATTGTTGAAAAGTATGAATATAATAGAGACGGAAGCTTATTTGACAAATATATATACAAGTATAATACGCAAGGAAAAAAAACAGAAGAAAATCGTTACGATTCTAATGATATATTATTTAATACTATTAAATATAAATATGATATAAATAATAATTTAATAGAGGAAGTAGAAAATGAACATCTTAAAAACAAAAATTCAGTTGATATAACTTTGCGTGATTTTCGCCATAATTCTAAAAATTATATTATTAATTACAGCAGTTTTTATAGTAAGGATACATATAAATATGACAATAAAAATAATAGAATTGAGGAAAGAAGTTATACTTCAGATACTGCAACTATAACGTTAATTACATATAAATACGATGAAAATGGAAATGAAATAGAATATAATTATAATTCATCTTTAGGATCTAATAAAGTAACATTTAAATATGATGATAATGGTAATAAAATTGAAGCATCATTCAATAATGATGTGATAAGGGATGGTAAGTATAAGTACACATATAAGTACGATGATAATGGTAATGAAATTGAAGAATGCGAATTTAAATTAAATGGCAGTTTTTCAAGTAAAAGGACTTTTGAATATGATGATAATGGTAATAAAATTGAGGAAATTAAGTATAATGCAGATGGAAGTATTTCTACTAAAGAAATATCTAAATATGACAATGAAAATAATCTAACAGAAGAAACTGTTTATAATTCTGATAATTCTGTTAATGAAAAAAATACTTTTAAAATCGAATATGATAAAAATAATAATTACACAAAAAAGATTTCATTTGAAAATGGTAAACCAATAGATTACTACGAAAGAGAAATTGAATATTATTGAAAGCAGCCCACAACCGCCAAGTACATTGTCAGATAGCACAGACCAACGCTAAAACCTAAACCTGCCAAAGAGCTTGACTTCTCAACCGCACCCTAACAGACAAGTACAATGACCAAATAAAAAAGCCCTGTGTATAACACGCATTTGCTGTCAGTGGCGGTTTTGCGGCTTGTTAGACCGGTAAGTGGGAAGGCAGCCTTTAGTGTTTTCTATAAAGTTTATCGGTTAAAACCGCCACCAAACAGCAAGTGCGGGCACGTTTGTTCCATTATAATTATAAAAAACATGGAAGTAATAATTACCAGAACAAATAAAAAAGATTATCCTCAAACTGAGAATTTAACTCGCGAAGCATTTTGGGATGTTTACAAACCGGGTTGCGATGAACATTTGATTTTGCATAACATAAGAAATAGTAAATGTTTTATTGGCGAGCTTGATTTGGTTGCAACAGTAAATAATAATATTGTTGGTCATATAATAAGCACTGTAGCCAAGGTTGTTGATACAAATGAAAAAAATCATAAAGTTGTATGTGTAGGACCTATTTCTGTTATACCGGAATACCAGGGAAAAGGGATAGGCTCAAAACTAATGAGAAGTAGTATTTCAATTGCAAAAGAATTAGGTTTTCCGGGAATGATACTTTTTGGAAACCCCAATTATTATCACCGCTTTGGATTCAAAAATGCGTTGGAATATAAAATATCAACAAAAGACTGTCAGAACTTTGAGCCATTCATGGCTTTAGAAATTCAGGAAAAAGGATTTGAAGGAATACAGGGAAAATTTTATGAAGACGATGTATTCATAATTGAATCTGAGGAATTGGAAGCATTTGAAAAGAATTTTCCTTACAAAGTAAAACATGTAACCCCAACCCAATTGAAATAAATAGGAAACATAAAAACCTTGTATAAAACAAAACATAAGCATTGTGACATTTAACTTTTTATCTTTCTACTTACGACTTATGTCTTGATACTTACTACTTAATTCTTTCTTACATCAAAATTTAACTATCTTTGGTCATTATAAATTAAAAGGAGGTTTTTATGAATGGAATAACATATGTTTACATTATTGGTGCAATAATTTTTATTTTCCTGATTGGAATCAGGATAGTACGACCCACACACAAAGGGTTGATTGAACGTTTGGGTAAATACAATCGTTTCGCAAGTGCCGGATTTCATTGGATAATACCCGGTATTGAAAAAATGTACCAGATAAATATTACCGAACAAATGGTAAATGCCGAATCGCAGGAAATTATCACCAATGATAATTTAAATGCTAAAGTCGATGCACAGGTTTATTTTAAAGTAAAAGATGACGAAGTAAGTGTAAAAAGTTCAGTATACAATGTAAACAACTACCAATGGCAGATTGTGAACTTAGCACGTACTACATTAAGGAATATCATAGGTACATTAACTTTAAAATCGGCAAATAGTGAAAGAGGAAAAATAAATGCGGATCTGTATAAAACGCTTCATACAGAAACCAGCAACTGGGGAATTGAAATTGTTCGTACCGAATTAAAAGAGATCGACCCACCCAAGGATGTTCAGGAAACCATGAATAAAGTAGTAAAAGCTGAGAACGAAAAAATTGCTGCTATTGATTTTGCCACTGCACGCGAAACAGTTGCCGATGGCGAAAAGCGCGCCAAGATAAAAGAAGCTGAAGGTATAAAGCAGGCAAAGATTTTACATGCTGAAGGAGAAGCCGAAGCAATACGACTGGTAAATGAAGCTGCTGATAAATATTTCGTGGGTAATGCGCAACTGCTGAGAAAATTGGAAGCTGTAGAAAAATCACTTTCTGAAAATGCGAAGATTGTTGTCCCGACCGACACTGAACTTGTTAATGTTATTGGCGAAATGGCCGGAGTGTTGCCTTTGAAAAGGAAACCGAAAGAAGAATAGATTCATCGCTTCGCACTGAATGACAAAAAACATTATAGTATAAAAATAAAAAATGCCCGGAAATTTTTCGGGCATTTTTATTTATTTTTTAATAATTTTATAATGCAATTGCGAAAACCCGTTCTTATGCCTGTAAACATTCAGTAGTTTTAATTCAATTCGGCTGTTTTCGGCAATAAAATCAAAAAGTTTTATTTTATTTGAACCATTTATTTCAGGTGCAATAAGCAGGTTTATTTCATCAGCAAGTCCCTGGTTTAGAAGCACACAGTCGAGCATACCTCCGGTATCAGTTATCAGTTTTTTAACTCCATAATTTTTTCGTAAAGCCTGAAAAGCATCGCTGAGGTCAACATGATCCTTGCCTGCATAAATAATATCATAATCTCTTTCTTCAAGATATTGCAAATATTTTTTAGGTGTTTTTTCCGAAACCATAACAATAATATCTTTCATAAATGACATACGCCTGTATGAATGCAAAATACCGTTTAATTGTCCGCGACTATCGGCAATAACCCAATATGGTCTTGGGTCATCCATGTTAAATAAAGGTTTTCTGAAATCCGATTTTTTTTCTGTCGGAATTTTTATGACCGCGCTTTTTAAAGTATTTGAGCCGACAACATATGCCTGGGCTTCGAATGATGCGGCTATCGTGTAATGCAGGTCCAGGTCGGCAGCAAAATCGGTATATGCGCCATCAAGCGTAATCGTGTTGTGAATAATAATTTTTGGAAGCATAATTTTTTGTTTAAATAATCTTTCTAAATAAAGCAACAGTGGAAACCAGAGTCCACGAGCCTTCCAGTATAACAAACGGAATATAATTCAACATAACTGAAGCCACGCAAGCAAGTGCAGCTCCAAAAATATTCATGATAAGATACCAATTATTTTTTTTTGAAAATTTGAAAATAAGGTTTAGTGAATATGCAAGCAGTAGTATAAAAACACCAACAGTACCAATCAAATCTGTTAAATTCATAAAAAGTATTATATCTTTGAAATGCTAATATAATATTTATTATGAAAAAACTGTTTATATTTTCACTAATTATTTTGTGTTGTTTTCATTTGAATGCACAAAATAAAACCCGTAAACCTGTCGATTCTGTTGGATTTGCAACTAAAGCATGGCAGATGGATTCAATAGTGAAACGATTGCATAAACAATATGATTTATATTATGATTCTGTTTATCAGAAAAATAATTTAACGAATGATATTGCATTCAGGTTTGCAATTTCTCCGCATGATGATTACACTTATGCAGGTTTTTTATATGATGTAACTTTTAGTCATATAAAAGCAAAGACAGTTATAATATTTGGCGTTGCGCATAAAGCAAAGAAATTCGGGATTGAACGGAAACTGGTTTTTGATTCGTTTGACGAATGGCAGGAGCCGTACGGAAACATTGCCGTTTCACCTTTGCGTCAACAGTTGATGAATGCATTACCTCGGAATGATTATATTGTTCATGACAGCTTGCAGATTGTTGAACATTCAGTGGAAGCTTTTGTTCCGTTCCTTCAGTATTACAATAAAAATGTTGAGATCATTTCCATTCTTGTTCCTTATATGCCTTTTGCTGATATGCAGAAATATTCTGATGATATGGCGAAAGCATTGAATGAAGTGATGAAAAAAAATAATCTGCAATGGGGAAAAGATATAGCATTAATAGCATCAACCGATGCAGTGCATTACGGTGATGAAGACTGGGGCGGAAAAAATTATGCACTGTATGGATGTGATGAAAAAGGATTTACCGATGCTGTTAATTTTGAACACCAGATAATGAATGAATGTCTTGCAATTCCTGATTCTAATAGTGCAAAGAAATTTTTTGAATATACCGTACAAAACAATGATTGGCGTGAATATAAATGGACATGGTGCGGAAGATATTCTGTTCCATTTGGAATGTTGACAGCAAATAAACTTCAAAAATTATCAGGAACACAACCGTTAAAGCTGATGATTAGCGACTACTCTACAAGCATTGCCCACAAACCATTTAAATTAGATGATATCAAAATGGGAGCAACTGCAATTGCAAATCTGCATCACTGGGTTGGCTACGCTGTGGTGGGATATAAATAATTCAGAATTCTAAACTCTGAATTAAATTTTATTTTCTTTTTAATTCAATGATTGTGATTTCCGGCGTCATTCCTATTCTTCCGGGGAATCCAAGAAATCCGAAACCGCGATTTACATAAAGGTATTGGTTGCCCTCGTTATATAATCCCGCCCAGTGAGGATACATGTATTCGAGCGGGCACCAGTAAAACCCGCAGCAGTCAATTCCAAATTGCATAGCATGTGTATGTCCCGATAAGGTGAGGTCGGCATTATTTTTCCCTGCTACTTCGGCATCCCAGTGTGAAGGAATATGTGTAAGCAGAATTTTAAACACAGCATTTTCAACTCCTTTGATCGCAACTTCTAATTTGCCGTATTGCTTGAATGGCGGTGTTCCCCAGCTGTTCACCCCTATGATTGCTATGGAGTCATTATTTTTTTTAAGAACATAATTTTGATTTATTAGAAGTTTGAACCCTGCTTCCTGTTCAATTTTTACAAGGTTGTTGAAGTCTTCCGTTTTTTCTTTAATGGTTTTCCAACGACGGTAATCACCTACATCATGATTTCCTAAAATGGAGAAAACGTTAAATGGTGCGTGAATTCTTTTTAATTCGGGCAACATCATTTTTGCTTCATCAGAAAGGTTATTGATTAAATCGCCGGTGAAGAAAATGATATCAGGTTTTTCGCTCATCATCAAATCAATTCCTTTGCGAACGTCAAGCGAATCGGAAAAACTGCCAAGATGCATATCCGATATTTGTGCAATTTTAATCCCATCGAATGTTTGGGGAAGATTAGGAAATTCAATACTGACATGTTCGACTTTAAAATTTGTTTTGCCGAAAATAATTCCGTTCAATACTACGAACATCATTATAATTGTAAATATAACTCCAATAAAACTGAATATTCTGAAAGAAGAAATGTATTGTAAAATTTTATTTTCAAATTTTAATTTCTTTAGAATTAATGCAGGGATCCTGATGATGTATTCAATCAATGCAAATGAAAGTAAAATAAATTTTGGTAAAAAGAATAATGAGAATATTCCGGTTAGGAAGAAATAATTTCTGTAAATAATATAATCAGGTTTGTTGGAAAAGCGAAGTGTTACAAAATAAATTAATGATAACAGAGCTATTAAAATTATTGTGAAAAAATAAATTCTGCTGAACCTTCTTTTTAAAACAGGTTTTGCTTTCATCCGGAATGCATGCTTAATTGCAATAAATGAAAAGAATTCGATTATTGCGATAAATAAAACAAAAATTAATATAGCCCAAATCATAGTAATGCAAAGTTATCAGAAAATCTGATTTATGAATTTTAATGTTTGAAGTATTTTATTAAATTTGAAGAAATAAAATATAAATTATGGACAAGTTTTTAGCTGAAGCGATAAATGAAGCCAAAAAAGGTCTTGCTGAAGGCGGCATTCCTATTGGCTCTGTGATAGTTTATGAAAATAAAATAATTGGAAGAGGTCATAATAAACGAATACAGCGTGATAGTGTTGTTTTGCATGGTGAAATGGATGCGCTTGAAAATGCTGGTCGTCAGACGGCTTCGGTTTATAAAAAATGTACGTTGTACACAACTTTATCACCTTGTTCAATGTGCAGTGGCGCAATATTGCTTTATGGGATTCCGAGAATTGTGATAGGTGAGAATAAAACATTTATGGGTGAAGAAGAACATTTAAAATCACGAGGAGTGGAAGTAATTGTTGAAGATAATCAGGAATGTAAAGATTTGATGGAACGCTTTATTCATGATAAACCTGAACTTTGGAATGAGGATATTGGAAAATAATTTTTAAAAATATTAGTGCTGTCATAAAAATAGGTTGTACTTTTGTTCCCGATAAATACAAAGATCATAATGAAAAATTTAATCAATAACTTCTTAAATAATAATTCGAATAATAATATTCGGAACGGGAGGCTATTGTAGATACTAATAAAAAATAAAAATATTCAAGCCTCCCGATTTCGTGGAGGCTTTTTTTTGATAAAAATTTTATAATGCATTTACTGAACATTAATAATAACAATAATATTAAACCACCAACTGCGACGGTCGCATTCTTATTGTTATGAAGCCCATCGGAAACAACGGGCTTTTTTTATTACTGCAAAAACTATAAACCAAATAAAAATAAAATTATGAAGTACAAGGAAATCTTAAAAACAGAAGAAGCCATTGCGTTGGTAAAAGAGACATTCGCCAGAGAATTGTCGAAACAATTAAACCTGATAAAAATTTCATCACCGCTTGTAGTGCTTGATGGCACCGGTATTAACGATGATCTGAACGGAGTGGAAAAACCGGTTATGTTTGATATAAAGAATATATCGAAACAAAAAGCAGTTGTGGTTCAGTCGTTGGCTAAATGGAAACGCTTGCGATTAAAGCAACTCGAGATTGATGTGAATGAAGGGATTTTAACAGATATGCGGGCATTGCGTCCTGATGAAGTTTGTTCCTCGTTGCATTCTATTTATGTTGACCAGTGGGATTGGGAATTACATATCGGTCAGCAGCAACGTACATTGTCGTTCCTGAAAAAAACAGTATGTAAAATTTATGAAGCGTTGAAAGAAACGGAAAAAATTGTTCATCATTATGATACAAAGATTCCTGTTTTACTGCCTGAGAAAATTAAATTTTTGCATGCAGAAGAATTATTGCAGCTTTATCCAACGCTGAGTGTGAAAGAAAGAGAAACCGAAGTAGCAAAAGAATATGGAGCTGTATTTATTATTGGTATTGGCAGTGAACTTTCGAATGGTGAACCGCATGATGGACGTGCGCCAGACTATGATGACTGGAGTACAATGAACGAAGAAGAATTTGTTGGGTTAAATGGTGATATCATTGTGTGGCATCCTGTTTTACAATGTGCATTTGAATTATCTTCCATGGGAATCAGGGTTGACAAACATGCTCTTGTATGTCAGCTGAAAGAAAGAAAATGTACTGAAAGAGCAAGGTTACCGTTTCATAAGATGTTGTTGGACGATACGCTGCCTCAGAGTATTGGAGGGGGAATCGGGCAATCGAGGGTGTGTATGTTCATGCTGAAAAAATCACACATAGGTGAAGTGCAAGTGAGCATATGGCCTGAAGATGAAAAAAGAAAACTGACGGAAGCTGGAGTTTGTTTAATGTAGAAAAAGTAAGGGCGGCGCGTGAAACGCGCCGCCCTTACTTTTTAATATTAATTTTTTAAATCTTCTTTTTAACCCGGAAGATTTTTTTGTTATTCGTATTTGCTTACTAATCCGTTCAACCTGCTTTCTATGGCTTGGATTATTTTATTGTCTTTATTTTCCGGGTTGTCGAAATGCATTTTATCTTTCACTTCATTATTTTCAATGATGCATATTTCATTTCCTACAATTTCAATCATGGTTCCTCCTTGAAGCACTTGTGCTTTAAGTGTACATTCTTCAGCAACATCGGCATCATCAAGAATAACAATGTCTGCACCTGCATGCAAAGTGCCATAATCATAAATGTCATCTTTAGTATGAGCAAATAATGCAAAACCTGCTTTCGGATGACGCAATATCATTTTTACATTCTGTTCATGACTTTCATTTTTATAGAACCAGCGTCCGTTAAAGAATACACCGTGTTCATTAAGGTATGCAAAGAATATATCATTTTTAATTTCGTGTAATCTTTTGTTAAGCCAGTTTGCAACATTATCTGATATTTTATTACATGCGATGATTGGAATTCTTCCGGAACCTTCTTTTGGGAAATGAGTTTTCATGATAAACTCTGGAACATTAATAGAGCCGCCATAAGCAGGAGCAAGGTGCATGAATACTCCGGGTCCAGCATTGATTTCAATAATTCCGAAATTTCCTTCACGCCATGATTTTGAAATATCCTGTGACAGCACATCGATCCCCAGGCATTTTACGTTGAAGTATGTCGCAATATCTTCAACCAACTGAATATTCTCAGGATGGATTTTTGGTGTAACATTTATCGATACACCGCCGGCTGAAATATTAGCAACACGTCGCAATGTAATTTTTTCTCCTTCTTTTGGAGTATATTGCAAATTGAGATTTTGAAGTTTTAAAAATTCTTTAAGGTTGTCATCAATTTTTATTTTGCAAAGAGGTGAACGTGCATTATCAAGACGAATCAGTTTATCATTTTCAATTCCGATAAGCTGTTCAATATTATGAGTGCCGTCGCCATCAACAAAAGCAGGTACACGTTCAAGAGCAGCTACAAATTTTCCGCCTACGGCAAGTAAACGATGGTCGGTGCCATATATCTGTTGCTGTACAATAGCTCCTTCAAATGTTGCCCCTTCTTCCTGTGCTGCTTTTATGATTTTCTGGAAAGCTTTTTTTACTTCTTCTTCGCTTTCAATACCGGTGGTTACACCTTGTCCTTTATGACCGGCAACAGGTTTAACAACTACAGGGAAACCGAGCTTCAAGGCTTCTTTTACAATTTCATCTTCTTTAAAACAATTTTTACCAATAGGAGTAGGGAAGCCACACATCATAAGGAAATCAGCTACCATATCTTTGTACATAGTGAATTCCGTATCTTTTATTCCATCAGTATGGAAAGTAGTGGAACGTCCCCTTAATTGTTTTTTGCCATAACCCCACTGGAATTCATTTTCTTCGAAAAGATAAAATACAGGAATATTCAATTTCATTCCGGCTTCAATAAGCGAATAAATAGTTGGTCCGCCAAATAATGTTTTATCAAATGCAGCCTGAAGTTTTACATATTGGGTGTTAAAATCAAATTCACGGTTGTTGCTTATGGCATGAAACCATTCACTTACAAGGTTGGCCACATCTTCAGCAACAAATTCATCGAAGTATTCGATGGCAACAACATACTCATCACCATCGGTGCTAATTGTATATTTGTTAATATATAAATCAATGTCCATCTTCATAGCCATTAGTAACACTTCGCAATAAAGATCGATAACAAAAGGCGTCACTTTTTCTGCTATGGCAGGAAACTGTTTTACAATTTCCTTTTTGAAAAACTCAACACTGTCGCCATTTGGGGCAATATAGATATTAAAGACCAGGGCTTTTTTATCCAAATAAAAATTTGGACCGTTATATGCGAAAAATTTTCGGACCGAAAAATCATTGGTGCGATAATATTGATTACGAAATTTTCGTAATTCCTTATTTTCTTCTTCGAACTGTTGCTTTACTGCATTAATAAGCTTCTTTGCAACTTCCAGGCTATCATTTTCATTGGGTGTTAGGTTTTCTTCCATATTTTAAAGTAAATTTATTTTATACAAAAATTTATTTTTTAATGCATGCTTTTTAATTCTTCAATGAATTTTATAAGCTCCTCTTCTATCATTTTTTTTGAGGTAATTTCTTTTTCAATACGTTGATTTAATTGTTTGATCTCTTCATGCAGTTTATCGTTTTCATTTTTCAGTTCATCTGTTTTATGTATATCGATATTGTAAATTTCATTTTCTTTTTCATGAAGCTTTTTCTCCAATTGCTTCCTTTCATACGATTCCCGCTCACAAAGGTTCTTGAAATCTGATAAATCTAAACGCAGGGTTTCATAATCTTTTTCTAAAACTTTAATTTTATTTTCTTTATCAGATATTTGTCCTTCAATGATTTGTTTTTTTTGCATTAAATCAGCGTTTGCCGATTTTAAATCAGAAAGGCTTCTTTCATAATCCTCTTTAATAGTTTTTATTTGAAGCTGTAGCTGGGAACTTTCGAAAGATTTGTCGATAGCTTTTTTCTCGAGGCTCGATTTTTCAGCAGAAAGAGAATCTATTTTTGCTTTTAAGTTTTTTACTTCATTTTGAATTTCATCCTTGGCAGCAGAAATTTCCTTTTGTGCCGAGGCTTTCATGATGCCAACTTCTTTTTTTGCCAACTCAATTTCTTTAAGGTTATCTTGTTTTATCTTTTCAAGTCCGTCTTTAGCTTTCCTGTATTTTCCCTTTTGCTTTGAAGCAATAATATATAATATAATGAAAACGATACATGATAATAAAAGTATTCCTCCGCCGATGATAACATAAAGCATTTGACTTTTCTGAGTAGCACCTTCTTTTTTCAGCATTTCGTTTTCGGAAGCCAGGTTGATATTTAAACGGCTAAGACTGTCGGATTTTAATTTTACTGAATCGAGATATTGTTCAACAACAATTTTATCGGCTTCGATAAGTTCATTTTGTTTCGAAACAAGCTCTTTTAAAACATCTTTGGTGGAGTCGCTTATAGTGCCTCTGAAAATATCCAGATTCTCAAGTGCGGCTGCACGTTTTTCCATTAAGGTATTTTGCTGTGCAGTAGCAATATTTACAGACAGTAATAATAAAATAAAATACGATGTGATATGTTTCATAATAGTAGTAGTAAATGAAAAGGAAATTAAAGTGTAAAATTACGAAATATTAACCTAAAAATTACTACGTTTGATAACAAAAAGATACCGGAAAATATTTAATTGATTTATATAAATATTACATTTACTGAAAATTTTTAGCATGAAAAAAATAATTTTTATTTTATTCTTATCTGTTTCGACTATCGCTAATGCTCAAAATGCCGATACAAGTATTATAAAATCATTATATGCAGAAGCATTATCGGATGAAACGGCATATAAAAACCTGGAATTCCTCTGTACGAAAATAGGTGGAAGATTATGCGGGTCACCACAGGCTGCTGCTGGGCTTGAATGGGCAAAACAAGTGATGAACTCTATAGGAATGGATACTGTTTATACTCAAAAAATATTTGTTCATCATTGGGACAGAGGAGAAAAAGAAAAAGCAAGTATTGCTTCAAAAGTTTTTGGTTCTAAGGATGTAAATATTTGCGCTCTTGGTGAATCGGTGGGAACACCAATGGAAGGAGTCAACGCTGAAGTTATTGAAGTATTTAGCCTGGAACAATTGAAAAAACTTGGTAAAAAACAAATTACCGGTAAAATCGTTTTCTTTAATAAACCGATGAATCCTGAATATTACAATACGTTCGAAGCATATGGCGATGTGGCTGATATTCGTTTTAATGGCGCATCGGAAGCGGCTAAATATGGTGCAGTAGGAATGATTATCCGGTCGCTGACTTTGCTGACAGATGATTATCCCCATACAGGAATTATGGATTATGATACGTCAATAACCAAGATTCCCGCTGTGGCCATAAGTACCAGGGATGCTGATGTATTAAGCTCGTGGCTGAAGACAGATTATGAACTGATATTCCATTTTAAGACAAATTGTAAATTTTATCCTGAAACAGAATCCTATAATTTAATCGGTGAAATTAAAGGAAGTGAAAAACCAGATGAAATTATAACTATAGGAGGTCATATTGACTCATGGGATTTAGGACAAGGTGCGCATGATGACGGTGTTGGATGTGTTCAAACATTGGAAGTAGCAAGACTTTTCAGGGACCTGCAGATAAAACCAAAACACACGATACGTTTTGTGATGTTCATGGACGAAGAATGTGCGCAGCGTGGGGGAAGGAAATACGCTGTCCTGGCAAAAGAAAAAAATGAAAAACATATTGCTGCCATTGAAAGTGATGCCGGTGGTTTTACACCTGTAGGTTTTGAAATGAAAACATCTATCGATACGGTTAATATAATTGCAAAATGGAAAGATTTATTTTTGCCTTACGGCATATATCAATTTGAAAAAGGTTGGGGTGGAGTAGATATTGGTTTTATGATAAACCGTGGGATTCCTTTAATTGAATTGATGACAGATTCACAGCGATACTTTGATTACCAGCATGCCGGAAATGATACTTTTGATAAAGTAAATAAACGTGAAATGCAGTTAGGAAGCGCTTCAATTGCAGCACTTACGTACCTGATAGATAAATATGGGTTTGTGAAATAATTCAATGCGCTTTTTACTTTTTGCCATTTCGTCATGCGAATACCATTTGCATAGTTATTGTTTGCGCTGATTATTCTAATAATCGTAAATAATGATGAATACTGAGAAGTCCCATTTTTATAAAAGTTTATTATTCCCTGTTTTGATGCTGAGCATTATGTGGGGTGTAAAAACTATTGAATATTTTGGTGGCTATGATTTTGCTTTTTTAGGAATAATGCCTAAAAAATTTTCAGGGCTTATAGGAATAATAACATCTCCATTTATTCATGAGAATTTTTCCCATTTAATATCTAACTCCGTTCCTTTTTTTTTGCTTTCGTTGACCTTGTTTTATTTTTATAAAGGTATTGCGGCAAAAGTATTTTTTCTTATTTATTTTATGACCGGATTATGCGTATGGCTATCAGGGCGCGAAGCATATCATATTGGTGCAAGCGGAGTAGTATATGGTCTGGCCGCATTTCTTTTTTTTAGCGGTATGATTCGCAGGGATTCACGGCTGGCAGCTATTGCATTGGTTATTGTTTTTATGTATGGCAGCATGGTATGGGGAATATTTCCGGAATTTTTTCCGGGACAAAATATATCATTTGAAGCTCATTTCTGGGGTTTAGCAGTTGGAGGATTATTCGCAGTTTATTTCAGGGATTCAGGACCTCCGCAAAAAAAATATTCATGGGAACTTGAACAGGATACCCCTGATGATAATGATGAATCAAAAGATACACTTTCGGATACGTAAAGTTTTGCTGCCGGGATTTTTTAATCCAGAATTTTTTATCTTCCTCTGTCTATTTCCCGTTGCATATCTTTTCCTTTAAGGGTTTCGCGTTTATCATATAATTTTTTTCCCTTGGCTAGCGCTATTTCAAGTTTTGCTAGACCTTTATCGTTTATGAAAAGTAAAGTAGGTATAACCGTTGTCCCTTGTTCTTTTAAACGGTTCTTGATTTTTTTTAATTCTCTTTTTGTAAGTAAAAGTTTGCGGTCACGTCGAGGTTCATGGTTATTGTAAGTGCCATATGTGTATTCCGTGATATGCATGTTCCTTGCAAAAAGTTCTTCGTTTACAAACAGGCAATATGCTTCGGCAATGCTAGCCTTGCTTTCGCGGACTGATTTTATTTCGGTACCGGTCAATACAATTCCTGCACTGAATTTTTCCAACAGGAAAAATTCAAATGATGCTTTTTTGTTTTTTATGTTTACCTGGTTTGCCATGTTGTAATTGTGGGAACAAAAGTAAGCAAAATTAATGTTACTGATATTCCCTCGGTATTTGATTGTTTATAACATCAGCGGTTATGTTTATATAAATGCCATATGATAAGATCTGTACTATTAAAATATTTATAAATTTGACATCTTACAAATAATATCCAACTTTATGATAAAACATTTGCGTGTTTTTATTTTTCTTTTTTTTCTGCATGCACTTAATGCGAGTGCCCAGGAGTGTATTAAAACTGTAAATGCCGATTCGCTGAAAGTTACTCATGCTGTATTTAGTCCCGATGGGAAAAGATTTGTAACATCGGGCTGGAATATGAAAGTAAAGATATGGGATGCAATTTCCTATTCTTGTAGCGACACACTGACAGGGCATACAGGAACCGTTCTTTTTGTCGCATACAGTCCCGATGGAAAGTATATCGCCAGTTGCGGATGGGATGGGAAAATTATTATCTGGGATGCTTATACAAAACAAATATATAAATTAATAAGCGAAAATTTTGAAAGGGTGAATGCTGTTGCATTTAGTCCCGATTCAAAGATGCTGGCTTCATGTAGCGGAGATAATACCATTAAAATATATGATGTAATATCAGGAGAAAAATTAAAATCCATTACAGGTCACACCAGTGAAGTAACATCCATTTGTTTTTCGCCATCGGGGAAATTATTAGCAAGCGGCAGCTGGGATAATTCTGTTAAAATTTGGGATGTTGAAACGGGCGTGTTGCAAAATACATTGACAGGACATATGAATGCAGTGAATAGTATTGCTTTCAGCGTTGATGGGAAAACAATTGCCAGCGGCAGTGAAGATTTTTCTGTAAAATTATGGGATGTATCTACTGCAAAACTTATAAAAACCATCTGGAATGATACGAATGCTGTAAATTCAGTGTGTTATAGTCCTGATGGAAACTATCTTGTTTTAGCCGGTGAAAGCAACAAAATCCGTTTAATGAATAATACAACAGGAAAATTGATTCAAACTTTAAAAGGACATGCTAAAGGAATAAAATCTGTTACCTTCAGCAAAGACGGAGCATATATGATTAGTGCATCAGATGATGGTTCAGTAAGAATATGGGACATTACAGTAATAAAGTATGAAAAGTGCATTAAAGAGAAACTGGCATCATATGCTTACCTTTTAAAAGCCAAAGATGAATTTGAAACTACTGAACAATACAACGACCGTTTGAAACAATTTATTGAGCGGAAAGCACATGTTAAAGACGATTGCATTAAAGATGAAGAAAATAAAAAATCGGAACTTGCCAGGCAATCCTATTCATTTGCGATGCTTAAAATTGATGCGTTAAGCGCATATAATGCCGACTTAAAGCAATACCGGGTTACAATAAGTAATAAAAGCTATTCGCTGGAAATGCCTCTTGAAGATGCAAAAACTTTTAAATCGGTATGGCAAACAGCTAAGATAAATGCAATTAAACGTGTGAATCCTGATAGTGGGTTGGAAGAATATATTAATATAGTTATTACTCATCCTGTTTCAAAAACCGAATATAAAGCAGGTACACAGGTTGATCCTTCTGAAGATGCTACATTAAAAGTTTTTTTAGAAATGAATAAAAAATAACGAATAAAATATTAATATTTTATTCGTTATTTTTATATGTATTCAATGAATAATGTATGCTGTAATTATTCTGTACTCAGTTCTTTTTCTTCTTCAAAATCTTTAAAAATATCATCAACCTTTTTTTGATGTATTACAGTATTTATAATATTTTGGAAGCGTTTAAATACAATATCATTTTTTATAATATAATTAAATGCCCCGTTATTCATTATTTCTAGGGCGATATTCATATTATCCTCGCGGGTTAATACAATTACTTCGGTTATGGGATCGATATTTTTGATTTTTTTCAGGATATCCATGCCATTTGCTGCTTTGGGATTCTTGCTGTTTAAATAATAATCAAGAACAATGACTATAGGCCCAAGATGTAAATCTTTAAGGCAGTCTTCACCACTTGAAAAAGTAAGGATTTCAATTTTATGCTTTAGATGTTCTTTAAGATGAAGTTCTAAAGTTTTCGAAAATACCTGGTCGTCCTCAACCAAAAATATAACATGTGTTTTCTTCTTTTTCATGATTGTATGTTTTTAAAATCGTTATAATGATATAGTTTTATTGAATCGATAATTATTAAATTTAATTCCATTTCTCAGTTTTATTTTTGAAAATGTCTTTTATAGCTTGTTCTATTTTCGCAAAAGCCTCCTTGTCTTTTTGTATATATATGCAATCATATTGTTTAATCGATTCTAAAATAACATCAATATTTTTCTGAATACTCAATACGATAATATGTGTTTGTGGTTTTAATGATTTTATTCTTTTTATTATTTCGAGTCCGTTATATGCTTCTTCATATTTTGAGTTCAGAAAATAATCCATAATAACAATCATCGGGTTACGATGCAATTCCAACAAACACATTTCGCCTATACGAAAAACTTTTATCTCTTTTATGTCAGAAAAACGGTTTTGTATAAATGTTTTCAATGATTTTGCATATACCTCATTGTCTTCAACAATAAATATTATAACATTGTTAAATTTTTTTTCTTTGAAAAAATCAGTAGACATTTTAAATAGTTATAGTATTCAAACATATTTATGCTTTTCTTTTTTTTATTACTTATGTTTCTTATATAATTTTATTATAATGATTTATATACAAATATATTGTTGTAATAAAAAGCTGCAATTAAAAAGGGATTAATGAGACATTAAAATTGCATTAAGGTAATTATTCATTCATGATTTGGATATTTTTTATTCAATATTGACCGATAAAAAAATTAATACAACTCTTATCAACAAAAAACAATCCGTCGGTGAATAACCATCAATGACTATTTCTGACTACAAATATCAGCGAAGTGAATTTTATTTTTTAAAATCAATTTTTACATTTTATGTTTTCAATCATCAATTTTACATAAATGAGTCAATGTTTGTTGTGCTGAGCGGCTTGTTAAGTAAAAGGAGAATAGTTATTAGAAATAAACTCCACTAACCTTATATTCTCAACCAAACCAGTTGCCATCAACAAAAAACTCCGCCAGTGGCGGAAAACAAGAAACGGGATTATTCGCTGCGCTCATGATCCCTGTGGGGGATGCTAAAAATTAATAAAAACATACTCACTACGTTCGTATTATTTTTTTATTTTCTTCAATTGCATCAAAATGAATTTTGCTGCTCTTTCCGAAAATAAAAAAAGCTCCTGACGGAGCTGTTTTTATTGATTTGCGGAGAAGGGGGGATTCGAACCCCCGGTACCCTTTCGAGTACGGCAGTTTAGCAAACTGCTAGTTTCAGCCACTCACTCACCTCTCCGTAATATATTTATATCCTGGTGAATTCTATTGAATTGCCGAATTTTGGTTTGCAAATATAAAGATTCTTTATGAAAAAAAATAAACTTTTTGTCTTTTGCTAATCTTTTTTTTATATTTTTGCACACTCTAAATGTATAATTCATCATTTTAGAGTATAATAAAGTTCTTATTAAAAATTTCGGGGTGTAGCGTAGCCCGGTTCATCGCGCCTGCTTTGGGAGCAGGAGGTCGCAGGTTCGAATCCTGCCACCCCGACAAATTTTCCTTCAAAACCCTTGTATTTACAAGGGTTTTTGTTTTATATGAACCATATAGAATCGGGTTTGTATTAATTTATAATAATATTGAATAAGTTATCACTTCACCTTTAATATTTTTAAAACTCCAGGAAATCAATACTATGGAAATCAATACAGTGTTTTTGATGAAAAGCATTGAAACAATTGGAAAAATGAAATCATACATAAATATTTATCCCGAATGCTCATGCTTAAAAATCTTTTCAAAATAAATATTGCAACATAGAGGTGTCTGTCAATTATAAAAGTTCAAACTTGATTGGTAAACAAAACTGAACACGAACAGGTATGCCATTTTGTTTGCCGGGTATCCACTTAGGCATAGCTTTTATTAACCTTATGGCTTCATCACCGCAACCACCGCCAATATCTTTCAATAAAGTAACTTCTGTAATTGACCCATCTTTTTCAACAACAAAAGTAACAACAACAGTACCTGAAATGCCTGTTTCTTTAGCGATCTGAGGGTATACGATATTTGAATATATATATGCATACATTGCTTCATCGCCACCTTCGAACCTTGGCATGACTTCAACAAATGTAAATGGAGGAGGCGGTGCTTGTTCAATAACTTTGTTCTCCACTTCTTCAACAACTATCTCATTTGTTTCAACGGGATTAATATCAATGCTGGTATTTGTTGATTGCTGGTTCAGTTCATCCTGGTTTAAAAGTCCCGTATCTTCTACCGTATCAGCTGTAATGATTGGGGCAGTAAATTTCACTTTTTGCTCCATAACTTCGGGTGGAGGTGGAGGAGGTGGTGGTGGCGGTGCTTCCTCATCAGTTTTTGGAGCTTCCATATTTGCGAATTCAGCACCTACACTTTTTTCAACATTATTAGAACTAGCTTCTTTAAAAAGGAGAAAAGGAATAATCGTTGCTGCGGATATTGCAATAACAGCAATGCTTAATGCAATCGATACAAATTTATTATTATTCGCCCTTAAGAAGAAAGCGCCATAGCTTTTGTTTCTTCCTTCAAAAACAACTTCATCAATATTTTTAAAAGCTGTTTTCATTTTTCCTCCTTACATAAAAATAGTTTATAAAAACAGTGAACTAATTAAGAGATGGTTAAAATGAAATTAAAATAGAATGAACACTTTATCTGTTCATAAAAGATGATAAGATGAAGTGAATATATTGAAGAATACTATCTTCACGTAAAATGCAGTTCGTAGTTTACCGGGTTTTATATATATTTATTTCTGGTTATCTTTTTTCAATGCTTCAAAACCGGCTATCACATCAAATATTTCTTCATCAATAGAATCCTGACGCATGCGGTTGAATTTACACTTAAGGTCTTCAAGTAATTCGTCAATGTTTTTTTCGGCACGTTGCATGGCTTCCAGTCGGCTTGCATTTTCGGCTGCCAATGATTCCGCACAAACCCTGAACAATGATACAAAAAGATATTCCCTGATCAATGCCGATAACGTTGATTGTATTTCGCCTGCAACCTGCGGAATGTTATTTGTTGGCCATTTGTGTTCTTCTATTTCTTTAAGCCATTTGTCATCAAAGGGTAACAGACGCTGACTTATCTGTTCATAACCCCTTCCATGTTTCGGAGAATTATGAAAAATATAAAATTCATTATTCTCATCATTTTTAAAATAATCCTTTTCATTCTGAATTAAAATATCGCCTACAAGCGGAGTGATGTAGTTCACAGAACCCGGTACAGTAAAAAGTTTTGTTGTATTCAAACCGTTATCATTCAATCGTGATTGAATACGTTCACCAACACACCAAATTTCTTTTTTTCCTTTTATATCATTCAATGATTGCATTACAAAATCAACAAGCTTTTCATTAAATTGTCCAACCAGGCCAATGTCGGAACCAACGACCAACACTCTAATAGTTTTATTCCTGTTTTTATTTTGTTTTGCGTTTATGATATTTATTCTCATCTGGCTGAAATAAGCGATAAAGCCTAAAGTAATGGTTCGGTAATAGTCGCCAAGAGAATGAACAGCCATTTCGAACTGATTGATATTGGAAGCTGCAATTGCTTTCATGGTTTTTACAACCGCTCCTATTTTGCCGGCACTTTCAATTTTCCTGCGTAAGCTTTCTATCGTATCACTCATCGCTGTTATCTTTTTTCTACAGAATGAAATGCTCCGAACGGAGTTTGTTCTCTGCGATTTTCAAAATGACTTGCTCATCTTCACTGCTGAATTTATCATTGGAGAACAAGCGTTCGATAATTTCCGATGGTATTTCTTTTACTGATTCCCGAACCGCTTCTTCCGCATTTCGCATCTTCTCTAAAGGAACATCATCAAACAAACGGTGCTTTAATGCAAGCAATAATATGATTTGTTCCGGAACTGACATAGGGTCTGATTCGGCCTGTATCAGGCATGCACGAATTCGTTTACCATGTTCAATTATTCTGCTGGTGTTTTCATCCAATCGTGTTCCGAATCTTGCGAATGTTTCCAATTCTTCAAACTGTGCATATTCCAGCTTAAGGCTTCCGGCAACCGAACGATATACCGGTAATTGCGCTTTGCCACCAACACGTGAAACCGATTTGCCTACATCAATTGCAGGCAATACGCCCAAATCGAAAAGCTTTGGCGAAACATACAATTGTCCATCGGTAATTGAAATAAGATTTGTAGGTATATACGCGGAAATAATCTGGGCTTCTGTTTCAATGATAGGCAAGGCAGTAAGTGAACCGCCTTTCAGTTCATCGTTCAGATGTGTTGCCCGTTCCAATAATCTTGAATGGATATAAAAAATATCACCCGGAAATGCTTCGCGTCCCGGTGGTCTTCTTAATAAAAGCGAAAGCTCACGATAAGCGCGTGCGTGATTGGTGAGGTCATCATAAACTATCAACACATCACGTCCCTGCTCCATAAAATATTCGGCCATGCTGGTTGCCGCATATGGAGCTATGTATTTTAAACCGGGAGAATTATTTCCTTCGGTTACAACAACAATAGTGTATTCCATGGCACCATTCTCGGCAAGTCGTGCAATTACTTTCGCAACAGAAGATGACCGCTGACCAATGGCGCAATAAACACAAATCACATTTTTCCCTTTTTGATTTAATATTGTATCTATAGCAATGGCGGTCTTGCCTGTCTGGCGGTCGCCTAATATCAGTTCGCGCTGACCACGGCCAATGGCAATCATGGCATCAATAACTTTTAAACCGGTTTGCAGAGGAACCTTCACCGGTGCACGATTCATGATCTCAGGAGCAGGACGTTCGATAGGTAAACGTTCAGTGAATGAAACCAATTCTTTTCCATCGAGTGGTTCACCTAATGGATTTACAACACGACCTATCAATCCATCGCCAACAGGAACATCCATTACACGACCTGTTCGTTCCACTTCGTCTCCTGCATGTATCGCTGTATTTTCGCCCAGGAGGATAACACCTATTTCATCAGCATCAATATTGAATGCTATGCCATATGTGTTTCCGGGAAATTTTAAAATTTCTTCATAACCAACCCCGGGAAGGCCGGAAACCCTGACAATTCCGGTAGTTACACTTAATACGGTACCCCCTTCTTTTGCTGCAAATTTTTGAACATAACGTTCCCTGCTCTGACTCAACTCATCAAAAGCACTGTTAATAAAGCTATGTAAAAAATCTTCAGCCATATTTTTTCTTTATCTTTTTATCCTTTGTCTTCTTTATTGTTCTCTTTTTTATATACCTGTAGTTTGGAATAAATGGTTTCTGAAATATTCTTTTCAATAGAAGAAAGATACTCCGAAATACTCCACGACAACTTATAACCATCGGCATGTAATTCAATACCACTGATCATTTCAGGATTGGTTTTAAATGTAAGCTCAATGGAATTGCCCAACATTTCTTTTAATGTTTTTTCAATTTCTTTTTGTTGCGACGGAATCAAATGGAAGGTGCTGCTTACCATAACCGCATGCTTTGATGTTGAAAATGCTGACGATAATTTTTTCTTTTCTTCATCAACTAAATCATTCAAACGTTTGATGAAAACACTTACTATTCTTTGCTCGAGCGTGTCGTCAGCAAGTTCTTTCAATATTTTCCCGGCTATAGAAAAAACTTCTGCCTGTGTTTTCCGCATTATTGCAAGACTTAAATTTTTCTGTTCTTCTTTAAACGTAGTTTTCAGTTTTTCTCTTAAAGCCTCCGATTCTTTTAATGCTTCTTCGAGCAGAAGTTGTTTTTTTGTTTTTATTTCATCAACCGCCTGATTCCATTGGTCGTTACGTTGTTGCGCAAACTCCCTGTTCTTTTTCAGGAATTCATCACGTTCATTTTCTGCTTCTGATTTTTTTGCTTCGGCATCTTTAAGTTTAGCTGTGATTTGATTTTCTCTTTCAGCAATAGCTTTTAATATTGGCTTATACAGGAAGCGTTTCAGCAACCAAACCAAAATTAAAAAGTTGATGACCTGAGCAAAAACCGTGAACCAATTGATAAGCATTTTTTTCTTTTTTTAATGAGCAATAAAATGATTCCAGAAAGGATTCGCAAAAATTAATATCATCGAAACCACGAAACAATAAATTGCACATGATTCGATCATTGCCAGTCCGATGAATAACGTGCTTGTTATTTTGGACGAAGCATCGGGTTGTTGTGCCAGTGACTGCAACGCACTTGCAATGGCCCGTCCTTCGGCCAATGCCGGCATCATGCATCCTATACCTGTTGTCAGCCCTGCTGTAATAATAGTAGCTGCGCTAATTATAGTACTGCTGTCCATAGTTTATTCCTCCTTATTATTTATTTTTTTATTTTGTTTTATTTTCTTTTTGCTTTCGACAGTGATTCCCGAAGCAATGTATACTGTTGCCAGAATGCTGAAGATATATGCCTGAACCATTCCCGTAAGCAAACCGAGTATACTTATGACCATTGGAAATATAAAAGGCACTATACTTAAAAGTATGGCCACGATCATACTGCCACTCATGATATTCCCGAAAAGTCTTACTGCTAAAGCTATGGTACGTGAAAATTCACTGATGATATGAAAAGGCAGCATAATGAAATTGGGATGTAAATAAGATTTGAGATAACCCAATAAACCACATCGGCAAATACCGAAAAAGGGTACGGCAAAAAACACACTTAACGAGAGTGCCGCTGTTGTTGACAGAGAGCCCGTGGGAGGTTCATAACCCGGAAAAATGATACACAGGTTAGACGTACCAATGAATAAAAACAAGGTGCCCAGGAATCCTATATATTTTACAGGTTCTTTTAACCCTATTTCTTCAATTTGTTTATTAATGCCTTTTACCAGCATTTCAAGTATACATTGCCAACGCGAAATATGAATATCTGTACGAAGTTTTCGTGTGATGAGTATGGAAATACTTACCAATACCAACATAATTGCCCATGTCCAAACAATAGTACCGTTAATGCAGAAGATGCCTTGCTGCCAGAAAATAGTATCGTCGGGGCTAAGCCTCATCTTTTACCTCCACTTTTTTGTTTACATTATTAGATAAAAATCGTTTACTCAGTAATCGTGCGAGAATAAAACCGAACAAACAAATGAGTAATTTTTTCCAGTTTCCTTCCGATATATAATAAAACCCAACAAGGGCGATTCCTGTTCTTAAAATAAAACTTCCCAGCACCCATAGTAACGGGTTTTTTGATGTTACACCTTTTTTTATGGTAAGCCATAAGCCACCAAAAAATATTGCGCCAATTATAATACCTGCAAATAGTGCAGCTACCATATATAAATCTTCATTTACCATTTCCATTATTTTTATGCATTTTTTTGTTTTCTTTATCAACCCAGTGCCATGCCAGCAGACATCCTAACACCAGGCCCACGAACAGCAGGGATATTGTCCATGAGAATGTCTGCGGATAATTTTTATCAAGCCATACTCCTGATGCAACACCCAGCAAAGTAGGAACAACAACCGACCAGCCCACTATCCCGAATAATCCAAAACCCAGCCACACACTCCGTTTCTCCTGACGCAGCGATTTTAGTTTTTGCTTTTCTTTCTTGGCAATCTTCTGGCTTAACTCATCTCTACCTTTTATATCCACTGCTTTCATTTTATTCTTTTAAAAACTTTTTAAGGCTATTAATTAAACTATTGCTCATTTTCTCCATGACTTTATTTATATTTTTTTCTTTCTCGTCCACGTACAAAAATTCTTTTTCCACCAACTCATGTAGTTTCCCAAGATCCGTTCCACCAATCGCATTGCGAACCGACACCAGCACATCATTTCCTGTTTTGATCAATATTCCTTCATCAATAGCAATGTAAACCACACCCTGTGTTTCTGTTTCGTATTCGAAGATGCCCGGAACCAAAGCAGCTACACAATCAAGTCGTTGTGGTAAAAATCCATAAGAGCCATTCTTTGTTTCTGCAACAATACGTCTGACCTGCGTGTTTTCAGAAAACACTTTATAAGGCAACAATATCTTTAATTTCATTAATGATGGTTCCATACTTTATGATTTCATTTGTCATATTGAGCCTGTCGATGTCATATTGAGCCTGTCGAAATATGGCTTCGATAAACTCTGCCTGACAGTCGGTATTTTATGGTTCAATAACACTATCGGTTTTATCTCATTTTTTATTTTATGTTTTTTTTATTTTTTCCAACACTTCATCTATAGAGCCTACCATATAGAATGCGCTTTCCGGAAGTTCCGAAAACTCATCATTCAGAATGCGCTCGCAACCTGTAATTGCATCATCAAGGCTTACATCTTTTCCTTTCATTCCGCTAAACTGTTCGGTTGTATAAAAAGGTTGTGTAAGGAAACGTTCCAAACGCCTGGCCCTGTTCACCAGTTTGCGGTCGTCGGTTGATAGCTGTTCTATCCCGAGCATCGATATGATGTCCTTTATCTCTTCATATTTTGCCAGGCATTGCCGGATATTCTGTGCAGTTGAATAATGCCTTTCGCCAATAATAGCGGCTGTTGCCATTTTTGAATTCGACTGCAACAAATCAATGGCAGGAAACAAACCTTCGCTTGCCCGCTTTCGAGAAAGAACAATAGAAGCCGATTGATGCGAAAAAGTATGAACAGCCGAAGGGTCGGTCATATCATCAGCCGGCACGAACACCGCCTGAATTGAAGTAATGGCAGCAACATCGGTATTAGAGATGCGTTCTTCCAGTTTTGATAAATCTGTTCCCAGTGTTGGCTGATACCCCATGCGTGATGGCATTTGTCCCATTAATCCTGATACTTCCATGCCTGCCTGGATAAACCTGAAAATATTATCAATAAGCAAAAGCACATCGCGATGTTCATCATCCCTGAAATATTCAGCCATCGTAAGCGCTGCATGCCCAACACGGAAACGTGCTCCCGGCGGCTCATTCATTTGACCGAACATCATGATGGTTTTGGAAAGAACACCGGAATCTTTCATGTCGTGATAAATCTCATGTCCTTCGCGGCATCGTTCGCCAATACCACAAAACATACTCACTCCTTTCTGATGTTCAATAACATTATGTATCATCTCGGTAAGTAAAACTGTTTTGCCAACACCGGCTCCACCAAAAAGGCCGGCCTTTCCGCCACGTTCAATAGGTACCAGAACATCGATGGCTTTTATACCTGTTTCGAAAATCTGTGATTTAGTTGAGCGGTTGGATAATGAAGGAGGAGGTTGATGAATACTGCGCTTTTCAACATTTTCACTTAAAGGAAGTTTATGATCGATAGTTTCGCCAAACACGTTAAACACGCGGCCAAGCGTTTCTTTTCCAACAGGCACTTTCAAAGGCTCATCGGTACTTCTTGCCATCATACCACGGGTTAAGCCCTGTGTGGGTGTTAATGCCATACATCGGACAATATTGTTATCGAGCTGTGATAAAACTTCCATCACAACTTTATCATTTTCGGCTGTATAAATTATAGAATAAATTGGTGGGATATTAACTTCAAACCTTATATCTACTACGCTTCCGTGTACCGACACTATTTCCCCTATATTGGATGAAATGGCAACTGAATTATTTATCCTGTCAGTATACTTCATCATATAAAATTTTAAAATCAAGAAAACATTGGGGCAATAAACTCAATACAGCAGCGCTATCAGATATATTTTTTCGATTCTAATATGCTGATGATCGTATCAACAATTTCATTTTCATTAATAGTTTTACGGTTAAAACATAAATCAAAAATTTCATCTTCATGAAGGCTGCCTCTGAAAAATTGTAAAAATTCAGCTCTGCGCTTTTCCATTTCTTTAACCTGTATTCTCGATTGAGTTACTGTTAAATTTTGCCGTTCCCTGTAACATTCAGCTCGCCATTCAAACGGAGCAAAAAGTTTTACATGAAGCGCTTTGGGGTAATCTTTCAGAATAATATTGCTGGCTCTTCCAACCATGATCACATATCCATCCTTACAATATGATTTAACTACATTTGTTATGGTAGCTTTAATCTTTTCATTACTTAAATATTGACTGCCAAATGACAATATAATATCCGCTAGTGTTCCTTTTTGTTTTGCATTAAAAATATCAGAAATATATTCAGGCGATACTTTTAAATCCAATGCCGATTTTTCCATTATTTCCCGGGTTATCCATTTCCACGGTTGATTTAATCCTGAAACCTTACTCCTTTCAAGTAATTTTTGACATAATATTTCGGCGATTCGATTACCCCAACATCCAAATTCTCTTGAGATGGTAATGACCGGATTCAGTGATTCAGGAGACTCTTCCTTTTCCTGAAGCCTTTCTGACAAGTATTTGATAAGAAAATTGTCCATATTTACCTCCTTACATGAATTAAGTTTATGGTAACAGATTTTAAATTGAAAGTATGTTCAATCAAAAATATGGTATAGTAAGACCTCTGACATTAAGACTGTATTAGTTTCACATTAAGAAAACATGAACAAGAAATATATGTGATGAAAGGGAAATCAATATCAAAAAATATTATTGAACAATGATCTGTTTAATAAAAAAATTAATGGAATGATATTGATAAATGATTTAATATTGGTCATACAGATTAATTTTAAGTTGAATAACTTAACCTTGCAGGCAGGCTTTTTCTGCTTGAAAATTTCAGTATATTTAATTTTATTTTAATGGAATTTTAAATGAATTAAAATGAATAGTATATTATTTTTTATAAACAGGTTTGAATTTGCATAAAAAATCAACGACTTCATTTATATCATCAGTGTATTTTATATATTTCGAATTATCATCTTTCGCGATCAATTTATCAAGAATGTTTTTAACCGGGAACTTTTTTGTCCAGTAATCCTTATCAAGGAACACCATAGGACTAAACCAGTCTACAGTTTTATAATAATTCTGATTGGCATCCTGAAATATTTCTTGTATGGTACCGGCTTTCCCTTCGCAGTATATTACACCGTATTTGGCAATTGCCAGTAGCCCATCTTCTCTTATGCTGTTTTGGTAATATTTAGCTATATGAGATGCAAAAGGACAGGGAGGTTCATGACCATATAACCATGTAGGCACGGCTAAACTTTCTCCTCCAATAGGATATTTCTGTAACAACTCAAATGCAGGTTTTATCCAATCGTGTAACTTATCAGCAATATTTTTATCTAAAACCCCATTATCGTCGATTATTTTTGAATAATTTTCAGGGAGTTTTGGTCTTGCTGACATATATTTAAGTGCTTCGTCCAAAACATCTTCACTGTAACGGGAAAAGTATGCTCCCAAATGTGTGGCTTCCATTGCGCCGGAACCGCCACCGCTTGTTATCAGGAATCCCTTATTTGTAAGTTGATAAGCTAACTTTGCAATTTTAGCATATATGCCATACTGTGTTCTTTCCATCTCATGCCCACCCATTATTCCAATTATTTTTTCTCTTTGCATTATTTCCTGGATATCATTCCATATCGAGAAATCATGCAAGGAGCGCATCATTCCTACATAATAGGAAGATGGAAAGGAGCCGCCTGAAACTTTAAAATCAGAATAAGCTTTAAAATCAAGTGTGGTAATATAACTGTCAACATCATTAATATTAAATGTGGAGAATAATTCATCGCGTGAATATACTTTTTCACGAATTGGATTTACAGGAAAATCAATCTTTGGCATAATTAACTTTTATTTGAGGCTGTATTAAAGATCAAATGAATTTACTATTCCGATTAAATTTATAAAAATATAAAAATGGTTCAGATTGATTCAGAATAATGGGAATATTATTTCGTCTTCAGCTTGTGAAACTTTTGGTAATTTCTTTTTTGCCGGTTTAACCGGAAAAATTGATTTTTCATTATTTGTTTCCGGGTTGATTTGGGTTGGTTTCATTTCTTGTTTTTGATTTCTTTTTTCAATTAACCGTAATAAATAATCCTTCATATTCAGGTTAAGTTCTTCCGCTTCTTTCTGGAGTTGAAAATATAAATCAAGAGGTATTCTTGAGGCGATTGATTTAGTTGTTTTTGATACCATAAAATTTACATTTTATAATGATTATAAAAATACATATCAATGTTGAAATTACGCAAGGTGTTACACTTTTTAAGTGTAGTGTTACTAATATTTTACAAATATATAAATTTTTCAATTGAATAATATTATTTTTATATAAAATACAATATTAATAACAGTCTGTTTTCAATATTCGAAAAGTTAAAAAGAAAAATAAAATATCAAAATTATGATAGGGTAAAATAAGATTTAATACAAATTGAAAATTCATTCCAAAATATTAATTAAGAATACGAAAATTTGTGTTTTATATTTTCATTGACAAGTAATTATTCCATGTAAGTCTGTCATCTTCTTAAAGAATAATATTACTCATCCTTATTTTTCTTCGTAGTGAATAAAAAAAATACTATTTTTGCACTCTTAAAAATGTTCATTAATACATTATTGGTCTCGTAGCTCAGCTGGATAGAGCAACAGCCTTCTAAGCTGTGGGTCGGGCGTTCGAATCGCCCCGAGATCACCTGAATCAGTGAAAACCCTTTGAATATGTACTCAAAGGGTTTTTTATTTTACGAAAAATATTTAAAGCGATTCTTCATTTATATCAATATTCTTCATAATTTAGAGGTGTACATTTTACAAACACACCCCTGGTATTATGAAAACGAAAATTACGTTATTCACTGTTTTTATATTGTTTACATTCTCTGCATTTTCACAAAGTTTTAAATGGGTAAAAAAATATTACACTACTTCCGAAGGTGCTTTCAATTGTATAATTGTTTCTAATGACCATAATTATATATCCTGCGGTCAGCTTGACTATAAAGGGTTCATAATGAAAACTGATACGGCGGGAAATGAAATGTGGAGCAAAGCTTATCAATTCATGAGAAATATAAATCAGGTTGAAAATACATTTGACGGAAATCTTGTTATATATGGACCTTCAGATACAACACAGGATTATTATTTTATTAAAATGAATGCTACAGGTGATACTTTGTGGCGGAAAAAATTTAAATGCGACTATAGCCGAAACAATCAGAATTTTATACAGACAAGCGATAGTGGTTTTGTACTGACATATTCGCAAAGCGATACAATTCATCTTGTGAAGATGAATAAATCAGGAGATGTTTTATGGTCGAAAATTTATCTGGGTATGCAATATGCCAGGTCAAATTCAATAAGTCTTACTAAAGACGGTGGTTTTGTAATTGGTGCCAATACATATTCTGATGATGCAAAATCGGTCGAATCAATGTTGATTATCAAGACAGATGCTTCAGGTGATTCATTATGGACTCATACATATACAATAACAGGTTATAATCAGGTTGCAAGTGTTCTTGAAATGAATGATAATAATTATATCATTGCTTATTATACAGGACTATCATGCAGCTATAAATCATATATCCGAAAAATTAATCCTGCAGGTACTGTAATTTGGAACTATCAGAATTTGCTGGGAGGTTCAAGTGCATTTGCATGGTCATTATACAGAGCTCCTGATGATAATTATGTTATTGCTGGTGCAATAAAGCATTTTAACGAAGGAACAGGTTATGATTACACAATTGATTGGGTTGACAGCACCGGCAGCGAGCCCTGGGTGTTGAATTATCGGGATTCTGCTTTTGATTATTGTAATTCAATAGCTTTCGAAACGGATTCAATTTTAATTACTGCCGGATTGACAAATAATTCTGCAAATAATATTTTAACTATTGCTAAAATTTCTATAATACCTGTAATTACTGATATTCTGGAACCTGTTAATAATTCTGATATTAAAATTTACCCTAATCCTTCAGCAGGAAATGTTGTTATTATTGTTCCTGAGGCGACTGAAAATATTAGCATCATAAATGCAGTTGGACAAGAAGTTTATTCACTAAAAACGAATCGAAAAACAAAATTTGATTTTACCATTACTGATGAAGGGATTTATTTTATTCGTGTTGAAGCGAAAAATCAAATATTCACAAAAAAATTAATAGTGAATGAATGAAGTAAGATTATTCAATTATCAGTATTTTCGATGCTTTTAGCAAGTCCGATTTCTCATCATAAACCTGTATCAAATACATTCCGGTTTTGCCAAAATGATCAGTGTTGATTTTTATTTCAGCTTGTGAGAATTTATTTTCATACACCAAACTCCCAATGTTATTGATGATTCGCACAGAATAATTTTTTATTTCAGCGGAATTTTTTATATCGATGAAAATAAAATCTTTTGCAGGATTAGGGTAGAGCTGAATAGAAGCAATATCATTACGAATATTATTTACAGCAGATAATGAGCTGAAACAATTATTCAGTTCATTTAATGCGTATGAAGCTAATGCTGATTCTTTATTAAGCATTAAGTTTACAGGTAGAGAACTAAGCAATCGCAGACTGTCTAAAAAGTTTTCAGTTTCTGAAAATATATTATCTTCCAAAGGAAAGATGCAATGCCATAATCCACCGCCAACACTGTCGCGTAATTTATAAGTGTCGATATAATTATCATTGGACGAATAATCGAAAAGCGTAGTGCGAATTTCATTGGCTTTATCGCATAATGCAGATGTTGTTGAGCCATCGGCCTCGGCAGGTGTGTAGCCTACAGGCCAGTAGGGGAGTGCTACAGTAGAAGCAGGTTGACCAAGTATAGTCCACATTGTGGTTAAGACTGGTTTTTCTGATGGTAATACTCCGTGAATTACAGAAGTTGAAACGGATGATGTGCGACAAATACTTTTTTCGCAATAAATATATCCATAAGGAATTCCAATTGACCAGTTGCCTGCAAATGGAATACTGACAGGGTTACTGTTATTGTCAGAGAAATCGCGCATCTGGTAACGGATAATGCTTTTGTAATTCAAACTATCACCATTGAAAAAATTATTTATCAGAACATTTGAACGGTTGTATCTTTCTATTCCGTAATTGCCTCCGCCATTGACAGAAAAATTGGTGCGAATAATGAATCCGTTTGCTGTACTGTCGGTGTCGAATTTGTAATAAACATTTCCGCCTGTTTCGAAGAATGCTGCAGCACCCGTGGAATCAATAACCCCGAAGTTTGCTTGCGTTGAGCGCCCTGTTATATTTGTTGAATCAAGATAATGCTGAAATTCATCAATGGTTTTACAAGCACCTAATACATCGCGCATCAGTGTTCCATTTCCGGGACCGGTAAGGTTGCTAACCAAATCAGTTGATGCTGAATTGATAATTGCAAAACCATGTTCATTTACTCCCATCCATGATAGCGTTGATGTTCCTGCATCGGCAACATAAATAAATTTGTATTTGAATGACGTGTTATATTTTACTTCGTTATCGGGAGAAGAACTGTTATCTCTTGTCTTCCATAGCAGCGGACGCCCATCTTTTGTAGCGCTTCCTGATGCCACGCCCACGGTACATTCTTCGGATGATTGCCCGAAAAGTTTGTGTGAATTATTTTGAAAAATAAAAAATAAAAGCAAAATGAAAATATTACTTTTATTTAGTATAACTGATAGTACATTATTTTTTATCTTCATAACTTAACGATAAATTATTTGTTGAAAGTGATTTTGGTATTTCGAAAAATATTTTCACTTCTTCATATTTTTTAGAAATACTCATAGTTGCGCCGTCAGTTGCTTCAAAGTCGGACAGTCCGCCACCTATATCAATTTTACCCCATGCTCCGGGTGAAGTATAAGTTGTTCCTTTATCGTCAGTAAGTTTGAATGAAACAGTTTTTAAATCTTTTTCTTTTTGAATTTCGTTAACCTTAAGGTTTAACAATAAAAAATGATTTTCATTCTTTTTAGGTTTTACTTTATTGACGGGCGTTTCGCTGGAAACAGAAATATCGGTAATTTGAATTTTAGCAAGACCAATATCAATAATGTTTCCTTTTGCCAGAAGGTTTTTATTTTGTACTTCTTCTGTTTTAGAGTCGCTTTCCGGCTTTTGGTTTTTATCCTGCGATTGATTTGCGCATGAAAAGAAAAAGAAAAGCGGGATTATAAAAATAATATTATACCAGTTTTTTAAATAAGGAAATGCTTATGAAAATTTGTAATGCGGGGTGATTGATTTTGATTTTATTTGAAATAAGATGTTTGAGAAATAACGGATACCACGCAAATATATAATTTACTGAAATAGCTTGATTTTATTCTCTGTCCCGTAGGGACAGCAGCTTGGTGAAAAAGAACCGAAAATACTTTAATGTACCATAGGTACTACCCATTCAGCGTTATTATTGTTGTGTACCTACGGCACACATTATCATTTAAGTTTTATGTTTTTACCAAGCGGTTATGCCTAATGGCATATATTCTTTAAAATTTTCCTAAAGGACTGTTATTATAATTTATTTTTTAATGAAATAAAGCTCAACGTTTTCGTGGCTGCTTGCAAGCCGCTGTCAACCTGCTCGTGTCCATGTGCATTAATTTGTCAAATTTATTTCTTTCCTGTCAAACGTGCAATCCCGAATTCTAAGATATAAACAAACATTTCGGAATATTTTTTTTACACATAAAATTTTTCCATTTTCGGTTGAATTTAGCCAGCCTGCCTTAATTTTACAAATGGTGTTTGTCGGTTTATAACCGCAA